>Ga0315556_1001138_pt1 | contig 16306 bp, 15 predicted proteins | sample SalMarSW160310MG_FD_202112 | JGI IMG/M metagenome (GOLD analysis project Ga0315556, IMG submission 202112) | Salt marsh sediment microbial communities from the Plum Island Ecosystem LTER, Massachusetts, United States - Salt Marsh Sediment SW1603-10 ...
CAATGCCTTGAGAGAGCGTGAGATGGCGGAGATCTCCGTGGCACGGTTCTCCATCGATCCGGGCACCTGCATGAGCTGAAGGTAATCGATGACGATCAGCCCGAGATTCCCCTCCTCGCGCTTCAAACGCCGCGCTCGTGCCCGTACCTCGTTCGGCGACAAGGCCGCGGTGTCGTCGATGTATATGGGCGCTTCGGACAGGACGTTCACCGCCGAGGTGAGGCGCGGCCACTCGTCGTCCTCCAGCTTGCCGGTGCGGACCCGATGCTGGTCGATGCTGCCGAGAGAAGACATCATGCGCATGGCCAGCGAGGCCCCGGGCATCTCCATGCTGAACACGGCCACCGGCTTCTTGGCCTCGATCGCCACGTTCTCGGCGATGTTCATGGCGAAGGTGGTCTTTCCCATGGACGGACGCCCGGCCACGATGACGAGATCGGAGCACTGCAGCCCCGAGGTCATCAGGTCGAAGTCGGTGAAACCGGTAGCAAGACCCGTGATCGGCTCGTCACGCTGGAACAGGATCTCGATGCGCTCGACCGCTTGGGTCAGCAGGCCCTTGATGGACTGAAAGCCACCGCCCCCCCTCGCTTCCTGCTCCGCGATCTCGAAGACGCGGCGCTCGGCCTCGTCCAGCAGGTCGGCGACCTCGCGGCCCGCGGGGTTGAAGGCGATGTCGCTGATGTCCGTCCCGACGGAGATGAGCTGGCGCAGGACCGAGCGCTCCCGCACGATCTTGGCGTAGGCCTTGACGTTGGCCGCACTCGGCGTATCTTTGGCCATCGCGCCGAGGTAGGCGAGCCCACCGGCGTCTTCGAGGTCCCCGCTGCGCTCCAGGGTCTCGGCCAGGGTAATGACATCGAAGGGCTGTTGCCCTTCGGCCAGCTTGCCCAGGGCGGAAAAGATCAGGCGATGCTCGCGCCGATAGAAGTCGCTCTCCCCAACCCTGTCGGCGACGTTGTCCCAGGTCTGATTGTCGAGCATGAGCCCGCCCAGCAGGGACTGCTCCGCCTGGATGGAGTGGGGCGGAATGCGAAGGTTTTCTGCCCCGTATGCACCGTCCTCGGGAAAGGGAGAGAGGTTCGGCTCTGACATGATCCCGGCGCCCCTCGGGCTCGGTTGCGGAAGCTAACGATCATGGGGTGGGACCAGCCACCCTGAAGGACGCTCAGTCCTCGGGGATGACCTCCAGCTTGATGGTGGCATCCACCTCCGCATGCAGGTGAAGCGTCACCTGGTACTCACCGGCGGCCCGGAAGGGTCCTTCGGGCAAGCGAACCTCCTGGCGCTCCAACGCGATCCCCATCTCCTGCACGGCGGCAGCGATATCCTGGGTACCGACGGAGCCGAACAGCTTGCCCTCGTCACCGGCCTTGCGGGCAACGGTCACGGTCCGGCCATCCAGCGCCTCGCGGCGGGATTCGGCAGCGGCCAAGCTGTCGGCGGCCTCCTTTTCCAGCTCGGCGCGCCGCTGCTCGAACTCCTTCAGGTTCGCATCGGTCGCCGGTACCGCGTAGCCGGAAGGGATCAGATAGTTTCGCCCGTAGCCGGGCCGCACGGAGACCTTTTCTCCGAGACCGCCCAGGTGATCGACCTTCTTCAACAATATCACTTCCACAGGAGCACCCCCGTAGCGAGTTCAAATATTCCGGGCGTCCCGGCTCGCCCGGGATTCCGGCACATCAAATCAGTCCCGGGCCTTGCGGCGCGCAGCCGCACGCGCACGCACGTCGGCCCAGACATCCACGAATCCGAGCCCCGTCACCAGAATCTCAGAGTGTGGCATGACCAGCACGAGCAGCGCGTAGAAGCCGATCAGCCACCCGCGCCCGAGCGAATAGCCGTGCACGAGGCCATGCACGACCGCCACCCCCTGCAGGAAGAACAGGGGTGCCAGCAGCAGCAACGCCTCGACCAGCCACACGGCATCCCGAAGCAGCAGGGCCAGGATCAGCAGCCCGAGCCCCAGATAGCCCACTACGGAACGTACCCGAAAGGCCCGGAATTCGGGACCGAAGCCGCCCGGATTGTAGAGCAGCGCCTGCGACCAGCGTGCGATGAGCAATGCGAGCAGGACCTGGAAATAGAAGGCCGCAGCGAATGCCCCCGTCATCCAACGCGAGACCTCGGCCACCAGCTGCTTGCTCGTGGCCGCTTCGAGCGCACCGCCCGCGACCAGACTCTCGCGCATCGGCTCCAGTAGCTGCGCCCAATACTTCGCCGGGTCCGCGGTCTGAAGGTGGATCCCCAGCACGATCAGCACGCCGAGCAGAACGGCCGACTGGATTGCCAAATCCAGGGACCTGCCCTGACGCAGCACCAGCCCCAAGAGCCACACCGGCAGCCACATGGCCAGCGCGAATCCCATTGCCGGGATCGGGCTGCCCAAGGCCGCAAAGGAGATCAGCCCGCTGAGCGCCACGGCGAAGGCAGCGGCGATCAGGCCTTCGTTGGCACCCTTGCGCAGGGTCACCAAGGCGACCGTGGCCGAGCTGATCAGCCCGAGCAGGGGCATGATCAGCGACAGCAGGGCAAAGGCCGACGCAACCAGTGCGGCCTGAACGCGACCGCGCATAGCAAAGCCCGCCAACCCTTGCACCGGGTACCGCCTGGTCTGGGGATCTAAGCCTAGGGGCACCGTACCTGCGCTCCCTGTCAGGTCAGGAGAACGACCGGAGCTCAGTGGCCGTCCGTATAAGGGATCAGGGCGAGATAGCGCGCCCGCTTGATGGCCTGTGCCAGCTGACGCTGGTACTTGGCCGAGGTCCCGGTTATGCGGCTGGGAACGATCTTGCCCGATTCGCTCACGTAGGACTTGAGCATCCCCAGGTCCTTGTAGTCGATCTCGGTGATACCCTCGGCGGTAAAGCGGCAGTAACGCCTGCGGCGAAAAAAACGTGACATGAAACGCTCCGACTATCAGTCCTCTGCCCTATTCTCTGCAACGGCTTCCGTCCTGGGTCTGCGCTCCCTCGGCTCCCGGTCCGAGGCATCCTCGGGCTGGTCCCTGTCCTCACCCGATCTGGCGAGGGGCGATGCCTCGGTGACGGCCCGTTCGCGGCGGATGATCAGGTTGCGCAGGACCGCATCGTTAAAACGGAATGCGCCCTCGAGCTCATCGAGGGCCTCGCGGTCGCACTCGACGTTCATCAGGACGTAATGGGCCTTATGAACCTTGTTGATCGGATAGGCGAGCTGGCGGCGCCCCCAGTCCTCCAGGCGGTGGACGATGCCCCCACGACCCTCGAGATTGCTCTGGTAGCGCTCGATCATCGCGGGCACCTGCTCGCTCTGGCTGGGGTGCACCAGAAAAACCACTTCGTAATGTCGCATGAATGCTCCTTTCGGCTGAAAGCCTCCCGTCGCTGCGGTGAGGCAAGGAGTACCCGTTTTCGGGTGAGCCGATCATTGTACAGGAGAATCCGAGGCAGTCAAAAAGCGCCTGGCCGTGAGTCCTCGTGCCCCTGCGTCCCGGAGCCCTGGATCGGACTGCCGATGATACGGTAAGCTTCCGCAGGAGCCCGAAGCGCCTGCTCGGACCATGTCACTTAAGCTCGCTCAGGATCTTCGGAGGCGTCCCAAAGGCACGCTCCGCGGAGAGGAGTCCAGGGGCCGCGCAGCCGTGATCCGGGAGGTCTCGGCGATAACGGCCAAGGTGGGCGGCGATCCCCACCGCTGCAGGCCGAGCACCGGGAGATCGGGCTCCCGAGCAAAGCTGTCGTGCTCCAATCGCGGTTGTGATACAAATAGCTGTCCTGCCGGGGTGGCGAAATTGGTATACGCAGTAGACTCAAAATCTACCGGTGGCAACACCATGTCGGTTCGAGTCCGACCCTCGGCACCATCCCACTTTGATCAGTTACGTTACTTTTGATTCGCACTGAACCCCGACTGAGTTTTTGCTCAACCTGCGTAAAGGCAGTACCGAAGCAAGAGCTCGCGGGTTTCTTCGCCACCCTCAAGGGTCAGCCGTTCACCCCCATGCGCCCACACGCTCTGCTTTCCGCAAGGTGCGGGAGAGCATCTCTTAATTCTTATCGAACGCACCTCCGGTCACTCCGTGTCGACCGTGCGGGCAGTTTTGTCAATAGTGCCTGAGTATCATTTGGTAACAGCGAACGCCGTGGCCAGGACGCCCAGGATCGGTGCCCAAGCAAAGCAGGGATAGCGCAGCGCAGGGATCATTCGCAACTAGAAGACGGACGAAAAGACAATCGGACTGTTATGTGATTTGACAGAAATCTCTATGCTTTTTAGCAAACGACCGGACTCGTTAATCGTGATGCGATTCGTCGAGGCACGGCCGGGCTAACTGTTCTCACCCGGCGTTTCCGTGAGGTGGGGATTGCGCGTACCATCGGCCCGATTCACAACGACAACGAGGTGGGGACCTTGGCAGACTGGAGCATGCTCACATTGGTCGGGGCTGACCGGCCCGGCATCGTCGCTCGCGTCACGCGGGCCATCTTCACGGCGGGGGGAAGCCTCGGCGAGGCATCGATGATCCGCCTCGGCGGCAACTTCACCATCATGATGATGGTCTCGGCGAAGGGCCATGAAGCCGAGCTGGAGCATGCGCTGGCCCCGGTAGCCGCTGAGCTGGGCTTGCGCTTCCACATGGATCCCGTGGAGGGCGGACTGCACAGACATATGGTCCCAAATGTCCAAGTGCGGGTGACCGGGGCGGATCGCTCGGGTATCGTGGCACAGGTTACCGGTGCCTTGGCCGATACGGGCTTCAACATCCTGGAGTTGGAGTCGGACGTGGCCGGCGACGAGGAGCGTCCCGTCTACATCATGAATATCCAAGGCTATTCCGATCGAGATATCGAGTCGCTCAGGGCTTCGGTCGCCGCTTTAGCGCCGGAGGGTATCCTCGTGGACATCGACTCCGTGGAGACCCTGATCGGGTAGACTGCGGATGGCTGTGCTCGACATACTGACCCTTCCCGACGAGCGGCTGCGCCGGGTGTCCGAGCCCGTTCGGGTCTTCGACGACGAGCTGCAGGCGTTTATCGACGACCTCGAGGAAACCCGGCGTGCGGGACCTGCAGCCGTTGGCATCGCGGCACCACAGGTCGGGCGCCCCCAGCGCATCGTCATCCTGGATGTCTCCGGAAAGAAGGGTATCCCCAACCACGGCCATCTGATCCTGGTAAACCCGGAGATCACTCACTGGGACGGATTCGAGATAGGGCGAGAGGGTTGCCTTTCCGTACCGGATTACACGGGAAACGTCATCCGCGCCACACGGCTGCGTCTCCTCGCCCGGGATCCCGCGGACGAGCCGCTCGAGCTCGAGATGGAGGGCTTCGAGGCCCGGGCAGCGCAGCACGAGCTCGATCATCTCGACGGCATGCTGTTCGTCGACCGCGTGGTCAGCCGTCGCACGGATCTGTTTCGCCGCAAGGTTTATCGGTAATGGGCCGAGTCATGTAGCCTGGGAGCCGTCGCTCGACTACGATCAAAGGCTTGGACGACAATTTCGTCGCCGCGCAACGAACCCCGTCGCGCAGCCGGTTGTCTTAGACTCGTTGCCGCTTTTTTAATGAGTGCCCTTTCATGATGAGACAACGCCCGATCTTTCTGCTCTTCGGCTCTTGGCTGGCCTTGTCCGCCGCTCTGGTCTATGCCACGCCGCAAGAAGTACCCATCGCGGATCTGGTGCCGACGCATGTGCAGGAGAGGACGACGATCGTCATCAATCAGGCGTTGGAGCGATTTCACTACCGCAAGGTCACGCTGAACGACGACTTCGCCGAGCAGATCTTCGAGAGCTACCTCAAGGCCCTGGATCCGAACCGGTCCTTCTTTCTGCAGCTGGATTACGATCGCTTTGCGCGCAGCGCGCACCGGCTGGACGACAACCTGTCCCGGGGCAAGCTCGACTTCGCCTTCGAGGTCTTCCGGCTCTATCGTCAGCGCGTCAACGAGCGGGTCCGCTATGCCCTGTCCCTGTTGGACAAGGGGTTCGACTTCGATAGCAACGAGAGCTATCAATTCGACCGCTCCGAGGCGAGCTACGCGAAGACTCGGACCGAGCTCGACGAGATCTGGCGCAAACGGGTAAAGAACGATTGGCTCGCGCTGCGGCTCTCCAAGAAGGACGAGGACAAGATTCCGGAGCTCTTGCGCAAACGCTACGAGGGGCTTGCGCGCCGCATCCGCCAGTTCGGCAGCGATGACGTCTATCAGACCTTCATGAACGCCTATACCGAAAGCCTGGAGCCGCACACCAGCTACATGTCGCCCAGCACATCGGAGAACTTCGACATCAGCATGCGGCTCTCCCTGGAAGGCATCGGGGCGGTGCTGCGCGGCGAGAACGAGTACACGGTCGTGCAGCGGACAATCCACGGGGGACCGGCACAGCAGAGCGGCCAGATCCACGGCGGCGATCGTATCGTGGGGGTCGCGCAGGGGCTCGACGGATCCATGGAGGACGTGGTCGGTTGGCGCCTGCAAGACGTGGTGGATCTGATTCGCGGTCCCAAGGGCTCGGTGGTGCGTCTTCAGATCCTGCCCAAATCCGCCGGGTCGGAAGGCAAGACGCGCGAGATCTCCATCGTGCGCAACGAGATCAAGCTCGAAGATCAGGCCGCGAAGAGCTACGTGATCGACAATCTGGACGGTGCGCCGGGTAAGCGGATCGGGGTCATCGAGGTTCCGGCCTTCTACCGGGATTTCCGCGCCGAATCCAAAGGGGACAGGAATTTTCGCAGCACGACGCGTGACGTTCGATCGCTCATCCGGGAGCTCCAGCAACAAGGTGTGGACGGGGTCGTCGTGGATCTGCGCGGAAATGGCGGCGGCTCCCTGACCGAGGCGACGGAGCTTACCGGGCTCTTCATCGACGAGGGGCCTGTCGTGCAGGTGAAGGATTCCTTCGGCAAAGTCGAGGTGGAGAAGGACCCGGATCCGGGCATCGTCTACCGAGGTCCGCTCGCCGTGCTCGTCGATCGCAACAGCGCTTCGGCATCGGAGATCTTCGCAGGTGCCATGCAGGACTATGGCCGCGGGATCATCATCGGCGAGCCCACCTACGGCAAGGGCACGGTCCAGACCCTGATCGATCTGAACCGATTCGTGCCCGGCGGCGATGACGACCTCGGGCGCCTGCGACTCACCATGGCGGAGTTCTTCCGCATCAGCGGAGGCAGCACCCAGTTGCGCGGCGTGGTGCCCGACATCCGATTCCCGACGGACCTGGATACCTCCGACCAGGGTGAGCGCGCCCTCGACAACCCCCTGCCCTGGGCCAGGATCAATGCTGCGGACTACACGAGGATTTCGCCGATGTACGGGGTGCAGTCGCTGCGTGCCCTCTCCGACCAACGCATCCGCCGAGATTCGGGCTTCGAGATGTTGACGGCACAGGACCAGATCCTCAGGGACGTGGACAAACAAACCGTGGTATCGCTTCGCGAAAAGGATCGGCGCGACGAATCGACCCGGCGCGAGCACGTCCTGAAGGACCAGCGCGACGCCTTTTTACGCGCCCAGGGGGTGGAGCCCATAGACACCGAAGCCGAGGATGTGGATGAAGAGGCATTGGAGAAGCAGCAGAAGATCATCGATCGCATCCAGGCCAACGAGGCCGCCCGAATACTCGCTGATTCCATTCGGCTCGGAAGCTCGAGCGCACCACGGGCGGTCATGCGCTACTGAGCCGAGAAGCCCCGAGCGTAGCCGTGTGCGAGAAGAGATCCGAGGGTCCGAATAGATCGAGCCTTCTGCCGCTTCGGTGACGACTCCTTACGCCAGCTACGAGAAACGGCTGACCCGACTGGCGGAAGCGCCGATGGGCAACTGTCTTGCAGACAGTCTCGTCGGCCTGGAGAAGGAAAGCCTGCGGGTATCCCCGGCAGGGACCATCGCCGCCACACCCCACCCGGAGGCATTGGGCTCGGCACTCACGCACCCCTTCATCACCACGGACTTCTCCGAGGCCCTCCTCGAAACGATCACGCCGGCGATGACGGAACGGCGGGAGGCCATTGCCTACCTGCGCGACCTTCAGGTCTTCGTCCATCGTTATCTGGGCAATGAGCTCCTGTGGGCGACCAGCATGCCCTGTGTCCTGGAGGGGGGGGCGAATATCCCGCTTGCCAGGTACGGCAGCTCCAATGCCGCACGAATGAAAACAGTGTACCGGCGCGGGCTGGGGAACCGCTACGGGCGTGTCATGCAGGTGATCGCCGGCGTCCACTACAATTTTTCCTTTTCGGACACCTTCTGGTCCCTGTACGGGGAGCTGGAAGGATGGAACGGAGAGCCGGGGCACTTCCGTTCCGAGGCCTACCTGGCCGCGATCCGCAATCTGCAGCGCTTCGGCTGGCTCGTCCCCTATCTCTTCGGCGCGTCGCCGGCCGTGTGCAAGACCTTCGTACAGGGCAATCATACGGAGCTGGAGGAGCTCGACCGGAGCACCTACTACTTGCCCAATGCGACCTCCCTGCGCATGGGGGATATCGGCTATCAGAACCGCCAGACCGCGGGGACCGGGATGATGGCGAGCTACGACAGCCTGGACGCCTACATTCGCAGTCTGACCTGGGCCATCGAGACCCCCTGTCCGAACTACGAGACCATCGGCGTCAAGGTCGGAGAGCGCTACGAGCAGCTCAACGCCAACGTGCTGCAGATCGAGAACGAGTACTACAGTACGGTGCGTCCCAAGCAGCTCTGTGAGTGGCTGGAGAAGCCGTCCCTGGCCCTGCGCCGACGCGGTGTTCGCTACCTGGAGCTACGCTCGTTGGACGTGGGCTCCTTCCATCCCCTCGGGGTGTCCGAGGTGCAGCTGCACTTCCTGGATGCCTTCATGCTCTTCTGCCTCCTCGCGGACAGCCCCCGCATCGATGCACGCGAGCGCAAGGCCATCGACGAGAACCTCCTACTGACCGCCCAACGTGGGAGAGACCCCTTGCTGGAGCTCGATCGGGACGGAGACGAGATCCGCCTGCGCGACTGGGCGGATGAGCTTCTCGACGCAATGGTGCCGGCGGCGGAGCTCATGGACGGCGGCAGCGGGGGGGCCTGTGCCGAGAGCCTGCGCCGACAGCGAGAGAAGGTCCGTGACCCGGAGCTTACGCCCTCGGCGAGGATGCTCGCCGAGATGCGCGCCAATACCGAGAGCTTCTTCGATTTCGCGCGCCGCACCTCGGAGCAGTATCGCGATGCATTTCGCGCGGCGCCTCTGGGGGCGGAACGGGAGGCCCTGTTCGAGCGCCTGAGCCAGGAGTCCCGAGAGCGGCAGCGGGAGCTGGAGGCCAGCGACGACCTGAGCTTCGACGAGTTCCTGGAGCGCTATTTCGCGCAGCATTGACACGGACGCACCGGAATAACGGCAACTTCGAGGGTGGGCAAAGGGAAGCGTGCACACCAAGTAAAACTTGGCGATCTTGGCGCCTTGGCGGCTCTACTCCTCTTCTTCGAATAAACTGTCCCGTCAACCGCCGGCAGAGCACCGGACCGACGCCATGCGCGGGTGCCGTTGCAGCGACATGAAGTCGTCCCTCAGGCCGACGAGCTTCTCGGCGAAGCGGGAGCGCTGCTCGGGGGTAAAGCTCCGGTCCAGACGGACGATGAGCTCCGTGATCCGCCCTTCGATCTCCTTTTTCGCCTTGCGCAGCCGGGCAGGAAGGTCGCGCTGCTCCACCAGCCAGGCGGTGAGGTAGCCATGTATCGTCTTCTCGGATGCCCCCCGCTCCAAGAGGGCGATGAGCCCTTTGCGCTCGGCGCTGCGGTAGGCGACCCAGTCGGCGGCGGTGTCGGGAATGGCCCCGGTCTCCTCCCGTACGATCCTCTTCTGCGCGTCGCTCAATGGGCCGATCCACCAGGCGATGGACTCATCGTACCGCTCGGCACGCTTGCGCCCCCGCCGTGCGATCTTGGAGGGGGTCATATCGGCCTCGTCCTCCGCCTTCTCCTTTTTGAATTTTTCTTCCAAGGCTCGGACCTGCTTCGGCGACAGCCCGGCAAGGAGCGGGGCGGCGAGGTCCACGGCAACGCGCATGTGGCGGCGATAGAGATCTTCGATCTGATCGAGAAGGCAGCGCACCCGCTGTGCGTCGAAGCCCTTCAGGGCATCCCCATGCGCGTCCTCGAAAAAGCGGGCGAGATAGGGCAGGTCCTCGTGGCGATGGCGGGCGAGGGCACGCTCGAGCTCCGGTCTCCAAGAGGCGATCTGGGTACCGTTCAAGCCCAAATAGTCTTTCGCGTACTGCTCGAGCAGGAAATCGGCCGACCTGTAGGCGATGGAGATCCGGCTACAGCCACTGCCCGCGGCCAGGATGACCACGAGAAAGGCCAGGAGGGCAAGACGGGGCGATCTGTGGGACATGGCGACTGTCCGTCGACGGTGTGGGGGTGATTGCATCCGAGGGAACGGCTCTGACGAGGCGGCCATTTTGCGTATAGTTGCGCTCATCCCCCGAGCCGATCAACCCCAAGCTGATCAATCCCGAGCCCCTCGATGCCTCCCGAAAAGCGCCGTATCCTGCTCATCGAAGACGAGCAGGCCATCGCCATACCCTGATCTACGCCCTGCGCACGGAGGGTTTCGATACCGAGCACCGCCGTGCTCGGCGAGGCCGAGGCTATCGATCTGGCGGAGCTGGTGGAATCCGTGGTGGAGACGACGCGTCCGGTCGCGGCCCAGCGGGAGGCTCGCTTGGTGCTGCAGGCCGAAGGCGCGCTGAAGGTGCGGGGCGACCGCTTTCTTCTGTCTCAGGCAGTCGGAAACCTCCTGGACAACGCCCTGGACTTCTCGCCGCAGGCCGGTCGGATCCTCGTCGCCGTCCATCCCCTAGAGGACCAGACGGAGATCGAGATCCGCGACCAGGGACCTGGCATCCCAGACTATGCCCTGGAGCGGGTGTTCGAGCGCTTCTTCTCGCTGCCTCGTCCGGACGGGGGGAGGAAAGGGACGGGGCTGGGCCTGAGCTTCGTCCGCGAGGTGGCGCATCTACACGGGGGCAGCGTGCATCTCGAAAACCTGCCCCCCCGGCAATCCCGGGGGCGTCCGTACCCTGCTCAGGCTGCCGCTGAATCGGTAGCCTGCACCCGATCGCCGCAGCTGGGACGGTGGCGTGGCACTTTGGGCTCGTCTGATCTCGCCCTCAGATTCTCGGGCTGTAGTGACGCTTCAACCAGGCGGTGAGCCCTTCCAGCCCCGGATAGATCACCCGCTCGGTAATGTTGGACTGATCGAGCTTGTCGCGAATCTCCCACTTGAGCGCCGCCGGGATCAGAATCTTGCGCCAGAGCTCCGGATGATGGGCGAGCCAATCAACCAGGGCAACAGTCGGATCGGAGACTACGGAGAAGAAAGCGAATTGGTTGACAATTCGGTCGTCGATGGATGGCGGCTCGAAGAACAATGCGAAGGGCTCGGAGGAGAGGGTGTCGAGAGCAGCAAGGGAAGCGACTCCTTGGCCGAGCATCTCCACAGTAAAAACGTTGGCCCCCTCCTCGTCGAGGAGAGAGCGCAATCTGTCCGGGACGAGCTCGTGTGTCTGCAGGTAATTCACACTCCAAATGACGCCGTCTCGATCGAGATGATCGATGGGGGCAGTGGCAAAGTGAAGCGCGACGAAAGGAGAATATGTCCAGTCCAGAAGCCTGGTCGGAAGGCCGTAATGCTTGGCCACGGACAACCAGTGCCATAGCGAGTCACGCTCCACGACACGAAGGTGGGCATACTTTCGGAAGTTGCGCAGGAGGTGCCTTTCGAGATCGGCGTACTGTCCACCCATGCGCATCAGCGTTGTTTCGAGCCGGTACGCGGCGTCCGAAAGGCCGCGATAGGCGCAACGAGAGCGATAACGACCGAGCTCCTCGATCCAGGAATCTGCGAACAGGGCCTCTTGAAGCTCGCTCCAGCTCTTGACGGTGATCTCGGACATCTACAACCTATCGCCGCTCAGCGAAGTGATTCGAAGCGCCCTGATATGGCTCGCGCAAACTACAGCAAGCAATGGGATGGGATTCAAGACCACTTCGCGCGGGACCCATCATCTCATCGCCTTGCCAGCTGATTTTGACACGGCTATCCTTTTTTTGTCCCATCTTACCGACAGCCGCTCGGGTTTCCATCTTTATCCATCGGTTGCAGCATCGGCAGGTGGGATATTCATCTGTTGCGGCGCACACGCGTCGGCAGCCTACTGACAACAATGGAAAAATGATCGAATGGAACAACTCGAGATCGGTGGCTTCGTCTCCTTCACACTCGCGATCATCTTGCTCTTCGTCGGCAAGCTTGCACTGACGCGCTATGAGGTCTTGCGCCGGTACAGCATTCCCGAGCCAGTGATCGGAGGCTTCCTCGCGGCGATCGTAGTGGGGATCGTCTTCTTGGCGCTCGACCGCCAGGTAAGCTTCAATCTCGATGTGCAGGACTATCTGCTGCTCTACTTCTTCGCCGGGATCGGGCTCAAGTCGGATATCAGGACACTTCTGTCCGGCGGACGTCCTCTGGCAATCCTGATCCTGCTCGCCGCAGGCTATATTGTTCTGCAGAATATCCTCGGAATCGGCATTGCCACGGCATTCGGCATGGACCCCAAGGCGGGCTTGATGGCGGGCTCGGTGTCCCTGACAGGTGGTGTCGGCACCACGATGGCCTGGGCGCCCACATTCATCGATCAGCTCGGGATCGGCAATGCCAGGGAGATCGGCGTTGCAGCGAACACCGTCGGCCTGATCGCGGCCTGTGTGATCGGCGGGCCGATCGCGAGCTACCTGATCAATCGCTATCGCCTGACGACCAGCGACGACGAGAATCTGGATATCGGCGTATCGAACGACGAGCAGCACGCCCCCGTGGACTCCTACGGCGTGTTGTGGGCCTGGCTCTGGCTGAACATCGCACTGATCCTGGGATACTCCCTCAACATGGGCCTCGAGGAGGCGGGCGTGAAACTGCCGCTGTTCGTCTCCTGCCTGATCGCCGGAATCCTGATCAGCAACGTTGGCCGTCGCTTTTTCCCCCGGATCGCGTGGCCGGGGCAGGAACAGGGGCTGGCGCTGATCTCGGATATCGCCTTGGGTATGTTCCTGGTTATGGCATTGATGGGCCTCAAGCTCTGGGAGCTGCAGGGGGCGGTCGCCTTCCTGGCCGTGGTGATGGCGCTGCAGATACTCATGTCGGTGTTGTTCACCGTCCTCGTTGTCTTCCGCTCAATGGGAAAAGACTACGAGGCATCGGTGATCGCCGCCGGATTCGGCGGCATCACCTTGGGATCGACGGCCACGGCAATCGTCAACATGACGGCTGTCGCCAAGCAGTATGGAGCAGCACACAGGGCGTTCTTATTGGTTCCCCTGGTATGCGGTTTCTTCATCGATATCGCAAATGCGATGGCCATCAACTTCTTCGTGGGCCTGTAGGGGTACATCCATACCGGGCGTCCGGCCCGAAGATCTGCAGCTGCGGGCTTCACACCGGGTGGAGCGAACGGTCGCTTACGGTGGTCGTATTGGACCCACACTTCGCATTCCTCTATTTAGCTGGCAAGCACCGGGCATCCTGTCGAGAGAATCGTGTTAAAGCTCTTCCAATCCATCTTCGGCGGCGGGGAGAAACCGGGACGCTATCCGGAGTCGCTCATCGAGGCGGCCACCGAGAGAGCCCTGGAAGGCACGGATCCTCGGCTCCGTATCCTGTCCGGGTACCGCAAGCACCTGCGCGAGCCCATCGCCCACGCGATCGATCAGGTGATCGCGTTGGTAGACAGGATGCCCACCCCGGTCCCGGCAGGGCGCAGGGAGCACGGCGCGGAGCCTCGCCTCGCCGCCATGTTCGCTTCCGCGGGGGACATGCTGAACATCCTGAGCCGAGACGCGGCTCTGGCGGATTTTCGATCCGGGCCTGAGGGCTCGGGCACCGAGCACGTCACCGCCCTGCTGCTGGCGGAGCGCCAGGAGCGGAACATCCTGGGCATGGATCTGGTCGGAGACAAGGTTCGGCGCGATGTACCTCAGGTCGCGGTCAGCTTCGCCGGTCATCGCCTGCTCGATCCGAGCGCCGGCGAAGAGGAGATGCGTCGTCGGCTGAAGCGCCGCGCCTTCGACCACCTGCTCAGCCTGGCACTGGCGCGGATTAGCGAGCGGCGCGTGGAGCGGGACGACTTGGCACGTCAACGCGATCTGCTGCGGCGCAAGCTGATGGCGCTGGAGCACGGGGGTTGGGGCTTCGATCCGCCACCGGGCGAGCCAGCCGACCAAAGGACCCTGCAGGTCGAGCTCGAGGCCGTCACGGAGCAGTTGGACACCCTGGATGCGGGAAGCGACGTCCTCGGAGCCCACCTGGAGATCGTCACCGAGGTGCTGGGCGATGCGGAGCACCAGCTGTGGGGTGAGGACATCGACCTCTACCTCGATGCGATGAACATCCAGCGATCGGCTCAGAGCCCCTCGGCACGGCGGATCCACCTCCGGGAGCTGCACAATGCCCGTGGTCGCCGGGCGGTGGCCCTGCCGATCTCCGTAGCACCCCGAGAGCTGCCGCCGCGGGAGGATTTCCTCACGGCTGCGCAGCGCTATCTGTATTGAAATATCGATCAAGAGGCACCAGCATGCGCAACGTCGGCACTTGGGTTAAAGGATGGTGGCACTATCCAGCCGCGGTGACGGCACTGCTCCTCGCAGGCTGCGCGTCCACGAATTCCGGGGACTCCACCATTCTGGGCAACGGCGACGACGTTACCGCCAGCGATCCCGCCCGTTTCACCCACAGTGGCTTTCTGTCGGACTATGCGCGGCTGCACCCGGTGACTTGGGCCCAGGGTATCCAGTGCTGGCAGGAGCCGGGTCTGAATGCGAAGAAATACGACAAAGTACTGATCGCACCCATAAGCGTCCGGCTGAAGCCCAGCCAAGAGAAGGGCATCGCCCCGACCGAGCTCGCGGCCCTGACCAACTACTTCCATCAGGCCCTGGTCAAGGCCATCGAGCCGCAGATGCAGGTCGTCAACAAACCCGGGCCCGGCGTGCTCGTGATCCGGATCGCCTTGACGGATCTGGTACCGACCGGCGTCTCGGAAAGCGTTGCCGGAAGCCTGGTACCCTACGGCTTCGTCGCCGAGTTGGGCTCGGGGGTCGCCACGGGTCGACCCGCCGGCTCCACGCCCTATCTCGGCGAGACCGGCATGGAGATGCAGTTTCGCAGCGGTGCCACGGATCGGACCCTCGGCGAGTGCCGCGATACCGAGATCGGGCGCAAGTACGCTGCCGACGCGAGTGGGGGTGCCGAAGGGGCGGCGCAGACCTGGGCAAGCGGCTATGTGGGCTCGTTCGAGAAGTGGACATACGCAAAGGATGCGTTCGACAAGTGGGCAGCCATGACGGCGCAGCACCTTGCCGCCCTGCGCGGGGCGACATCCAGCCGATGACGACCTCGGCTCGTGCCCCTGGAAGGGATTGCGAGCCATCCTGGAGCAAGTGCCCCCGAGGTGCTGGTGCCCAGGGCCGTAATGGAATCGATCCCTCGTGGGATATACTCGCCCACAGACCGATTCCACAAGGAGCCCCAAGACCATGGTTATGCGTCGCCGTCCTGATGCCAGCGTATCCTCCCCTCTCCTCTCCCGTCTCTGCGCTCTCTCCTTGGCGACGTTGCTCGTCACCGCCGGCCTCGTCGTCGGCGGTTGCGGCGAAAAGACGCCGACCACGGCTTCTAGAGGACCCATCGACGCCTGCACTGTTCTTACTGTCGCGGACGTCGAGAAGGTTCTCGACGTCAAGGTGGGTGATCCACAAGAACGGACTTATGGGAAAGGCGATTTCTGGGCCTCCACATGCCAATACCATGGGGATGCGGGAAACGAAACCCGTTCCGCGGGTATCTTGCTAAAACCCCACCAGGATAAGCAGGGAGCCGAGAAGGCGTACGCCGCTTACGAGGCGGAGTTGATCGCCGAGCTGGGAAAGGGGGTCGCGTTGGCACCCGTCGAGGGCATTGGCCAGCGTGCCGGTTGGCAGGACTTCGGTACCTCGATCGGCCAGCTGGCGGTCTTCCAGGGTCCCTACCAGCTCATCATCACCGCCAGCGCCACTCCGAACGCCGATCAGCTGACCAACGCCAAGACGCTGGCGCGGAAGGCGCTCGGGCACCTCTATTACGTATTATGGTGACACTTTACTATTTACACTTATTTAAGTTGCCTCGGGTCATTTTTCTTCGAAGGGGGCCGGCCACGCTTGCCTGGACGTAGAGCTCGGCCAAGTCTTTTCTCAAGCTCGCCGAGCTCTTGGTCACCCATTAATGGTCGCCCTATGGTTTGACCCTTCGTGAGAGCCAGCA
>Ga0315556_1001142_pt1 | contig 16257 bp, 10 predicted proteins | sample SalMarSW160310MG_FD_202112 | JGI IMG/M metagenome (GOLD analysis project Ga0315556, IMG submission 202112) | Salt marsh sediment microbial communities from the Plum Island Ecosystem LTER, Massachusetts, United States - Salt Marsh Sediment SW1603-10 ...
TCCGGCTAAGAGCTGCGGTGGCGTCTGATGTTCGGGCAGGTGGTCTATATTCAAAGCACCCCGGTAGAGCCGGTCCGCGGAAGCGGCACGAGGCTGCCCGGTCTCGCCGCCCGGGTGATGGTGGGGGGGCGACTAGGGTGCATGAACGCAGAACGGCAGACCCAGGCAGGAGTTTGGGCCCTCCAGTCGTGAGCCGATGGGCGCGGCGCCGCAGGCGACCTTGAACAACGACTGCTTTGGCCGCGGGCGCCAACCAGCGGCGGATCGGCCCACAGTTATCGCTACGACAATCCGTTGCTGAAGCGAGCCCTGATACGCGTGGACGTAGGGCGCGTGCAGCTTGCAGCCTGGGAACCGGTTCCGGAGTGCAATGTTAGTCCGCATGCGCCTGATCCTGATGATTAGGAAGTAAGGCTTTGTCCAGAACCACAAAAATGGAGTGGCACTGAAATGGGAAAGACCGATAGCCGTTCGACGCCAGCGGACGCACTGGTAATTTTCGGAGTGTCGGGCGACCTGGCTCACAAAATGATATTTCCGGCGCTCTACGCGATGGCCAAGCGCGGTGTCCTTGGTGTGCCGGTGGTAGGCGTGGCCGCGTCGAAATGGAGTCTGGCGCAACTGCGTAAACATGCGACGGGCAGCATCAAACAGGCCGGTAAGATCGACGACCCTGACGCCCTCAGTCATCTTCTTTCCCTGCTCACGTATGTGAGTGGCGACTACAACGACCCGGGTACGTTCAAGGCGCTCAAACAGGCGCTGGGCGGTGCGCGGCGCCCGGCACACTATCTTGCCATCCCGCCCCCACTGTTTGCGACGGTTATCAAGGGGCTCGGGGCTGCGGGCCTGGCCGATCAGGCACGCGTCATTGTGGAAAAGCCGTTCGGACGTGACCTCGCTTCGGCGCGGGAGCTCAACCGCATCGCGCTGGCGGTGTTCGATGAAGACTCGATTTTCCGCATCGACCACTATCTCGGGAAGGAGGCGATCATGAACATCCTCTATTTCCGTTTCGCCAATTCGTTTTTGGAACCGATCTGGAACCGCAACTTCGTGACCAGCGTGCAGATCACGCTGTCGGAGGCGTTTGGCGTCAAGGGTCGCGGCGCCTTTTACGAAAGTGCCGGTTGCCTGCGTGACGTCATACAGAATCACTTGTTCCAGATCGTCGCGCTGCTGGCCATGGAGCCACCGGCTTATCAGGGCTATGGCGCCGTGCACGCCGAGAAGGCGAAGGTGTTTCAGGCCATGCGCCCACTGCAGCCGGACGACGTGGTGCGCGGCCAGTACACCGGCTACCGGAAAGAGCCGGGTGTAGGGAAGGGGTCGGACGTCGAGACGTTCTGCGCCCTGCGGCTGTTCATCGACTCGTGGCGTTGGGAGGGGGTGCCGTGGTACCTGCGGTCGGGCAAGCGCCTGGCTGCAACCGCAGCCGAGGTTCTGGTGGAGCTGAAGCCGCCACCGCAGAGGCTGTTCGACGACTCGGCGCCCGAGGGGGATCGAGCCAACTATCTGCGCTTCCGGCTTTCCCCAAACTCGGCGGTTGCTCTTGCCGCGCGTGTCAAACGGGCAGGCAAGGAGTTCGTCGGCGACCAGCGCGAGCTTTACCTGCTCGATGAACAGTCGGGAGAGGAAACACCCTACGAGCGGTTGTTGAGTGATGCCATGGCCGGCAACGGCGCGCTGTTCACCCGTGAGGACGCGGTTGAGGCCGCCTGGGCGGTGGTGGATCCAGTCCTTGCCACGCACGAACGGGCTCACCGCTACAAGCCCGGCAGCTGGGGGCCGAAACAGGCGGATGCCCTGATCGCACCAGACGGTGACTGGCACAATCCGCGGCCGGGAAAGGCGTCAAGTTAACAGCGTCGATTGTTCTCCCGCCAATTGCCGGACCGGGCGGTTCGCGGCCCGCTTTCGCGGGGCTCGACATCCTTCGGCAGGGTCTATGCTTTGGTAGAGGGATACCTCGGTGCCGCATCCGGAAGCGGCCAAGCCATCGGGGGGGCGTCGCAGGGCCGCCCCAGGTGGAGCTGAGGATTGCGTCCCGGATCGATGGTAAGGAAATGGCAATGAGCGAACAGGCACCAACCACCCACCCGAAAGCGCTTGTCACATCCACCGACATAGACGGATTCAACGCGCTGTCCGAACTAGCCCTGGATATGCGGTGGTCATGGAATCATGCCACCGACCAGGTGTGGCAGCAGCTGGACCCTGTGTTGTGGAAGATCACCCATAACCCCTGGGTCGTCCTGCAGACGGTTTCTCGTGAGAAATTGCAGGCGGCGCTGGCCGAGCCTGCTTTTCGAAAGACCGTCGATGATCTTGGGCAAGCCACGCGCGACGCGGCGCAGGCGCCCGCGTGGTTTCAGCAGACCTACCCGCAGTCTCAGCTAGGCAGCGTCGCGTATTTCAGTATGGAGTTCATGTTGAGCGAGGCTTTGCCCATTTACTCGGGCGGGCTGGGGAACGTGGCCGGCGATCAACTCAAGGCCGCCAGCGATTTGGGCGTTCCCGTGATCGGCGTGGGGCTGCTCTACCAGCAAGGCTATTTCCGCCAGGTGATCGACAGCAACGGCGCGCAACAGGCCCTCTTTCCGTACAACGACCCCGGCCAGCTCCCGATCACCCCATTGCGGAAATCGAACGGCGAGTGGCTACGGTTGGAGATCGACTTACCCGGTTACTCGGTCTGGCTGCGCGCCTGGCAGGTCCGGGTCGGCAGAGTGACGCTCTATCTGCTCGACAGCAATGACGCGGCGAATTATCCCGCCCATCGCGGCATCACCAGCGAGTTGTATGGCGGCGGACCGGAATTGCGCCTCAAACAGGAATTGCTGCTCGGGATCGGTGGCTGGCGGCTGCTCGCGGCGCTTGGAATCGAGCCGGAAGTCTGCCATTTGAATGAAGGGCACGCGGCCTTCGCCGTCTTGGAGCGCGCGCGCAGCTTCATGCAAGAGAGCGGGCAGCCCTTCGAAGTCGCGTTGGCCGTGACGCGAGCGGGTAATCTGTTCACCACACATACGGCGGTGGCTGCCGGTTTTGACCGTTTCGATCGGAAGCTCATCGAGCAGTACCTCGGTGGTTATGCCGAGAAGAAGCTTGGCATCGCGCTCCACGATCTGCTGGCTATGGGTCGCGAGAATCCGAATGACTCGTCGGAACCTTTCAATATGGCCTACCTGGCGATTCGCGGGAGCGGAGCGGTGAACGCCGTGAGTCGCCTGCATGGAAGGGTAAGCCGACACCTGTTCGAGCCGCTCTTTGCGCACTGGCCGACGGAAGAAGTGCCGGTAGGGCACGTGACCAACGGCGTCCATATGCCGACCTGGGACTCGGCTCCGGCCGATGACCTCTGGACGGAAGCTTGTGGCAAAGACCGCTGGTTGGGAACGGCGGAGACCATGGAACGGGATATTCGTCAAGTCTCCGACGCCAGGCTCTGGCAATTTCGAACCGACGCCAGCAAGTCTCTTGTTGAATACGCCCGCGAACGATTGTCCCGGCTATTGGCCATTTCGGGCGCGCCGTCAGAAGCCGTTGAGTATGCGAAACACCTGTTTGATTGCAATACGCTGACGCTGGGGTTTGCGCGCCGTTTTGCAAGCTACAAACGGCCCAATCTGCTGCTGCACGACCCGGCACGACTGCTGCGCCTGCTGAGCAATCCGCAACGCCCGGTACAGCTCATCATTGCGGGCAAGGCGCATCCGGCAGACCAGGCGGGTCAAGCGCTGATCCAGCAATGGGTTCAGTTCATCCGGCGGCCCGAGGTGCGCCCCCACGTGATCTTCCTCAGCGACTACGACATGCTGTTGACCGAGCATTTGGTGCAGGGCGTGGATGTCTGGCTCAACACGCCGCGCCGCCCCTGGGAAGCGTGTGGAACGAGCGGCATGAAGGTGCTGGTCAATGGCGGCATCAACCTGTCGGAACTGGACGGCTGGTGGGCGGAAGCCTACACGCCGGACATCGGGTGGGCGTTGGGCGACGGCGAGGAGCATAATGACGATCCCGCCTGGGATGCAGCCGAAGCCGAGGCGCTCTATGACCTCCTCGAGCGCGAGGTGATCCCGGAGTTCTATACACGTGACGAACAGGGTATCCCCCGCGCCTGGGTCACCCGGATGCGGGAAAGCATGGCGCACCTGACACCGCAATTTTCCACCAACCGCGCCGTGCGCGAATACACCGAGCAACACTACCTCCCGGCGGCCTCCGCCTACCGTGCACGGGCTGCCGACAAAGGCAAAATCGGCGTGGAGATGCTTGATTGGCGGCATGATCTGGAACAGAAATGGGCCACCTTACGTTTCGGCGACGTGAAGGTTGAGACTGCTGGCGAGCAACACATATTTGAAGCGCAGGTATACCTCGATAATCTTGATCCGGAGGCGGTTCGAGTCGAACTCTATGCGAATGGTGAAGCACCCGAGCGAGTGGAAATGAAACGTAAACGGCAACTCGTGGGCGCGATCAACGGTTACGCGTTTCGTGCAGGGGTGCCCGCAACCCGTCCGGCATCGGACTATACGGCGCGCCTCATTGCGCACCGGGACGGTGTTTCGGTTCCACTCGAAGCAGCCCCAATCTTATGGCAGCGGTGATCCCATACCAACATGAACAAGTCTGAGCGCTCATTCGACGACTACATGGCGGAAGTCTCCGAGCACACCGAAGTGCGCGGAGGTGATCCTCTGCCGTTGGGAACCCATGAATCCTGTGGCGGCGTCAACTTCGCCTTATTCAGCCGTCACGCCAGCCGCGTTCGACTGGAGTTGTTTAATCAACCCGCAGACGCTAAACCGTCCAGAGTTATCGATTTCGATCCCGCACGGAACCGCACGGGGGATGTGTGGCACGTATGGGTTGAAGGGATTCGTCCGGGTCAACTCTACGCCTATCGCGTGGATGGCCCCTATCAGCCTGAGCAAGGACATCGTTTCAATTTCAACCGACTGCTGCTGGACCCCTTTGCGACGGCGATCTCACCGTTGTCGGATTGGAATTTTGGCGCAGCTCGAGGATATGACCTGTCCAAGCCGAAGCAGGACGTGGCTGGTTCGAAAGTCGATGATGCCGGAGCCATGCCGAAATGCGTGTTCATGCGCGAACACTTCCACTGGCATGGCGACCAGCCGCTCAGACACCCCTGGGCCAAGACCGTGATTTATGAAACGCACGTTCGCGGATTCACCATCAATGGAAATTCCGGCGTGGAGCATCCCGGCACGTATCGCGGCCTGATGGAAAAGATCCCCCATTTGAAAGAGATCGGCGTGTCGGCTGTGGAATTGATGCCCGTCCACGAGTTTAACGAAAACGAGGGGGCGGGCGTCAATCCGAAAACAGGCGAGCCACTCAGAAATTACTGGGGCTACGATCCTGTGACTTTCTTTGCACCTAAAGCCTCCTATAGCAGTGCGGGAGCTCAAGGTCAGCAGAAGCTGGAATTCAAGGAAATGGTCCGGGCCTTTCATGATGCAGGTATCGAAGTGATCCTGGATGTCGTGTTCAATCACACGGCGGAGGGAAATGAGCTGGGCCCGACTCTATGTTTCCGCGGGATCGATAACGCGATCTACTACACCTTGGCGGACGACAAGCGCTACTACAAGGACTACACGGGCACAGGCAACACCATAAATGCCAATCATCCCGTGGTAAGGGATCACATCATGGATGCGCTGCGCTACTGGGTGGTGGAGATGCATGTGGATGGGTTCCGCTTTGACCTGGCGTCCGTTCTCGGCCGGGACCGCGGCGGGAAGCTGCTGGCCGATGCTCCGCTTCTCGAACGGATCGCCGAGGACCCGATCTTGAGAGACATAAAAATCATCGCCGAGGCGTGGGACGCTGCCGGCGCCTACGAGGTGGGTAGTTTCTCCGAGCGGCGTTGGGCGGAATGGAACGGTCGCTACCGGGACGACGTACGGCGCTTCTGGCGCGGCGATGAGGGTCTGCTCGGTTTGTTCGCCAGCCGCATCTGCGGGAGTGCCGATATCTACACCGAGTCGGGAAAAGGCCCCGAGGGCAGCATCAACTTCGTCACCTGTCACGACGGTTTCACCCTTAACGACCTGGTGAGTTATCGCGACAAGCACAATCAGGAAAATGGCGAAAACAATCACGACGGGACCGACGCCAACTTCAGTGACAACTACGGCGCTGAAGGCGAGACAACGGATGCTGGGATCGACGCGGTACGGAGGCGGCAGATCAAGAACTTCCTGCTGACGCTGTTGATCTCGCGGGGGGTGCCGATGCTGCTCGGCGGTGATGAATTTCGCCGCACCCAGGGCGGCAACAACAACGCCTACTGCCAGGACAGCGAAACGAGCTGGTATGACTGGAGTTATCTGGCTCGGCACAGTGAAATCTTCCGCTTCACCCGCGGCATGATCGCCTTTCGTGGAGCGCATCCCATTCTGAGCAAGGAGCGATTCTACACCGATGCCGAGATCCAATGGTTTGGTCCGCAACAGGCGTTGCCCGACTGGGCTGACTCGCAGGCAAAACAGGTGGCCTGTCTGATCCACGAAGATGGGCAGCGCGCACTTTTGCTGATGTTCAATGCCGGAGTCGACGCGATCGATTTCAGCTTGCCTCCCGTTCCATCGGGCGCTCGGTGGCATCTGGCCGCGGACACTTCTGGCGAGGCGCCACAGGATCTGTTTGCAGCGGGTGAAGAACCGCTCTGGGAAGATGCACAAAGTTACCGCCTCGGCTCCCGAACCAGTGTCATTTTGCTGGCTCGGTGAAGGAAATATTGGAGCTGGGAAATAACGTTTATGGAGAACCGGTGAAAAGAGAGATCCCGTTCACCCGGGCGCACTTTCGGCGCTTCATGTTCGCGCCATAGCAATCTTGTCTGTAGATGATCGCACGGGCCCGCAAGATCAAGGCAAGGTGCCGACCTGGAGATAGCCGAACGAAAGGGATCAAACTGCAGACGAAATGGGCGATGGATCAATGAAGCGAGAGGTCAAGGTTACCCCAAGGTGTCTTGATATGGACGCTATGCAGCGGCGCACACTACCGGCAATCACCGTCACGGACTCTTTTAGAAAGCAGGTAACGATCGGGGTATGAACGAACCTGCGGACAGCAAGATGGGCGTGTGGGCGGTGGTTGCCCTTGGCGTCGGCGGCATGGTCGGCGGAGGGATTTTTGCAGTATTGGGGCTGGCGGTGCAACTGGCGCATGGTGGGACGCCGCTGGCATTTGGGCTAGCGGGCATCGTGGCTCTGCTGACGGCGTATTCGTATGCGAAGCTTTCCGTCGCCTATCCGAGTCGCGGAGGCACGGTCGCCTTCCTCGATCGCGCGTTCGGCGCCGGGATGTTGACCGGCAGTCTGAACGTGTTGCTGTGGCTGAGCTACGTGGTGATGCTGTCGCTGTATGCGTTCGCGTTTGGCAGTTACGGCGCGACGTTTCTGCCGCAGGCATGGCAGGCGATTGGCAAACACGGGCTGATAAGTCTCGCCGTGGTCGCGATTGCCGGCATGAATCTACTAAACGCCGAGTTGATCGGCAAGGCAGAGATTTGGATCGTGGCACTAAAGCTGGCGATCCTCCTCTTGTTCGTCGGTGTGGGGTTGTTTGGCATCAATGCCTCCCAGATCGCGCCAGGCTCATGGTCGCCGCCGCTGCAATTGGCCGCGGGCGGGATGATCATCTTCCTGGCTTACGAAGGGTTCGAGTTGATTGCCAACACGGCGAACGATGTGCGTGACGTGGCGAAGACGCTGCCGCGCGCGTACTACACAGCGGTCGGGTTCGTGATGGCACTGTATGTGCTGGTCGCGCTTGTCACGGTGGGCAATCTCCCCGTGGACAAGATCGTCGCGGCCAAGGACTACGCCCTGGCGGAAGCGGCCAGGCCATTTCTCGGGCAGGCGGGCTTCACGCTGATCGCAACTGCGGCGATGTTGTCCACCGCTTCCGCGATCAACGCCACGCTCTACGGCGCGGCCCGCCTGAGTTACTCCATCGCGCGGGACGGCGAATTGCCGGCAGAGCTGGAACGCAAAGTGTGGGGTCAACCGGTAGAAGGGCTGCTTATTACCGCTGGGTTGACGCTTTTCGTGGCCAACGTCTTTGACCTGACGAGCATCGCGACGCTGGGCAGCGCCGGGTTCCTGTTGATATTCGCCGCGGTAAATAGCGCCAACGCGCGCCACGCGCCGCACACACATAGCCACGTCTGGATATCGGCTGCTGGGGCGGTCGCATGTCTGCTGGCCATGGGCGCGCTGGTTTGGCAGACGGTCATGACCAGCCCGGTGAAACTGTGGGTTCTTGCGGCGATGCTGGCCCTGGCAGTGCTGATCGAGGGGTCTTTTCGGCTGGCGAAGCGGGAGATCCGGTTGCATGGCTAAACAGTCATACCAGCGGCTGCGGGGTCCGTCATTGGTACGCACAATCAACGGCGGTTCGGCGAACACCGAGTTCGCTCTGTTCGAGTTCGGACGTCCTCTGCATCGGATTCTGGAGGACGGGATCGATCGGATGGGGCTGCCGGCTGCGGGTGGAAGTGCGGATGGAAGGGGTCGAGGAACGCAGCGGCCAGGAGGTGTTGACCGCGGGGAGACCGTGTGGCGCATGACGGATCGAAGGATAGCGAGCCGCAAGGTACCACGTGTTTCCGGCTGTGGCTGGACAAGCGATGAACTGAATGACGACTGAAGCGTAGAAGGCAAAATAGAGGCGGTGTGATGAACGAATCAGAAACCAAGCAGGTGGCGCCTCCAGGCTGGGATGCACAACGCAACATTCAGACCCTCGTGCTGTTGGCGGCAACGGTGTTCGGAAGTTATCTCTGTTACCGGCTGGTCGCCCCGTTTTTGTCTGCGCTTGTCTGGGCCCTTTCGCTGGCGGTCTTGTTCTTGCCGTTCCAACGCTGGGTTGAGTCAAAGATCCGGCGCCCAGGATTGACTGCTTTGGTCTCGGTGTTGGTGATCGGGTTGATGGTGGTCGTCCCGGTGACGTTCCTGGCGCAGCGGCTTGCGCTGCAGGCGACGGAAGGCGCGCAAATCATCGAGAAGAAGGTCGAGTCCGGCGAGTGGCGACGGGCCCTGGAAGCCCAGCCGCGTCTGGCGCCTCTTGTCGACAGGGTGGAACGGCGGCTGGATCTTCCGGGAACGATTAAAACACTCACCAACTGGCTGAGTACAATGGCCGGCTCCATCGTCAAGGGTTCCGTGGTTCAGGTGGTCGGTTTTGGTTTGACCTTCTATCTGTTTTTCTTTTTCCTTCGTGATCGGGATGCGGCACTTCAAGCGCTCCGGACTTGGTCTCCGCTAACGGAGGCAGAGATGAACCGGCTGGTCGAGCGGGTCGGCGATACCATTTACGCCACGCTCTACGGAACGCTGGCTGTCTCTTCCCTGCAGGGTTTTCTGGGTGGACTGATGTTCTGGTGGCTTGGCCTGTCGTCCCCGTTTTTCTGGGGTGTGGTGATGGCTTTACTGGCAGTGGTGCCGGTGTTGGGGGCCTTTATCGTCTGGGTCCCAGCGGTTCTCTTTCTGGCGGTGGAAGGCGCGTTGGGAAAAGCCTTGATTCTCACCCTGTGGGGCATATTTATCGTCGGCACCATTGACAACCTGCTTCGTCCTATTCTGGTGGGGAAACGACTCAGGCTGCATACCGTTGTGACGTTCATGTCCGTGGTCGGTGGGCTGCTTCTGTTTGGCCCGGCCGGGCTTGTTCTGGGCCCCGTGGTTCTTACGGTCACAATTGGGCTGTTTAGAATCTGGCGCAAGCGGGCCTCGGCCGAGGGGCCTGCTTCTCGGGCCTCTTAGAGACGGCGCAAGCATGGCCGACATGTGTGACGTCAAGACCATTCATTCCAGCGTGCGCGTCAAGCCGACAGCGGAGTTGAACATTGAGGCTTGTGATGTCCGCTCCATAGAACGCAAAGAGACGGGGGACTTGTGCTTTGACCACGACAGGCAAAGAAGGACAGCGAGATGAATACGTCAACCTGGCTTGACCAAGGTCCCCGTCGCGTCTGGAAAACACTCTATTTCGCGGGCAAAACGTTTTTGCGGATTGACGGAACCCAGTGGGCGGGAGCGTTTGCTTTCAATGCGTTCTTTTCGCTGTTTCCGTTGATTGTCCTCTTTGTCACCATTGCCTCGGCCTTTATTGGCGCCGATCGGGCCGGGCAAAAGATCATTGCCTACCTGGAAACAATTGTCCCGATTAATGGTGAAATGCAGCATCACATATTCGATACCATCGCCGGTGTGGTCAACGCGCGCGGGCAAGCGGGTGCGGTCGCGCTTCTGCTTCTGGTATGGGTTGCCGTCCAGTGTTTCATCACACTCATCTCCGCAACCAACCGTGCCTGGGACATCGAGTCACACAACTGGTGGCGGCTGTCGCTGAAAAGCCTGATGCTGCTCGGCATTTCGGTGATTGCAGTCATCGTCGGCATGACGGCGCGGACGCTGATGAGAATGGCGGCCGGGTGGCTATTCCCAGTAAATGACTGGCGTTCCTGGGTCTATGTCCTGGGGAGCTTTGTCATCCCCTTGTTGATACTCTTTCTCGGTCTGAGTCTGTTTTACAGGTTTGCGCCACGCCGGCCCATACGTTTTGCCCAGGTGTGGGTAGCCGCCCTGTGCACCACGGCGCTGTTGCAGGCGGCCGAAACCCTGTTCGTGATCTATCTTAAGAGCTTCGCAACCTTGAACGCAATTTATGGGACGTTCGGCGGTATCATGGCATTGCTGCTGTGGATTTATATTTCCGGATGTATTGTCATCTTTGGCGCCTGCCTGTGCGCCGCTCAGGCCGAAGGGCGTTCAGCGTCGGTGGAACCAATGATGATGCGCACAAGAAAAGGAATTGAATCATGAAGACAAAGACTCTGAACCCGGAACTGCTCAGCAAAATGGATGCCTATTGGCGCGCCGCCAACTATCTGTCGGTCGGCCAGATTTATCTTTACGACAATCCGCTGCTGAAACGGCCGCTGACCCTGGCGGATGTGAAGCACATGCTGCTGGGGCACTGGGGCACGACGCCGGGGCAGAATTTCATCTACGTGCACCTGAACAGGGTCATCAAGAAATACGACCTCGATATGATCTACGTCTCCGGCCCCGGCCACGGCGGCCCGGCGGTGGTGGGTAACACCTATCTCGAAGGCACGTACAGCGAGATCTATCCCAACATCAGTCAGGACGAGGCCGGACTGCAGAAGCTCTTCAAGCAGTTCTCGTTTCCCGGCGGCATCCCCAGCCACGCCTCGCCGGAGTGTCCGGGTTCGATCCACGAGGGCGGTGAACTGGGTTATTCGATAAGCCATTCATTCGGGGCGGTGTTCGACAATCCCGATCTTATCGTCGCTTGTGTTGTGGGCGACGGTGAGGCGGAGACGGGTCCGCTGGCCACGGCGTGGCAGTCCAACAAGTTCCTCGATCCGATCACCGACGGCGCCGTACTGCCGATCCTGCACCTGAACGGCTACAAGATCAGCAATCCCACCGTTTCGGCCCGCATCGAGCATGAGGAACTGGAGCAATATCTACGCGGCTGCGGCTGGACGCCCTACTTCGTGGAAGGAGACGATCCGCAAAAGATGCATCAACTCATGGCCGGCACCGTTGAAAAGGCCATCGAGGACATTCGGCACATCCAAAGCAATGCTCGCAACAACAACGACACCGCGCGGCCGCGCTGGCCGATGATTGTTCTCAAATCTCCCAAGGGCTGGACCGGCCCGAAGATCGTCGATGGCCTGCAGGTGGAAGGCACCTTCCGTGCGCACCAGGTGCCGCTCCACCCGCGCAAACATCCCGAACACCTCAAACAATTGGAAGACTGGCTCAAGAGCTATCGGCCGGACGAACTCTTTGATGCCCAGGGCCGTCTGCAACCCGAACTGGCCGATCTGGTCCCCGAGGGCGAACGCCGCATGGGCGCTAACCCCCACGCCAACGGCGGCATGTTGCTGCGCGACCTGCGCATGCCGGATTTTCGCGACTACGCGGCCGACGTGCCCGCGCCAGGGGCGCCCGGCATCGGCGACACGCATGTGCTCGGTCCTTTCCTGCGAGATGTGGCGAAGCTGAACGGCGAGGAGCGGAATTTTCGGGTCTTCGGTCCCGATGAGACCCTCTCCAACGGCCTGGAGGCCCTCTTCGAAGTAACCCAGCGCCAATGGGATGCCGCGACCGTGCCGAACGACGAATGGCTCGCGCCCACCGGGCGGGTGATGGAAATGCTCAGTGAGCACCAGTGCGAGGGCTGGCTCGAGGGCTACCTGCTCACCGGGCGCCATGGCGTGTTCAACTGCTATGAGGCTTTCATCCACATCATCGATTCGATGTTCAACCAGCATGCCAAGTGGCTGAAGGTCACCGCGCACCTGCCTTGGCGCAGAAAGATCGCCTCGCTGAACTATCTGCTGACCTCGCATGTGTGGCGCCAGGATCACAACGGCTTCACCCATCAGGACCCCGGTTTCATCGATCACGTCGTGAACAAGAAGGCCGAGGTTGTGCGGGTTTACTTTCCGCCGGACGCCAACTGCCTGCTGTCGGTGATGGACCACTGCCTGCGCAGCCGTCACTACGTCAACGTGGTGGTCGCGGGCAAACACCCGGCGCCGCAGTGGCTGAGCATGGACGCCGCCGTCAAGCACTGCAGCGAAGGCATCGGCATCTGGCAGTGGGCCAGCAACGACCAGGCCGTTGCCCCAGATGTGGTCATGGCCTGCTGTGGTGACGTGCCCACGCTGGAGACTCTCGCCGCCGTCTCCATCCTGCGCGAGCACCTGCCCGAGCTCAAGATCCGGGTGGTCAACGTCGTCGACCTCATGAAGCTGCAGACCCCCAGCGAACACCCGCACGGCTTGAGCGACATGGATTTTGACGAACTGTTCACCAAGGACAAGCCGGTGATCTTTGCTTACCATGCCTACCCCTGGCTGATCCACCGGCTGACATACCGCCGTACCAACCACCACAATATCCATGTCCGCGGCTACAAGGAGGAAGGCACCATCACCACGCCCTTCGACATGACGGTGCTCAACGACCTGGATCGCTTCCATCTCGTGATGGACACCATCGACCGCCTGCCGCAGACCGGCGACAAGGGCATCTACCTGAAGCAGCAGCTCAAGGACAAGCTCATCGCACACAAGCAGTACATCGACAAGCACGGCGAGGATATGCCGGAGATACGGAACTGGAAGTGGGGGCTGCACCATGCTTAGGTTGAAACAAATCTGGATCAATCTGCGATCCGGCTTTTGGTTACTACCCTCGCTGATCGTCCTCGTCTGTATGATTTTCGCCGCAGCGATAATCGAAACGGACTCCGCCGGCAGTGACCGATGGCTGGCCCAGTGGCCGCGGCTCTTTGGAGTTGGGCCGGAAGGCGCGCGGGATATGCTGTCTACGCTTGCCGGTTCGATGATGTCCATTACGGGCGTCACGTTCTCCATGACATTGGTGGCGCTGGCGTTGGCTTCGAGCCAAAACACCTCGCGTATTTTGAGGAACTTCATGCGCAGCCGAGTCACCCAGGTCACGTTGGGGGTCTTCGCCGGCGTGTTCGCCTATTGCCTGATCGTGTTGCGCACCATCCGCACTGGCGATGCCGCTTTCGTACCGACCCTGGCCGTCTCGTTCGCCTTTGTGTTGGCGCTCGGCGGTATTGGCGTCCTCGTATTCTTTATTCATCACATCGCGTCGTCGATCCAGGCGTCCAATATCATCGCCTCGATTGCCCAGGAAACCACTGTGGCCATTGATCGGCTTTTCGCCGAAAAACGGGGTCGCGCACCCGACAAGGCTGAGGCTGAGGAGAACGACCAGGTCCTCGCATCCAGAGATGAGAGGACCTGGTACCCTGTACCGGCAGCACTGAGCGGCTATATACAGAGCGTAGACAGTGATGCCCTCCTGGACTTTGCGCGGAAAAGGAAGACCCTCGTGCGTATGGAGCACGGTGTCGGCGCGTTCGTTGTAAAAAATACTGCATTGGCATCGCTCGCCCTGGCGTATCCGCCGGATCAAAAGATGATCGATGCCTTGAATGAGGCTTACAGCGTAGGGCGTCTTCGCACGGTCGAGCAGGATCCCTCTTTCGGGATCCGACAGCTCGTGGATATGGCACTGAAGGCGCTTTCACCCGGTGTCAATGACACCTCGACAGCCGTGATGTGCGTTGATTATCTGTCGGCGATTCTGGCTCGGCTGGCCTGCCTGCAATTCCCGTCATCGCACCGTTACGAGGGAGGGGCGCTGCGTGTGATCGCTATCGTTCCGACCTTTGGGGGTCTCCTGGCCGAAGCATTCGATCAGGTGCGGGGCTGCGCCGAAGGCAATGTCGCCATTATGGCGCGGATGCTCGACGCTATCGGTGCCATCGCAAGTCTCACGGTCAACCCTGACCACATACGACTACTAGATGAACAGCGGCAGTGGATTGCCGAACTGGCCGATCGAACTATCGAATCCACGCATGATCGCGCGCGGATCGAGGAGCGCCTGACAAAGGCGCGCGAAACACTGGAAGCCGAGTCGGCTTTGGGCGTTGGACTAGGGACGGCATAGTGCTATGAACCCGGATCGGGAAGCTCAAGGCAAAACCGGTGTAGCGAATTCCGGCGTGGTCGTCTCGGTGCGCGGCAGCGTCGTGGATATACGATTTGATGAGCAGTTGCCGCCGATCTACTCGGTGCTGCGCGCGGGAGCGGAGAATCAAATCGTCATTGAAGTGCTGGCGCAACTGGATGCGTATCGCGTGCGCGGGATTGCCTTGACGCCCACCCAGGGCCTGGCCCGCGGCATGGTGGTGGAGGACACCGGCGGTCCGTTATTGGCGCCTGTGGGAAAGGGGGTTCTGTCGCGTATGTTCGACGTGTTTGGTAATGCTATCGACCGTCAGGCGGCGCCGTCGGACGTGCTATGGCGCACAGTGCATCGTGCTCCGCCCGCGTTGGCGCGACGTTCCACCAAATCCGAGATCTTCGAGACGGGGATCAAGGTTATTGATGTGCTGATGCCGCTGGAGCGTGGCGGCAAGGCGGGTCTGTTCGGCGGGGCGGGCGTGGGTAAGACGGTGTTGCTCACCGAAATGATCCATAACATGATCGGCCACCAGGAGGGCGTCAGCATTTTTTGCGGTATCGGCGAACGTTGTCGCGAAGGCGAGGAGCTGTACCGCGAAATGAAGCAAGCCGGTGTGTTGCCGAGTATGGTGATGATCTTCGGCCAAATGAATGAGCCCCCGGGCGCTCGGTTCCGCGTCGGCCACGCCGCGCTGACCATGGCCGAGTACTTCCGCGACGACGAGCGCCGCGATGTGTTGCTGCTCATCGACAATATCTTTCGGTTTATCCAGGCCGGCTCGGAGGTGTCGGGCTTGATGGGTCAGATGCCCTCACGTCTCGGTTATCAGCCCACCATGGGCACCGAGTTGTCGCAATTGGAGGAGCGCATCGCCAACACCGATCGTGGCGCCATTACCTCGATCCAGGCGGTATATGTGCCGGCGGACGACTTCACAGATCCGGCGGCGGTCCATACCTTCTCGCATCTTTCGGCATCCATTGTGCTGTCGCGCAAGCGGGCAAGCGAAGGTCTCTATCCGGCCATCGATCCGCTACAGTCCAGTTCCAAAATGGCCACGCCGGGCATCGTCGGTGCACGGCATTATCGCCTGGCGCAGGAAGTCCGGCGCACACTGGCGCAATACACGGAACTCAAGGACATCATTGCCATGCTTGGCCTGGAGCAACTGTCGCCTCAGGACCGCAACGTGGTGGCCCGCGCCCGCCGGCTGGAGCGTTTTCTCACCCAGCCGTTTTTTACCACTGAGCAGTTCACTGGCCTGCAAGGCAAGCTCGTCAGCCTCGAAGAGGCGCTGGACGGCTGTGAGCGCATCCTGCGCGACGAATTCAAAGATTATCCGGAAAGTGGGCTTTACATGATCGGGGCCGTTGACGAAGCGAAGATGAAAAAGAACCCCGATCCTGAATCCAATGCGGAGGTCTAACATGCCGCAACTGATACGCATGAATCTTAAGGTTCTCCTGCCATTCGGCATCTTCGCTGAGAAGACAGGTGTGTCGCGCATCATCGCCGAGACCCACGAAGGTTCGTTTGGACTCTTGCCGCAGCGGCTCGACTGTGTGGCCGCGCTTACACCGGGCATTCTGATCTATGAAACCGAAGCGGAGGGTGAGGTCTACGTGGCCGTGGATGAGGGGGTGTTGGTCAAGACCGGCCC
>Ga0315556_1001143_pt1 | contig 16244 bp, 10 predicted proteins | sample SalMarSW160310MG_FD_202112 | JGI IMG/M metagenome (GOLD analysis project Ga0315556, IMG submission 202112) | Salt marsh sediment microbial communities from the Plum Island Ecosystem LTER, Massachusetts, United States - Salt Marsh Sediment SW1603-10 ...
GAAGCAATTCTTTAAAAGGCTTGAAATCAGGAAATAGATAAAATGCCCCCTGGGGCATGGAAACCGAAATGCCCGCATCTTTTAATTGCCTGGCTATTCTTGTTCCGAGCTTTTCTAAAATACGCCTTGTGTCCCATAAATACTTTTCTATCTCTGTTCCGCCTCTATACGCTCTAACGGCGGCATATTGAATAGGTGCGCTTGTTGAAGTGAACGTCTCACTCGCAACAGCAGCCATCGCATCAAGCAGCCATCTTAATGAGGAAGGAAAAGTGAACGTTCCGATTCTCCAACCTCCTGCGCCGCACCATTTGCTTAATCCCCCGCTAATAATTGTGCCTTCCGGATAATATTTTGCAATTGAGATATGTTTTCCTTTATGATGAAGCTCGCCGTAAATTTCATCTGAAAGAAGAATAAGCTTATGATGTCTAGCCATCTGCGCAATCTTTTTTAGTTCCTCCAGGGTATAAGTAATTCCAGTTGGATTTGAAGGATAATTTAATATTACAATTCTCGGTTTAAGCGGGTCATCTTTGCAATGTTCGATTAATTCTTCCGCGGTTAATTTCCAATCATTTTCTGCTTGTGTCTTTATCCATCTCACATGCCTTCCTATGATATGTGCCTGCGGTGCGTAGGAAACCCAGCTAGGGGTAGGAATTACCAAATCACCGTAGTAAACAAATTGAAGCAGGAACATTAATTCTTTTGAGCCGGGACCTATTAATACATCTTCGGCATTATGATTTGTACCGTTTACTCTGCAATGGTACTCTGCAACTGCTTCTCTTAACTGAGGCAGTCCTTTAACGGGGAGATAATCTTTTTGATATGCATTAACCTTTAGCTCTTCTACGACGGGCTCAGGAACCGGGAAAGGAGACTGCCCCAATCCGAGCTTAAAAATAGTTCTGCCTTCGTTACGAAGAGTATTACTTTTTTCATTAATTGCTAAAGTTGCTGATTGAGGAATTCCCCTAACATTAAGATTTAGGTTTATGTCCGGTAAAAATTTTTTATTATTTCTCATCACTAAAATTGATTATGAATCTTTCCTGTCAAAAATAATTCATTTTCTATTAATATCAATTAAAGAAAGGTGTTAAAACGATAAGAAAATAAAAAAAGCCTTAAAGCATTCTTTCTTTAAGGCTTTTGGTGACCCCAAGAGCATTTTCCCGAAGGGATTCCTTCGGAAGAACCCTCTGTTACTGTATATCTTTTATTACATTCCAAAACAAAAAAGCCTCGACATTTCTATCGAGGCTCTGAGTGACCCCAAGGGGATTTGAACCCCTGTTACCGCCGTGAAAGGGCGATGTCCTAACCACTAGACGATGGGGCCTGATGGAAAATTATAATGAGCAAGGGTGAGCGATGGGATTTGAACCCACGACCCCCAGGGCCACAACCTGGTGCTCTAACCAACTGAGCTACGCTCACCATCTAGGTTAAATTTTGAATCACAAATTACAAACTTGTACGCCCAAGTGGACTCGAACCACTAACCTACAGCTTAGAAGGCTGTTGCTCTATCCAATTGAGCTATGGGCGCATATGAACAATTGGTTAATGTATCAATAAATTTAAGAACAACTTTTGTCGGGGCGGCAGGATTCGAACCTGCGACCTCCTGCTCCCAAAGCAGGCGCGATGAACCGGGCTACGCTACGCCCCGTGAAACAGACAAAATCAGGAACAATTTCGTCCAGTAAATTTAAATATAGATTTTAAATATAGATTAAAGGCTTCAAAAAAACAATCTTTTGGGCTATATTGTTTCGTCTCTTTTAGTATTTAATGCTATTTGAAACTTTTTTTCTTCATTATTTCATAATTAAATTGAATCTGAATTAGCAACAGAAATATGTAAATGTATCTTCCTTTTTTCATATCAAAAAAATATACCCTATCAAGAAAGGACTCAAAGTTTATCACTTTTATCTCCACCATTTCGATACTAGGAATAGCTCTGGGAGTTGCAACATTAATTATCGCGCTTAGTATTTTAAATGGCTTTGCCAATACTTTAACGTCCAAAATAATAGACTTCGATTCGCACATAGAAATAAACTCCTATAAAACTATTCTGCCTGATTATCATGTTGTTCTGCCTGAACTAGAAAAAAATCTGGATAAATCCGTCGTTGCTATAAATCCATTCGTTTCAAAACTTGCAATAATCAGTTCCGGGAAAATAAAGGACGGTGTTAACATTAAAGGTATCAGAGCCACTGATAAGTGGACCGGACTTCGCCAGAACCTTGTCAAAGGAAATCTTGACCTCAAGGATTCTGGTCTCCCTTCTATTGTTATAGGAAAGAAACTAGCTAATAAATTATTGGTAAAGATTGGCAGTAAGGTAACCCTTTTTGGTTTAAGTGCAGATAAAATACCCTCTGCGGAAAATCCACCAAACATTGAAAGATTTGTTGTTACAGGAATTTTTGAAAGCGGTATGGCTCAGTATGATGATCTGAATGCTTACGTGAGTTTGAAATCAGCACAGGATTTGTTTAGCCTTGGAGATAACATTACTGGTTATGACATTAAAGCAAAAAATATATCAAAGATTGACAGCCTGACAACTTACCTTTCAAACACATTGACCTACCCGAACAATGTAAAATCGATCTACCAGATGCACAGAAATATTTTCACATGGATTGAACTACAAAAGAAACCGATACCAATAATTCTCGCTTTAATAATTATTGTTGCAGCATTTAATATAGTTGGGACACTTTTAATGATCGTTCTTGAAAAAACTCGGTCAATAGGCATATTAAAATCACTAGGTGCAAAAAAGAAACAAATAATTTCCATCTTTTTATACCAGGGAATTTTCCTTGCGTTAATAGGTATTATTATCGGAAATCTGCTGGCTTACATACTCTCATTTATTCAATTGCACTTTCATATAATATCAATCCCTTCTTCTGTTTATATGATGTCGACTGTCCCGATATTACTTTCCATTAATACTTTTGTTCTTGTTTCTGCAATTACTTTTGTACTCTGCATATTTGCATCAGTTGTTCCAAGCTTTATTGCAGCAAAGATCAATCCCATAAATGCAATTAGGTTTAACTGATGAGATTTGAGTCATTCATATCGAAAAGATACCTGCTCAGTAAACACAAGCTAAATTTTATAACTATCATTTCGATACTATCCGTTACGGGAATAACCATAGGAGTTGCCGCTTTGATTGTTGTGCTTTCTGTCTTCAACGGATTCGGTAATCTTGTAACTTCTTACCTGATGAATTTTGATCCAAATGTTCGCGTAGAAATGATATCTGCAAATGCTATGGCTCACAGTAATGAAGCTAAAAAAATTATTCTTGATAATCCCGAAGTAACAGGTGTATCTCCTTATGTAAGCGGGAAGATTTTGATCTACAGGGATAAACTGACACAGATTGTAAATCTGAAAGGCATTTCGGCGGATGAAGGCGACAGTGTTTATAATATGAAATCAAGCGTACTTTACGGCAAATATAATTTGACCGACCAGAATAACATTCCACATATAATTCTCGGGCTTACATTGGCGGATCGTCTTGAAGCATTGATAGGAGATACTTTAACTATTGTTTCCCCGGTTGGAATTGAAAATGCTATTACTCAGTTTTCTTTGCCATTGACAAAAAAAGTTGTTCTTGCTGGTATATATAGCTCAAACAATAACGATTACGATGCGAACTATATTTTCTCTTCATTAAATTTTGCCCAAACTATTTTAGGGTATGGCAAAAACATACAGGGATATGACATAAAACTAGACAACCTAAATTCATCTTTTGATGTAAAAGATCAAATTGCAGCAAAACTTAGCCCAAAAAATTACAGCGTTTCAACATGGTATGATTTTCATCGCGATCTTTACATTGTTATGAGAATTGAACGATGGACAGCATATATAATTCTTTCCTTGATAATTGCTGTTGCTACATTTAATATTTTGGGTTCGCTTTCAATGTCAGTGATTGAAAAACAGAGAGATATAGGAATTCTGAGATCAATGGGAGCAACGGACAAATCTATATTGAGAATATTCAGATTCGAAGGTTTGCTGATTGGCATAATCGGAACAATTGCCGGATCGATAATCGGATATTTTATTTGTTTCCTGCAATTACAATATAAAATTTATCCTCTCGATCCAACACAATATAAAATTGATGCGCTTCCATTGCAGATCAGAATTTCAGATTTCTTTTTTATAGCAGGCATTTCCCTGCTACTGACCTATCTTGCATCTATATTTCCGGCTAAGAAAGCAGCAAAGGTAAATCCACTCGAAGCAATCAAATGGGAATGATCTTAAATGAATGATAAATTGATAACTGCAAATAACTTGGTTAAGTCTTACCAGAACAATAAAAAAATAAAACTTGAAGTTTTAAAATCAGTTTCACTGGAAATAATTGCCAATAAAATTTCTGTTATTATCGGAGCTTCAGGCGCAGGAAAAAGTACTTTGCTTCATCTACTTGCCGGCCTCGACAGACCTGACAGTGGAAACGTTCTTTACAATGAACTTGATATATTTAATCTCAGTGATGACAAGCTCGCACATTTCAGGAATAAAAATGTCGGCTTGGTTTTTCAATTTCATCATTTGTTGCCCGAATTTACTGCACTGGAGAACGTGGCTATTCCACAGATGATTGAGGGCAAGGCCTTAAGCGAATCTTCTAAAAAAGCAAAGAAATTGTTGGAAAGTGTCGGACTTACACAAAGGGTTGAACATAAACCTGCTGAGCTTTCAGGTGGTGAACAACAGCGTGTAGCAGTCGCCCGCGCACTCGCTAATGATCCTGAAGTAATTTTCGCAGACGAACCAACCGGTAATCTCGATTCAGCCAACAGTGATGCAATACATAATCTTATTGTTGAACTGCGAGATAAATTTAATAAGACTTTTGTGATCGTAACTCACAATAAAGGACTCGTAAAGTTAGCCGATAAAGTTTTTGAAATGAAAGACGGAAGCCTTATTCAGAGTTAATTTGCTTTGCCAGATAAATAATCGAATAACAATCTCACACCAAAGCCCGTCATATATTTCCGTGTGTAATTATTCAAATCATTTGCCATAGCCGGACCTGCAATATCAAGGTGAGCCCAGGTAATTTTCTTATCAACAAAATGTTCAAGAAACTTTGCAGCCGTAATTGCTCCTCCCCACCTGGTTTTACCAACGTTATTCACATCTGCGACATCACTTTTAATCAATTCATTATAATCGTCCCACATTGGCAGTCTCCAAACACGATCGTGAGTTTTTATACCGGAATTGTAAAGTTGTTCGGCCAGTTTATCATTTTTGGTGAACAATCCTGCGGCGTATTCACCAAGTGCAACAACACACGCGCCCGTAAGCGTAGCAAGGTCAATTATTACATTTGGATTTCTTTGAGAAGCGAAATGCAAAGCATCAGCAAGTATCATTCTTCCTTCAGCATCTGTATTGTCTACTTCAATACTTTTACCCGATGAGGTTACAACAATATCGCCGGGTCTCATGGCACTGCCGGATACCATATTTTCTGCGGATGGAATTACACCGAGTATATTGACAGGCAGTTTCGCTTTTGCAGCAGCAAGTAGCGTTCCCGCAACAACAGCAGCACCTGACATATCGGCCTTCATTTCTCCCATATTACTTGCCGGCTTGATTGAAATTCCCCCCGCGTCGAATGTCACCCCCTTTCCAACTAATGAAAAAGTTTTTGACTTTTTGGAGCCTTTGTATTCCAAGATTATAAATCTTGGTGGATTAGCACTCCCCATTCCAACAGCAAGAAGTCCCCCCATTTTTCTTTTTTTAATTTCTTTCTCATTAAAAACTCTAACTCTTACCTTTGTTCTCCTGAATTTATTTTGAATTCTTCTTGCTAATTCAGCCGGTGTAACTGCAATGCCCGGTTCATTCTGTAAGTCTTTTGTGAAGTTAACTCCTTCCATAACGGATTTTGTTTTTGCCAAAGTTGAATTTATTTTTTTCTGACTGTCGGCATAAAAAGAGACATTCAGTTCAGAAGGTTTTTCTTTTGATTTTTTATACTTATCAAATGAATAATTGCCAAGGTTAAGTCCTTCAACAAAAGACTGGTAAAAATATTCTTCACTGTCAAACAAGCTTTTGAATTCCGAATATTTAGGTATTGAAATGTGGAGGTTTTTAATTTCCTCTGTTGATATTTTCTGAATAAACCCTGCAAGGTGATTCCTGAAAAAGTCCGCAGACAGGTTTTCATCTATTTTAACTTTTACAATTGCAAATTCATCAGGCTTGCCGCCCGGTTTGGAAATTCTGATTTCATTTCCTTTATCAGATAAAAAAGTTTTCTTCTGCAGGCTTGACAATTTTATACCTGAAACCTTCTCAAATTGTTTAAGGTCTGCTTCAAGCTTTTTGTTATCAATAAAATATTTTACACTGACTGAATCCGGTTTATAACTGATTTTTTTATTGCCCGCATTAAACTTTAGTTTAAACATTAACCACCTCTAATTTAATTTCAGATATTCTTCTGCTTTTTTAAGTATTGTTGAAAGATAATCATTTAATTTGCCATCGTGTATTCTGGCTCCTGCAGCATTTATGTGGCCCCCTCCTCCGAATTCCTGGGCAAGCTTGTTTACAGGGATAGTGCCTTTTGATCTAAAGCTTACTTTAAAACCCTGTTTTAGTTCCAGGAAAAGCAACCCTATAACAACATTTTCAATTGAGAGACAAATATTTACAAAGTTGTCAGTATCGGACTCCATCGCTGAAATATCCTTAAAATCATTTTGAGTTAGAACCATATAAGATATTTTGTTATTATCACCGTAAAGTTTTATTGAATCCAGTGCTTTACCGAGCAGCCTTATCTTGCTGAATTTACCCTGGTCATAAATTTTATCGTAAACATCTCCCGGGACTACTCCTGCCTCGAGAAGTTCTGCAGCAATCTTGTGGATTTCCGGAGTAGTTCTTTCAAACCTGAACGAACCTGTATCTGTCATAATTGCAGCATAAATTGGATAAGCGATATCATAAGTAAGCGGGACTATTAGAGTTTGTTTTATAAAATCAAAAAGTATATGTCCGGTAGCACAGGAGTCTGTATCAATAAAAAAATGATCCACGAAACTTTCGGGCCCCTGGTGATGATCGATACAAATTTTTAATTTTTTAGATTTCTTAAATCCTTCAGTCATTGAAACCATTCTGTCTGACCTGTTAAAATCAAGAGCAACCAGAACATCTGCTTCATTAAAAATATTTTTATGCTTTTCAAAATCGAACTTTTCAATAATTTTATCGGTGTCGAGAAATTCAAGGTTATAAGGAGTGGGGTGATGATTAACTATCTTAACTTTTTTACCAAGCTTATTTAATACTAAATAAAATGCTATTTCAGATCCTATTGCGTCGGCATCAGGATTAACGTGCGTGGTTAATAGAAATGAATTATTTTCAGTGCTTATAGTTTTAAGCTTTTTAAAATCTATCATAAATCTGCAAGAGTAAATTAAAAAGGGCTTGATTTGATCAAGCCCCATATTTTCTATAATCAAAAATATGAAATTTTAATGTTAGTTCAATGATTTTTTTGGTTATCATGTTATCACTGGGGAAAGTTCAATCCCGATAGGGATTGTTTTTGTTAGTTGGTTCTCAATCGTTACAAATATTTATTCCCTGATGGGAATACTATAAGGCTTTCCCCACCAATATACATATTTACAAATTCAATCCCTTAAGGATTGAACATTTGTAACAAGTATCAAACACTAGCAACCTACAACTCCATCAGGAGTTGAACAAAGGATAACATTTATTTCAAAAGCATTTTATTTACTTCCGATTTTGTCTCCCGAAATCGATCTATAAACGTAAGCTCTTGAGGGAGGTTTGAAAATTTAATATCTTTGAAATAATAAGTTCCTGCAGGAACTGTTTTCAGATTTTTCATAAACTTTCTGTCTAGGGAGATTATAATCTTCCAATTTAACATTTCCTGATTTATTCGGATTATACTCATTCCTAATCGACGGATTAAAAGTGTTAGGATAATTTTGATAAAGCTTAAAGTCTTTAGGTGTGGTATTTTTGTAGCCTGAACAAGCGTTAAATTTCTGACTCTATTGTTTGATAAACAATGTCTTTTCTTATGGTGTACTCATAAGGATACCCATCTGGAAAAGCAATATTATAAATAGTATTTTTTTTAATTAGTTATTTAATTATCCTTTTTGCTACACCAAATTCGTTTGGACTTCCTAAGTAAACAGTATCCTCTAGCGTATAAGTCGTTTTGAATAAACTTCTCCTTTTATTTTTGTATAGCCCTATATCTGTAAATTCTTAATAAGAAAAATAATCTTATATCCTCATATAGGTTTAAATATTATCCAATCCTTAAACTTTTTTAACACCATCAAATCATCTACCCCGTGAATAAGTTGTGAATTTGGTTTTAAAATTAATAATCTAATTTTGTACTTATAGAAATTTTCTATTATACTCTTATTGTAATTTATTGAATTAGAAGTTAGCATTATATTCCGCAAGAATTCTGTACTTGTGATAAAACGATCAGGAACCTGAGAACTAACAAGAATATTAGTATACTTCCATCCGTTTTTCTCGATTAATATTTTCGAATTAGGATCCTCTAAATTAATTTTGTTGTAAATATATTCTCCTACTTTTATATCATCTATAGTTGTAAAACTGTGACTACTAAAATCCATAGTCTGTTTATTAAATGAAAATATTATAAAAAGAAAAATTAAAGAGGCAGTAATTTTTAGATAACCTTTTTCTTCCATAAATAGATCATGCAACCACTTAGCTGTAAAAGGAAGCAGCATAATAGACCAAATTGTCGCTAACCGCCAAGAATTATGTGTAGGCATATTAGCTTTAGTAATAAAAAGAATTATTTCCATCATAATTATCGTCGAAATGAAAATATATGCATATACTTTGATTTTCTTATTTCCATTATAAAATATTAAAGATATAAAGCCTAAAATATTTAGCGTCTTACCATTTATAATAACGAAATGATAGCAGACATTATTTTTTATTTCAGATATAACAAATGCACGAGAATATCTTCCTGGTATTGAATTTATGAAATTGGCTGCACTTCCGTTTATATAACTAAGATACATCCAAATTAACGGAAAAGAAAATAACAAAGCTCCTATACCTAATATCTGAATAACTTTAATTTTTAATACTTTTTTATTATTAACAATATTATAAACTAACGCAACAAAAATGGAAAAAATAAAGATCCAAGCTTCATACCTAATAGTCGAACTAAAACACAAAAATATGATTGTTAGGTATAAGAAGATTCTATCGTTTGTCCTGTTCCAATGAAGAAAAAATCCAAGTGAACTTATTTCGAAAAAAAAGAAATATATTTCAGTCAAAGGAATGACACTAAATATAATTATCCCCCAAAAGATTGATCCTAGGAATCCCGAAAGTAAAGTAACTATTTTGTTTTGGAACAACTCTTGTGTTAAATTTATTAGAGAAGTAAGAGTTAATATACCGAATACAGAATTTAATATTCTTGGACTCCAAAAAAGGTTATAATAAATATGAAATAACAATCCATATAATATCTTTTGAAAGGGTAGCCAAATTGAAAATATTGGAGTGGCCCCTTTATACCACCAAAACCCTTCCAATATATGCCCAGCTTCATCAGCGGAGATAGAATAAAAACCTTTTGAAATAAGTAATACTTGATACAAAATAAGAGAAAACACTACAAGGCATATGCCTGTTATATAAAGTATTTTTTCTTTATCAAATATTACTTTTTTCATTTACTTTGCTTTTTAATATTAAAAAATTTAATTACCCTTATCAAGATTGTAAGTTTCTACATTTTTCTTTAATGTCACTAAGAGGTGTTATTTTATAAACCTTTCTTGCTTCCCTGTAATATCGTTTTTCCAAAATCTGGGACTTAAATTTACTTTAGTTAAAATATCAGTCCCCTTTACAGTTAATTAAAAATTATGTAATAACTATGCTTCCTTCTTCAACTTCTTTATAAAATCATATTTTGATAAGTAATGGCTTGTTGGATAAGGATGTACTTCTATTACAGGGTATTTAACGCTTGCCTTAAAAGACAGCTTAATATTTTCAAAAATATTGTCAGTGAATTAGTCAGAGAAATAACCAGTAGATCAATATCAGAGGCTTCTCTGCTATCGTCATGGCCATTCGAGTCAAAAGGAAGAGCCCTATAAAAGTTCCATCCATTCAATCAGTACCCCTTCACAAAAGAACGGGTTGAACTTATTGCAGTTTCTCCATTTAGCATAACCTTTGTTCATTTGTATTATTTATCATTTCCTCGGTAAATTTATCATCACATTGCGAACGCATCTTAGTTATATATTCTGGGTATCAACCTTCCAACTGAAAATGATTTTCTGTAAGAAAAAATTCACTCTGCGAATCTGATAATTTAACAGGCATTTGAGAGAGAACATACCATAAATTATGAGTTTTGGCAGGGATATTCTTTTTTGTTATACTTTATCCAAATAGCTTTTCAATAACTAAATGAGCAAAAAATAAAGCTTGAAGGTATTTCTTACCAGCGTTTAAAGTATTAACAGCTGCCCCAGCCTATAGTTAATATGCTCTTTCTTTAGCTTCAAACTATGTAAAAGTAAAAATAATTATTCTATACCAACAATTGTGAAACCAGGATTTATTTTTATTCTGATAATACTTTATTATGAGCAAGGCAAATTTTATAGTGATTAAGACTTTTCTTACAAGTGCATTTACAAGCCAGATAAAGCTGGCTTGTAAATGCTCAATTCACATCCCACATATTTCCACTGAACAGGAGTTTCCTCAAATCACCTTCTCCCTTAGTCTTTTTTGCTTCTTGAAGTTGAAGGTGGAGATCATCTTCGTAAGTTGATTTATGTTCCTGCCTGAGAACGCCAACAGGTGTCGGGAAATTTTCCATTTCAGTGAACTGCGAAATTATATGAGACCTGAATGAATTCTTATCAAATTCATCGTGAACCCAGAGATCATTTACTGAATTTTTACCTTCAGCAATATCAACTACAACAGGATTCAATCCATCCAGCTTTATTCCTTTATTTTTTTCTTTCCCAAAGATCATCGGTTTGTTGTGTTCAAGATAAATTACATTATCATCCCTGGTAGTTTTATCTGTTAAAATTTCAAATGCACCATCATTAAAAATATTACAGTTCTGATAGACTTCTATGAAAGCTGTTCCTTTATGTTCACCTGCGCGTTTCAGCATAGCCTGCAAATGTTTGGGATCGCGATCCAGCGCGCGTGCTACAAATGATGCACCAGCCCCAACTGCAAGCGAAAGAGGATTGAAAGGATAATCTACACTTCCGAAAGGAGTGCTTTTTGTTATTTTCCCTTTTTCCGATGTTGGTGAGTACTGTCCTTTAGTCAGTCCGTAAATCCTGTTATTGAACAAAAGAATTTTTAGACCGATATTCCTTCTGCAAGCGTGAATGAAATGATTACCACCGATGCTTAGCAAATCACCATCGCCGGAAGCAACCCAAACTGAAAGCTCAGGATTATTTACTTTTACTCCTGTAGCAATCGCAGGTGCGCGTCCGTGGATTCCGTGCATACCGTAAGTGTTCATATAATATGGAAATCTCGCAGCACAGCCAATTCCCGAAATCCAGACAAACTTTTCGATATCTATTCCAAGATCAGGAGCAGTTCGCTGCGTTTGAGCAAGTATTGAATAATCGCCACATCCCGGGCACCATCTTACATCCTGACCTGATGAGAAATCTTTAGCTGTATTTTTTAATACTTTTGTTCCGTTGTCGGCCATCTTATTTTCCTCCTAACAAAATTGATTCTATCTTCGTTTCTATTTCTGAAGACCTGAAAGGCAGCCCCTGAATTTTATTATATGGTTCAACTGAAATTGCATATTCACTTGCTATAATCTTAGAAAGCTGTCCCATATTTAATTCAGGGCAAAGAATGTGTTTGTATTTTTTGAGTACATCTCCTGTGTTTTTCGGAAGAGGATTTATATATCTCAGGTGTGCCTGTGCTACTTTAATTCCTTTTTTCCTTGCTTTATTGATTGCTTCAGTTATTGCACCGTAGGTTCCGCCCCATCCAATTACAAGAAGTTCTGCATCTTCATCACCGGTTACTTCAAGTTCAGGAATGTCGTTTTCTACATTTTTAACTTTCTGCGCTCTCAGTCTTACCATAAATTCGTGGTTCTGCGGATCGTAACTTACGTCTCCGGTAATGTTCGCCTTTTCAAGACCACCTATTCTGTGTTCAAGTCCGGGTGTACCGGGAACTGCCCACGGTCTTGAAAGATTTTCGTCACGTACATAAGGGTGGAATCCTTCTTTTTCAGTTCTGAATTTTACTTCAATATTTGGGATTGAATCAGGTTCAGGAATTTTCCATGGTTCAGAACCGTTTGCAAGATAACCGTCAGTAAGTAATATCACCGGCACCATATATTTGATTGCAATTCTCGAAGCTTCAAGAGCAAGATTGAAACAATCAGCCGGAGTGTTTGCTGCAAGAACTACAACCGGTGCTTCACCGTTTCTTCCATACATTACCTGCAGCAAATCAGATTGTTCAGTTTTTGTTGGAAGCCCGGTACTTGGCCCGCCTCTCTGAACATCAATAATGACTATCGGCAGCTCAGTCATTACTCCAAGCCCGATAGCTTCTGTTTTTAATGCAACACCTGGACCACTTGTAGTAGTAATTGCAAGTGCTCCTGTAAAAGCAGCACCAATAGCGGCAGAAACTGCGGCAATTTCATCTTCCGCCTGAAAAGTTCTTACACCAAAATTTTTGTGTTTGCTTAGTTCATGTAAAATATCTGATGCCGGAGTAATAGGATAAGAACCAAGGAACAACGGCAATTTACTTTTAACTGAAGCAGTTACGAACCCAAGAGCAAGCGCTTCATTGCCTGTAACGTTTCTGTATGTCCCTTTAGGAAGTTCAGCCGGTTCAACTTGATATCTCGTTGTAAATAGCTCTGTATTTTCTCCGAAGTAATACCCTGCCATTAATGCTTTTTCATTTGCTTTGGCAATAGGTTCATTATTCTTAAATTTTTTATGGATCCAGTCCACAGTTGGTTCAATTGGTCGACTGTAGAGCCAGTACATCATTCCAAGCGCAAAAAAGTTTTTCGATCTTGCAATTTCTTTTGCTGAAAGACCGCTATCTTCCAGCGCAGTAGAAGTCAAATTGCTCAATGGAACCTGCACAACATTATAACCATTAAGCGTTCCATCTTCGAGTGGATTATTTTCATAATGGGCAAGTTTTAAACTCTTTGCATCAAATGAATTGACATTAATTATAATAGTAGAACTCTGTTTTAAATCCTTCAAGTTAACTTTTAACGCGGCGGGGTTCATTGCAACAAGTATATCAGGTTGATCGCCGGGAGTATGAATATCATTGCTGCTGAAATGCAACTGAAATCCGCTAACACCGTAAGTTGTACCTGCTGGAGCCCTGATCTCAGCCGGGTAATCCGGTAATGTACTCAGGTCATTTCCAACCAGCGCAGTTGTATTTGTAAATTGTGAACCTGTTAACTGCATTCCATCGCCGGAATCTCCCGCGAATCTCACAGTAACATCATTTAATTCCATTACATCTTTGGACATATAACTATACCTTAAATTTTATTTATTGTTGAATTGAATAGCCACATTTTATGACAAATAATTATTTATAACATTCATAAAAATTACATTTAATAAAATAACATTAAAGTCTATTAAATAGGGATTAAAATCTCTGTTAAGGGTATGAGAAAAAGTGATATAATTTTCTTTTTTATCTAATGAAAATGACATCAGTAAAAATTAAGGATATTTAGGCTGCATTTGCACAGGATTTAATTACGGTGAATAAATTAAGTAAGCGAGGGTTTATTGTCAAATATATGTTTTAAAATAAAAACGGGCTACGTTTATGCAGCCCGCCTGTCGGAGATTTATTGTTTCCAATAAAGAATTAGTTCACTTCCCACGTGTTGCCGTTAAATAATACTTTCTCAATATCTCCTTTTCCTTTCAAATCAGTTACATTTCCTATTTGTATTTCAACGCCTTCGTCATAGGTAGGTTTAAATATTTGTCTGAATACACCAACAGGTGTGGGATATGCTGGATCGTCAGCAAGATGTGCGAGTATTGTTGCGTGTACCGGGCTGTTATCAGATTCATTGTGTACAAGTAGATCATTTACCGAATTCTTTCCATCGGTAAGATCAACAACAACGGGCTTTGCACCATCCAGTTTTATTCCTTTATTCTTTTCCTTACCGAAGATAAGTGGTTTTTCGTGTTCCATATAGAGTACATTATCATCTCTTGTTGCTTTATCTGTCAGTCGTTCAAAAGCTCCATCGTTAAAGATGCTGCAATTCTGCAACACTTCTATGAAAGCAGTGCCTTTGTGGTCTGCTGCACGTCTTATCATCTGTTGAAGATGTTTCGGGTCTCTGTCAAGGGCCTTTGCAACAAATGTTGCTTCTGAACCGAGAGCTAAAGAAACAGGATTGAAAGGATAATCTACACTACCATAAGGAGTAGTTTTTGTTTTCTTTCCCTGCTCGCTTGTCGGTGAATACTGTCCTTTGGTCAATCCGTAAATTTTATTATTAAAGAGAATGATCTTGAGATCGACATTTTTTCTGCACGTGTGTATAAAATGATTTCCCCCGATGCTTAACAGATCGCCGTCACCGGTAGCAACCCAGACTGAAAGATCCGGTCGGCTTACTTTAACGCCGGTTGCAATTGCAGGTGCTCGTCCATGAATAGTATGAAAGCCATAAGTACCCATGTAATACGGAAATCTTGAAGAACATCCGATGCCGGAAATCCACACAATTTTTTCTTTTTCTACTCCAATTATGTCAGGAAATGTTCTCTGCACCTGGGCAAGTATAGAATAATCTCCGCAACCCGGGCACCATCTTACATCCTGATCGCTGGCAAAATCTTTCGCCGTTAATTTAATTTTATCTGTTTTTACTTTAACTTCACTCATTTTACTTGCCTCCCGGTTCGCCTTTGGCGATTTCAATAATTTTATCTTCAATATCAGATACCCTGAACGGTAACCCGCGAACTATATTTAGTTGTTCCGGACGAATTAAAAATTCGCTTCTTATAATCTTTGCAAGCTGGCCCAGATTAATTTCAGGGATAAGTACTTTCTTAAATCTCTTCAGAACTTCTTCAGTATTTTTAGGCATCGGGTTCAGGTATTTCAAGTGCGCCTGTGATACTTTATATCCATCTCTCCTTGCCTGATGAACAGCTTCTGTAATTGTACCATAAGTTCCTCCCCATCCAAGCACAAGCAAATCCCCTGACTGCTCACCATCAACTGCAAGATCAGGAATATCTTTTGCAACATTCTTAACTTTCTGATCTCTTAAATGAATCATCAAATCATGGTTATCAGGATCATAACTTACATCACCGGTAATGTTTGCCTTTTCCAGACCACCGATCCTGTGCTCTAATCCTGGTGTTCCCAATTTTACCCAAGGTCTAGAAAGATTTTCATCTCTCAGATACGGAGCGAATCCTTCTTTTTCTGTTCTGTATTTAACAGGGATATCCGGAATCTCATTGAAATGAGGAACCTTCCAGGGTTCTGAACCATTGGCTATGTATCCATCTGTTAAAAGAATAACTGGAGTCATAAATTTAATAGCAATACGACTAGCTTCAATCGCCATATAGAAACAATCGCTTGGTGTTGAAGCAGCAAGAACCGGAACAGGTGCCTCACCATTTCTTCCGTAAACTGCCTGCAATAGATCCGCCTGTTCAGTTTTTGTCGGTAAGCCTGTGCTCGGACCGCCGCGCTGAACATCAATAATTACCAGAGGAAGTTCAGTCATGATAGCGAGACCGATTGCTTCTGTTTTTAAAGCAAGGCCTGGTCCGCTTGTGGTTGTTATTGCAAGATTACCAGCATATGATGCACCGATCGCAGAAGTAATACCGGCAATTTCATCTTCAGCTTGAAGAGTTTTTACTCCGAAATTTTTATAATTGCTTAAGTACTGCAATATTTCAGTAGCAGGTGTGATAGGATAAGAACCAAGGAATAAAGGAATTCCCGCTTTAACTGACGCTGTTAGAAATCCA
>Ga0315556_1001146_pt1 | contig 16221 bp, 9 predicted proteins | sample SalMarSW160310MG_FD_202112 | JGI IMG/M metagenome (GOLD analysis project Ga0315556, IMG submission 202112) | Salt marsh sediment microbial communities from the Plum Island Ecosystem LTER, Massachusetts, United States - Salt Marsh Sediment SW1603-10 ...
GGCCGGGACCGCACTCCAGGCGTTGGTGGACGGTGCTGCCCCCGGCTCCGTGCTGTGCCTCGCACGGGGCTCGTACGAGGGACCTGTCGAGATCCACCGGCGCCTCACCCTGCAGGGACCGGCCGACGCGACGATCCGTTCCGACGGCTCGGGCACGACCCTGCGCGTCCTGGCCGACAGTGTCGCGCTCCTCGGATTCGCGGTGGAGGGCAGCGGTCGACGCTACGACAAGATGGACGGTGGCGTCTACCTGAGCGGGCGCGGCATCGAGGTCCGGGATCTCACGGTGAGGGATGCGCTCTTCGGGATCATCGTCGAGCGATCGGAGGGCGTGACGATCGCGGGCAACCACGTAGTCGGCCTGGCGGAGCTGCCCGTGGGCGTCCGCGGAGACGGGATCCGCCTCTGGGAGGTGCGGGGCTCCCTCGTAGAGGGGAACCACCTGGAGACCTCCCGGGACATCCTGGTGTGGTACTCGCCGGGAAATCGCATCGCGCACAACACCGTGGAGCACAGCCGGTACGCGACGCACTTCATGTACTCCGACGACTGCGTCGTGGAGGACGCCGACTACCGCGGGAACATCGTCGGCGTCTTCGTCATGTACTCCCGCGGAATCACGCTGCGGCACAACCACATCGCCGGCAACGCGGTCGTCGACGGCATGGGCCTCGGCGTGAAGGAGTCGGGCAACCTCCTGGTGGAGAACAACGGCTTCGTGCACGACCGCAGCTGTCTCTACCTGGACACCTCACCCTTCCGCGACCGCGATTCGGTCCTCGTGCGCGGCAACACCTTCGCCGGCTGCGACGCCGGGGTCACGTTCCACAGCAGCGAGCGTCGCAACACGTTCGTCGGCAACGCATTCCGGGCCAACGTGACCCATGTCGCCGTGGAGGGTCGCGGCAACGCACAGGGCGTGGTCTGGCGTGGGAACTACTTCGACGACTACGAGGGCTACGACCTGGACGGCGACGGGACCGGCGACGTGGCCTACGAGCCGCGCAGCCTCTCCGAGAGCCTCGTGGCGCGTCATCCGGAGCTCGCCTTCTTCCGCGGGACGATCGCTCTGGAGCTGCTGGACGTGGCGGCCCGGGTCTTCCCCCTGCTCGAGCCCGAGACCCTCCTGACCGATCCCCATCCCCGCATGTCCGCGCCGGGTCCGGCGTGAGCGGAGGAGAGCGACGAAGATGCGCGTCGAGTTGAAGGAAGTGAGCAAACGGTTCGGGAGCGTGCGGGCGCTCGACGGCGTCTCCCTGGACCTCGCCTCCGGCGACCGCGTGGCGCTCGTCGGCCCGAACGGCTCGGGGAAGTCCACCCTGGTGCGTGCGGTGATGGGCATCCTGCGCTGCGAGGGCATGGTGCGACTGGCGGGCGAGGATCCGTTCCGTCACCGGACGCGCCTCGCGTCCCGTCTCGCCTACGTCCCGCAGACGGCGCCACGACTGGGTGCGACGGTCGGTGAGGTCACGCGTGCCGTCACCGCCCTTCGGGGCCTGGACGAGGCCGAGATACGGAGCACCGCGGCGGCGATCGATCTGGACCTGCCGGCGCTCCGCCGGCGTCCCGTGCGCGCCCTCTCCGGGGGCACGAAGCAGAAGCTGCTCATCGCACTCGCCCTCGCCGCACCGGCCTCGTTGCTGATCATGGACGAGCCCACGGCGAGCCTCGATCACGAGGCGCGGAACGCCTTCTTCCGGCTCTTCGACGAGCGGGCCGCCGGAGCCACGCTCCTGCTGTGCTCGCACCGTCTCGACGAGGTCCGCCGCCTGGTGGACCGCGTGGTGGTGCTGGAGGAAGGGCGCATCGTGCTCGACGCCCCGGTCACGGCCCCCGAGCTCGCCGAGCGTCTGAACGCCGGGGCGTGGTGGCGCGACCTGCGCGACAGCCTGGCGGGTGCCGAGGAGAGGAGGGCCTCGTGAGCGTCGACGCGATGGCCGCCGTCCAGGCTCCCTCGACCCCGGTGCGCGTCGCGGCGCTCGCGCGCCTCGAGGGCGGCGACGTCCTGCGGTCCCGGTGGCTGCTCTTCTGCGGGGGGCTGTACGCGGCCCTGGCAGTCCTGTTCATCGTTGTGGGTCTGCGCGAGTCCGGCGTCATGGGCTTCACCGGCATGGACCGGGTGCTTCTCTCGCTTAGCCACGCGCTGGTCGTGCTCCTCCCGCTCCTGGCCCTGACGGGAACGGGACTGGCGGTCAGCCGTGCCCGCGGAGACGGGACGCTCGAGCTGCTCTTCAGCCACCCCATCACCCGGGACGACTACTTCGGCGCGGTGACGCTGGTCCGATACGGGGCGCTCGTGCTGCCCCTCGTCGTCCTCATGCCCGGCCTGGCGGTGATCGGCTCCGTGGTCTTCCACCAGGCTGTGCCCTGGGTCTTCCTGGCTCGCTCGCTGTTGGTGAGCGCCGCATTGCTGTGGAGCTTCACCGGCATCGGGCTGGCCATATCGGCGCGGGTGAGCGAACCCGAACGGGTCCTGATGTACCTACTGCTGGCCTGGGTGCTGGGCGTGGCCCTTCTCGACTTCGGGCTGGTGGGCCTGATGCTCCAATGGCGGCTCCCGGCCTCCGCCGTCTTCGCGCTGGCGGCCGTCAACCCGGTGGAGAGCGCGCGCCTCGCGCTTCTGTCGGGCGCGGAGCCCGCTTTGGGCACCCTGGGTCCGGTGGGCTTCTTCCTCTACGACCGCCTGGGGCCGACATGGCTCTTCGCCATCGGCGTGCTCTGGCCCCTTCTGGTGGGATCGGCGGCCTGGGCGATGGCCAGGCGGCGACTCCGCACAGGTGACCTCGTGTAGACGAATGGTCGGACCCCTCGCGGGCCGGCCCATGGAGGGATGGAAAGGTGACGTTGGAAACCAAGCTGCGGCCCCTGGTGGACCGCTTCGAAGCGTTCCTGGACGAGCCGATCCGCTTCCGCGGCAGGATCCTCCTGGCACTCCTCGTGATCCCCCTTCTGCTGAGCTTCACGCAGCCGTTGTGGCGCATCAGCATGGAGGCGCCCCAGTACCCTCAGGGCCTCTACCTGGACGTGTACGCCTACAAGCTCGGGGGCGGGCACGACGGCCACGACATCCAGGAGATCAACGAGCTCAACCACTACATCGGCATGCGCCGGATCGAGCGGAGCGAGTTCGCGGATCTCGATTGGATCCCCTTCGCCCTCGGCTTCCTGACCATCCTGACGCTCCGGGCCGCAGCCATCGGCAAGGTGCGCTCGCTCATCGACGTGAGCGTGCTCACGGCCTACGTCGGCCTCTTCTCCCTGGCGCGGTTCGTGTACAAGCTGTGGGTCTTCGGACACGACCTGGACCCCCGGGCGCCCGTGAACATCACGCCCTTCATGCCGGTGGTGGTGGGGACGAAGCAGGTGGCCAACTTCACCACGCACTCGTGGCCCGGCCTGGGGACGGTTTTCATGTCCGTCTCCGCCGTGGGCGTGCTGCTCATCGCCGCCTGGCACTGTTGGGTGGGGTACCGCGAGGCGTGGGGGTAGCCGCCCACGCCTTCCATCGGGCGTCCCCCTTCCCTAGCCTTCTGAGGCGAGCCGGCCGGTCCCCCTCCCGACGCGACGCCGGCGCCCCCCGCGCCCCTACGGACGGCGCGGCACGACAAGGGACGACAGGAGCGCCACCATGGCTGATTTCGCCTATCAGGATCCGTTCCCCCTGACCGCGGACGACACCGCGTATCGACTGCTGACCACCGACCACGTCACCGTCGCCGACTTCGACGGTCACGAGGTGGTGAAGGTCGACCCGGACGGCCTCACCCTCCTGGCTCGCGAGGCCATGCGCGACGTGTCGTTCTTCCTGCGCACCAGGCACCTGGAGCAGGTGGCAGCGATCCTGGACGACCCGGAGTCGAGCGCCAACGACCGGGGCGTGGCCCTGGCCATGCTGCGCAACGCCGAGGTGGCTGCCGAAGGGGTGCTCCCGTTCTGCCAGGACACGGGAACCGCGACGGTCTACGCCAAGAAGGGGCAGCAGGTGTGGACGGGTGGCGGCGACGAGGAGGCACTCTCGCGCGGGGTCTACGAGACCTACACCCACGAGAACCTCCGGTACTCCCAGACCATCCCCCTCACCATGTACGAGGAGAAGAACTCGGGGAACAACCTCCCGGCGCAGATCGACCTCCACGCCACGTCGGGCGCCGAGTACAAGTTCCTCTTCGTGGCCAAGGGCGGGGGCTCGGCCAACAAGACCTATCTCTTCCAGGAGACCAAGGCGCTCCTCAACCCGGAGAAGCTCATCCCCTGGCTCACCGAGAAGATGAAGACGCTGGGCACGGCCGCCTGCCCGCCCTACCACCTCGCCTTCGTCATCGGCGGCACCTCCGCCGAGGCCAACCTGAAGACCGTGAAGCTGGCGAGCACGGGCTACCTCGACGGCCTCCCCACCGAGGGGAACGCCCTGGGTCGGGCCTTCCGAGACCCGGAGCTGGAGAAGGCCCTCCTGAAGGCGGCCCAGGAGACCGGGATCGGCGCCCAGTTCGGCGGCAAGCACTTCGCGCTGGACGTGCGCGTCGTGCGCCTGCCCAGGCACGGCGCATCCTGTCCCGTGGGGATGGGCGTGTCGTGCTCGGCGCACCGGAACGTGAAGGCCAGGATCGACCGCGAGGGGATCTGGATCGAGGAGCTGGAGCGTCATCCCGGACGGTTCATCCCCGAAGCGTATCGGACACGGCGCGAGGAGGGCGGCGTCGCCGTCGACCTGAATCGCCCCATGGCCGAGGTCCTCGCGCAGCTGACGCAGTACCCGGTGAAGACCCGCCTCGCCCTCACGGGCACGCTCATCGTGGCCCGCGACATCGCCCACGCGAAGATCAAGGAGCGCCTCGACCGCGGCGAGGACATGCCGCAGTACCTGAAGGACCATCCGGTCTACTACGCGGGCCCGGCCAAGACGCCGGCCGGTCTGCCCTCGGGCTCCTTCGGTCCCACCACGGCCGGACGCATGGACCCCTACGTGGACCTTTTCCAGTCCCACGGCGGCTCCATGATCATGATCGCCAAGGGGAACCGGAGTCGTCAGGTCACGGATGCCTGCAAGAAGCACGGGGGCTTCTACCTGGGCTCCATCGGCGGCCCCGCCGCCGTCCTGGCCAAGGAGAACATCAAGAAGGTGGAGCTCCTGGAGTACCCGGAGCTGGGGATGGAGGCGATCTACCGCATCGAGGTCGAGGGCTTCCCCGCCTTCATCCTGGTGGACGACAAGGGGAACGACTTCTTCGCGTCGCTGGGCTCGTAGGCTCCGGCGGCCGGGCTAACCGCCCAGGCGCGCGACGGCGCTCCGGGCTTCCTCGACCCAGGGGAGGCCCGGGTCCGCCTTCTCGTAGCGCGACAGGAAGGTCCGGTAGGCGTCCAGGGCGCGCTCCCGGTCGCCCAGCTCCTCGTACGCGCGCCCAAGGCGGAACTTGGCCGCCGAGCGGCCAGGCGTGGATCGCGAGATCCCCTCGTTGACCTTCACCGCCTCGGACCACCGACCGACCTCGAGGGCGAGCTCACCGACCATGTCCGCGAAGAAGTCGACGCCGGACGCGCCATTCAGCAGCTCGTACGCTTCCGTCTCCCGTCCCCGCATCGCCATCCACCTCGCCTGGAGCGCGGACTCGACGGCTCGGCGGACCTGGGCTGTGTCGCGCACGGCGGCCATGCCGGCCAGGGGGCCCCCGATGAGGGACTCGATCTGGGCCACCCCGGCGTCGTACGCGGGCCGATCGCCGAGGATGGCCGCGAGGAACGCGCGGCTGAAGGCCACGTCGAGCGCCACGTCGGGAGGCGGAGAGCCACCCAGGGACGCCAGGGCGCTCCGGACCTCCGTCGTGTCCGCGGCGCCTATCGACCAGCGCGCGCTGACCAGCCTCGCGACCGCCGACCGCCCGCCCCACGTCGAGTCCCGCTCGGCGATCTCCCGGGCCTCCCGGAAGCGTCCCTGCTCCTCGAAGACGTCCAGGGCCGAAAGACGCGCGCTCGGTTTCCGACGCGCGAGCTCCTCGCGGGTAAGGAGGGCCCGGTCCAGGTCGTGATCCAGCTCGCCGAGCAGGAACTGATCTACCCGGTTGACGAACTGGTCATCCTTCGTCTTCAGGGAGTCCACCGCTGCCGCTCGCTCCGTGTCGTCCCCCAGGAGGAGCGCCGCCCGGATGCGGAACCGTTCCAGGCCGGCCTCATCCTCACCGGCACGCGCCCACCCCGCCATCAGCGAGTCGAACCGTTCCCGCTGCCCCTTCGCGCTCGCCCACTCGAGGGCGTGGACGTAGTAGGGTCCGAACGTCGGGTCCAACTCCACCGCCTTGTACAGGGCCTCCTGGAGCCGGTCGTCGCTGATACCCGTCGCGGTGGGGGCGTGCAGCCCCATCTCGCCGAGGTCGTACCAGCCGTCGGGGTCGTCGGGATAGCGGGCGAGGTACGCTTCCAGGGTGCCCAGCTCGTCGAGGGCTCGCCCCTGGGACGTCGCGGAGCTGACGGCGAGAAGCGTGGCCTCACGAGGGGGAAGCCGGTCGCCGTAGCGGGCCGCCAACCTCTTGTGGGCGCCGCCCTCGGGATTGCCGATTCCGGAGATCCAGCCGATGGCCTCGCCGAGACGCCAGTGGGCCAGCGCGAAGGTGGAGTCCTCTTGCACCGCCCGCTCCAGGGCCTCGCGCGCCTCCTCGAACTGGCCCCTCCGGAACAGCGCGTCGCCCTGCAGGTAGTCCCGGAGCGCCGGAACCGACTTCGTCAGGAGGCTCGCGAGACGAAGGTCCTGCCCCGCCGATCCCTGGCCCGTGGCGTCCAGGAGCGAGCGCATGACTTCCACGGTGAGGGCGTCCACCAGGCTCAGCACGTCGTCCGGATCCCCCTCGGCCTGCCCGCTTCCCACCTTCTCGCCCGTGTCCAGGTCGTACAGGTCGGCCGTGAAGCGGATGCGGCTGCCCAACTCCACGCCGCTTCCCAGGACCGCGAACCGTGCGCCGGTGCCCGCGGCCACCTTCAGGGCGTCGTCGAGCTCCGCCTCGCCGCCTTCACCGACGTCGCGGTTCCAGCGGGCCAGCACGGTTCGGGAATCCACGGCACGGTAGCCCGACAGGCCGTCGAGGTTGGAGGACATGAGGTCCACCATCCCCTCGCGGTACAGGTCGAGGCTCGGCCCCGTGACGTGGAAGGGGAGCACCGCGATCCCGCTGGACGTTCCCTCGGCTCCCACCTCGGCAGGTCCCAGAGGGGACGACGGGCCGCGCAACACCACATAGACCCCCGCTGCCCCGAAGAGGAGGGAGAGGGCGAAGACCCCGCCCAGCAGGGCCCGGCCCCAGGTCAGGTGGGGCAGCCGCCCTGCGCGCACGCTCGCCACGATATCCCCCGGCGCCACCTGCCAGTCGGTGGGGACCTCACCCGCCTCCTCGCGCGCCGTGGTCCGGGGCAGGGACTGGACCCACGCGGTTGCCAGGACCACGAAGAGACCGACCAGCAGGAGGACCAACGCGACGGGACCGACCCACGACGGGAGGGTCAGGAGGCCCATGAGGGTCTCGATGATCTGGAGCACGATCCACGAAGCGCCCAGATAGACGAGGACGATCTGGACGACCCGGGCTCGCCGCAGGCGATCCCAGAGGGGCAGTTGGGTCATGTCGCCCAAGGTAGGCGCGGCGCGGGCGTTAGGAAAAGGACGTCCTGCAAGCGCCGGAGCGTGCTCACCCGCCCACGCGCGGGAGCATCTGGTCCCGCATGGCAGCGTCGTAGACGAACGCGGCCATGATCACGGCCGCCTGCTGCAGGTCCCCCTCCACGGCCGCCTCGTAGACGTCCAGGCTGGTGTGGTGACGTCGGGTGTCGTAGTCGAGGGGGTCTTGGATGAACTGGAAGGCGGGGATGCCGACGGCCGCGAAGGCCATGTGGTCCGTGCCCCCCGTGTTGCTCGCGGTTAGCGTCGTCGCGTCCAGGTCCCGGAACGGCGCGAGCCACGCGGCGAAGATGGGGCGCACGAGCTCGTTGCCCTGCAGGTAGACGCCCCGCACGCGCCCCGATCCGTTGTCCAGGTTGAAGTATGCGGCGACCTTGCCCGCCTCAGGCTCGGAGCGGCCGGCCATGGGATCCCCGTAGTGCGCCTTCACGTATCCCGCCGACCCGAAGTAGTCCTGCTCCTCCCCGCCCCACAGCGCGATACGCACCGTCCGGCGGGGCTTCACGCCCAGCGCCTGCAGGATGCGCACGGCTTCCATGGCCACCGCCGAGCCGGCCCCGTTGTCGACGGCGCCGGTGCCGGAGTGCCAGGAATCGAAGTGGCCACCCAGCATCACCACCTGGCCCCGCAGCGCGGGGTCCGCGCCGGGGATCTCGGCTACGACGTTGTAGCCTCGTCCGTCCGACGCGTCGAGTCTGGTCGTGAGGGAGATCTCGAGCGTGACCGGCACGTCCTTGTCCAGGATGCGCAGGATGCGGCCGTACTGCTCCTTCGAGACGACGAATGCCGGAAACGCAGGCCGCGCGTGGACGATGTCCCCGATCCCCGAGACGGCCACGACGTTGCCGTCGAGGCGGCTGGGCTGGAGGAGGACCGCGATGCCCTCGTCCTTCAGGAAGTCCAGGGTGGCCTGGGCCCGCGTCAGACCCTGGAGCCATTCATCCTCCTCCTCGCGGTAGCTCCGCGGCTCGCCGGGGTCGGTGACGGCGGCCAAGGAATCCAGCTGCTCGCGGGTCCAACGGGTGGCGGGTGCCTCGAAAGGGGACGCCGGCCGGGAGGGCCGGCCCAGCATGACGATGGCGCCGGCGAGCCTGCCCCGGTATCGCTCGTAATCGGCGGGGGAAGAGATCTCCACCAGCACGGGGGTGCCCCGTACCACGCCCTGCGTGCTCGGCGTCCACGCCGCGGGATACGCGACGATGCGTGTGTACGAGGGCTCCATCATCTCCACCGAGAAGCCCTGGACGGACCACGCCGGCCCCACGTCACCCCAGGCGTCCAGGTGCGCATCGGCGAGTCCCCACTCCGTCAGCCGATCCCGCGCCCACTCCGCCGCCTTCCGGTAGTTCGTGGAGCCGGTGAGGCGCGGGCCGTACACGTCGGAGATCCAGCTCAGCGTCTCCATGACGTGGGAGTGCTGGAAGCCCTGCATGCGGATGCGCGCCATGGCGGCATCGTCCACGCGTTCCTGGGCGCGGGCGGGGATGGCGAACGTGGTGACGACGGCCACCACGGTGAGGGCGCGCAGGATGCAGCGGGACATGGGCGCTCCGGGGGGACGGGGCAAGCGGGCAGCCGGGGATCCGGCGGGGTCGGCCCGACGCTAGGCGGCGTCCCGTGCGGGGGCAAGGCGGCGGGGCCTCTACGCCGTTGCGCCTCCCGCCCCCTCCTGCGCCCGCTCCCGCTCCTCCCGCTCGTGGAGGTGGGCCACGAAGGCGAAGCGGTCCATCTTCACATAGATCACAGGAATGAGGAAGAGCGTGAAGACCGCCGCGACCAGCACGCCCCCGATGGTGACGATGGCCATGGCGGTGCGGAACGAGGCCCCGGGCCCCGAGCCGACGGCCTGGGGGATGAGGGCGATGGCGATGGCCACGTTCGTCATCACGATGGGCCGGAGGCGGGCCGGCGCCGCCTGCAGCAGCGCCTCCTGGATGCCCATCCCCCGTCCCCTCAGGATCTGGGCGTAGTCCAGGATCAGGATGGCGTTGTTCACCACGATCCCCACCAGCATGATCATCGCCATCATGCTGAAGATGTTGAGGTTCGTGGCGGTCAGGAACAGCGCGAACACCGCACCCACCGCACCCAGCGGGAGGGTCAGCATGATGGTCACGGGGTGCACGAACGACTCGAGGATCATGGCGAGCACCACGTAGGTGAGGATGATCGCCAGGGCCAGCGCCTTCAGCATCTCGGTGAGCGAGTCCTGGAACATCTCGAACTGCCCCGTGATCTCGTACGAATAGCCGGGAGGGAGGCCCATCGCGTCCAGGCGCGTCCCGATCTGCGCGGCCAGACCGGTAAGGCTGCCGCTGCCGATCTGGGCGTCGATCTCGACGGTCCGCTGCTTGTCGTTCCGCTGGATGGTGTTCTCCCCACCCTGGTCGACCAGCTCACCCAGCGTGCTCACCGGCACGACGCCCTCCCGCGTGCGGATCTGGAGGTCTCCCAGCTCCGACACCCGGTCCCGGGAGGTCTCCGCCAGGCGCACCCGGATGTCACGCTCCTGTCCGGCCTCCCGGTACACGCCGGGCGTCACGCCCTCGATGGAGGCGCGCAGCGCTCCTCCCACCTGGGCCACGGTGAGGCCGTACTCGGAGAGGATGGCCCGATGGGGGCGGAACACCACCTCGGGGCGGGGCTCCTGGATCGTGTTCTGCACGTCGACGAGCCCGGGGACGGCCGCCACGGTGTCGGTCGCCCGCTCGGCGAGGGTCTCCAGGCGGGCCTGGTCGGGGCCCTTCACCAGCACCTGCAGCGGAGCCTGGCCTCCGCCTCCCCCCATGGTCTGGGAGAGCGTCACGGTGACGTCGGCATCGGGGATCTCCGCCATGAGCTCGCGGATGCGGGGGAAGAACGACTCGGTGGGCAGCGGGGAGTCCACGGTCACCTGGATCTGCGCCTGGTTCACGTCCGCGCCCGTGGACATCATCCCGCCGGTGCCCTGCCCCACGGTGATCAGGAGGTCCGTCACCTCCGGAATCTGCCGGAGCAGCGCCTCGGCCCGCTGCGTCATGACCGCGGTCCGCTCGATCGGCGTCCCCGGGGGCAGCTCCAGACCCACGTCCGCCATGCCGTTGTCGGTCGTGGGCATGAACTCGCCGCCGCCGAAGCGTGCCTGGATGAACAAGGCCAGGAGGAAGAGGAGCGACGTCCCTCCCACGACCGCCCATCCGTTGCGGGGGCGCGCCAGGCTCCAGCGGAGCGCCCGGCGGTAGTCCTCCTCCAGCCCGGAGTACCCCACGTCGAAGCGCTTCCAGAAGAATCCCAGCCACCCCTCTTCCTCGCGGCGGGTCTCGTTCGTACGAAGCACGCGGGCGGCCAGCATGGGGGCGAGGGTGAAGGAGATGAAGACGGAGGCCAGCGTCGCGAACACCACCGTGAGGCCGAAGGCGAAGAAGAACTGGCCGATGATCCCCTGCATGAACGCGATGGGCGTGAACACCACCACGTTGGTGAGCGCCGACGCCGCCACGGCGATGGCCACTTCGGTGGTGCCCTCCTCAGCGGCCTTCTTGGGGTCGGCCCCCTGGTCCAGGTAGCGGTAGATGTTCTCCAGGACCACGATCGTGTTGGTCACCAGGATCCCCACCGTGATCCCGAGCCCCATGAGGGTCATCACGTTGATCGTGAAGCCCATCCGGTCCAGGGCCAGGAAGGTGGCCACGATGGTGGCGGGCATCGCCACCGCGGCGATGACGGTCCCGCGCCAGGAGTGGAGGAATAGGAAGAGGACCACGACGGTGAGGGCAATCCCGATGAGGATGTTCTTCAGGATGTCCTGGATGGAGTCCCGGATGAACTGACTCCGATCCGAGGCGACGCGTAGCTGGGCGCCCGGGGGGACGTCCGCCTGAAGCTCATCCAGAGCCCGGAAGACGCCGGAGGCCGTGGCCACGGTGTTGGCGTCTGACTGCTTCTGGATGGAGAGACTCACCGTGGGCTCACCGTTGTACCGGGCCAGCTCCCTGACGTCGGCGAAGCCGGCCTCGACGGTGGCCACGTCGGAGAGGTGGATGTATCCGCCCTCGGGGTTGGCGAGCGGGAGGTTGGCGACATCCTCGACCGAGGTGTACTCGCCCACCACCCTGACGGCGAACTCCGCGCTCGCCTCCGTCACCCGGCCCGCGGGCACCGTCAGGTTCCCGGCCCCCACCAGGGCCGCCACGTCGGTGATGCTCAGGCCGTATGCCCGCAGCAGGTCCGGGTGCACGCGCACCTCGATCTCCCGCTCGCGCCCTCCGATGATCGTCACGCTGGCCACGCCGTCCACCCGGGAGATCCGATCGGAGACGACCTGGTCCGCGAAGTCGTAGAGGGCTTCCAGCGATTGGGAACCGGACAGCGCCAGGTCCATGATGGGCATGGCGTTGATGTCCAGCTTCAGGATCGTCGGAGGCTGCGCGTCGTCCGGCAGGTCCGCCCGGATGGCATCGACCTTGTCCTTCACGTCGATGGCCACCAGGTCCGCGTTCACGGAGTACTCGAACTCCGCGACGACGATCGACACGTTCTCCCGCGAGTACGACGTCAGCGTCTGCAGGTTGCCGATGGTGGAGACGGCATCCTCCACCTTCTCCGTGACCTGCTGCTCGACCTCCAGGGGGCCCGCTCCGGGATACACCGTGGTCACGGTGATCACGGGGAAGTCCACGCCCGGAAGCAGATCCACGCCCAGGGTGAAGTAGCTGAAGATCCCCATGACCACGAGGATGACCACCAGCATCGTGGTGAGGACCGGCCTGCGGACCGCCATGCGGGCGAAGAATCGGAACATGGGTCAGCCCCCCACGACGCGGGTGCGTACCCCCTCGGAGAGGAGGCTGGCCCCGGCCGTCACGACCTGGTCGCCGGCCTCGAGGCCCTCGAGGATCTCGACCGATCCGTTCCCCTGGAGCCCCACGTGCACGGTCCGCGCGTGGGCCACGCTCCCGGCGTCCACGACCCAGACGCTCCCGTTCTGGAGGGCCGCGGCGGGAATCTGGAGCGCCGAGTCCCGCGCCCCCACCACGATCTCGACGGTGGCGAGGGTGCTGGGCACGAGCGGGGCCGCCGCGCCCCCCCTCGTCTCGCCCGACCCGGAGGTGCCGCTGTCCCCGGGCGACGCGCTCCCGGCCCTGGCGACGCTCCCGGGAAACGTCACCTCCACCTCCATCAGCCGGGTGTCGGGATCGGCCTGCATCGCGATCCGCGTGACCCTGCCCTCCCCCGCGCGGGACGGGAGGAGCACCCGCTGGCCCACCTGCAGATCCTCGCGCTGCCCGGGGCTCACGCCCAGGAGCACCTGGACCCTGGACAGGTCGGAGATGCGCAAGAGCGGGTCCCCCGACCCGGGGAAGCTCCCGGGGGTCTCGAGGATGTCGGTGACGACGCCGTCGATGGGAGAGGTGAGAACGATGACGCGGCGCGCCGCCTCCAGGTTGGCTTCGGCCACGCTCAGCGCCGTCCGGGCGTTGTCCCAGTCCTGGTTGCTGATGGCGCCCTGCTCGTGGAGCGGACGGAGGCGATCTACGGTGCGAACGGCCTGGGCGTGCGCCGCCTCCGCCTGCCGTACCGAAGCCTGCGATCCCTGGCTGGACTGGCGCAGGACCACTTCCCCCTCGGAGACCCGCTGACCCACGCGGACCGGAATCTCCAGGATCTGATCGGCGGTCCGGGCCCTCACCGTGGCGCTCCGGATGCCCCGGACGGTCCCGGTGAAGGACCGGCGGACCTCGAGCGGGCCGACCGTCGCCTGCGCGACCTCCACGGGGATGCCGGCCTGCTGCCGGATCTCGGTCACGTCCGGTGTCGGCTCCGCGGGGCGCGAGGCCTGGACGATGCGGACGACGACCACCGCCACGACGGCGAGGGTGATGATCCCGACGACGATGCGCTTCATGCCGGATCTCTCGTTGTTGAGCGGACGCTCACGAGCCCGCCGCGTCGACTGGACTTCCCGACCCCACGAGCTCCATCCTTCCGCCGCTCAGACGCTCCAGCGTGGCCAGGGCACGAACGTAGTCGTAGAGGGCCTGGACCTCGTTGACACGAGCCTGGTCCAGGAGGAGGGCCGCGTCGCTCACCTCCAGCTGCGTGGACATCCCGCTGGCGAAGCGGACGTCCGCCAGCTCCAGGGCCCGCTCGGCCATGGCCCGCGTCTCCCTCCGCGCCCGGATCTGCGACTGGGCGGCGTGGTACTCGGCCAGCGCCGCGGCCAGCTGGAGGCTCAGGGCTTCCCGGAGCTGGGCCTCCTGCACCTCCGCCGTCCGCAGTTCCGCCTGGGCCTGGTCGATCTGCCCCCGGGTGCGGAAGCCGTCGAAGACGGGCACGGAGATGGCGAGGGCCGCGCTCCAGTCCTTTCGCCACTGGTCGAAGCCCGGGGGGAGCGGATTGCCCGGGTAGCTCTGGAATCCCATGGTCCCCAGAAAGCTCACGGTGGGGAGCCGATTGCCCTTCGCGATCTTCACGGCCTGCTGCCGCATGCCCACCGCCTCCGCCGCCGCCTGGAGCGCGGGACGCTCCATGACCATCCGCCGGAGCGCCTCCTCGTCCACCTGCACCAGCGTGGGGTCCATCTCCGACGTCAGGCGCACCGGCTGCTCGGCCGGGATGTTCACGAGTCGCTTCAGGTCCAGGACGGCGAGGCGGGCTCCGTTCTCCGCCTGGACCACAACGGGATCCCGGTTCTCCAGGTCCACCCGGGCCCGCAGGAGGTCGAACTCCGCCGCCGTGCCCGCCTGGTAGAACGATTGCACCTGGTCGAAGTGCTCCCGGGCCACGCGGCGACTGTCCACGGCGATGTCGAGAAGACGCTGCGCGAGCCCGGCCGTCAGATAAGCGCCCCGCACCTGGAGGGCGATGTCGGCTTCGGTCTCCACGAGCTGGTCCTCCGCGGCGGCCCGGAAGTGCCGCGCCACCTGCAGGGCCGCGCCCACCTTTCCCCCCACGTAGAGCGGCTGGGCCACCGTGAACGTCGCGGTCCACGTGTTCTTCCGGCCGAAAGGCAGGCTCCCGAAGAGGGCGCTCACGAAGTCCTGCGCCAGGAGGTCGGAGAGGAGGTCGAAGCGCTCCTGGGGCGTCTTGTTCAGGTCGAAGGCCGGCGGGATGAGCGTGTCGGAGACCGGAGGGGGTCCGCCGGCCTGATCGAAGATCGACTTGATGGCCCGGTTGTACGTGATGTTCGAGGAGATCTGCGGGAGGGCGCCGGAGGTGGCCTGGGTCACCTGGGCCTCGGCCTGGGCCATCGTCGCCCGCGCGGCCTGGATCTCCTCGGATTCCCGGAGCGCCCGCGCGACGGCCTCCTCAAGGGAGATGCGTAGCGTGTCGGGCGCCTGCGTGGGATCTCCTCTCGCCGGCCGGAGGCCGCCGAGGCAACCCATGGCGAACGTTGCGGACAGAAGCAGGATCGCCGGCCTGCGCATGCTCCCTCCTCAGGTCACGGGGGCGAACCCCGTTTCGGAGTGTGGGCGCCCCTGGGGAAGGGGTCGGATCGGGCAGGCAGGTAGAGGACCGTGGTCCGTGATGACTATAACGCGCCCGGACGCGCCGATGAAGGCGGCACCGCCCTCACATCAGGAAGCGGCTACGCACCGTCCCTTCGATGGCCGCCAGCTCGCGGCGGATGTCCAGCCCCCCGTCCAGGTCGCCGTCCACATCCACGACCACGTAGCCCACCTCGCCGTCGGTACGCAGGTACTGGGCGGCGACGTTGAGGCCGCGCTCCGAGAACACCTCGTTGATGTGGGCGATCACGCCCGGGATGTTGCGGTGGATGTGCAGGAACCGCGTGGCGCCCTCGTGCGACGGGAGCGCCACCTCGACGAAATTCACCGCGCCGAGCGTCGTGCCGTTGTCGGAGTAGCGCGCCAGCTTCTCGGCGACCTCGACGCCGATGTTCGCCTGGGCCTCCTGCGTCGAGCCCCCCACGTGGGGCGTCAGGATCACGTTGTCGAAGGCCTGCAGCGGGGACACGAAGGCCTCGCCCGGTGAGGCTGGCTCCGTGGGGAAGACGTCGATGGCGGCGCCGCGCACGTGGCCGTCGCGCAGGGCGGCGGCCAGCGCGTCGAGGTCGACGACGTTGCCACGCGCGAGGTTGAGAAGGACCGCGCCCGGTCGCAGCGCGCGGATCTCCCGCTCGCCGATCATGCCGGCGGTCTCACGGGTCGCAGGGACGTGCAGGGTGACCGCGTCGGATCGGTCGAACAGCTCCTCCGGCGTGGCGCAGGGCCGCGCGTTCCCGATCGCGAGCTTGGGCGCATTGTCGTAGAAGAGGACCTGCATCCCCATCGCCTCGGCCAGCACGGACACCTGCGAGCCGATGTGGCCGTAGCCGACGATGCCCAGCGTCTTGCCCCGGATCTCGTACGCGTTGGACGCGGTCTTCAGCCAGCCGCCACGCCGGGCCTCGGCGGCCTTTTCGGGGATGCCGCGCATCAGGAGGATCAGCTCACCGATCACCAGCTCGGCCACCGAGCGCGTGTTGGAGTAAGGCGCGTTGAAGACCGGGATCCCGGCGCGCCGTGCGTCGTCCAGCGCCACCTGGTTCGTGCCGATGCAGAAGCACCCTACGCAGAATA
>Ga0315556_1001149_pt1 | contig 16192 bp, 10 predicted proteins | sample SalMarSW160310MG_FD_202112 | JGI IMG/M metagenome (GOLD analysis project Ga0315556, IMG submission 202112) | Salt marsh sediment microbial communities from the Plum Island Ecosystem LTER, Massachusetts, United States - Salt Marsh Sediment SW1603-10 ...
CACCAGCAACTGACCAGTCTCGACCAGATCGCCCTCGTCTCGCTGGTGGCCGTGGCGCTGGGGCTGGGTTGCATGCGCCTCAGACAGCCGCCCATCGTCGGCTACATCATAGCCGGCGTGTTGCTGGGGCCGACCGGTTTCGGCCTGGTGCAACAGTCCCATTCCATCGAGCTTCTGGCCGAACTGGGCGTTCTTTTGCTGCTGTTTCTCGTCGGCATGGAAATCTCCATCCGCGCCTTTGTGCTGGTGCTCAAGCCCGCCAGCCTGATTGCCGCCGGCCAGATCGCCTCGGCCCTGGTGATCACCTGGGCGTTCGGGGCGCTGGCCGGATGGACGCTTGAGCAGACGCTGCTGCTGGGCTTCCTGATCGCCGTCTCCTCGACCGCCGTTACCCTGAAGATTCTGGAAGAGATCGGTGAATTGCGCAGCGCGGTCGGACGCATCGCGGTCGGCGTCATGATCGCCCAGGACATGGCCATCGTGCCCATGCTGATCGTCGCCAACAGTTTCGGCAGCGAGGGCGGCTTCGGGATGGACCTGGTGCTGCGGATGATGCTGGCGGTCGGCCTCCTCGGCGGCCTCATCTACTACCTCGCCCAGCCGGGAAAATTCCGCCTGCCGTTCACCGAGGTGCTGGAGGACAAGCCCGACGTCATCGCCCTGGCGGCGCTCGCCTGGTGCTTTACCGCCGCCACCATCTCCAGCTTCCTCGGCCTGTCACCGGCCTACGGCGCCTTCATCGCCGGGCTGGTGGTGGCCAACTCGACGCTGCGCGCCGAGGCCATCGAGGTCACCTATCCGGTGCAGAGTCTCTTCCTGTTCATTTTCTTCTTGTCCATCGGCCTGCTCATCGACCTGCATTTCATCCTCGCCAACATCGTGCTGGTGGTGTCGTTCACCCTCGGCGTCATCCTGCTCAAGACCGTCATCAATGTCACCCTGACCCGCCTCGTCGGGCTGCCGCTGGGCGTGGCGCTGACGGCGGGGCTGTCGATGTCGCAGATTGGCGAATTCTCCTTCGTGCTGGCCGCCGTCGGCCTCAGGAACCGCATTCTCGATGCCGACACCTACCGCCTCGCCCTGTCGGTAATCGCCCTGTCGATCCTCCTGTCGCCGGCCTGGATGGCCGCCGCGCGGCGCTTCCACGACATTGCCCGCTCCGGCGTCTCCACCTACCGGGCAGCGCTTGGCGAAGCCTATGGCGATGAACTGGCTAGCCTTGGCGAAGGCTCTGCGGCGCTGCGGCGGCTGCTCGATCGCACCTATCTCTACGCACGCGCCCTGCGCATGGCCTGGCATCGCCGCCAGCGATAACCGCAACCTGCCCTCCCCCAAAAAGTGTCATCGTCGGGCCTGACCCGACGACCCAGGGGCCACACGACAAGGCCCCGCAATCGCTGTCACCCAGGGGCCGCACGGCATGGCCCCTCAGTCACAGCCGCCCACCCCACAACCGTCACCCCGTGGCTTGACCACGGGGTCCATTCCGCTACCGCCGCCACATGCCGCAGCCCCGACGGCATGGATGCCGGGATCAAGTCCCGGCATGACGATGGTGATGGGGTTGAAGGATGAGGTGTGAGGTGTGAGGTGTAGGGATGAAGCATGAGGAACAAAATCACTGCCCCCAACAAATAATCCTTGACAAACGGACTATAATGTTCTATGTTTGTTCCCGTTGGTCTCCTACTCTCGGGGCGTGGCTCGCGAGCCGTCCGGTCACGGGGAGGCGGATGTGGCTCTCCGTTCGTGCTGTTACGGACAGCGCTGAACCGGGGTGCGGGTGTGTCCTAGCTCAGGGGTCCGGATACTACGGTCCGGACGCGCGCTTAAGGCATTGACCCTGGCGGTGAACTGGTGCCGGCCGGCCTGTAATGGCCGTTATCCGGCATGCCCGTCGAGCGAGCCTTTTGCGTGTTAAAGACTCCAGCCGCCCGTTCACAAGGCCACGGGGAAAGCGCCGGCAATGCGCATCCTCTAAACAGTCAAGCGCTGAACCGGCGCTTTTCCCATCCCCCGGGACTTCCCGATCCAGATGGTCGGCGGAAGATGAGAGCCCATGCCCGGCGCCTTGCCATTTCCGACCACCCCCGTCATCGCGAGACATCATTCCGCAACCGCCTGCCCTGACGGCTGGACCGTCCACGCCGCTCATGGTAAGCCGCGAGGCGCTTCAACCCCGGCGAGGGACCACCATGACCAAGACCCGCATCGAGACCGACACCTTTGGCCCCATCGAAGTACCCGCCGACCGCTATTGGGGCGCCCAGGCCCAGCGTTCCATCGGCAATTTCCGCATCGGCTGGGAACGCCAGCCCGCCCCCGTGGTGCGGGCGCTCGGCATCGTCAAGCGGGCGGCGGCTGAGACCAACATGCAGCTTGGACGACTCGACAGGAAAGTAGGGGCCGCCATCGTCGCCGCTGCCCAGGAGGTGATCGACGGAAAGCTCGACGATCACTTTCCCCTTGTCGTCTGGCAGACCGGATCGGGCACCCAGTCCAACATGAACGCCAACGAGGTGATCTCCAACCGCGCCATCGAAATGCTGGGTGGCAAGATGGGATCAAAATCGCCGGTGCATCCCAACGATCACGTCAACATGAGCCAGTCCTCCAACGACACCTACCCGACAGCCATGCACGTGGCCTGCTCGGAGGAAATTGCCCGGAGGCTGCTTCCCGCGCTCATCCATCTCCACAAGGCGCTCGACAAGAAGGCAAAGAAGTGGGCGAAGATCATCAAGATCGGCCGCACCCACACCCAGGACGCCACGCCGCTGACGCTCGGCCAGGAGTTTTCCGGCTATGCCGCTCAAGTTGAAAACGGCATCGCCCGCATCCGCCAGACCCTCCCCCAGCTCATGCAACTGGCGCAAGGCGGGACTGCGGTGGGCACCGGCCTCAATGCACCCAAGGGATTTGCCGAAAAGGTCGCCCGCAATATCGCCAGGATTACCGGCCTCAAGTTCACCACCGCCCCCAACAAGTTCGAAGCGCTCGCCGCCCACGATGCCATGGTCATGAGCCATGGTGCCATCAATACCGTGGCGGCCTCGCTCTTCAAGATCGCCAACGACATCCGCTTCCTCGGCTCCGGCCCGCGCTCGGGCTTGGGCGAACTGGCGTTGCCGGAAAACGAGCCCGGCTCCTCCATCATGCCGGGCAAGGTGAACCCCACCCAGTGCGAGGCGCTCACCATGGTATGCACGCAAATCTTCGGCAACCATGCGACCCTCACCTTCGCCGACTCGCAAGGTCATTTCGAACTCAACGTGTTCAACCCGGTGATGGCCTACAACTTCCTCCAGTCGGTGCGTCTGATGGCCGATGCGGCCCGCAGCTTTACCGACCATTGCGTTTCCGGCATTGAGCCGCGCGTCGACAACATCAAGGCCGGCCTTGAGCGTTCCTTGATGCTGGTCACCGCGCTGGCCCCGAAGATCGGCTACGACAAGGCAGCCGAGATCGCCAAGACCGCCCACAAGCGCGGCACCACCTTGAAGGACGAGGCCTTGCGCCTCGGCTATGTCACGGCCGAGGAGTTCGATGCCGTGGTGCGTCCGGAAAACATGATCGGGCCGAAGTAGGCCGATGGCCGAGATCGTCAATCTGCGGCGGGCGCGAAAGCTGAAGGTGAGAGCCGACAAGCAGGCGACCGCCAGCCGGAACCGCATCCGCTTCGGGCGCACCAAGGCTGAAAAGGAGGCCTCGCGCGCCGAAACCGAGCGTGCCGGGCACAGCCTTGATCAATTGAAGCGCGAGCACGATGACTGAGGCGCCGCTCGCCAAGCGTTCCGTCACCATCGCCGGCCACCGCACCAGCCTGTCGCTCGAGCCCGAGTTCTGGCAGGCCTTGAAGGACCTGGCGCGCCGCGACGGCTGCTCGCTGGCGGCGCTGATCGCCAGGATCGATGCCGCCCGCGGCAACCGCAACCTGTCGAGCGCCGTCAGGGTTCATGTCCTCGGCAAAATGACCGGGACGGCCAACGATTGAACGGTCCTAGTGGCCGGCGGCAGGGAAGCGTCCGGTGCGCAATTGCGGTCTGAGCAAAATCGGTGCGCCCTGCACGTTGAACAGCGATTTCGGCGCCGAGCCGGTGTTGTCGGGGGGTGACGGCGCCGGCACCACGAGCGGCTGCTGGGCCACTTGCGGCGCGAAGTCCGCGGGCACCGACGGCTTGGTCTTGGGTGTCGGGACAGCCGTGGTATCGACGGTATCCTTGGGAACGGCCGGCACGGACTGCAGGTCGGCACCGTCATTGCCGGACTGCGAACGCTGCCAGGCCTTCAACTGGTCGAGCTTGCGCGACAGTTCCCGGCGCGTTTCCTCCTTGACCGCCTGCTCCTTCTGGAACTGCAATTCTTCCTGCTTCATCTGATTTTCGCGGCGCTGCAATTCCTCAAGCTGCTTGATGCTCTCGTTCAGCACTTTCACTGTCAAATAGTTCTTGAGCGCCTGCGTATCGCTGGAGCGCACCAGCGCATTGGCCGGTCCGGCATAGGCGACCTGGAATGAAGGCACTCCCTCGGGCTTGGCAAGCTTGAGGTCGACGGCGATGTCGACCTTGCCCTCGGCCGGTTCGAACAGCATGCGCAACTGGCCTTTGGCATCCGCGGCCGCCAGCGCCAGCGGCGATGCCGTCAACACACCCTTTTCGAGACCGAGGGTGCCCTCACCGCCGAAGAAAGCCATGTTGCCCGAAGTCAGCGCATCGCGGATTGCCTTGTCGACGTCCTCGGGAACCTTGGCCTTGGCGAATTCGACCGCAAAGGCACCGGGTGAAAGTTTGTCGAACACCCCATCGGCAAGCTTGTAGGTGCCTTTGGCGGTGGCTGCCGCCGCCAGTCCCTGGGGTGATCTTCCCTCGCCGGAAAAGCCGAGCGTGATGTCGCTGTCTCCGGATATGACGCCCCCGCCATCGGCCCGCCGGAAGATCGCCCCAAGCGGCAGGCGGCCGGTGATGTTGCCTGACATTTTAGCGCCGTCCTCACCGGGTTCGGCCACCAGCGCCAGCGACAGGTTCTTGCCGCCATTGCTCGAGCCGTTCAGCTTCATGTCCACCTTGTTGTCGCTGGCCGTCATGTCGAGGCTGGCCTGGTTGAGGACCAGGCCTGGGAAAAGTTCCACCGTCTGAACGCGCAACTTGGCGTCGATGCTGGCCGGCAGATCGAAGGTGTCGGCAAACGGCGTGGTAAAATCGTGTTTCTTGCCATCGTGCGGCAGGGCCAGAGCATCCAGCAGCCACGGCCCCGACAGGCGCCCGAGGTCGAGCCGCACCTTGACCTGAGGCCTGTCACCGCTCAGATCGGCAGTGGCGCGCCCGGAATAACTGCTGCCGGCGATGGTGCCGTTGAGATCGTCCAGCGTAACCTTGCCACCCTCGGCATTGAGCCCGCCCTCGCCCGATAGCACCTGCGCCATCGGCGAAAGCTCGCCCGTCGGCACGCCCAGAGCCTGATAGAGAAGCGCCGCGCGCTCGGCCAGTATCGCCAGTCGCCCGCTCAGGCGCGGCCCGCTGGCACCTTTCGCCAATGTGCCGACGAACTGAGTGTTGGCGCCGTAAGCCGTGGCATCAATGGTCGTGGCGAGGCCGCGCGCATAGGTGCCGGTGCTCGACAGGTTGAGCCGGGCCGCGGCGTCCTCGCCACCCCTGGCGTTGAACCCGAGAAGGCCGAGCACTGCCGCACTGGAGGGATCGTCAGCTATCGCCGATATGTGCACCGAGCCATTTTGCCAGTCGCCGGCATTGCCGTCGAAATTGGTGTTGATCGCCAGGCTGGTCTTGCCGAACACACCATTAACCTTCAGGCTGGCGGTCGTGTTGTCACCCTCCGCCGTCGCGTCTCCGACCACCTCGATGTTCAGTGGTTTGAGGGCGGCGAGCCGGTCGTAGATGGAGGGTACCTCGCTGTGCCCAACAAGCCCCAGCAGGCGGAACAGCCCGTCGGGATCGCTGGCGGTAACCTTCGCATTGATGGAGCCGGCCACCGCCTCGTTGGGGAAATTCAAAAGCCCCGTCATGTCGAGGCGCGCTCCGGCGACGTTGCCTACATCGACGGTCCTGAATTCGATCCCGTTCTCGTTGGCGCTCATGTCGACAGCGACGTCTTCGGCCTCGACCCCGTTGAGCTTCAGGCGGCCGACGCTGGCCGTCAGGTGAAATTCGCCCAGCCCCATGCTGCTGGCCACCATGTCAACGCCGGCCAGGAACGGATTGCTTTCACTGCTCGCCAGCGTCAGTCCTTCGGGCGCATAGCGGTCGACGTCGAGCCGGTCGGCATCCACCCGGATGGAAACCGACGGGGTTGACCCCCCGGCCAGCCGCACGCTGCCGCCAATGCTGGATCCATCGAGTTTGGCAGTGATGTCGCTGAGCCTGAGATCGGTGGCCGAGATATCGGCCTTGGCCTTGAGCGTCAGCCTGCCACGCTGACCCGACCACACCTTGGCAATGTCACGAGCCGTGGCCGGCGCGACCCACATCGCCAGATCGCGGATGGCCAGCGAATCGACATCGACATCCCCGATCAGCTGCGGCCCACTGTCGCCCCTCACGAAGGAACCGGCGAATCCCAGTCTGGTCTGGCCGGGGAGCTGCACCGCAAGCCGTCTGATGGACAACCGCTGGCGCGACACGATGGCATCGAGGCTGGCACCGTCGAGCGTCCCGCCGGCCACGACGAGGTTCTTGATATCGAGCTTTATCTTGGCCGTGAGGTTGGCGGGCATCAGTTTCTGGGCCGCCGCCACAATTTCGAGGCTGGAGGGCGAGTAGAGCAGCTCGCGGCCGTGCTCGCCAGTCACCGCATCAACATCGACCTTGGCGGCCGTCAGATCGGCATCGACCGCGATGGTCGAGCCCAACCGCACCACCGCCTTGCCGGTCAGCAGATTGGCCGCATCTAACGCCCTGGCAGGATAGAGCTCGATCTTGTCCAGGGTGACCGTGTCGTCACGCACCTTGATGGCGGTATTGAACACCAGCGGCTTCAGACCGGTTTCCTTGTCACCCCTGCCATCCACGGTCTGCGCCGGCGTCAACTTGAGATCGCCGGAGATGGCATCGGCCCGAGCGCCGCCCACTTCGCCATCGAAGCTGTAGACAATGCCATTGCCCTTGGGCGGTGCCACCCTGGCACCGACCGTCAGCGGTTGGCCCTTGTGGTACTTTCCAGTCGTGACGTTGACCTCGATGGGCTTGCCGCGGTAACTGCCGGTGCCGGCGAAGCGCCAGGGTCCATCGAGGGCCGGCGCCGACAGTTGGGCATTGACGTCATCGATCTGGGCCAGCCCGCCGCGCCGCCCGTCGCCCACCAGCACGGTCGCTCGGGAGATGGTTATACCGGCCACCCCGATGTGTTCGGCGCTGACAAAGTCAGTTACTTCCAGTTTGGGCTTCAGATCCCAAGTGGCGCCGCCTGCCGCCAGACGCTCGAGACCGAAAACGGCCTTGTCGACTGTGATCTGCTCGATCTGCACATGTCCGGAGATCAGCGGCGCCAGCGCCAGCCGCGCCTCAATCCGGCCGGCGAGCAACAGGTCCGGGGTCTGGGCGCCGGGCGGATTGGCGATATGGACGTCCTGCATGATAAGCACTGGCCACGGAAACAGCCGGACGTCGATGATCCCGTCGATGCGCACGTCGCGACCGGTGAAGCGTCGGCCATAATTCTCAATATCGGCGCGATAGTGGGTCCAGTCGATGAACGGCGGCACCACCAGGGCAACCGCGGCCACGAGAATCACCAGGATTCCCAGATACAGCAGCGGTGATCGCCAGCCACTCATGCCTTGCCGCATCCCTTCATGGTCGTCACAATTGACCTGTCACACCGCCACGATCTTGCCCGGGTTCATGATGTTGGCCGGATCGAGCGCCTGTTTGATGGCCCGCATCACTTTGAGGCCGGCCCCGTGCTCGGCCTCCAGGAACCGCATCTTTCCGCGCCCCACGCCATGCTCGCCCGTGCAGGTGCCGTCAAGAGCGATGGCCCTCAGGATGAGGCGCTCGTAAAACGCCTTGGCGCGGGCGATTTCGTCCTTGTCGTCGGGATCGAAGAGCACCGAGACATGGAAGTTTCCGTCTCCCGCATGCCCGACGATGGGCCCCAGCAGATTACTAGCCTCAAGATCGCGCTTGGCCTCGCCGACGCATTCGGCCAGCTTCGATATGGGCACGCACACATCGGTTGCAAAGGCCTTGCAGCCGGGCCGCATGGCCACGCAGGCGTGATAGGCGTCATGGCGCGCCTGCCAGAGTTTCAGCCTGTCTTCCTCGTGCGCCGCCCAGTCGAAAGGTCCACCGCCCAGTTCGGCGGCGATCTCGGCAAAATTTTCCGATTGTTCGCGGGTGCCGGTCTCGGAACCGTGGAATTCCAGGAACAGCGTGGGTTGTTCGGCAAGGCTAAGCTTTGAATAGGCATTGCAGGCCCGGATCTGCACCTCGTCGACCAGTTCGATACGGGCGACTGGAATACCCATCTGGATGGTGGCGATGACGGCGTTACAGGCGGCTTCAATATCCGGGAACGGGCACACCCCGGCAATGATCGAGGGCGGAATGCCGTGCAGCCTCAGCGTCACCTCGGTGAATACGCCGAGCGTGCCTTCGGAGCCGACGAACAGGCGGGTAAGATCATAGCCGGCCGCCGACTTCTTGGCCCGTCTGGCAGTGCGCACGACATCGCCGTTGGCCAGTACCGCGGTGAGGTTCAGCACATTCTCACGCATGGTGCCATAACGTACCGCGTTGGTCCCCGAGGCGCGTGTCGCCGTCATGCCGCCAATCGACGCATCGGCGCCCGGATCGATGGGAAAGAACAAGCCGGTGTCGCGCAGGTAGGCATTGAGTTGCTTGCGGGTGACGCCCGGCTCGACCGTGCAATCGAGGTCCTCGGCATTGACGGCGATGATATTGTTCATCTGCGAGACGTCTATTGTAATCCCGCCGCGGGTCGCTGCGATGTGGCCCTCCAGCGAGGTGCCGGTGCCGTAGGCGATGACCGGCAACTGATATTTGGCGCAGATCTTGACGATGGCCTGCACTTCATTGCCCGAGCGCACGAAGGCGACCGCGTCGGGCGCACCGCCCGGATCCCAGGTCAGGTCCTGGCCGTGTTGCTGGCACACCGCCTTGCTGGTTGACAACCGATCGCCGATAACCGCGACGATCTCGGCCAGAGCCTGAGATACGCTGTTGCGCCGCGCTGCTGCCTCATCCGCCATCGTTCAGCCTTCCGATGCCTCGGGAACCGGCGCGATCCGAATTCACCGCCCGGCGCCCTTTATGTTATTCACGCCCGGCACTATACAGGCTTTCGCCGCCCGGCGAACACATTGCGAGGCAAAGATGACGGAATTTGGCGCCCCATTCGTCGGATCGATCAAGCGGGTCGAGGACCAGTGGATCGACTACAATGGACATTTCAACATGGCCTATTACGGTGTCTTGTTCGACCGCACCGGCGATGAGGCCTTCGACCTCGTGGGGCTGGGGCTGGACTACGTGAAACGGCATAACGCCTCGTTCTTCACCCTCGAAGCCCATTTCACCTATGCGCGCGAACTGGCCGCCGGCGACAGCGTCAGGGTAACGGTGCAGCTTCTCGACTACGACGCCAAGCGTTTCCACTACGTGCAGGAGATGTTCCATGCCCAAGAGGGCTGGCTGGCCTGCGTCATGGAGGCGATCTGCATGCATGTGGACCTCGACACCAAGAAGTCGTCCCCCTTCCCCGACAACGTCCGCCACAACCTGGCCGCGATGTATGCCGCCCACAAGGACCTGAAAATCCCGCCCCAGGTGGGTCATCGCATCGGCATCGTGCGCAAGATGGCGTGAACGGGCAGGCTGGGGCGCGGCTCAGGCGTAATGGTTGGCGATCACTGCCGCGGCGATCTCGGTCGTGTCGATGACACCCACCACGTCATCGGCGCGCGGTACCATGCTGTTACCGGACACAATGATCGCATAACTGCGGTTGCGGTTGTTCATGCGTGTGATGATGGAGTTCAGAATATTGCTTTCCGGCGCCACCACATAGTCGCTGGACAACACCTCGCGCAACGTCTGCCCGGCGGCGCGCGAGGCGGCATAGGGGATGGTACCCAGGCGAACGAACCCGGCGATGCGCTGGCCGTCGGCGGCAATAATGTGCGTCGCCCCCTGATCGGAGAGCGCGGCGACGGCATCGGTGATCGGCGTGTCGATGGGCAGTATCTTGAAGTTCTTCGCCATCAGTTCCTTGGCCTGGCGCACCAGGTACATGTTGGTGTGGCGGATGATGGGGATCGGCCGGCCGCGATGGCGCAGCTTGACCGTATAGATGTTGTCGACGATCAGCGAGCGGCGGATCCCGACCGCAATCGCCACGGTCAGCACCAGCGGCACGATGACATTGTAGTCGCGTGTCATCTCGAAGATCATGACGATGGCTGTCATGGACGCGCCGGTCGCCCCGCCCACTAGCGCCCCCATGCCCACCAGTGCAAACTCGGCCAGTTGGAAGCCGCTGGACGGGAACAGGTAATTGCCGATGGCAGCCACCCCAGCGCCCAGCGTTGCACCGATAAACAGCGACGGCGAGAACACCCCGCCCGAAGCCCCCGAGCCGAGACTGACCGTCGTCGCAACAATCTTGGCAAGCAGCAGAGCGCCCAGCAGCAACATGCCATAGGACTGGCCGTTGAGGATGTCCTGAATGGTGGCGTAGCCGACGCCCATGGTGTGGTATTGCCCGGTGGCGTAGAAGAATCCGTAGGCCAGCACGCCGATCACCAGCATACCGATGATGTTCTGGGTGTATTCGTTGCCGGGCAGCGACGGGAAGAAATCCTCGCACCAGGCAAGGATGGCAATGAAGGCCCACGACGCGACGCCAGCCGCCACGCCAAGGAGCGCGAAGGCCACGAACTGCGTCGGGTTGATCACGTGATACACCGGCAACGTCGCAATCGGCACAATGAAGGCCGGATCGAGCCCGAAGGCCATGCGTCCGACCGTGGTCGCTGTCGCGGTCGCCACCACCACCGGCAGGAAGGTCCGGTTGGAGACCTCCGGCAGCAGCAGCTCGATGGCGAACAGCACGCCGCCCAGCGGGGTGTTGAAGGTGGCCGCGATGCCGGCCCCGGCACCCGCTGAGAGGAGTGTGATTTTCTGCCAGCGCACCAGATTCAGCATCCGCGCCAGGGTCGAGCCGAAAGAAGCACCGATCTGGATGATCGGTCCCTCGCGCCCCACCGAGGCGCCCGAGCCGATGGAGATAGCCGAGGCGAGCGACTTCACCACCGCAACGATGCCGCGCACGTTGCCCCGGTTGTGATAGATCGCAAACATCACCTCCGGCACGCCGTGGCCCTTGGCTTCAGGCGCGTAAGTCTTGACCAGATAGACCACGATCAGACCGCCGATTACTGGCGCCAGCATGATGAGCGGCCCCCAGATACTGGGCAGATCGAACTTGTTGGCATTATAGAGAAACGAAAACGAGCCGAAGAAGAAGAGGTTGTGCACTACCGAGATCAGGTAGCGGAAAAACACTGCACCTAAAGCGGCGACAATGCCTACAAGGAAGGCGAGAACGCAAACGACCGGCAGGCTTAATGAACGGGCCTCTTCCGGGGCTGGCTCCTGGGCGGCCTCGATAGCCTCAAGACTCGATTGATCGGTGACGCTCATTGCGGCTCAATTTCAGCACGACGACTGCAACATTCAGACGCGACCGGCTGGACCGATCCCGACATCGAAAAAGCGAAAATCTCCGCCCAGACGAACGCTGCAGGACATTGAAGATTTTTTAGTCCTGAACCGGTGAAGCGTGAAAATCAAGGGGCAAGTGCCGGATTTACCAGCCTAATCACCAACTCGCCACGCGCATCCGCGGTTTGACGGCGGTTGCGGCGCATGCGGAAGTCGGTCTGCCGGCAACGGCTAGGTGAGGACGCCGACCACCGCCCCTGTCATCAGCGTTGCCAAGGTCCCTGACACGATGGAACGCGGTCCAAGCTTCAGCAGGTCGTCGCGGCGCGACGGGCACATGGCGATGAGCCCGCCGGTCATTATCCCCAGCGAGCCGAAATTGGCAAATCCGCAAAGCGCATAGGTCATGATGAGACGCGAACGCTCGCTCAAGATATCACCGCTCCCGGCCAGCCTTACATAGGCGATGAATTCGTTGAGCACCGTCTTGATACCCATCAACTGGCCTGCGAACTGCGCCTCGCTCCACGGGATGCCGATCAGCCAGACGATCGGTGCCGCGACCCACCCCGCCATACGCTCGATGCTGAGCGGCGCACCGTTGAGGTCGGGCAACAGCCCGAGAATGAGGTTGGCGAGCGCCACAAGCGCCATCATCACCACCAGCATCGCCCCCACGTTGGCCAAGAGCTTCAGGCCATCTCCCGTTCCTTCGGCGATGGCATCCATGATGCTGCCGCTGCGGGCGACAGCAATGCCGGAGGCTTCCTCATCGTCCTCGTCCTTGGCCGCCGGCGGCACCATCAGCCGAGCCACCGTCAGGGCCGCCGGGGCGCTGATGAGGGAAGCGATCACGATATGGCCTGCCGACCCGGGTAGCACCTTTTCGAGCAGGCTGGCATAGATGACCATCACCGTACCGGCGACGGTCGCCATGCCCGCCGACATCACCGCGAAGAAATCAGCCCGGCTCATCGTCGCCAGGTAGGGCCTTACCAGCAGCGGCGCTTCCACCATGCCGACGAAGACGTTGGCGGCAGTTGCCGTACCCAAGGCACCGCTCACCCCCATGGAGCGTTCCAGCACCCAGGAAATGGCCCTGACCACCCGTTGAAGGATGCCCCAGTAATACAGCAGTTTCGACAGCACCGAGACCACGAGGATAAGCGGCAGAGCCTGCAGCGCCAGCACGAAGCTGTTCTGCGGCGCCGTCACCGCATAAGGCTGCGGGCCCCCCGCCAGATGGCCGAAAACGAACTGCACGCCGGTCAACGTGGCGTCCTGCAAGCCCGCCACCGCCCGGCCCAGCGCCATGAATACGCCAGTCAGCCCCGGCACTAGCAGGAACAGCCCCGCCACGATGAACTGCAAGATGAGCCCGACGGCAACGATGCGCCTCGCGTCCTTCAGGGGCGCTCGCCCCTTGCCCGCCATGAACCACGCCACGCCGGGTAGCACCATCAACCCCAGCAGTGCCTGCAACTCGGCCATGCCACCTTCCGTTCAGCCTTTGCGGATGCGTTCGTGGTTGTGGATGACCTCGTCGATGATGAAGCGCAGCAACCGCTCGGCGAAATCCGGATCGAGATGCGATTGCTGGGCGAGGGCACGCAGGCGAGCGATCTGTTTTTCCTCGCGCGCCGGATCGGCCGGCGGCAGGTCATGGTCGCGCTTGAACTCGCCCACCTTCTGGGTAAGCTTGAAGCGCTCGGAAACCAGATAGATCAGCGCCGCGTCGAGATTGTCGATAGAACCGCGAAAACCCGCAAGCGCCGCCTTGATGTCTTCTGCCATGAATTCTCCGCTGCTTTTGTCCCCGGCGTCGTGCCGCCATAATTGACCGCCCGCGCGATCGCCTGCAACAGCTAAAACCACTGACGGCCTGTTGCAGGGGGCCGTCGCGACGATATTGGCGAAGCTGCCGACCGGCAGAAGGCCCCACAACATCGAAAACCCGTCGCGCAATGCTATATAGGAAGAACCAACCCCTCACGAATCGCTTAAGTGACGCCTGTCGGCATGACGACCAAGACCATCGGCTTTGACGATTTCGACGATGAACCCGCCCCTTCGGGCAGCGGGCTTGCCACGCGTGCCATGGCCCAGGCGCCGGCGCCCTATCTCGCCGGCCTCAACCCCGAGCAGCGCCAGGCGGTGGAGACCCTCGATGGACCGCTGCTCGTCCTCGCCGGGGCCGGCACCGGCAAAACCCGAGTGCTGACCACGCGTCTTGCCCACATCCTCGCCACCCGCCGCGCCTGGCCCGGGCAGATCCTCGCCGTCACCTTCACTAACAAGGCGGCGCGCGAGATGAAGGAGCGCATCGGCATGTTGATCGGCGGGGTGGTCGAAGGCATGGCCTGGCTCGGCACCTTCCACGCCATCGCCGCCCGCATCCTCCGCCGCCATGCCGAACTGGTGGGCCTCAAGTCCGACTTCACCATCCTCGATACCGACGACCAGATCCGCCTGCTGAAACAACTCCTCAGCGCCGAGAACATCGACGACAAGCGCTGGCCGGCCCGCCACCTGGCGTCCCTGATCGACGGCTGGAAGAACCGCGGCCTGACGCCTGAAAAGCTCCCCTCCGGTGAGGCGCACGGCTTTGCCAATGGCCGCGGCGGCAGTCTCTATGCCCAGTATCAGCAGCGGCTGAAAATCCTCAACGCCGCCGATTTCGGCGATCTTCTGCTGCTCAACTTGAAACTCTTTCAGGACAATGCCGACGTCCTCAAGGAGTACCAGCAGCGCTTCCGCTACATGCTGGTCGACGAGTACCAGGACACCAACGTGGCGCAATATCTGTGGCTGCGCCTGCTCGCCCAGGGCCACCGCAACATCTGCTGCGTCGGCGACGACGACCAGTCGATCTATGGCTGGCGCGGCGCCGAGGTCGACAACATCTTGCGCTTTGAAAAGGACTTTCCCGGCGCCAAGGTGATCCGCCTCGAACGCAATTACCGCTCGACCCCCCACATCCTCGGCGCCGCTTCCGGCCTCATCGCCCACAATGAGGGCCGCCTCGGCAAGACCCTCACCACCGAGAAGGCCGAGGGCGAACAGATCACATTGCGCGCCCACTGGGACGGCGACGAGGAAGCCCGCGCCATCGGCGATGACATCGAGGCCCGGCAGATAAAAGGCGAGCGGCTCGACTCGATGGCCATCCTGGTGCGTGCCTCCTTCCAGATGCGCGCCTTCGAGGACCGCTTCATCACGCTTGGCGTGCCCTACCGGGTGATCGGCGGCCCCCGCTTTTACGAGCGTGCCGAAATCCGCGACGCGCTGGCCTATCTCAAGGTCACCGTGTCGCCCGACCATGACCTGGCGTTTGAACGCATCGTCAACGTCCCCAAACGCGGCATCGGCTCAACCTCGGTCAAGAAGATGCATGCCCTCGCTCGTGCCGAGGGCATATCGCTTTTCGCCGCCGCCCGAAAACTCATCGAAACCGACGACCTGACGGCAAAGACGCGCACCGCCCTGCGCGGCCTGATGGACAATTTTGCCCGCTGGCGCATGGCGCTCGACGGCCTGCCGCACACCGAACTGGCGGAAATCATCCTCGATGAATCGGGCTACACCGACATGTGGCTTGAGGACCGCTCGCCCGATGCGCCCGGGCGCCTCGAAAACCTCAAGGAACTGGTGCGCTCCATGGGCGAGTTCGAGAACATGACGGGGTTCCTGGAGCATGTCTCCCTGGTCATGGATGTCGATACCGGAGAGGCCGACGACAAGGTCTCGATCATGACACTGCACGGCGCCAAGGGCCTCGAGTTCGACACCGTGTTCCTGCCCGGCTGGGAAGAGGGCCTGTTTCCTCACCAGCGCTCGCTGGACGAGAACGGCAAGGCGGGCCTTGAGGAGGAACGCCGGCTTGCCTATGTCGGCATCACCCGCGCCAAGCTGAACGCCGTCATCTCGTTTGCCCAGAACCGCCGCGTGCACAATCTGTGGCAGACGGGCCTGCCGTCGCGTTTCATCGACGAACTGCCCGCTGCCCATGTCGACACCGAGCCCATGGCGAACAGCTATGGCGGTTATGGTCTCGGTTACGGCTCCAGCCGCTTCGAAGAGGGCGGGCGGTTTGCCGCCGGTTACGAGACGCCCGGCTGGCAGCGCGCCAAGGCCCGCGAGGCCGCCGGCGAGACCCTGCGGTCGAGCCCTCGTATCGTCGAGGGCAGGCTCACGGCCCACGATGCCGGCGAGGCGACAGCCTTTGCGACCGGCGACCGGGTGTTCCACCAGAAATTCGGCTATGGCCGCATCACCGCAATCGACGGCAACAAGCTTTCCATTGCGTTTGAAAAGGCCGGCGACAAGCGCGTCCTCGACAGCTTCGTCGAAGCCACCTGATCAGCTTCTTAGAGTCCGTTTGAAAATGTGTTCAATGGCTGATCCTTCGCAGCAGCAGGCTTCCCATGGCGACGTGGATCATAGCTTCGGAGACGTCGATGCGCTGCTCGTAGTCGCGCACCAGGCGTCGCCAG
>Ga0315556_1001150_pt1 | contig 16186 bp, 10 predicted proteins | sample SalMarSW160310MG_FD_202112 | JGI IMG/M metagenome (GOLD analysis project Ga0315556, IMG submission 202112) | Salt marsh sediment microbial communities from the Plum Island Ecosystem LTER, Massachusetts, United States - Salt Marsh Sediment SW1603-10 ...
CGCTGATGAAATGCGCCGTGGCCTCGCCCTCCACCGTCGGGTTGGTGGCCAGGATCAGTTCGCGGACTTCCCCGCTGGCCAGCCGCGCCTCCAGCTGCCCCAGGCCAAGCTGCTCCGGGCCGATACCGTCCAGGGGTGACAGGTGTCCCATCAGCACGAAATAGCATCCGGAATAGCCGGTGGACTGTTCCAGCGCCTGCACATCGGCCGGTGTCTCGACCACACACAGCAGGCCCGGATCACGCCGGTCACTGGCGCACAGGGCGCACACCGGTGCTTCGCTCAGCGTCCGGCAGCGGGTGCAGTTGCCGACCCGCTCCATCGCCTCGAGCAGTGCCGCGGCCAGCTGCCGGCCGGCGTCCCGGTCGTGTTCCAGCAGGTGGAACGCCATGCGCTGTGCGGACTTCGGGCCCACGCCGGGCAGACAGCGCAGACTCTCGATCAACCGGCCGATCAGGCGCGAGGTCGTCATCGCTGCCGCGCTAGAACGGGAGCTTCATGCCGGGCGGCAGGTTGAGCCCGGAGGTCAGTCCGCTCATGCGTTCGCGGGTGGCCGTATCGATACGATGCGTGGCATCGTTGATGGCAGCCGCCACCAGGTCCTCCAGCATGTCCTTGTCGTCGCCGACCAGGCTGGCGTCGATCGCCACCCGGCGCACCTCGTGGCGGCCGGTCATGGTGACCTTCACCAGTCCCCCGCCGGATTCCCCGGTCACTTCCAGGTTGGCCAGTTCTTCCTGGGCGCGCTGCATGCTGGCCTGCATCTCCTGCGCCTGTTTCATCAGGTTTCCCAATCCACCTTTCATTGCTTCACCTCAACAGTTATCGGGCCGGCGCGGTCCGCCGGATTATTTCAGAACCTGTCCCGCAAGCGCGCATCGGCGACCACGCGGAATTATGCGATCGGTTCTAGTCACGTGGGCGTATCGAATCCTCGAACACGGTCGCACCAAAGGTATCCTGCATGGCCTTGATCGTGGCGTCGCCGGCGATCGATTCGACCGCGCGCTGCTGCCGTTCCTGCTGCTCGCGCTGCTGGCGCTGTGCCGGCGACTCCGTGCTCAGGCGCTCCTCGCGCGTCAGCTGCACGCTGAGCTTGCGCGCAAGATGGGTACACAGCGCCGCCTCCAGCTGTTGCAGGCGCGCGGGACTCAGCAGGTGCGCGTGTGCGTTTTCCATCGACAGGCGGACACGGTCATCCTCGATCCCGTGAAACGCACAGTTCAGGGCCATTTCCCGCACCATACCCTTCAGCGGCAGGGCATCAACCAGCGCGTTCCAGTCGGGGTTGACCGCTGCCGCCGCCGGTGCGGTCGCGGGCATTTCCGCCGCCGGCACGCGCTCCGGTGTGGCGGGCGCGGGCGCTGCCCGCTCATGGCCGGGAGCGGCCGGCCGGGTCTCGGTGTCGGGCCGGAATGCGAGCATGCGCAGCAGCACCATTTCGAAGCCACCGCGCGGGTCGGGCGCCAGCGCCAGGTCGCGGCGGCCGATCAGCCCGATCTGGTAAAACAGCTGCACGTCCTCGGCCGGCAGGTGCCCGGCCAGGCGCAGGACCGTAGCGCGGTCGGCCAGGGAGTCGTCGATGGCGTCCGGCACGGCCTGTGCCACCGCGATACGTTGCAGCAGGGACAGCAGGTCGGCCAGCAGCACGGCATAGTCGGGGGCGAAATCATCGGCGGCGGCCACCTCGGCGAGCAACGCCGCCGCGTCCCCGGCCGTCAGGGTATCCAGCAACCGGGCGACCACGTCGCGGTCGATGGCGCCCAGCATGCTGCGCACGCCCGCCTCGCTCGGGTGGCCGTTACAGAAGGCGATAGCCTGGTCGAGCAGGCTGAGGGCATCCCGCATGCTGCCGCCGGCGGCCAGGGCGAGTTGACGGACGGCGCCGGCATCGGCCGTGACGCCCTCCGCGCGCAGGATCATCTCCAGCTGGCCGGCAATCTGGCCCGGCGTCAGGCTCTTGAGGTTGAACTGCAGGCAGCGCGACAGCACGGTGACCGGCAGCTTCTGCGGGTCGGTGGTGGCCAGCAGGAATTTCACGTGCGGCGGAGGCTCTTCCAGCGTTTTCAGCAGGGCATTGAAACTGTGCCCGGACAGCATGTGCACCTCGTCGATCAGGTAGACCTTGTAGCGCCCGCGCGTGGGTGCGTACTGCACGTTTTCGAGCAGTTCGCGGGTATCCTCCACCTTGGTGCGCGAGGCGGCATCCACCTCGACCAGGTCGACGAAACGCCCTTCGCTGATCTCGCGGCAGGCACTGCACTCCCCGCACGGCTGCGAGGTGACGCCGGTTTCGCAGTTCAGCGACCGGGCCAGAATGCGCGCGATGGTGGTCTTGCCGACGCCACGGGTGCCGGTGAACAGGTACGCGTGGTGCAGGCGGTCATTGTCCAGCGCATTGACCAGCGCCTGCCGTACGTGCTCCTGTCCGACCAGTTCTGCGAAGTTGCGGGGGCGCCATTTGCGCGCCAGCACCTGGTAACTCATGTGCGCCTGTCAAGTCGGTGGTTACGGGATGTCAGGGAGGTGACCTGCACCAGCCACACCCCGGCGCCCGAGTCCACTGCTGCCGCTGCTCCCTTCCGGGCCTGACGGGGTTCACAGCTTGTCGTCGCGAGGGGACCGGTACAAGCCACCATAAACGCGGCCCCATTATAGGGTGTCGCCACGATTTTTATAACCGGCCCGGCAGGCCATGCCCGGACCCTGTACCTTGGTACCGGATGTACCAGCGGACAATAGCCCGGCCATTGGCCGGGCCCTATCCTGAGAACCGTGGCAACCCTAACAAGAACAAGCCACACTTCCGGGCAATCTGCAGCCATGGGCCAACAACAGGCAACACGCATGACCAGAAAACAACGCAGAACCACGGACCGCCGCCAGTTCGGCAAACCTGTCCGGTTTCCGCTGGTCGACAACAGGGGCTGCATCGTGGCCTTCAACCGCAGCCAGCGCGCGGACCGCAGGCTGGGCAGTATCCGGGTCCAGGAAATCCTCCTGACCGACCTGGGAGACGCGGCAGACCAGTAACCCGGCCCGGGACCGCACCCGGTGCCGGCCCCGCCACTTGCCGGCCGCCCCGGTCCCGTACCGGGCCGGCCGGTATCATTGCGGGGGCGTGGACATCCGGCGCAGGTAGACATCCCGTTGCGGGAACGGGATCGAGATGCCGGCCGCGCGGAAGGCCTGGTCGATTGCGATGTTCATGTCGCTGATGGTCGACAGCCTGCGGTCGATCTGGCGGATGAAGCAGCGCAACTCGAACAGCAGCGCACTGTCACCGAATTCCCTGAACAGGACCAGCGGCGCGCCCACTCCCGGCTGGTTCTTGAGCACCAGCGGGTGGTTGTTGGCGATCTCCAGCAGGAGTTCCATCACCTGCTGCACGTTCGAACCGTAGGCAACCCCCACCGGCACCTTGATCCTGCCCCACGGGTCGTTCAGCATCAGGTTCGCCACCCTGTTGCTGATCAGCTCGGAGTTGGGCACGATGACGTCGGCGCGGTCGAAGGTCTCGATCTGGGTCGAGCGGATACTGATCTTGCGCACATACCCCTGGATGTCGCCCACCACCACCCAGTCGCCGGTGCGCACCGGCCGTTCGAACAGCAGGATCAGGCCCGACACGAAGTTGTTGACCACGTTCTGCAGGCCAAAGCCGATACCCACCGAGAGGGCGCCGGCGATCAGGGCGAGGTTGGAGTAACTGATGCCGGCCACGCCCAGCGCGATCAGCAGGGTGAGCGACACGCCCGCATAGCCACTGATGGTAATGATGGCCTCGCGCCCGCCCCGGTCCAGCCGGGTACGCTGCACCAGATCCGGCACCAGCTTGAGCTTGATCCAGCGCGACAGGCTCATGCCGATGGACAGCACGGCGATCGCTCCCAGCAGCTGCGCCGGGGCGAAATGCAGGGAGCCGATCTCGAAACCACTGGTGACATTGTCGAACACCAGGCTCATGCTCTGGTCGGAGAGACCCCACGACCAGAGGACCCAGAGCAGGCAGCCCGACCACACCACCAGCCCGGTCACCAGCCGCGCCCAGATCAGTCCAGGCACCTTCTCGTCCGGCTGCAGGCCCAGCCAGTGGCGCATGCCCCGCTGCCAGCGATGCTTGCCCTCGTCCAGGCCGTCATAGATACGGGTGAACATGCGGCTGGCCGCACTGAAGGCAATCAGGCCCGCGGCGGTTCCCGCCAGGCCGAGCAGCAGGTATTCCGACAGGTTGCGGTAGCCGAGTGTCTCGGCCATGGCGATCGTGACCACCGCCAGGAAATTCAGGATGCGCACGCCCTGGGTACCGGCCAGTCCCGGTGCGCGCCCCAGGATCATGCCCGACCAGATCAGGCCCAGCGCCATCAGCCAGACCATCACGGTGCGCAGGAACAGGTAATGGGTATCCGGCAGGCCGATCACCGCGTCGGCCGACAGCAACAGCCAGCCGGCCAGGAACAGCGCCGACAGGATGCGGACCCAGCGCCCCAGCACCCGGGCATCGTGGGTGTTCATGCCCTTGCGGATCCATCCGCCCAGCAGGGCATCCACGACGACACCGGCCCCCAGCCAGGCCAGCACGGCCAGCGCCACGCTGGCAATCAGAACCGGCGGCCACTCCGGCAACAACACGGCAAACCACAGGAAGGCACCGGCGGCGGGCAACGCCCAGGGCAGCGCGGAGACCACGCTGCGTGCGAGGTCTGTCTGCAGCGAGCGCGCCTGCCAGAAACGCCGCAGCAGCCAGCCGGCACCGAACAGCAGCAGGACCAGCGCGACCGTCGAGCCACGGTACAGGTTGTCCAGACGGTCCCAGCCGCTGCCGGATGCCAGCAGGCCCGTCACCAGGCGGGACCAGGCCACCGGGTCCGTGATGACCGCATTGAGGACCCGCCAGGTGGGTGTGGTGCGCGTGAAGAGTACTGCGGTGAGCGCCGCCTTTTCCAGGTCGATGATCTGGTTGAACAGGTCCTGCCCCTGCTGGGCCACCTGTTCGCACTCGGCCCGCCGCCCGCTGGCCCGCTGCAGCTGACGTTCGAGGTCGCTGCGCAGGTGCGCGACGTCGGCCGTTTCCCCGCTGCCCGGCGTACCCAGCGCAGTGATCCGTGTCGTGGTGGAGTCGACATTCGCCGACTCCGTAGCCACGCAATCGCGCGCCTTGCTGCGCAGCGACAGGATAGTGTCCTTGTAGCCGGCAAAGCGTCGATGCGCCAGTTGCCGCGGCTCGGTTTCGCCCAGGTGCCGTTCGATTTCCGCGAGCTGCGTACGCGCCTTGGGGACCCAGTCCGGCACGGCAACCGGTTCGGCAGCGTGCACCGCCGGCAGCATGGTCGGCAACAGCGCGATCAGCAGGATTACCCGTGGGAACAACGACATCTCATCTCACCTCGATTCACGCAATGCCGCCGCCGCAGGTCCGGCCTGCCCGTCCCCGTTACACCCAGTCACGGCTGCGGAAATACAGCCAGAGTGCGGCGCCGATGATCACCAGCCCCAGCACCACCAGGGCGAAGGCGGCCGGGTTGTTCGCACCCGGGATGCCGCCGACGTTGACGCCGAGCAGGCCGGTCAGGAAGGACAGCGGCAGGAAGATCGCCGCGATGATCGACAGCAGGAACATGCGCTGGTTCAGTTGTTCCGCCATCTGGCTGGCCAGTGATTCCTGGGCGATCGCCGCTCGCTCGCGTGCGGCATCCAGGTCCTCGACGCTGCGCATCTGCCGGTCATACTCCTCCCGCAAGCGCAGGCGCTCCTGCTCGCCGAGGAGGGGCGAGGTGTCAGCCGCCAGCCGGTTCAGTGCCTCACGCTGCGGCGCAAGAAAGCGTCGCAAGGCAATGGCCTGGCGACGAATTTCCGCCAGCTGGCCACGCTGTTCGGAGAACGATGCCGACGGCTGCGCTACCTCCAGGGCATCGATGTTTTCGTCGATCACCTCGATCACGTGATCGACCCGTTCGAGTATGCCGTCGACCAGCATGATCAGGAACTCGCCGCTGCTGCGCGGCCCCGCGCCGACCTCCAGGGCGGCCCGCAGGTCATCGACCGAGATCAGCCGGCGCTGGCGCAGGGAAATGACGCGCTGCTCTCCCAGCCACAGGCGGGCACTGACCATGTCATCCGGTTCGGCCCCCGGGTTCAGGTTGACGGCCCGCAGGAACAGCATAAGGCCGGCGTCGGCCGGCACCACACGCGGGCGGGTTTCCGCCTGGATCAGGGCCGCCACCGTCACTTCCGACAGGCCGCTCTGCGTAACCAGCCAGTTCTGCACCCGGGGACTGGAATAGTCGAAGTGCGTCCACAGCACCTCGCCGTGCGCCGGCACCAGCGTGGCCAGTTCTTCCCAGTCCAGCTGGCGTCCCCCGCCCCGGCCGTCCAGCAGCCAGGCACAGATCAGGCCGTCATTGTCCATGCGGTCTCCGCGCACCCGTGATGCAGGGCATTGTAGTGAAATGGTACGCAGGACGCACCTGCACCCGCAGGGAATAATGGCCACGGAATCCACGCAAGAACACGGAAAAAGCACAACGCCTGCACGGCGATCCGCTGGACCGTAGGCGCTGCCGCCCTGGCGGCGACCGGGTATTCTCCGGAGTGGATCATTCGCCTGCAGGCAGGCTCCTGCGGGCGGTATTCAGAAAGCGCAGGGTGCGCCGTGACTGCCCCGGCGGGACCATAACAACACCCGCAACCGGAGGTTGCGGGTGTTGCCGGCCGCGCACCGGGCCTAGTGCTTGCCGGGGGTCAGCGCGGTCCCGCGCCGCTCATGGGTGATATAAGCCTGGAGCGCCACCATCTCCGGTGAGTCCAGTGCCAGCGGCTTGCTCTCCAGCGGGTTCATGATGCACCAGTTGATCATTTCGCCCAGCACCGCCACCCGGCCCAGCTGCTGCTGGAACTTGGGATAGGTCTCCGGATGCGTGTTGGCGGCATTGGGATGACACTGGTCACAGGAAACCGTGTTCTCGTTGCCCAGTCCGCCATGGAACAGTTTTTCCCCCTTCGCCACCACCGTCATGTATTCGCCCTGCCAGCGTTGCAGGTCCGCAGCGGTGAACTCGTCCGCCACCGCGGGCGTGGACGACAGGGCCAGGCCGAAGCCCAGCGACGCCAGGCCGAATCCGATCATGCGTTTCATATGCAGCCTCCCCGTGCTCAATAGTGATTCTGTGGCGGAATCCGGTTCGCCACCGCCTGGTAACGGGTATCCACCGGCCTGCCCGCCGTGGTATCGAACGCGACCACCCGGTTGGTGTTGTCCGGCAGCAGGTAGTTCATGTCGACGTTGCCGGTGTGCAGGTTGATGAACTGCCAGCCGGTCGCATCGCGCTCGAAGAACGGGTTGGCCCGGTTCATTTCCACCGTCAGTTTCGGCAGATAGGTTTCCACCTGGCGGTAGGTGGACGGATAGGGCCAGGGCCAGGCCGTCGCCATCGCGGAATGGAAACTGATGTTGCCGATCTGGTTGTACTGGATCTGGTGCACGTGGCCATAGATCACGGTCACCTTGTCGAACGGCTTGAGCAGGTCCTGCACCTGCTCGGCGTCGTCCGTCCAGAAGTTCCAGCCCTTGTGGATCTTCTGGATCGGGGAATGCGAGAACACCACGATCGGGGTGTCCTTGCCGACCTTTGCCAGGTCCTGCTTCAGCCACTCGCGCTGGGCATCCCCGACCAGGAACGGCGAACCCTGCGGATTGTCCAGGCGCGCCATCTGGTGCATGCGCTCGGCGGCCGTCGGCCACTTGTTGTGGGTCCAGTCGTCGTAGGTGAGGATGCTGTTCAGCACCACGAAGTGCACGCCCTTGTGGTCGAAGCTGTAGTGATCCGGTCCCAGCCGTTTCTTCCAGTGCTCGCCGAGATCCAGATAGTAGTCGTGTTCGCCCATCACGTAGTGCACGTCACCACGCAGGCCCGCCAGGATCTCCAGCCCGTGGTCGAGCTCCTCGGGCTTGCCCAGCTGGGCGATATCACCGCCGTAGAAGATGAAATCCGGGCGCGGGTCGAGCAGGTTGGCTTCCGCCACCGCGCGGATCAGGCCGCGGTCCCAGTTGCGCACAAATTCCCGGCCCTTGATGTGCGTGATATGGGAGTCCGATATGTAGGCAAAGGTAAAATTGGCCGGCTCGTCCTTGCCGAAGGCCACCTCGACCAGGGACAGCGGCAGGCTGCCGGCGGCAATTACGGCACCGGCCTGCTTGAGAAAACCGCGTCGGTTGAGCATCTTGTTCATCGTATCCTCCTTACTTGCGCGCCTGCGCGGCATAGGCCGGGCTGGTCAGTGCCTGCATGAATGCCACCAGATCCTGCTTTTCCTGGTCGGTCAGGTGCAGCGGACGGATACCGCCGCTCTGGAAACCCGACACCGGATCGGTCTCCTTCACGCGGCCGCCGTTATTGTAGAAATTGACGACCTCATCCAGCGTTTTGAGACTGCCGTCATGCATGTACGGCGCGGTAACGGCGACATTGCGCAGCGTCGGTGTCTTGAAGGCGCCCACCTGGGTCAGGTTCTCGGTAACCGCAAAGCGGCCCAGCTCCGACATGTTGGGCCTGGTCAGCACCGTGACATCGACATTGGCACCGTGGTGCTTGTCCCGGATGAAGGCTTGTGCCGTTGCATCTTCCTTGCCCCGGATGGACTTGAACCCGATCCCGATGTTGTGGAAGCGGTTGTCGGTGAACAGGGCCTGGGTCTGCTCGATGCGGTGGCAGGACACGCAACGGGCCTTGCCGGTGTAGAGCGCAAAACCGCGCACCTGCGCCGGTGTCAGCGCCTTGCTCTCACCGCCATAGAAATAGCGGTCGAACGGTGAGTCACCCGCCACGATGGTACGTTCGAAGCTGGCGATCGCCATGGCAATGTGATCGACGCTGATGCCGTCCTTGTCGACGCCGAATACGTCCTTGAACGCCTTGATGTATTCCGGATCCTTTTTCACGATCCCCACCAGCATGTCATGGCTGGCCAGGCCGCCTTCCACCGGGTTGATGAACGGTTGCCTGGACTGTCCCTCCAGGTCCGGTTCGCGGCCGTCCCAGAACAGGGTCTGCATGTAGGCCGCGTTGATGACGGTCGGCGCGTTGCGCGTACCGGTCAGGCTGTTGAAGCCCTGCGACACGCGCCGATGATCGGTAAAGCCCTTGGCCTGGTCGTGGCAGGTCGAACAGCTGACCTTGCCGTCGGCGCTCAGGCGTTTGTCGTGAAACAGCTTGTCGCCAAGTTTGATCTTGGCGTCGGTCTGCGGGTTGTTGGCCGGTACCGGCACCGGCGGCAGGCCGAGCGGCGTGGCCTGCACGGCGGCAACGCAGCCGCCCAGTGCAAGCAGCAGTGGCCAGACAGATGGTCGTATCATATCCCTGCTCCTCCCTGTTATGGATCACCCCGGGTCGGGATGATCGCCGTTTGATTCCTGTGCACACGCCGGCTGCCCGGAACACCGGGTAAACCTTTGCCCGGCACGCGCAGCCAGCTGGCGGCGGTCCGTGCGGGGAGCGGTCGAATAGTTGCCGGATGGACCTCCCGATACGCTGCCTGACTGTAGACCATAACCCCCGCCGCTGTGCATTGTTATTGACAATCCCGCCGATAGCCTGGACCGATCCCGCCCAGACCGCACGTTCGTTGCCGCCCTGGTTGCCGTGCGCTGCGTGGACTACTACCGGCACCTGATCCGGCCACGGACGTGTTCCGTGAGCGGCACATCGACCCAGCCGGTGAAACGTGGTTTCACGTTCCGGACACTGTCCGCGTTACGCACCGGCAAGTGCCGTCCGGGCATGCTTGATTTTCCGCTTGCAGCTTCCATACCCGCAGCCTGGCGTCCCGCTTTCCATATAACCAATTAATTGTTATAAATAACGTTATTGTCATTGACTATCTGCGCGGGAGCCGGAAACATGACCCTCACCGAACTCAGGTACATCGTCGCCGTGGCACGCGAACGTCACTTCGGGCACGCGGCGAAAGCCTGCTTCGTCAGCCAGCCCACGCTCAGTATCGCGATCAAGAAGCTGGAGGAAGAGCTCGGGGTACAGCTGTTCGAGCGCCACGCCGGCGAGATTTCCGTGACACCGGCCGGCGAACAGGTCATCGCACAGGCCCAGCGCACCCTGGAAGCGGCCGAGGGTGTCAGGCTCGCCGCCCGGCAGGGCAGGAACCAGCTGGCCGGCCCGATCCGGCTCGGCGCCATCTATACCATCGGGCCCTACCTGTTTCCGGACCTCATCCCGCAGCTGCGCAAGCGCGCCCCCGACATGCCGCTGGTCATCGAGGAAAACTACACGGCGGTCCTGGCGGAAAAACTGCGCCAGGGTGACCTGGACATCGCCATCCTCGCCCTGCCCTTCAGCGGGCAGGGGCTGCTGACGCTGCCCCTGTACGAGGAACCTTTCGTGGTCCTGCTGCCGGCTGCGCACCCGCTGACCCAGCGCAAGTTCATCAAGTCGTCGCACCTGGAGCACGAAACCGTGCTGCTGCTCGGTGCCGGCCACTGTTTCCGCGACCAGGTACTGGAAGCCTGCCCGGCCTGCATCCCGAAACCCGGGCTGGACGGCGGACTCTCCAGCAGCATCTCGGGAAGTTCGCTGGAGACCATCCGCCACATGGTGGTCTCGGGACTCGGCGTCACCGTCCTGCCCTGCACGGCGGCCGGGGCCGATCGCTATTCACAGCGCCTGCTGGCAATCCGCCGCTTCGCCAGCCCGGTCCCGAGCCGTACCGTGGCACTGGCCTGGCGCGTCTCGTTTCCGCGCCCCCGGGTGATCGACGTGCTGCAGGATGCGGTGGGGGCCTGCCACCTGAGCTGCGTGAAACCGGTGCACCGCAAACACGCCGCCACTGGCTAGTGGTTATCGAAACAGACCCGGGCGAGTCCAGACAAGGCAAGAATCGGCGAGAGAGCACCGTGTACACGTCAGTACATGAGCATTTCGAGCCGGTTTTGACACCGTTTTGTGCCGCCTGAGGGTTTGTCAACCGCCGGCTAACGGCGCTGGATCTCGTAGACCAGATCGGCGGAGGAACCGGTTGCCGCGGCCGATCCCTCCAGCTTCCAGTGACTCGACAGCGCAAAGCGCAGGTTCAGGGTCGACACCGGTTCGAACAGGCCGATCCCGTAACTGACGAACAGCTCCGGGGTGAGGTACTTGCCGACCAGCAGCGACGCCGTGGTCACGTCCGCGCCCGGCTCCTGGCTGACCGATACCTCGTCGAGCCCCAGCGCCTTGCCCAGGGCCTTGCCGATGGACTCACCCTGGTTCAGGCCCATCATCAGGGCGGCGGATTGCAGCGCGGAGCGTTCGCTGTCCGTGGTACCCGTCTGCATCGAGCGCCCCAGCACCAGCCAGGACAATTGCTCCGACTGCGGCATCGCGGGTGTGGAGAATACGCTGAACTGCGGCGCCTGCAGGCTGCCGCGCGCGCGCACGCCGACCTGGATGTCCGCCGCCGGTTTGCGCACCGCTTCGATATCGATACCCGGTGCGGTGACCGCACCCCCGGCAAACAGCAGCCGCCCGGTGGTGATCGAGAGGTCCTGTCCATACGCCTGGTAGTGACCGTCAGTGATCGACAACTCGCCGCTCGCCGTGGCCGGCTGTCCGGGCAGGCTGGTCACCCGGACATCCCCGTGCAGTTTGCCGCGCAGCCCGAGGCCGTCGATATCGACGTCTTTGCCCAGCACGATACGGATCCGGCTGGTGAGCGGATAGCGTGCCGCGGGTTGCCCGCTCTCCTCGCCGGTCACGATGACCTGGTCGGGCGAAACGTTGACCGCGGACGGCGGTGGACGGCTCGGTCGCAGGTGTGCATGCGGCACCTGGATCACCCCGGTAACGCTGGCCAGCTCGGGGGTCACTTCCACCTGCAGGTCGGGTGAGGCAACGATGCTTGCCTCCGGGGTGTGCATGACCTGGAAGCCGGTGCCGGACAGTTGCAGGCTGGCCTTGCGCTGCGCGGATGTGTACAGACCGTGTCCCTGCAACTCGCCGTCACCGGACCGCAGGCCGGCCTCGATGCGGACGTCACCGGACGGCTGGCCGTCCAGTGCCAGGTGGACATCCTGCAGCGTGATTCCCGGCGTCGTCAGGGTGGCGCTGGCCTGGACCAGTTCCACCCGCCCCAGCAGGCGCGGGGCGGCGACGCTACCCGTCAGCTGCACGTTTCCGTCGACCCTGCCGTGCAGCTCCGCCACGTCCGGCAGCCAGTTCCGGGCCACGGCGATATCCGGCCAGGCCAGTTTCAGGTCGCCCTTGAGCGCGGCCTGCAGCCAGTCCCCGCCGGCCGGGGCATTCAGTTCCGTCTGCAGGTGCAGCCCCCCTGTGCCGGTAGCCAGCGGCAGGTCGACCTGGGCGCTCAGACGCCGGTCCCTGCGCAGCACGGCCACCTGGCCGGAGGCAAAGCGCAACAGCGGTTGTTCCGTGCTCGAGGCATCCGGGAATCCGAGTTGCACCGGTGTGGTCACCAGCCGCATGTCCAGCGTGGCGTGCCCGTGCGTGGCAGCGCTGACCTGGCCCTGCCCGCTTACCTCGCCTTGCGCGTGCAGCGTGGCGGGCAGCAGGCTGGATACGTACGCCAGGGGCAGTTCGGTCAGCGTGAAGGAACCACGGTAGTCCGTGGCCGATCCGGCGAATTCGAGGCACAGTCGCGCCGGCAGCGAACTCCAGCAGTGTTGCGGCAGCTGCAGGTGATCCCGGGTCAGTTCCCCGCTTACGGGTTGCACCAGTTGCCAGGGCGCCAGGTCGGGGTAACCCAGGCTGGCCCGTTGCAGATCGAAGCGCCAGCGCGTCCCGTCCCAGTCGCCCCGTACCTCCAGGTCCGCGTTACCCCGCGTGCTATCCGCCACGAGGTGCACATGATGCTGTGCCGGGGTACCCGCCCCCGTCAGCTCGAGCCGGGGAATGCCGATGTCGCCCGCACGGGCCGAGCGCACGCGCAGCCGCAGGTGCGAGGGCGGTTCCGCTGCCTGCCGCAGATCAGCGTCCAGTTCGAGGCTGTCCGCCTGGTACCCGGCAAACCGGAGCCGGTTGCCCCGGAGCCGGGCCGTGAGTACCGGGTGCGCTGTTGTTCCCTGCAGCGTGCCACTGCCGACCAGCCGGCCGGAGGCGAGCGGCGCCAGATCACCGAGGCGCGGCGCATCGATTTTCCACTGCAGCGCGGTAGTCCGGCCGGCCTGCCCGCTGACCTCCACGCGCGCGGTTCCCCCGCTCAGACGTGCCGTCTCGATGTGCCAGGTACCGGGCTGGTCGCTGCTGCGGGCGCGCACCTCCAGGCTTCCGCTGAGCCGGTCCAGCCAGCGCACGTCCCCGTGCGCGGTTACGACGTAGTGGTCCGGCGTGCCTTGCAGTTCCAGCCCGCCGCGCTGGCTCCGGAAGTCCGGCTTGCCCTCCAGTGGCCAGACCAGCGCCTGCCAGGTGGAATGGAAATCAAACACCGGCGCGGCGCCGAACCCGATACTGCCCTGCGCATTCAGCCGCAGCGGACGGCCGGCAGAGGTCAGGGTGAGGGTGTCGAATTCCACGGACTGCGCGAGCAGCCGGGCGGCCAGCTGCAACCGGGCCGCACCGGCCTGCCGGTCCTGCAGGTCCAGGCTACCGTCGATGTGCAGCTCCTGGACGGGGCCGCGCAGGGCGACCGACCCGTGCAGCTGCATTTCGGGCCAGCCCGGATGCAGCGCGGCAAGATCGCTGCCGGCCAGCGCGAGCGTACCGTCCAGTTGCGGGGTCGCCAGCAGGTCCTGCAGGGTCAGTTCGAGCTGCAGGGCATAGGGTGCCCCGATCTGCTGGCTGACATGCAGTGCCTGCAGGGAACCGGACAGTTCGCCGTGGGCCTGCAGCGGCGCCTGGTTCGGCACGGCTGCCTGCCAGTCCAGCGTGCCGCTGAGCGGATACTGCGCGGCCGTCTGCAGGTGCAGGGTGCCGTGGACGGATACCGTGGCCTGCTGCACCGCGAGCCGGTCGAGCGCCAGCCGTTCGCCCTGCCAGCGCCCGGCCAGGGAGACGCGTTCGAGGCGGACGGGTTGCGCCCCGGGCGCCGCGCAGATTTCCACATCCTGTACGTCGAGATCCCGCACGTCGAGCGCAACCGGCAGGCGCAGGTGTGCCGGTAACTGCACGGGCGCATTGTCCCCGGCAACGAGTTGCTGATAACGCACCTTGCCGGCCGCGAGCGCGTTGATCCGGAACGTGCCGTGTAACAGCGCGGCCGGTTCCCAGTCCAGGTCCAGCGAGCCGGCCGTCAGGCGCAGCCGGTCGTCTGCATAGCGCAGGTCACCCAGCCGGATACGCCCGGCCAGCCGGCCCTGCACCGAACCGAACGTGAGCCCGGGGACGATCTTCGGCAGCAGGGACCGGCACAGCACCTGTAACCCGGATTCGGTGGTGACCAGCCAGCCGGACACCGCCACCAGCAGCAGCATCGGCAACAGAATTCCCAGCAGGATACGGCGCGTGCTCCGGCTCACAGATCCGGTCCGATACTGATATGGATACGGTAGCTGTTGTTCGGATCGTTGAACGGGTGCGCCAGGTCGATCCGCAGCATGCCCACCGGGCTGCGCCAGCGAAACCCCACGCCGGCGCCGATGCGGAGCTGCGGCGGGAAGGTGTCGTCCGCGTTACCCGCATCGATGAACGTGGCGGCACCGAAGTTGCCCGCAAACAGGTATTCCGCCTCCAGGCTGGCGGTCGCCAGGTACTGCCCGCCCACCGGCTGCCCGCTGCTGTCGACCGGCGAGAGGGTCTGGTAGTCGTACCCGCGCACGCTCTGGTCACCGCCGGCAAAGAAACGCTCCGATGCCGGCAGGCTGGTAAAATCCGCTACCGTGATGGCGCCCAGTTGCGCCCGGCCCAGCAGGCGACCGTGTGCACCCAGCGGGGTGACCCCGCGCAGGGAACCCTCGATGCGCGCGAACCGGGTGGCGGAAACCACGTCCGGGGCACCGTGGACATCGACGTTCCAGCTGTAACCCCGCCGCGGAAACAGCACATTGTCGCTCCTGAGCTGCGAAAGCCCGATACCCGGAATCAGGAAATCCACCTGGTCCTGCTCCGTGCCCAGCGTGAAGGACTCGTGCAGGTAATTGACGTACAGGTTGCGCTGGATGGAACCGAGGCTCACCTGCTGGCTGACGCCGAGCTTGTAACTGCGCGAATTGCCGCTGTTGGCCACATCGGTGCTGTTGTCCACCTGGGCACCGATCACTACCTTGTCCGACACCAGGTTGCGGATCGGGATGTTGTAGTTCAGGTTCGCGGTCTGCTCGATCGGGGACATCTTCAGCCCGGTAGACAACCCGTGGCCACGCCGGTTGATGCGCCGGTAGTCGGCCCCGAGCGATACGCGTGGCCCGGTGTCCGTGCCGTAGCCCAGGCCCAGCCGGTACTTGACGTGGGCCGCCGGCACGGTGTGTACCACCACCGGGACCCGGTGATCACGGGCCTCCTTGCGGCGCACGTCCAGCTCCACCTGGCTGAAGTAACCACTGTCGCCCAGCGCCAGCTGCAGCTTCAGCAGTTGCGCGGTAGAGAACGGCTCGCCGGGATGTATGCGCACGTAGCGGCTGACGAACGCGGGTGCGAGGATGTGCTGCTCGATGCTCACGTCGCCGAAGTAATAGCGCGGCCCGGTGTCGAGCACGAGCTGCGCGCTGGCACGGTGCTCGGCCGGGTTCACGCGCAGTTCGGATCGGGTATAACGTGCATCGAGGTAGCCGGCATCCAGCGCGGCCCGTTGCAGTTTCTCGCGATACGCATCGTATAGCGGGTGCACCAGCCGCTGACCGGGCCGCAGTGGCAGCTTGCCTGCCAGCCGGACCAGTGCGGGCAGCTCCCTGCCCTCGCCCGTCACTTCCACCTGCATGGACTCGACCAGCACCGGCTGGCCGGGGTCGATCTGATAACGCGCAATCCACTGCCCGTCCTGCTGCTCCAGGCTCGTCTCGACGGCGGGGGCGTAGTAGCCGTAGGGCTCCAGCGCGGCCCGGATCTCCTGGCCGGCACGGCGCTGCAGGCCACGCAGCTCCGGTTCCGGTGGCAGCGCCGGCACCGGTTTGCCACCGGTCAGCGGCACGGGCAGCAGCGATCCGTTGTGCACGTATTTCGACAGGGACAGGTGTGCGCGCACGTTTTCCAGCAGCACACCGGTGATACCGCGAATCTCCAGTTTCAGGGAGGGTTGCGCATGCGCGAGA
>Ga0315556_1001151_pt1 | contig 16186 bp, 19 predicted proteins | sample SalMarSW160310MG_FD_202112 | JGI IMG/M metagenome (GOLD analysis project Ga0315556, IMG submission 202112) | Salt marsh sediment microbial communities from the Plum Island Ecosystem LTER, Massachusetts, United States - Salt Marsh Sediment SW1603-10 ...
ATAGGCCCCTTCCAGGCGCTCTTCGTCACCAGACTCGATGCGCTGCAGTGCAGCCGCGACCCGTCGCAGGGGACTGAGCCCCCAGCGCAGCACCAGACCCTGCACCGCCAACAAGACCAAGGTCGAGCCACCCAGCCACAGCCAGAGGGTGGTGCGAAACCGCGCGATCTGCCGCAGCAGAGGTGCCATGCTCTCCGCGACAGCAAATACGTAGCGGTGTCCGACCCCTTGATCGTCCTCCCACATGACCCCGAAATTTACTGCCATCAGAGCCCCTTCAGGCGTCTGAATGGTCGAGAAGCGCCACTGACCAGGCTTGGCCGAGCCCATGAACGCACCTGGCCTACCCAACAGCGAAGGCGAGCGCCAATCGAGCTTGCCGTCGGCGCCCCATACCCGAGCATACAAGCCGGAATCCGGCCGGGAGAACCTGGGATCGGGTGGCGCCTCCGGAAGCATCAGGCCCCCCGAAGCGTCTTCGTCGGCCGCGCCCAGAAGGGCATAGACCTGCCCTTGGAGACGGTCGCGCATCGCCGCTTCCGCGCTCTGACGGAACGCCTCATCCAGGGCGAGCCCCGTCAGGCCGAGAAAAGCCATCAGAACAGTCAGCGCGGCGAGATTGATCCGCCCATGCAGAGACAGCATCAGCCGCCGGCCCGCTCCACGGAGAAGCGGTACCCCCGCCCCCGCAGGGTCTGGATCGGGCGATAGTTGCCGTCGGGGTCGATCTTGCGACGCAGACGGCCGACGAACACCTCGAGCACGTTGCTATCGCGATCGTAGTCCTGGTCATACAGATGCTCGATGAGATCAGTCTTCGAGACCACTTCCCCGGCATGCAGCATCAGATACTCGAGGACCTTGTACTCGAAGGCGGTGAGCTCGACGGCGTTACCGTCTACGCTCACCTGCTGGCTGGCCATGTTGAGACGGACCGGGCCAAGCTCGATCTCGGGACTGGCCCAGCCGTTAGCGCGCCGCAGCAGCGCGTTCACGCGCGCCATCAGCTCTTCCTGGCGAAAGGGCTTCACCAGGTAGTCGTCGGCACCGGCGTCCAGACCCTCGACCTTGTCCTGCCAGCGCTCCCGGGCCGTTAATATTAGTATTGGGAAAGTACGCCCCTCCGCCCGCAGAGTGCGGATCACTTCGACACCGGAGATCCCGGGGAGCCCCAGATCGACGATAGCGACATCGACCGCGTACTCTCGACCCATATAGAGGCCTTCCTCGCCGTCGGGCGCCCCGTCCACCGCGAACCCGCGCCCGGCGAGGGCGCGCACGAGCTGCTCGCGCAAGGCCCACTCGTCTTCGATCACCAGCGCACGCACTAGTCAGTCTCCGCGGGGACCCAAGAGCCGGCCGGTCCTCGCATCCACCCGAATCCGCCGAACCCAACCCTTGTCGTTGATGATCCGGATCTGGTGTACCTCCCGTTGGTCCTCGCGGAACGTCTTGGCCGAGAGCACCCGACCACCCAGCCGCTCCCGGATTCGATTCACGGCCGTGTCCAGGCTCAGGCCACCGCGGGCACGCCATTTGCCCGCGTCCAGGCGACGGCGCAGCTCCTGCAGACGCGGGAAAGGCTCGGCTAGTGCCCGGCCCACCACCGCCAAGCCCGCAAAGCCGAGAAAAAGGCCCAATACTCGTCGCCTGTTCATCCTCCGATCGGCGGAGAGCCTGCCACAATCAGCCGGCCGACCCGGACACGGCCAACATCTTGGAGCTCTCCGCCGCTCCTTGGTCAGCGCCCGTCATCAACTGCGTCCACGGCCACGTGGACTTGCACCCACTTGCCCGGATCACCTCGGGTTTCAGTCCAGAAAGTCTTGCCGTCGTACTCGTATTTTACACGGTAGCCGACGACATCCTGGTGGTCCTCGTAGTGATTGACGACGTCGCAGCGTCGCTCCACATGGTAGCTGACGGTATCAGGCCGATAGTTCGCCCCGTAGGACAGGCCGCGCCCGATCGCGCCCCCGAGCAGGGCGCCGGCGACAGTGGCCGCACCGCGGTCGTCGCCGTGGCTGACCTGGTTGCCGATCACCCCACCGGCAATCGCGCCGGCGAGCCCCGAGCCAGGGGCGTAGTACCCGCCCGGATGACGCTCTTCCACCCGTTCGTTCCAGCAGTGGCGCTCGGGGTGATTGACCGACACCGTCCGAAAGATCGGCTCGGCGCTGAGCACACGGCCGCGCGCGAAGAAACCGCCACTCGCGTTGGCATCGACTGCGCCCATGGCGAAAAGGGCCGAAGCACCGACCAGGCCTAGTGCGATCTTGTGGTTCATTGTTTGCCTCCAGTTCCGCTTTCTGCAGGGACCGTCCCTGCATCCTGGAGTCAGCTTAAGCCGGGCGCGCTGAACGTCGCCTGAACGACCTGCGGTGGGCCCATCAGAGAAGTCGGGCCGCCGGCTCCCGGTCCGGAATCCCCAGCACCTGGCAGCCCAGGCGCAGACCCTGGTCGCAGAATCTCTCCAGGTCTCGCCAGCAGTCATCGGTTTCCAAGACCTCCGACATGGCATCGGTGACGACCCTCAGGCTGTGGGAGCCCGGGACCGCCGGATCGCGGTTGCGCTCCGAGCAGACGAACAGCCTCGGTGCCGTCCCGCCCTGCTCAACGAACGCCATGATGAAGCGATAATCCTTCCCGTCGCCCGACTCTACCTCGCCCAGAACCGCGACCGACCAACTGCCGAGCTGGTAGCGCCGTTTCGGAATCGCTGTACGGATGACCGGCATGTGGCTCATGGAGGTCGATGTCGCCGCGGGAGTGCCTGAGTCGGAATATCCGGCCGCCGATCGTCGGATTCAAGCCTTCAAGACCGGCGGCGGGGCATGCGGCGCCCCCGGAGCCTTCACGTCCACCGCTTGAAATGGGTAGAGCAGGCCCAAGCTAGAGACCGTGCCGAAGCCGACGAGACCCGGCAAGCCAACTATGAGGGCCGCTGCCGACCCTCCGTTCAGCGAAGAAGCGCTTGGTCGCATGCAGCGATTTTTGATCATCCTCGGCCTGGGATCACTCTTGGCGGGGCTGCTCTGGCCCTGGCTGGGCAGGCTCCCTCTGGGCCGCCTGCCCGGCGACCTGCTGATCCAGCGGGAGGGATTCCGCTTCTACTTTCCGATCACCACCGGGCTGCTGGTGAGCCTGGTAATATCCCTAGTGCTTTGGCTGCTAAGGCGTTGAGCGTCCAGCGCCGGCGGCCGCGAAACCCACCAGAATCGGGTGACCCTATGTCGTACTACGTCTATCGCATCAAGCCGCCGAAACAGCTCGAGCACATCGATACCTGCGCGACCTTCAAGGAGGCCCGTACGCTGGCCCGCTCTTACCGGGCACAGCTCGATCCCGCCGAGGGCTCCAGCGTGCGCATGATCTTCGCCAAGGATCAGATCGAAGCGGAAAGGCTCCTGCTCGCCCCCCGCGACGAGCGTGTGATCGGGGAAGACTGAACGACGGTCCGTCGTCAAAGGCCCGCCAGCTGCAGCCGGAGCCTGAGGCCCGGCCCGCTCGTATACCCGGTCTCGACGAATCGGATAGAGCCGTCGGCACCGACGACAAAGCTGGTCGGCACCCCAGTCACCCCCCAGCGCGCCGCTATCGACCCGTCCTGATCGACCAGGACCGGGAATGCAATCCCCTGCGCCCGCATGAAGGCCTGCACGTCCTCGGCGCCGCCCGATTGCATCGCGATCCCGACCACCTGCCAGTCCCGGGAAATGGCATCGACGGCACCCTCCGAGAGGCGACAGATTGGGCACCAGCTGGCCCAGAAATAGACCAGGACGGGGCCGGCCGGGCGACTTCGCAGGTCGAAGTCTCCGCCGTCGAGCAGCGTCCCCCGCAGCTCGGGGGCCACGCCCTGGGCGACATGGCGGGTGGTCCACAGATGAAGCAGAACGAACAGGACGAGTAATGCGAGGACCTCGGCTGCCCAGCGCTTCAACCTAGAAGCGGCAGTTGAACGGCCGCCAGGGTGCGTGCCGCGGGGTGTCTGGCAAGGCATAACGAGGCGGAGTAGTAACGCTATTCCAACGAGTTATAACGCAGCGAGGCGCCGCGCGGTGCGTGCTCTGGGGTCGTAGCAGCCATCACCCGGCGGGTGAGCATCAGGCTTGTCCGGCACCATGGTCGAATCAATCACTGGATCGCAGATCCAAGCGGTCTACACGCGCAACCTCAATTCTCCGCGCGATTGCGCTCCAGGTTCGCGAGCACCTTCTCGACGTAGCGCTGGGTCTCCGGGTACGGAGGGATGCGGTTTCCGTATTTCTCCACCGCACCCTCCCCGGCATTGTAGGCGGCCAGCGCAAGACTCAGATTCTGGTCGAATCGATCCAGCAGGTCGCGCAGGTATCTCGCGCCACCGTCCACGTTCTCCTTGGGGTCCCAGCTATCGCTCACGCCATAGCGCTCGGCAGTCCCGGGCATCAGCTGCATCAGCCCGACGGCGCCCTTGCGCGAGTACGCTTTGGGATCGTAAGCCGACTCCGCCTCCACGACGGCGTGCAACACCTCGCGGCGCAGACTCAGGCGCGCCGCTGCGGCGTCGATCAGGGGTGTGTAGGTCGCGCGGTTGCGCAGGTAGTTCCCGGCTGCGAACCAGGTCGTGGTCGGGTCCGGTCCGAAGCGCAAGATCCCGACCAGCTTGTTGTAACCACCCCGCAGCGGGCTATCCGTGTAGGTGACGTGCCCGTCGGCGTCCCGATACTTGAGCACCTGGGTAGTGCCGGCCGCGGCGGCCGACGCCCAGCACAACCCTGCAAGCCCCAGCGCCAGGGCGCAGGCAGCAACTGGTCGGTCGGTCAGATTCCTCGCTGCCAGCATCACGCGAGCCCCACTGCACCCCCCCTTGCGAGCAGCTTACTTTACCGAAGAAACGACAATTGACCAAAGTATGATGGTCAAATCTTGCGCCAGATCAAGATCCTATTGTGCACGGGCATGGGGCAGTCCGCTTCGAACGCCATGCCGGCGACGGTCGCCAACCCACCCAGCCACCGGACGTCCTTGATACCACTGGCGGGGTCTCGCGCCTTCAGCCAGTCGTCGAAGCGGCGATTGCTCTCGCTCGTGTAACGCCCCGCATAATTGAATGGCCCGTACAGGATGAACAGTCCTCCCGGGCACAGAATCCGACCGACCCCGGAGAACATGGCTACGACTGCCGGCTCATTCATGATGTGCGCAGTGTTGGCGCTGAACACCGCATCCACGGCGTCCACCGGCCAGGGGCTGGCCATCACATCCAGGCCCAAGGGCTCAAGGAGGTTCGGGACCGCCGCGTCGACCGCCCAGGCACGGATGCCCGAAAGGCCCTCGGGCAGGTCGCTCGGCAGCCAGGTCAGGTGGGGCAGGCGAGCGGCGAAGTACGCCGCGTGCTGGCCGGTGCCGCTGCCGATCTCCAGGACCCGAGCAGGGTGGGTGAGCACCCGTTCCAGGACACCGAGGATGGGGTCGCGGTTCTCGTCACAGGCCGCCGAATAGGGCTTCATCCAGGCTCCGTGCAGACAGGACTCGAGCGAGCGTATCGGCGCACCTCGAGCGCCAAGCGGCCGTCCCGAGCCCGGTACGGGCAGCCGAGACCCATTGCGAATTGTCAATGCGGTTAGTCAGCGAGCAGGCGTCCAATTGACCTCACTCGCTGGGCGCCACGATCGACGGCGCCGATTGCCGAAGACCCTGCGGGCCCAGCGGGATGTCGTCTCCTCCGAGTATTAGGGATCTGTCGTGACCCAAGCCGCGCCGCAGCCGGCGCGGCTCTCTTTTCTGCGAGAGAAGGGCCTGGCTCAAGACCCGCAGCACTTCTTGAACTTTCTCCCGCTCCCGCAGGGGCAAGGATCGTTCCGACCGACCTTCTCCCCTTGATGACGCTCGGTGCGAGGCGGCACGAGCTTGCCTTCGACATAGTACCAGCGCCCTTCGCGTCTGCGGAATCGACCGATCTCGTGATGTCGCTTGTGAATACCGTTCTCGCTGAAAGATGCCACGAACTCCACGGTACCATCCTGGTCGCTCGCCCCCCCGCCTTGGACCGACTGTACCTCCAGCCCCTCCCACACCGAGCGCTCGGCCCAGCGACGGGCCGCCGCCGCGTCATGGTCGTGGCGATGGTCCGGCTCCAGGGTCTCGGTGAGGTAAGCAATGTTGCCGACGACGTAGGCGCAGTAACGCGAGCGCATCAGGGACTCGGCGGTCCCGGCCTGACGATCGCCGCTCAGCAGCGGCCCGCAGCAGCCTTCGAAATCAAGGCCGGAGCCGCAGGGGCAGGGGCTCATGAGGTCCTCCGGAAGGTCGGATTGGGGGTGGAGCACGCGGGCGCCACCTTAGCACGCCGCCCCGATGCCACCCAACAACCCGCTAGGACGCGGTCAGCCCATCCGGCGCCCGCGATCCACCCACGCAGCCGCGGTTCGGTTAGCATCCTGTCATTGACGCCCAGAGCTCGGGAGCAGGCCCCTTGGACACACTGATCACCTGGCTGATCATCGCTCTGTTCTACGCGCCGCTGCATTTCCTGGTGCCCATGCTGGTGGTCTTCATCGCGAGCGCAGACGCCCCGCTCGAGCGCAAGGCCCGCCTCACCGCCACGGCCATCGATTGCACGCTGTCGATGACCATCGCCTTCTCCCTGGTGATCTGGCTGGTGGGCGAGCGTATGGTGCTGGCCATGTCGTTGCTGCTAGTCTCGATGGCTACGCCGTATCTGCGGATCGCCTTGCAACGCCGACAGGTCGCCTGACCCCGTCCGCTTCGATCCCAACCCTGCCAGGGCCGCGAAACGCCGCAGGATATATGGCCCCGGACCCTCGTCGGTGACCGAGCGGTGCAGACGCTCGGCGTCCTCGCCCTGCTCCTTCAGCATCGCGCGGTAATGCTCGATGTAGCCGGCGACCACGGGAGCGGTAAACTCCGGGTGGAACTGCACGCCCCAGGCGTGGCCGTCGATCACGAACGCATGGTTCGGCTCCATCCGGCTGCGGGCGAGGTGCACCGCCCCGGGCGGGAGCTCGACGACCGACTGGCGGTGGCTGACATGCAGCTTCAGCGGGCCCGAGAGCCCGCCAAACAGCGGATCCTGGCACGCAGCCGCGGACAGCTCGACCTCCACCGTCCCCACCTCGACACCCCGCGGGTTGTCGGCGACCCGCCCGCCCAGCGCCCATGCGAGGAGCTGGTGTCCGAAGCAGATGCCCAGGATCGGAATACGCCGCTCGTGAGCCCGCCGCAGCCAGGCGGCGGTTGGAGCCATCCAGGGCGCCGCGTCGGTCACCATGGCCGCGGAGCCCGTTACGACCACGGCGGACGCGCCGTCCAGCACGGGCAGCGGCTCACCCAGATCGATGCGGACGATCGGCGCACCGGCGGGCGCGATACCCAGTCCCTGGGCGACCCAATCGCCGAAGTCGCCCGCAACCCCGTCGAGGCCGGTCAGCTTCTGTCCCGGCTGGACGATCAACAGCCTCGGCATGCGCGTCAGCCCTTGAACGATCCCCGCTCGGCCAACCAGGACAGCTCCTCGGGCGTGCTCACCCGGCCGAGCACCGCGTTGCGATGCGGAAAGCGACCGAAGCGGCGCACAATCTCCCGGTGGTGCCGAGCCCAGCGCACGCTGTCCTCCAACCCTGCGCGCTCGAACAGGGCCACCGCGCGATGCTGGTCCGCAAGGTCCTCGCTGTGCATGAAGGGCAGATAGAGAAAGGCCTTCCGCTCGTCCGGCAGCTGCGCATCATCGCCGCGCTGGATCGCCCGGTCCGCGACCTCGCGCGCCCTCGACTCCGTGGAGAACGCCTCCGAGCTGCCCCGAAACATGTTGAGGGGCAGCTGGTCGAGCAGGATCACCAGAGCGACCGAGCCCTCGGGACTCCCCTCCCAGTGACCCAGCTCGCCCGCGGCGGCCCGCTGCCAGAGGTCCGCAAAACGCTGCCGAATCTCGGCGTCGAGCCCCGGCGTAGACCTGAACCAGCGACGACGAACCCTCGGCTGCAGCCAGAAGGCGAGTAGCGCCTCGGCCTCGGCCACTCCTTTCATCCCACCACGTCACTGAGCCAGAGCTCCGTATCCAACCCTGCACGCCGAGCGGCTCCAAACAGGCCTGCTATCCATTCCTCCGGGCCGCAGATGTAGACATCGCACGCGCGCAACCCCTGCTGGTGCTGGTCGGCGAGCAACACCGTCAGCAGCTCCTGGACAGCGGTGTCCGCGGAGAGCCGCGAGTATTGGAAATTGTCGAGCGAGTCCCTCCAGGCACGGCAGAGATTGTCGAGGACATTGTCCGTTCCAAGCCGATCCAACCGATACAGATGGATACGGGCGGCATTGTCGATTGCGATCGCGTGCTCCACCAGGCTCTTGATGGCGGCAAAGCCGTCACCGGCGGCCACGAATACCGCCGGCGCGGTCGACTCCTCCCGAAGGGTGAACACACCGACCGGCCCGGCGAGCTCCAGCGTCTGGGGCTCGCCCATAGGGGCCAGCACCGAGTCGGCGAAGCGGTCGCCGGGGCGGCGACGGACCAGAAACTGCAGATTGCGCCCGTCACAAGGACAGCTCGCGATCGGCAGCCGGGCTTGGGCCCCGTCCTCGCTGGTCAGATCGATCCGCTGGCCGGCCATGAATCGCAAGGTCTGGGTCCTCGGGGTCTGAACGCGAAGCAGGGCCAGATCGGGCGCGAGCATGTCGATCGCCCGCACCGAGGCCCGGATCTGCTGCAGCGGCAAATCCCCGGCACTCAGCGCTTCCGGTGCCTCCAGCACCAGGTCGGTCACCGCGGTGTTGGAGCAGGTCAGGATATAACCCTCGGCCTGCTCCCTGGCGCTGAGCACGTAATCGTGGTCGCGGATATTGCGGGCGCGCCCCGACAGCACTCGGGCCTTACAGCTACCGCAGTTTCCACTCGAGCAGCCGTATTCCGGGTGCAGCCCTGCCTTCAGCGCGGCGTCCAGGATCGAGTCGCTGCCTTCCACGAAGAACTCGTGGCCACTCGGGCGGACCCGCACGCTGGCGGCGACAATCTTGAGCAGCACGTCCTTTGCGAACAGGTGCGCCCGCGGGTCGCGGTCCTCCACGGCATGCCCCCTGGATGAGCGCAGCCGCTCGCTGAGCTGGGCGAGCCCCGGGCGCAGCCCGGGATCCGGCAGCTGTAAGAGCGAATCGAGGGCTTCGGTCAGATCCGCAACGAGATCTTCGGCCGCGTTGAGCTGGCTCTTGGTGCGTACCAGGACCTCATGGAACTCCCTCAGGCGCGACATAAGCACCTCGGGCTCGGGCAGCCAGCCGTCGCTGTATTTGCGCTTGGGCCGCGCGAGGGTCTTGATCGCCTGAACCCGCTCAAAGACGGGATCGCCTTCGAGGTCGATGTGGGGATAGACGCGCAACAGGTCGCTTACCTGGATCTGCCCCTCGAAGGTCTCCAGGGCGGCTGTGCGGATCTTGTACTGGAGCTCGCCGCGCGACACGCCTGCCAAACGGGCCGCCCGAGAGAGACTCAAGAGAGCGGGCATGGAGCACTGACCTCCGGCGGGACGGTTCGACGGGCTTATCTTAGCCCAAGAGCGAGCGTTGGCGGCACATCCCCGTGCCGCTTGCAGGCTGCCGAAAGACCAGACCTATTCGACCGCCTGTCAAGGCACGGGCAAGGACATCTGATTGGATAAACAGCGCAAAGGATCTTAGTATTGAGACCAGGGTGGTCTTGCAACGAAAGCGCCTCGGGAACGGACGCGCCTTCACACGGACCGTTGATCGACCTGAAGGACCTCGGACAATGAGACCTCGCCACCGCCCGACCTCTCTGGGAACCCTGCTCGGGCTGCTGCTTTGCTGTACCCTGCTCTGTCACCCTGCTGACGCTGATCTGGCTGCGGTACGCAAGGCCGGGGTGCTCCGCCACCTGGGGGTCCCGTACGCGAACTTCGTGACTGGTGCCGGCGACGGACTCGACGTGGACCTGATGCGCGGATTCGCCCGCTACCTCGGGGTCGACTACCAATTCGTCCAGACCGACTGGCAGCATGCCTTAGGGGATCTCACAGGCCTTCACGTGCGCCGGGGAAACAAAGGCGTGGAGATCCTCGGCAAGACTCCGATCCGCGGCGACGTCCTGGCCAACGGTGTCACCGTCCTGGACTGGCGCAAACAGGTGGTCGACTTCTCCACGCCGACCTTTCCGACGGCCGTCTGGCTGGTCGCCCGAGCAGACTCCTCCCTGCAGCCGATCCATCCCAGCGGGTCGCTGCCAAAGGACATCGACGTGGTCAAAGCTGCGCTGGGCCACCGCAGCGTGCTCGGACTGACCGACACCTGCCTTGACCCGGGGCTCTATCACATGGCGGAGACCGAGGCGCAGGTTCGTCTGCTGCCCAGCGTACGCAACCTCAACGAAATGGTGCCGGCGATACTCAACCGCGACGCCGAGTCAACCCTCCTCGACGTGCCGGACGCCTTGATCGCCCTGGACCGCTGGCCGGGCCAGATCAAGGTGATCGGGCCCATCTCGGAGAACCAGACCATGGCGGTGGCGTTCCCCAAGGAGGCGGTGCAGCTGCGCGAGGCCTTCGACCGCTACTTCGCGAAGCTGCGTAGCGACGGAACCTATAACCGGCTGGTCGCCAAGTACTACCCTGCCGTCTTCCGCTATTACGCCGCCTTTTTCGCCGTCCAGTAGTCCTCAGAAGGCCCCATGAGATTTCCAGCGCCCCGGCTCCGGAACCTCGCCCTTGTGCTGGCGAGCGTTGCCGTCGGCACCTATGTGCTGCTGCTTCTGGGCACCACATGGTTTGCCCAGGGACAGCTGCGCAAGACAGCGCTCGACCAAGCCCGCCTGACCCTGCAGCAACAGGCCGCGGCTCTGGGCTATTTCTATTCGGAGCGTCAGCACGACCTTGGCGATCTCCGAAAGAGCCCGGCCCTCGGCAACTTCTTCGCCAACCGCGATCTCGGGATGTCCATGCAGTACGGCCTGCGGGCCAGCCTTCTGCACATGCAGGAAGCGCTCGACCAAATTCACAAGGCGAAGCGCATCGGCACCGGGTCGATCTATACGGACATCGCCGTTTACGACGAGAAGGCGGATCTGCTCACCGCCAGTGAGCGGCGCCCTGGAGACGTGCCTCGGCATTGGTCTTACGAGAGGGGCGGAGACAGCGTCGACATCCGGGTCATCGGCGAGAGCGGGAACGCCCAAGTGCTGATGTATACCGGCGTGCCGTACCGAGGCCGGCACGCTGCAACCCTGGTCGCGTGGATCGATCACCGCTTGGCTTTCGAGCAGCTGGTAGCGGCAGCCCCCGGCACGTCCGGGGCCCGCTTCGTCGTGGGGTGGAAAGATCAAGCGATCGCCCCCCCCGACCTCGCCGGCCAGGGACCAAACAGCCCGGTAGCGAGCGCACTCGGTGCCCTCGGCGACAGACGGTCCCCGGATATGGCGGTTACGCCCCTGGCCGGTGACGTGCTTGCCGTCCACGCCTCGGTTCCGGACACACCTTTCTGGCTGATCGGATTCTATCCCGCCTGGGACTGGCTCGGTGTGCTTTCCTCCCGTGGGTTCTTTGCAGCCCTGGTCGTGCTCGCGGTGCTGGTGCTCGCTACCGCGACATGGCTGCTACGCACCAACGCCCGCAACCTGGTGCTGCAGGTGCGTATCGAGGAGTCAAGGCGCGAAGCGAACCTCCTGAGCGACCACAATGCCCGGCTCGCCGAAGAGATAGCGCGCCGCAAGGACTTCGAGAAGCGGCTGATCTACCAGGCGAGCTTCGACGCGCTCACTGGCCTGCCCAACCGCGCGCTCGCTTTGGACAGGCTGTCTCAGGCGATCAAGCGCTGCGAGCGGATTGGCGACGGCTACGTGCTGGTACTGTTCGCAGACCTCGACAGATTCAAGCAGATCAACGACACCCTTGGGCACACCGCCGGAGACCGGCTGCTCGTCCAGGTCGCGAGGCGCCTGTCTGAGAGCATCCGGGCAAGCGATACGGTGGCCCGTCTCGGTGGCGACGAGTTCCTGGTGATCTGCCCGGACGTCTCTACGGTCGAGGCGGCCGAAGTGCTCGCCCAGAACCTGCTCAATCGTTTCACCGAGCCGTTCACCCTGAGCGACCGGGACCTTTTCATCACCACCAGCTTGGGGCTCGCCCTCTATCCTCCGGACGGCCCCGATCCCCTGTCATTGATGAAGAACGCCGATCTGGCCCTGTACCGCGCCAAGGAAGGGGGGCGGCGCACCTTCCGTTTCTACACCGCCTCGATGAACGATGAGATGCAGGAACGGCTGCTCCTCGAGGACCGACTGCGCCGTGCCATAGCCCGCCGGGACCTGCGACTCGTCTATCAGCCGATTGTCCGGCTGGACAACAGCGAGATCACCGGTTTCGAAGCACTGGTGCGTTGGGAAGATCCCGAGCTGGGCTACATCCCTCCGGATCGTTTCATTCCCTTGGCGGAGGATTCGGGCCTCATCGACGATCTGGGCGCGTGGGTGCTGGAGACCGCCTGCGGGGATGCCCAGGGCTGGCAGGCAATGAAGCCTGTCAGCGTTGCCGTCAATATCTCCTCGCGCCAGCTCCGGCAAAGCCGGGATTTCATTCGTGTCATCGACGGCGTACTGAGTCACTGCGGACTCGACCCACCCCGCCTGGAGCTGGAGATCACCGAGCGTTTGCTGTTGGAGGATCTCCCAGAGATCACCCGGCTGCTGGAGCACTTGAGCGGCCTGGGGGTACGGCTCGCGTTGGATGACTTCGGTACCGGCTATTCCGCCCTCAGTTATCTGAAGCGCATACCTTTCGACTCCCTCAAGATCGACCGTAGTTTTGTGGAGGATGTGGTCTCCGACGACGAGAGCGCCGCCCTCGTGCGCGCGATCCTCGCCATGGCCGCCGCCCTGCAGCTAGACGTTGTCGGCGAAGGTGTCGAAACGGACGAACAGGCCCGGTTCTTACGTCGCCACGGGTGCGGATACGCCCAGGGATTCCTGTTCGGCCGCCCCGTCGATGCCGAACAAGTACCCCGATATCTTGCCGACCCGCACCTGCGGCTGCCCGTATCAACAGTGGCCGATACCCACCCGCCGGAGAGATCGAGTGCTCAGACCTGCGATCAGACTGCGAACAACGCGAAACGCGACCGCTGATCCCCGGCCCGCAGTGTCGCCGCAGTCTTCTGCGCAATCCAGGACGCGCGCCGGCTCGAGCCGATGGGCCCCGCCCTAACGCACCCCCTCAGTCGCGGCGTAGACGGTCCGATACGGCCACAGGGGTCGGATAGCGCAACACCACCAGGTAAGGTGACACCACGAAGGTCAATAAAGTAGCGAGCTGAATCAGATGGCTGGCCTGCGGTCCGATCATGCCCGTGGTCTCGGCGAGCACCGCGATCAGCAGCGAGAACTCGCTGAGCTGTCCGAGACGCACCCCCGCCTCCCCGGCCCAAGCCGACGTCTCCCCGGCTCGCATCAAGAGCCAGCGGAACACTGCGGGCTTGAGCAACAGCATCAGAGCCGCGAGCGCCAAGGCCGCGGGGGCGACCTGTCTCAGACCGCCCAGGTCGAACCGCGCCCCCAGGGCGACGAAGAACATCACTAGAAAGAAGTCGCGCAATGGCTTGAGGCGATCGGCTATATAGAGGGAAAGCGGGCTGGTGGCGAGCGTGATGCCGGCGACGAAGGCCCCGATCTCGTGGGACAGCCCCATCTCCTGAGCGGCCATAGACAGCCCGAGACACCAACCGATGGGCATCAGAAACACGTACTCGCTGATCCGGTCAAACCGCGCGATCAGCGGCAACAGCGCCAAGTGGGCCAGCAGCCAAGCTGCACCGATGAGTAGAGGCAGGGCCAGGATAAGCCCGAAAAGGCCGCGCAGCGGATGGCTCATTGGACCTCCGCCCTCCACCACCAGCAGCATGACGATTGCCAGCAGGTCCTGAAGCAGCAGGATGCTGATCATCACCTGCCCCATCCGTTGATGGTGCAGAACGGTGGTGGGCAACAGCTTCAGTCCGATGATCGTGCTGGAGAACGAGACGGCTGCGCCGATGACCAGGCACTCCCTCGGGCGCAGACCGGCGAGCCAGGCGGTGGCCAGGCCCAGGGTAGCGAATACGATCGAGCTGGCCAGGGTAATGGCCGTCGTGCGCCGAACGGCCCGAAACAGCTCTTTGGGATCGAGATCGAGCCCCAGCAGAAACAGCAGGAACATGATGCCGATGTGTGAGACCTGCTGCACCAGGCCCGGATCGGCCACCAGACCGGAGACCGAGGGACCGAAGACAACGCCCAAGAGGATGTAGGCCACGGGCAGGGCCTGTCGGGCGTACAGCGCCAGCGTCGCCGCCACGGCTGCGCCCGAGAAGATGAGGAACACGTTGAAGACGAGTGCATCCTGGTGCATCGGCACTCCGAATCCCGATCCGCTCCGGTGCCGCTCGGCGCGACACAAAACCGTCGACACCCCGCCCCCAGCCGTCGATGAGGCCAGGCCCGGCCCTCCAGCCCACTCTACGCTTCCGCCCGGGCTCGCGTAAAATGATCCGTTAATGACCCACCTCCACCACGACGAGCATCACCATCACGCGGGCTCGAGCCGCGCCCTGTTGTTGTCGGTCGGACTCACCCTCGGGTATTCGGCGATCGAGGCGGCAGCCGGCTGGTGGGCCGGCTCCTTGGCGCTGTTGGGCGACGCCGCGCACATGTTGACAGACTCTCTCGCCCTGGGCCTCGCGGCAGGGGCCGCGGCAATGGCAGCCCGCCCCCCTTCCGCCCGCCATTCCTACGGATATGGTCGGCTGGAGATCCTCGCGACCCTGATCAACGCGGCCCTGATGATCGGCCTGGTGGCGACCATCTGCGCGGAGGCCGTGCAGCGATTGTTCGCACCGCTCCCGGTCGGCGGCACGACGGTGACCGCTGTCGCCCTGATCGGGCTCGGCATCAATCTGCTCGCCGCTTGGCTGCTGTCGGGAAACCGCGAGAATTTGAACGTACGGGCCGCTCTCTTACACGTGATGGGAGATCTCCTCGGCTCGGTCGCCGCATTGCTGTCCGGGGTCATCATTCTGTCCACCGGCTGGACCCGCATCGACCCGATCCTTTCGCTGCTGATCGCCGTCCTGATCCTGTTCTCCAGCCTGAGCGTTCTGCGCGAGGCCCTGCTAGCGCTGATGGAGGGTGTACCCCGCCACCTCAATCTCAGTGAGATCGGGGAGGCGATCGCTGGGACCCCGGGCGTCGAGGCGGTTCACGATCTGCATGTCTGGTCGCTCTCCGGCGACCGCGCCGCCCTCTCGGCCCATCTGGTGATCCGGGAACTGGGCGGGTGGATCGCGGTCATGGCCCGGGTGCAAGGGATGCTGCACGAGCGGTTCGGTATCGCGCACACGACGCTCCAGCCAGAGCCGATTGAGCAGCAGGTGCCAGTGGGCGCCGTCGGGCGTCACCCCAGGAGAAAGCCGCAGGACGTGGATCGCCCCGCCGGCCGCGCGACAACGAGCTGACTGGGCTATGATCGCTGCGGGCCCCGACGCCTGAACCAGCCATGTCACAGCGACTCCACCAGATTCAGCTGGCCTACAAGCCCGAGCAGGACCGCCTTCTACTGCGCGCTCGAACCTCCTCGGGCGCCGAGTACAGAATCTGGCTCACCCGGCGCTTCGTCGCGCGCATCTGGCCGTTATTGCTACGGGCGCTCGCCTCGGATCCGGGCGTGACATCCCAGCACACCCCGGAGACGCGGGATGCGGTCCTGGCGTTCCAACATGAGCGCGCCCTCAGCCGTGTGGATTTCTCCAAGCACTACGATGAGCAGGTCAGCGACCTGCCCCTAGGGGAGGAACCAGTGCTCGCGAGCAGCCTGGACTGGAGGCGGGGCCCCGGAGAGACACATGTCTTTACCTTCCGCTCCTCGACCGGCCAGAGCGTACAGCTACGCCTTCACAAGGGGATGCTGCATGCCTTCTGCAAGCTGCTTGAGGACACCACCACCAAGGCGGAATGGGGGCTGAGCCTCAAGGTCATCGATGTCCCCGCCGAGCGGGCGCAGCCACTGAGCCGGGTACTCCAATAACCAGCTCCCCGAGCGGCTCTGAGCGACTTGTCAACGTCCCGGAAACGGCTCCGGGCCGCCCTTCCCGGATGCAGCCGCCGGGGTCTCAGGCAATGGGCATCATCAGGCGGGTCAGCTCTGCCGATGTCCTG
>Ga0315556_1001153_pt1 | contig 16140 bp, 30 predicted proteins | sample SalMarSW160310MG_FD_202112 | JGI IMG/M metagenome (GOLD analysis project Ga0315556, IMG submission 202112) | Salt marsh sediment microbial communities from the Plum Island Ecosystem LTER, Massachusetts, United States - Salt Marsh Sediment SW1603-10 ...
ACCGCTCGCTGGAGGCCGCGGCTGCGACGTTCCGCGCGGCGGGTGTCACGCCGGTGATACTGGGAGATTCGGTCACCGGCGAGGCGTCCGAAGTGGCCAAGGTGCTGGCGGCAGTGGTGCGGGAAGTGCGGCGCTATGGCGCGCCGTTCGCGCCGCCGGTCGCGCTCATCTCTGGCGGCGAATGCACGGTTACGCTGCGCGCCGAGGGTGGCCGCGGCGGGCGCTGCAGCGAGTTTCTGCTCTCGCTCGCCATCGAGCTCGAAGGGGTCAGCGGCGTTCACGCGATCGCGGCGGACACCGACGGCATCGACGGCTCGGAGGACAACGCCGGGGCGCTGCTCGGCCCCGACACTGCGGCGCGCGCATGTTCCGCGGGCATCGATCCACGGGATTTCCTGGCGCGAAACGACAGCTACGGATTCTTCGCCGCTCTTGGCGACCTGTTGGTGACGGGGCCGACGCTGACGAACGTGAACGACTACCGCGCGGTCGTCGTCGCCTAGAAAAGCTCTCCCTGCGCCGCGCCCCGGGAATAGCGCAATACGCCTTGCTCGACGCGCAGGGCCGGGTGCAGCGAGTGCGGGCGCGCCTCGGCGGGCCCGATAAGGTGAATGACCCGGGCTCCCCGCACGACCATCCAATCGGCGATGAGCGAACGGTGGCATTGCGCAGGGTCTCGCTCCGCGCACATCAGGCACGGTGCCGCGCGCTCGGCCTGTACCAGGACTTCCGCTGCCGCAAGCTGGAAGAGGTCGCTGCGCATGTGCTCGGCATAGGCGCGAAAAGCCGGCTCACGCAAGCCCGGGTGGTTCGCCTCGGCTTCGCCGCGGCGCTTTCCGCCCATTCCCCTTCCCCGCCATTCGTAGGCGATGCCTGCTGCGGCAAGACTCGCGCCGATCGGACCGTAGCCGAAATGGGGATATCGCCGGGAGCGCGGATACGATCGGACGTCGACCAACCGGGCAACGCCGGCCGCGGTGAGGGTGGCAACAAGATCCTCGATCGTGCGGTTGCCGTGCCCCACCGTGTAGACGAGGGGCATTTCAGGGCCCGACCGGCGCGACCGGGCTGCCGACGCGCAATCCGAGCTTGCGTGCGGCACTCCCCTGATTCACGGCGATTTCCGCGAGGCCAAGGCTGTTCGCGTACCAGAACGCCGCGCCGCGGCGGACATCCCCGAAGGTCCCCGCGCGGGGCAGAGTGCGCCTTCCCGCGCGCAGCCGCGCCTCTGGCGTGATGCCTGCCGCGCGCAGTCCGGTCATGGCATTGCCGTAGTGATCAAGGTAGATCACCTGCGCAAGGTCTGCCGGGTCGAGAAGCACGCTCGGCGCCCGCATCGGGGACAACCAGCTCGCCGGCACGCGCCCTCGAGCCAGCGACCCGGCCACCGGGGCGAACAGATCCCGGCCATGGAACGAGCTCGAAATCTCGGCAGGCCGCCAGACGACACGCCGGCAGCGCCTGCGCGTGGCGCGCTGCCACACGACCGACAAGAGACCGTTATCCGGACCGACGAAGCTGCGGCCGTCCGCCTCGACCACGATCGCCTCCCGCGGTCCGCCCACCCCGGGGTCGACGACGCAGAGGAATACGCTGCCGCGCGCATAGTGCAACGCAAGCCCCGCGAGCAGATGCGCCGCCGGCTCAACGCCGAACGCGGGCGCGTCGTTCAGCCCGTCCACGACGGGCGCGCGCGGCGCGTGGCGCTGCAGCACCGCCTTCACCTGGCCAATGTAGGGGTCGGCGGAGCCGAAGTCCGTAAACAAGACGATCACGCGAGCTCCACAAACAAAAAGGCCGGGACGGACCCGGCCTTTTTCGCACGAACGCGCGGAGGGATCAAGCGGCCTTCTTGTCTGCCTTCTTGTCTGCTTTCTTGTCTTCCTTCTTGTCTTCAGCGGGCTTCTCGGGCTGGTCGAGCAGCAGCACCAACGCCATGGGGGCGTTGTCCCCCTTTCTAAATCCGCTCTTGAGGATACGGAGGTAGCCCCCATTGCGCTTCGCGTAGCGCGGGCCGAGATCGTCAAAGAGCTTGCCGACGATCTCGCGATCGCGCAGCCGGTTGAACGCCAAGCGGCGGTTGGCGACCGACGGCTTCTTGCCGAGCGTGATCATCGGCTCGACGACGCGCCGGAGCTCTTTCGCCTTGGGCAGCGTGGTCGTGATGGTCTCGTGGCGCAGCAGCGAATTCGTCATATTGCGCAGCATGGCGAGCCGATGGCTCGACGTGCGATTGAGCTTGCGGAGTCCGTGACCGTGACGCATGGCTTGTTGTCCTTATCTCCGGAGCGCCTCAGGCGCGGTGATGCTCAAGCCCGGCAGGCGGCCAGTTCTCGAGCTTCATGCCGAGGGTCAGTCCGCGCGAGGCGAGCACTTCCTTGATCTCGTTCAGCGACTTGCGGCCCAGGTTCGGCGTCTTGAGGAGCTCGGTTTCGGTGCGCTGGATCAGGTCGCCGATGTAGTAGATGTTCTCCGCCTTCAGGCAGTTCGCCGACCTGACGGTCAACTCCAGGTCGTCGACGGGACGCAACAGGATCGGATCCACCTGGGGCGACTTCGGCTGCTCGGCCGGCATCGAGGTACCTTCGAGCTGCGCGAACACCGAAAGCTGGTCGACCAGAATACGCGCGGAATAGCGAATCGCTTCCTCCGGCTCGATCGCGCCGTTCGTTTCGATGTCCATGATCAGCTTGTCCAGGTCGGTGCGTTGCTCGACCCGGGCGGATTCGACCGAGTACGAAACCCTGCGCACCGGGCTGAACGAGGCGTCGAGGACGATGCGGCCGATGCCCTTGGTTTCCTCGGGCAGGTAGCGCATGTTCCCCGGCACGTAGCCGCGGCCGGACTCGACCTTGATTTGCATCTCGAGCTTTCCGCCCGAGGCGAGCGTCGCAATGACATGGTCGGGATTGACGATTTCCACGTCGTGCGCGGCCTCGATATCGGCCGCGGTAACCTGCCCCTCGCCCTCCTTCTTCAGCGAAAGGATCGCTTCCTGCCGGTTGTGGAGACGGAAAACGACGCCCTTGAGGTTCAGAAGAATATCGACGATGTCCTCGCGCACGCCGTCCATGGTCGAGTATTCGTGCACCACGCCGGCGATCTGCACCTCGGTAGGGGCGTAGCCCGGCATCGACGACAGGAGCACGCGGCGCAGAGCATTGCCGAGCGTGTGGCCGTAGCCGCGCTCGAACGGCTCCATCGTGACTTTCGCGTGATAGGGCGAGAGGTTCTGCACGTCGACGATGCGCGGTTTCAAGAATCCGGTTTGCGACATTTTTTCGTCCTGCGGTTGATCGTGTGGGGAGTGCGGGGCCAATGCGGCGCTGCCCGGCGCCACCTGGTTACTTCGAATAAAGCTCGATCACCAGGCTTTCGTTGATCGATGAAGGCAGCTCGGTTCGCGTCGGCAGTGCTTTGAAGGTGCCTTTAAGCGCTTTTGCGTCCACCTCCATCCAATCCGGGACACCTCGACTCTCGGCCGCCTCGGCCGCAGCCTTGACGCGCAACTGCGCTTTTGCCTTGTCCACCACTTCGACGACGTCGCCCGGCCTGACCTGATACGACGGAATGTTCACTCGCCTGCCGTTCACACGAATGCCGTTATGGCGCACTAGCTGGCGAGACTCGGTACGCGAGGCCCCGAATCCCATCCGATAGGCCACGCTGTCGAGGCGCGTCTCGAGAAGCTGCAACAGGCGCTCGCCGGTGACGCCCTTCGAGCGGGAAGCTTCGGCGTAGGTCTTGCGGAACTGGCGCTCCAGCACGCCGTAAATCTTGCGGATCTTCTGCTTTTCGCGCAGTTGCTTGCCGTAGTCCGACAAGCGTTGACCGCTCTTCTGTCCGTGCTGGCCAGGGGCGTAGCTGCGGCGCTCCACCGCGCACTTGTCGGTGAAGCATTTCTCACCCTTGAGGAAGAGCTTCTCCCCCTCTCGGCGGCACTGGCGGCACTTGGCGTCGAGATTTCTTGCCATGGCGTCTCCTTTACCCTCGGCTCAGACGCGGCGCCGCTTGGGCGGCCGGCAACCGTTGTGCGGAATGGGCGTCACGTCCGCGATGCTGGAGATCTTGAGCCCGATTGCATTCAGCGCGCGCACCGCCGATTCGCGGCCGGGGCCCGGCCCCTTGATGCGCACTTCGATATTCTTCACCCCGCACTCTTGCGCAGCGCGGCCGGCGCGTTCGGCCGCGACCTGCGCGGCGAATGGCGTCGACTTGCGCGACCCCTTGAACCCTGCATTGCCGGAGGTCGCCCACGACAGGGCGTTGCCCTGCCGGTCCGTGATCGTCACGATGGTGTTGTTGAACGAGGCGTGCACGTGCGCGATGCCTTCGGCCACGTTCTTCTTGACCTTCTTGCGCGCGCGCGCTGCCTGTTGCGTTTGTTGCTGCGTGGGATTTCTGGTCGCCATGAATGTCCTCTAGCCTGCTTACGCCTTGCCGGCCTGCGCGGTCAGCTTGATCGCGGTCTTGCGGGGTCCCTTGCGGGTCCTGGCATTGGTGCGGGTGCGCTGGCCGCGCACCGGAAGACCCTTGCGATGGCGCACCCCGCGGAAGCAGCCGAGGTCCATGAGACGCTTGACGCTCATCGACACCTCCCGGCGCAGGTCGCCTTCCACCGTCAGGCGCATCACGTTCTCGCGCAGACGGTCGAGTTCGGAGTCGGTCAGATCCTTGATTTTGCGCGATCCCTCGACCCCCGAAGCCACGCAGATCGCCTGCGCGCGCGCACGCCCGATACCGTAGATCGCGGTCAACGCGATCTGCGCGTGCTGGTGGTTGGGGATGTTGATTCCCGCGATGCGTGCCATGTTTTAGTCCCGTAAATGCGCGGCGAACGAAAAGCCGGTAATTTTAGCCTGAAATGCCTGCCCGCTCAAGAGGTTAAATCACCCCTGGCGCTGCTTGTGGCGAGGATCCGAGCAAATGACCCGGACCACGCGTTTGCGCCGGATGATCTTGCACTTGCGGCAGATCTTCTTCACAGAAGCCATGACCTTCATGATCCGTTCCCTCGATGTTTAGCGCGCCGGCAGGCCGCCTTTGAAGTTTGCCTTGCGCAGCAGGCTCTCGTACTGGTGCGACATCACGTAGGCCTGCACCTGCGCCATGAAATCCATCGTGACCACCACGATGATCAGCAGCGACGTGCCACCGAAGTAGAACGGCACATTCCACTTGAGAATGAGGAACTCGGGCAGCAGACAGACCAGCGTCACGTAGAGCGCGCCCACCAGCGTAAGGCGGGTCAGGATCCGCTCGAGATAGCGCGCAGTCTGGTCACCGGGCCGGATTCCGGGCACGAACGCCCCCGATTTCTTCAGATTGTCCGCGGTTTCCTTCGGGCTGTATTGCAGCGCCGTATAGAAGAAGCAAAAGAATACGATCAGCGCGGCGTACAGGATCACGTAGATCGGCTGCCCGGGGGTCAGCATGCCGGCGATGTCGCGCAGCCAGAGCATTCCTTCCTGCGAGCCGAACCAGCCGAGCACCGTCGCCGGAAACAAGATGAGCGAGCTGGCGAAGATCGGCGGGATGACCCCCGACATGTTGAGCTTGAACGGCAGGTGAGAGCTTTGTCCGCCGTACACGCGGTTTCCGACCTGCCGCTTGGCGTAGTTCACTAGGATCTTCCGTTGGCCGCGCTCGACGAAGCACACGAAGGCGGTCACCAGCACCACCGCGACCGCGATCAGCAATGCAGTGAGCGGATGCATGGCGCCCGTGCGAACCAGCTCCAGGGTTCCGGCCACCGCGTTCGGCAGGCCTGCCGCGATGCCGGCAAAGATGATGATCGAGATCCCGTTGCCCAGGCCGCGCTCCGTGATCTGCTCACCGAGCCACATCAGGAACATTGTTCCCGTCACCAGAGTCGTCACCGCCGTGACGCGGAACATCAGCCCCGGATCCAGCACCAGGCCAGGCTGCGACTCGAGCGCAATGGAGATCCCCGTCGCCTGGAACAGCGCGAGGAAGACCGTGCCGTATCTCGTGTATTGCGTGATCTTTCGACGCCCCGATTCGCCCTCCTTGCGCAGCGCCTCAAGCTGCGGCGAGACCGAGCTCATGAGCTGCATGATGATCGAGGCCGAGATGTACGGCATGATGCCGAGAGCGAAGATCGTAAAACGGCGCAACGCACCGCCCGAGAACATGTTGAACATGCCCAGAATTCCGCCCTGCTGGCCGCGGAACAGGTCCGCCAGCACACTCGGGTCGATTCCCGGCACCGGAATGTGCGCGCCGATGCGGAACACGACGAGCGCGCCCAGGAGGAAGAACAGGCGCCGCTTCAGGTCGCCGTAACGCCCGCTCTTTCCGGAGTTTGGAAGCGTGGTGGCCAAAGTAAGAGGTCCCCGGGACGCCTTACGCCGCCGGCGCCGACGGCTGGGCGTCCTCGATCTTCCCGCCTGCGGATTCGATTGCCGCGCGGGCACCCTTCGTGGCGCCTACGCCTTTGAGCGTCACCTTGCGCACGAGTTTCCCGGAAAGGATGACCTTTGCCGCTTGCGCATTCCGCGGGACCACGCCTTCGGCCTTGAGCACCCGCAGGTCGATGTCGCTCGCCTTCATCCGTTCGAGCTCGGACAGGCGCACCTCGGCCGTCGCATCCCGGGTCAAGGAGGTGAATCCACGCTTCGGCAGCCGCCGTTGCAACGGCATTTGACCGCCTTCGAAGCCGACCTTGTGAAACCCGCCGGAGCGGGCCTTCTGCCCCTTATGGCCGCGGCCCGCGGTCTTGCCGAGCCCGGAGCCGATTCCGCGACCGACACGGCGACGCGAGCTCGTCGCGCCTGCCGCCCGTTTGATATCGTTTAGCCGCATAGCTGCCTTTGGTCCTTAGGCTACTATCTGCACCAGATAGTAGACCTTGTTGATCATCCCCCTTACCGCCGGGGTGTCCGTCAGCTCGACGGTGTGATTGAGGCGTCGCAGCCCGAGTCCGCGAACGGTCGCTCGATGGCTTTCCTTGCAGCCCGAGAGCCCCTTGATCAGCCTCACCTTGATCTTCTTGTCAGCCATATTCCGCCTCAGGAGACGATCTCTTCGACTTTCTTCCCGCGCTTAGCCGCAATTTCTGACGGCGTGTTCATTGCCTGAAGGCCGTTGAGGGTCGCGCGTACCACGTTGTAGGGGTTCGTCGAGCCGAAGCACTTCGCCAGAATATTGGTCACGCCCATCACCTCGAACACCGCGCGCATGGGTCCACCGGCAATGATCCCCGTGCCCTCGGACGCCGGCTGCATCAGCACTTTCGCGGCACCGTGGCGCCCGACGACCGAGTGCTGGAGCGTGCCGTGCTTAAGCTTCACCTTGAACAGACGCCTGCGCGCCTCTTCCATCGCTTTTTGGACGGCGACGGGAACCTCCCGCGCCTTGCCTTTGCCCATCCCGATTCCGCCGTCACCATCGCCGACCACGGTCAGCGCGGCAAAGCCGAGCACGCGCCCGCCCTTCACTACCTTGGTGACGCGATTCACCGCGACCATCTTTTCGCGCAAACCGTCGGAACGGTCGTCCGAGCTTTGCATCCTTGGTTGAATTTTCGCCATGGGGGTTTCCTGCCCTTAGAACTTCAGTCCGCCGGACCGCGCAGCCTCGGCCAGCGCCTTGACGCGTCCGTGATACTTGTACCCGGACCGATCGAACGCGACCGACTCGACTCCTGCCTGCTTCGCTTTCTCGGCAATGCGTGTCCCGACTAGTTCGGCGGCCTTGACGTTGCCGCCGTGCTTCAATTTCGCGCGTACCTCCTTTTCGATGGTCGACGCGCTCGCAAGCACCTTGTCTCCCGACGGAGAGGTGATTTGCGCATAGATGTGGCTGTTTGTACGGTGAACGGTCAGACGCACCGCACCGAGCTCCCGAATCTTGAGCCTGGTCTGTCGCGATCTGCGCAGCCGCGAAGGATTCTTATCGAACATGGTCCCGTCCCGTTACTTCTTCTTCGTCTCTTTCAAGATGACGATTTCATCGACATAGCGTACGCCCTTGCCCTTGTACGGCTCAGGCGCGCGGTACCCACGAACCTCGGCGGCGACCTGCCCGACTTGCTGCTTATCGATGCCCGTGATCACGATCTCGGTCTGCGACGGCGTCGCCACTTTCACCCCTTGCGGCATCTGGTGCACGACGGGGTGGGAAAATCCGAGTGTGAGATTCAGCTTGTCGCCCTGCGCCTGCGCCCGGTAGCCGACGCCGACGAGCGACAACCTCCTCTCGAACCCCTTGCTTACCCCGGTCACCATATTGGCGATCAGCGCGCGCATGGTGCCCGACATGACATTGGCCTGGCGCGAATTGCCGAGCGGTTTGCACACCAGAGTCTCGCCCTCTCTTTCGACAGCAACATTCGGGTCGGCCGAGCGCGCGAGCGTTCCGAGCGGACCCTTAACGGAGATCTGGCCCGAGGCAATGTTCACCTCGACACCTTTCGGAACCGAGATGGGGTTATTGGCGACGCGAGACATCTCTTCGCTCCTTACGCCACGATGCAGAGAACTTCGCCACCCACGCCGGTGGCGCGCGCCTTGCGGTCGGTCATGACCCCGCGCGAAGTGGAAAGAATCGCGACGCCAAGTCCGTTCATGACCTTCGGAAGGTCATCGCGTCCCTTGTACACCCGCAGGCCCGGCTTCGAGACGCGCTCGATCTTTTCAATGACTGGCCGGCCGGCGTAGTACTTAAGGCTGATCGCGAGTTCGGACTTGCCATCTCGGTCACGAACGCCGAAATCCTCCACGTAGCCCTCATCCTTCAGCACTTGGGCAATCGACGCCTTGAGCTTGGAGGAGGGCATAAGGACTTCGGTGTGCCCGATCATCTGCGCATTGCGGATGCGCGTCAGCATGTCCGCGATGGGGTCGCTCATGCTCATACTTTTTGCTCCTTACCAGCTGGCCTTGATGACGCCAGGGACTTCGCCGCGCATTGCCAGGTCGCGCAGCTTGTTTCGGCCGAGGCCGAACTTGCGATAGACCCCGCGCGGCCGCCCGGTAAGCGCGCAGCGGTTGCGTAGACGAGTCGGCGACGCATCGCGAGGCAGCTTCTGCAGCTGCACGCGCGCATCGTCTTTCTCCTCGTCGGAGCTCGCAGAGCTCCACAGCACCGCGAGCAGCGCATCGCGCTTCGCTTTGAACTTCTCGACGGTCTTACGGCGCTTCTGGTCGCGATTCTTGAGAGCGAGCTTGGCCATGCGTAAACCTCAGTTCCTGAACGGGAAGCGGAAGGCGGCGAGCAAGGCGCGCGCCTCTTCGTCCGTCTTCGCGGTGGTGGTAATGCTGATGTTCATTCCCCGAAGCGCATCGACCTTGTCGTACTCGATCTCGGGGAAAATGATCTGCTCCTTGATGCCCAGGCTGTAGTTGCCGCGCCCGTCGAACGCGCGCCCCGAAATGCCGCGGAAATCTCGAATCCGGGGGATGGCAATGTTTACCAGGCGATCCAGAAATTCATACATGCGCGCACCGCGCAGAGTAACCATGCAGCCGATTGGATAGCCCGCGCGAACCTTGAAGCTGGCGATGGACTTCCGCGCCTTGGTGATCACCGGCTTCTGGCCGGCGATTTTCGTCATGTCGGCCACGGCATTGTCGAGGATCTTCTTGTCCCCTGTGCTCTCGCCAACACCCATGTTCAGCGTGATCTTCTCAATCCGCGGCACCTGCATCACGGACTTGTACCCGAACTTTCCAGTCAGGTCGGGTACTACCTTATCGCGGTAGTACTGATGCAACCGCGCCGGCGGGATCGCCACCGCAGCCTTCTCCTTGGGTTGGGCTGATGCTTTCGCCATATCGCTGACCTTACGTGTCCACCTGCTCGCCGTTGGACTTGAACACCCTCACCTTGCGTCCGTCCTGCAACACCTTGAAGCTGACACGGTCGCCTTTCTTGGTGGCGGGATTGAAGAGGGCGATGTTCGACACGTTTACCGGCATGTCCTTGTCGACAATGCCGCCCGTGACGCCCTTCATGGGATTCGGGCGCTGATGCTTCTTCGCGCGGTTTACGCCCTCGACGACCACGTGCTCGTCGTCGACGCGACGCAGCACCGTTCCCCGCTTGCCCTTGTCACGGCCGGCGATGACGATGACTTCGTCGCCTTTCCTGATTCTTTGCATGACGATTTCCTTCCGGCGCCCGGTTAGAGCACTTCGGGCGCGAGCGACACGATCTTCATGAAGCGCTCCGTACGCAGCTCGCGCGTCACGGGACCGAAGATGCGGGTGCCGATCGGCTCGAGCTTTGCGGTCAGAAGCACCGCGGCGTTCGAATCGAAGCGAATCAGCGAGCCATCGGCGCGACGCACACCTTTCGCAGTGCGCACCACTACCGCGTGGTACACCTCTCCCTTCTTCACTCGCCCGCGGGGCGCGGCGTCCTTGACGCTCACCTTGATGACGTCGCCGATGCTGGCGTAGCGCCGCTTCGAGCCGCCCAACACCTTGATGCACATCACTGCGCGCGCGCCGGTGTTATCGGCAACGTCCAAAACGGACTGCATCTGAATCATTGCTAGTTCTCCATCCAACTTCTTCTGCCCCGCCACAACGGCGGCGATGCAGCCAGTTTTGGATCCCGTCCGGGTCGAGGCCCCGCCCAAAGTGCCTTGGCGGGGCTAAAGACTTTCAATTTTATACTGATTTCCGCGCTGAGGACAAGGAGGCCGCCTCAGACTTCCTTCGATTTCTCCAGTAACCGCGTCACGGTCCAAGACTTGGTCTTGGAAAGCGGCCGGCATTCGGCGATCTCCACCAGATCACCCTGCTTGATCTCGCCCGCGTCGACGTGGGCATGGTATTTTTTGGAGCGGGTCATGGTTTTGCCGATGACGGGATGCTTGACGCGGCGCTCGACCAGCACCGTCACCGTCTTCTGCATCTTGTCGCTTACGACTCGCCCCGTCAGGGTTCGCGTGTTCTTCGCCGGGGCTTGCGCTGGGGTCTGCTCGGTCATTTGGCGGCCTTCTGGTTCATCAAGGTGCGCACGCGCGCGATGTCGCGCCGAACCTTCTGCATTTGGCTGGTGTTCGTCAACTGTTGGGTCGCGAGCTGCATGCGCATGCTGAATTGCGCCTTAAGGAGCTCGCTTAGCTCCTTTTGCAGCTCCTCGCCGCTTTTCTCGCGAAGTTCGCTAGCTTTCATGTTCTATCCCAGCATGCGGTGGACAACCGTGGTCTTGAACGGCAACTTTGCCGCAGCGAGCGCGAACGCCTGCCGCGCGAGCGGCTCGGTCACCCCGTCCATCTCGTAAAGGATCTTGCCCGGCTGGATTTCCGCCACGAAATACTCTGGGTTACCCTTTCCGTTACCCATGCGCACCTCCGCCGGCTTCTGAGAGATCGGCTTGTCGGGGAAGATCCGAATCCAGATCCGGCCGCCCCGCTTGATGTGCCGGGACATGGCGCGCCGCGCAGCCTCGATTTGGCGTGCCGTGATGCGGCCGCGAGTAAGGGCCTTGAGCCCGTACTCCCCGAACGAGACCTTGGCCCCGCGCGTTGCGACCCCTTTATTGCGCCCCTTCTGCTGTTTGCGGTACTTGGTACGTGATGGCTGAAGCATTGCTTACTCCTTCTTGCCCTCGTCGTTCGCGCCCGCATCGCCTTCCTTGGCCGCCGGCTTGCGCGTGCGTTTGACCGTAGTCTTGGGTTTGGCAGCACGTGCGCCCTCGTCCTTCTTCGCTGCGCGCGGGCGTGCGGGCTTCTTCGCCTCGCCCTCGGGCTTGTCTTTTGCTGCAGCTCTGCGCCCCGCGGGCCTCGGCGCGGGCCGCTTCGCCTTCTTCGGAGCTACGGGCTCTTCGGGCGCGGCCTGAATCGCGGCCGGTTGCGCAGCCTGCGCCTCGTTCTTCTGCATCACTTCGCCCTTGTATACCCACACCTTGATGCCAATGACGCCGTACGTGGTCTTGGCTTCCCCAAACCCGTAATCGATGTCGGCGCGAAGCGTGTGCAGCGGCACGCGCCCTTCCCGATACCATTCGGTGCGCGCGATCTCGATGCCGTTCAGCCTCCCGGCGCTCATGATCTTGATTCCCTGGGCCCCGAGGCGCATGGCGTTCTGCATCGCGCGCTTCATCGCTCGCCGAAACATGATGCGCTTCTCGAGCTGCTGGGCGATCGAGTCCGCGATAAGCTGCGCGTCGATTTCGGGCTTTCGAATTTCCTCGATGTTGACGTGCACCTGCTGGACTCCCATCAGCCGGCGCAATTCGCCCTTGAGGGATTCGATTTCCTCGCCCTTCTTGCCGATCACCACGCCCGGCCTGGCCGAGAATATCGTGATCCGCGCGTCCTTCGCAGGCCGCTCGATGACCACCCGCCCAACGGAAGCATGCGAAAGTTTCTTTTTGAGAAACGCACGTACCTTGATGTCGTCTGCCAGCATGCCGGCGAACGCGCGAGTACTGGCGTACCAGCGCGAGCTCCAGTTCTTGTTGACCGCCAGCCGGAAACCGATCGGATTGATCTTCTGTCCCATACTCTCTCTCTCAGTCGCCGACGGTGATGTAGATGTGGCAGGTGTGCTTGAGCACCCTGTTGCCGCGCCCCTTGGCGCGGGCGTGGAAGCGCTTAAGGAATGCGCCGCGCTCGACGTGTATCGTCTTCACTTTCAGCGCATCGATGTCTGCGCCGTCGTTGTGCTCCGCATTGGCGATCGCAGATTCCAGGACCTTCTTCACGATCGCTGCGCCCTTCCTCGGCGTGAACGCCAGGATATTCAGAGCGCGATCCACGGGTTTCCCGCGGATGAGGTCCGCCACCACCCGCCCTTTTTGGGCGGACATTCTCGCGCCACGAAGAATTGCTCGGGTCTCCATGTCGTGCTCCTTACTTCTTGCCGCCTGCCGCGGCCGCGGCAGGCGCAGGCGCACCGGTAGGGGTGCCCGAAGTCTTGCGGTCCGCCGAGTGGCCCTTGAATTGCCGTGTCAGCGCAAACTCGCCGAGCTTGTGCCCGACCATGTTTTCGGTGATGTACACCGGGATATGCTGCTTCCCGTTGTGCACTGCGATCGTCAAGCCGACGAAATCGGGCACGATCGTCGAGCGTCGCGACCACGTCTTGATCGGACGCTTATCGCTCGTGCCGCGCACGGCATCGACCTTCTTGACGAGATGTAGATCCACGAAGGGACCCTTCTTGATTGAACGCGCCATCTTCAGCCTCGCGCTTCGTTATGCCCGCCGCCTGTCGCGAACGATCATGCTCTGAGTCCGCTTGTTGCGCCGAGTCTTGAAACCTTTGGTTTGTACGCCCCACGGAGATACCGGGGGTTGGGCAGACGCCGTGCGGCCTTCGCCGCCGCCGTGCGGGTGGTCGATCGGGTTCATTGCCACGCCCCGAACCGTCGGCCGTACGCCGCGCCAGCGCTTGCGACCGGCCTTGCCGATCGACTCCAGGTTGTGCTCTTCGTTGCCGACTTCTCCGATCGTCGCACGGCAGTCGACGTGCACCTTGCGGATCTCACCCGAGCGAAGCCGCAACTGGGCGTATGAGCCCTCGCGCGCCAGAAGCTGCGCGCTTGCGCCGGCGGAACGCGCAATCTGCGCGCCTTTGCCCGGCAGCATCTCGATGCAATGCACCGTCGTGCCGACCGGAATGTTGCGCAAGGGCAGCGTATTGCCCGGCCGGATCGGCGCCTCGATCCCCGAGACCAGCTGAGTCCCCGGCGTCACTCCCTTGGGCGCAATGACGTAGCGACGCTCGCCGTCGACGTACAGAAGCAGCGCGAGATTTGCGCTCCGGTTCGGATCGTACTCGAGCCGCTCGACCTTGGCCGGGATTCCGTCCTTGTCGCGTTTGAAATCGATCAGGCGGTAATGCTGCTTATGCCCTCCGCCCTTGTGCCGCATCGTAATGCGGCCAGCGTTGTTGCGCCCGTTCGTCTTGGACTGTTTTGTCAGCAGCGGCGCGTACGGAGCGCCCTTGTGCAGATCCGGGTTGACGGCCTTGACGAGCGCGCGTCGGCCCGGCGAGGTTGGTTTGACTTTGACCAATGGCATGGCTTACTCCGTCGCCGCGAAGTTAATTTCCTGGCCCGGCGCGAGGCATACGAAGGCCTTCTTCCAGTTGCGCCGGCGGCCATTGAAACGGCCGAATCGCTTTGCTTTTCCCTTCACGTTTGACACCGTCACCGAGTCGACTTTGGTCTTGAAGAGCAGCTCGACTGCGGCCTTGATTTCCGGCTTGCTCGCATCGTCGGCAACGCGGAACACGTATTGCCTGCCACGCTCGGCCAGCATGGTGCTCTTTTCCGATACTACCGGCGCAAGCAACACGTTCATCAGTCGATCGGCGTTGTAGTGCTTGGTCGCTGTCATTTCAGCATCTCCTCAAGCTTCTGCACCGCCTTCTTGGTCAGCAGCACATTGGGGAATCGCACCAGCGCGACCGGGTTGGCGTGTTGCGCCGCGACGACCATCACATTCGGCAGGTTGCGCGAGGACAGCAGAAGATTTTCATCAATTTCGTCGGTGATCAGCAGCAGTCCGTCGAAGCCCATCGCCTTCAGTTTTTGCGTCAGGAGCTTAGTTTTCGGAGCCTCCAGCTTGAAGTCGTCGACCACGCACACGCGGTCCTCGCGCGCCAGCTGCGAAAGTATCGAGGCCATGCCCGCGCGGTACATCTTGCGATTGATCTTGTGCGAGAAATTCTCGTCGGGACTTGCCGCGAAGATCTTGCCGCCGCCGCGCCATAGCGGGCTCGACGCCATGCCGGCACGTGCGCGGCCGGTGCCCTTTTGCCGCCACGGCTTGCGCGTCGACTTGGCGACGTCGCTGCGCTCCTTCTGTTTGCGGTTCCCGAGGCGTGCGTTGGCCTGATAGGCCACCACCACCTGGTGCACCAGGTCCTCGTTGAAATCGCGCCCGAACAGGGTATCGGGAGCGTTGAACGTGCCCGCTGCTCCCTTGTCGTTCACCATCTTCAGTTCCATGGCGCCCCCTTACCTTTTGACCGCCGGGCGGACGATCACGTCCCGGCCGCGGGAGCCCGGAACGGCCCCTCTCACCAGCAACAGCTGGCGCTCGGGATCGACGCGGACCACGACCAGGTTCTGCACCGTGCGCCGCACATTACCGAGATGGCCGGCCATGCGCTTGCCGGGGAAGACGCGCCCGGGGTCCTGGTTCTGGCCGGTCGATCCGGGACGGTTGTGCGAAATCGAGTTGCCGTGGGAAGCCCGGTTCGACGAGAAGTTGTGCCGCTTGATCACACCGGCATATCCCTTTCCGATCGAAATTCCCGACACGTCCACCTTTTGCCCGACCTTGAAGAGCTCGACACCGAGCTTCGCTCCGACCTCCAGCTCGGCGAGCTCTTCGGGCTTGGCGCGAAACTCCTTGAGGGTATGCCCGGCCTCGACGGCCGCCTTGGCGAGATGCCCCGCGAGAGGCTTCACGACACGGCTGGCGCGCCGCTTTCCGAACGCCACCTGCACGGCGGCGTAGCCGTCACTGTCGGGGGTCTTGATCTGCGTGATCCGGTTGTCGGACACGTCGAGCACCGTCACCGGGAGCGTATCGCCTTCCTCGGTGAAGATGCGCGTCATGCCGACCTTGCGGCCAACGAGTCCTATAGTCATCTTCTTGACCTCTCTTGAGGCGCCGGCTGCAATTGGCCGGCTTTGCTGTCAATCATCTACCCGGCTTGCCGGGAACCCAGCGCTTCGACGAAAAAGAGAGTCGAAGCAGAAAATATGCTTCCTACCTTCCTTTATTGCACCTTGATTTCTACGTCGACCCCGGCGGGCAGGTCGAGCTTCATGAGCGCGTCGACCGTCTTGTCCGTGGGGTCGATGATGTCCATCAACCGCAGATGAGTGCGGATCTCCAGTTGCTCGCGCGAAGTCTTGTTCACGTGCGGCGAGCGAAGTAGATCGAAACGCTGCCTGCGCGTTGGCAATGGCACCGGGCCGCGCACTACCGCTCCCGTACGCTTCGCCGTGTCGACGATTTCCAGCGCCGACTGATCGATGAGACGATAGTCGTACGCCTTGAGGCGGATGCGGATGCGTTGGCTTTCCATGATCCTTACTCGATGATCTTGGCGACGACGCCGGCGCCGACGGTCTTGCCGCCCTCGCGGATGGCAAAGCGCAAGCCCTGCTCCATCGCGATCGGCGCAATCAGCGTCACCGTCA
>Ga0315556_1001154_pt1 | contig 16135 bp, 18 predicted proteins | sample SalMarSW160310MG_FD_202112 | JGI IMG/M metagenome (GOLD analysis project Ga0315556, IMG submission 202112) | Salt marsh sediment microbial communities from the Plum Island Ecosystem LTER, Massachusetts, United States - Salt Marsh Sediment SW1603-10 ...
CTCTAAACCCTTGTTTCGGTTTGTTAAAGCAGCGTTTGATTATACTCTGGCTCTCTTTGCTTTGTTTTTGATTTATCCTTTCCTATATTTGGCTGTTTGGCTGGGCAAAAAGCCAACACCTTTAACTAGTTTTATTCTAAAAATTCCTTCTGTTTTTTCAGGAAATATCAGCTTTGTTGGACCTGAAAATATTAATAATGAATCAGAAATTTTTCTGGGAAAAAAAGGAATGACAGGGCTTTGGTACCTTGAAGGAACAGACGGTGCAAAATCTGAAAAAATTGATATATTCTATGCTAGGAATCAAAGCTTATGGCTGGATCTTGAAATTCTCGGGAAAACAATAATTAAAATGTGGAGCAGAAATTAAACAGGTATGGCTAAAACAATATTAGAGTTTGAAAAACCAATTTACGAGCTTGAGGCAAAGCTTGAAGAAATGAAAAATTTATCAGATAGTCTCAACATCGAAAGTGAAATAAAGAAAATTGAAGATAAAGTTAAAGTACTCAAGGAATCAATTTATAATGACCTCACGCGCTGGCAGAGAGTGCAATTAGCCCGGCATCCTGACAGACCCTATACACTCGATCACATTTATAATATTACAAGCAACTTTGTAGAACTCCATGGAGACCGCGGATACAAAGATGATAAGGCAATAGTCGGCGGTTTTGCTTCTATTGATGAATTTAAAGTAATGATAATCGGGCACCAGAAGGGAAGAGATACAAAATCGAATCTTTACAGAAATTTTGGAATGCCTAATCCAGAGGGTTACCGCAAAGCTCTCCGGTTGATGAAGCTTGCCGAAAAATTTAATAAGCCTGTTATTACAATGATAGACACTCCCGGAGCTTTTCCCGGGCTTGAAGCAGAGGAAAGAGGGCAGGCCGAGGCAATAGCAAAAAATCTTTTTGAAATGAGCCGGCTTCGTGTACCAATAATTGTTGTAATCATTGGTGAGGGTGCCAGCGGGGGTGCTTTGGGAATTGGTGTTGGAGACAGAATTCTAATGCTTGAAAATTGCTGGTACTCTGTAATAAGTCCTGAATCCTGTTCAAGTATTTTATGGAGAAGTTGGGAATACAAAGAGCAGGCGGCGGAGGCCTTAAAACTAACGGCTCCTGATTTGATGGAACAGAAATTAATAGACAGAATAGTTCCTGAGCCAATGGGCGGAGCGCACAAAGATCACGAAGCAACTTCTGCAACATTGAAAGAAGTTTTAAAGGAAGAACTTGCAAATCTTATTAAAATTAAACCCGAAAAATTAATTGAACAACGGTTGGAAAAATTTGGTAAAATGGGAGCGTACGTAGAATAACCCTTAGGTAGGTTTTTCCTTCAATTAATCTAGATACATCCATCCAACACTATGATGACATTCAGAACAGAAATCCGTGTCAGATATGCCGATACTGATCAGATGCAGTTTGTTTATAATGGTAAATACCTTGAATATTTTGAAGTCGGAAGAACCGAGCTTATCAGGAATTCTGGCCTATCCTACAGCAAAGTTGAAAGCGAAGGATATCAACTACCGTTATTAGAAGCACATCTGAGCTATGTCTCAGCTGCATTCTATGATGATATTTTAATTATAGAAGCAACCTTGAATGAAATTCCCAAATTCAAAATGAAGATTAATTATAAGATTTTCAGGAAATCCAGCAACGAACTTGTCTGTGAAGGTTTTACCGAACACGTGTTTGTAAAAAAAGAAACAAAAAGACCGGGAAGACCCCCAAAGTTTTTTATCGACGCAATTAAAGATTATTATAAATAAGTCGGGATATTTTTTTAACTTCATTAGTAATTCCCGGGCCTCTTTTCGTAATCTACTTAAATTCTAAAAACATAATTAATGTTTGATAAACTTAAAGAACTTTCAAAAGATACAGCTATTTATGGTGTAAGCACCATGGTCGGCAGGTTTCTCACATTTCTTTTGGTTCCATTCTACACACACGTATTTACAAATTTTGATTATGGAATAGTTTCTAACCTTTACATCTTCATAGCAATATTTAACGTAATATTCATTTACGGTATGGATGCTGCCTATCTGAAATATGCCGCAATTCCATCAGAAAAGGACGATAAAAATAATTTTTCGACACCATACTTTTCTGTTATGGCAGTCGGCATTGTCCTGCTTCTCTTGATAATGATCTTCAGAAAATTAATTTTTATTACGTTCGATATTCCTTTTAACCAGTTAAAACTCATTTACCTGGTCGTCCCGATTTTATTTATAGATGGAATTAATGTAATTCCGTTTATAAAACTCAGAATTGAACGGCAGGCTAAAAAATTTGCAGCGTTTAAATTGTTGAATATTCTGGTGAATGTCGGTCTCAATCTTTATCTGATTTTAAAATTAAGATGGGGAATTGAGGCAGTCTTTATTAGCAATATTGCTGCTTCTGCAATTACATTTCTTGTATTGTTCCCAACGGTTTTGAAATATATTCGTATAAAGATCAATCCTGATGTGCTAAAGAAATTTTTGAAATTCGGAATTCCATATCTTCCTGCCGGACTTGCTTCAATGTTTATCCAGGGAATTGACAGGCCTATTTTAGGACACCTTACTGATCTTGGCACCGTTGGGGTTTATAATGCAAATTACAAACTTGGCATCTTTATGATGCTTTTTGTCTCTATGTTTCAATATGCCTGGCAGCCATTCTTTTTGCAAAACGCTGAGGAGAAAAACGCCAGGGAACTTTTTGCTAAAGTACTCACGTATTTCACAATAGCCGCAAGTTTTATACTGGTAATAATTTCTTTGTTCATTTCAGATGTTGTGAAACTGGATGTCTTCGGGCTGACAATAATTGGCCGAAATTTCTGGGGCGGATTAAATATTGTCCCGGTAATTTTATTTGGCTATTTATTTAACGGACTTTATGTAATCTTTACTGCCGGAATATTTATCAAAGAAAAAAGTATTTACGTCCCATTTATTACAGGAATTGGAGCAGTTGTAAACATTGGGGTTAATTTTGCGCTTATCCCGTCTCTTGGAATGATGGGCGCGGCCATTGCCACTCTCGCTGCTTATTTTGCAATGGCTCTTAGTTTGTATATAGTAACACAAAAGATTTATAAGATTGAATATGAATACAAAAAGATGCTGAAGATTTTTTCTTTTATTCTCCTGATAGGGATATTCTATTATTCGTTTTTGTACGCAGGGCAATTATTATTTATATATAAAATAATTTTTCTAGTGCTCTTCACTTCCTGGATGATCTTTTTTGTTATAGATAAAGATGAAATCAATTTTATTAAAACAAGAATTCTAAAATTAAAACAATAGGAACAAATGACCGACCTAATTAACATAAATATTAAACGATTAAATAATGAATTTAACGACATCCCACTTCCGGGATATGCCACCGAAGGTAGTTCCGGGCTTGATGTAAGAGCAGCAGTTGATAAAGAAATTGTTTTAGCACCAGGTAAGGTCGCTTTAGTGCCTACAAACCTTTCGGTTGAAATCCCCACGGGTTACGAAATACAGGTAAGGCCCAGAAGCGGGTTGGCAGCAAAGCATAGTATTGGGATCTTAAATTCTCCCGGCACAATCGATTCTGATTACCGGGGCGAAGTAAAAATAATTATGATGAATTTCGGCGAGGAATATTTCCCGATTAAACGCGGAGAAAGAATTGCACAACTTGTAATCTCAAAAGTCTATAGAGCTGAGTTTATTGAAAAAAAAGAATTAAATGACAGCGAGCGAGGAGAAGGCGGTTTCGGACATACCGGGAAAAGTTAAATCTCTTGAAATCTTCTTTTATTCGGCATAAAAGAAATTATAAAATTAGCAATCTGTTATTTCTTATAATTAATGGTTAATATATCTCCACGAAATTAAATCTTCTTAAACCCCCTTAGAGTTATTTTAAAATATGTCTGACTTTATTCATTTACATAATCATACTCATTACAGTCTTCAGGATGGTGCCTGCACTGTGGAAGGTCTTGTTAATGCAGCAAAGAAAAATAATATGCACGCTGTGGCTTTAACAGATCACGGGGTGATGTATGGAATTGCTGAATTTTATAAAAAAGCGACTAAGGCAGGAATAAAACCTATTGTTGGGATGGAGGCCTATGTTGTCTCTGAAGGCAGCAGATTCGACAAAGGAACTGATTCTAAAACAGGAAAGAAAAGAAGCAAACACTACAACCACCTAATTCTGCTTGCCAAAAATAAAACCGGGTATAAAAACCTATCGAAATTATCAACGCTTGGTCACACCGAAGGATTTTATTACAAACCAAGAGTGGATTTAGAGCTTTTACGAAAATATAGTGAAGGACTGGTCTGTACGTCAGCTTGTGCAGGCGGTGTTGTTTCAGTTCCACTTAGAAATGGTGATTATGATAAAGCCCGCGAAGTTTCTCTGACTTACAAAGAAATTTTTGGTGATGATTTTTACCTTGAGATACAGGACCACAAAATGGATGTGGAAAAACCAGTTCTAGAAGGCATGCCAAAATTGTCAAAAGAGCTGGGAATAAAATTAGTCGCAACAAATGATTGCCATTATATTGAACAGGAGCACTCGATTGCACACAACATATTGCTCCTGTTAGCAGACAAAACCGGTTCAGATTATAGGAACCTTCGGTACGGTACCGATCAGGTTTATTTCAAATCACAGGAAGAGATGAAGGACCTCTTCAAAAATTATAACGGGGCCATAGAGAACACGCTTGAAATTGAAGAGAAAATAGATCTCAAACTTGATTTTGAAGGACATCATTTCCCTAAATTCCCGATACCTGAAGACTCACCTGCAAAAACTCTTGATGATTATTTTGAACTTCTTTCAATGGAAGGTCTTCATAAAAGATTTAACGAGATTACACCTGAAATAAAAGAAAGATTTGATTTTGAAATTGATACAATAAAGGAAATGGGATTCGCCGGTTATTTTTTAATTGTGCAGGATTTTATTAATTCCTCAAAAAAAATGAATATCCCGGTAGGCCCTGGCAGAGGTAGTGCCGCTGGAAGCCTTGTCGCCTATACACTGGGTATCACAAATATTGATCCGCTTAAGTACAATTTACTTTTTGAAAGATTTTTGAATCCAGCCAGAAAGTCGATGCCGGATATCGACGTTGATTTTGCTGATGATAAACGCGGTGATGTAATAGAATATGTTCGTGAAAAGTACGGAAACAATTGCGTCAGCCAGATAATCACATTCAATCGTTTGTCTTCAAAAGCAGTAATTCGTGATGTTGCACGTGTACTGAAAATTCCAATTCCAACTGTAAACAAAATCACAAAATTTATTCCTTCAAAATTTGGAAAGGTTTTTACAATTGAACAGGCTCTCGCTGAAGTTCCGGAACTGAAATGGGTAAAAACATCCAAAGAACCGGACATTCAGAATCTTATTAAATACGCAAAAGTCCTTGAAGGAATGAACAGGAATGCTTCGAAACATGCTGCAGGCGTTGTAATAACACCTGAAGATGTCAGCAATTATGTTCCCCTGGCCAATGCAGTCTCGCAGACAGATATTGTTACACAATATAATATGAAAGAGATTGAAAGTGCCGGTCTGTTGAAAATGGATTTTCTGGGCCTGCGTACTTTAACCATTATCAGAGATACGTTAGAACTAATCAGGAAAAACCATAATGTTGAAATTGATATAGAAAATATTCCTGATAATGATGAAAAAACTTATCAACTTTATGCAAAAGGCCAGACTACCGGTGTGTTCCAGTTTGAATCTGCTCCAATGAGAGAGTATCTCAAGAAATTAAAAGCAAACAGCATCAGTGATCTTGCGGCAATGAATGCATTGTATCGTCCCGGACCAATGGAATTTATTGATGATTTTATCGATAGAAAATTCGGAAATAAAGAAGTTACATATCTTCATCCCGTGCTTGAGCCAATTCTGAAAGAGACATACGGAATTATAGTGTACCAGGAACAGGTAATCCAGATTGCAAACAGGGCAGGAGGAATGAGCCTTGCCGAGGCGGATATTCTACGCCGTGCAATGGGCAAAAAAGATTTGCAGGCAATGAAGGAACAGAAAGTAAAATTCGTTGATGGCGCAATTGCAAAAGGAATTCCTAAAAAAGCTGCCCAGGAAATTTTTGAAGCAATTGATAAATTTGCTAATTATGGTTTTAATAAGAGTCACGCTGTTGCCTATAGTTTTGTTGCATATCAAACAGCATATTTAAAAGCTCATTATACTGCAGAATTTCTTGCAGCAAACCTTACAAACGAATTTGGCAATTCGGATAAGGTGAGAAATTTCCTTGATGATTGTCGAAAACTTCACATACAGGTTCTTCCACCTGATGTAAATTCTCCATCAGTTTATTTTGATGTTGATGACGGAAAAATCAGGTTCGGGATGTCAGCTATAAAAAATGTTGGAATTTCAGCAGTTGAAGAAATCATAAAAGTCCGTAATAAACTTGATAGAGATTTTACTAGTATTTATGAATTTTGTATTAATGTCGATACAAGAGTTGTGAATAAAAGATCGCTGGAAGGACTGGTGCTTGCCGGTGCATTTGATTCAATTGATGAAAGAAGAGCAGTTTTATATGCAGCAGTTGAAGAAGCACTTGATTTTGGCCACAAAGCTCAGAGTTCCAAGTTGACATCTGAGAACAGTTTGTTCGGTGACATAGAGGATGTTAAGCCTACAGAGCCGGTATTACCCAAAGTACCGCTGTGGACACAGAAAGAAAGACTTGCGCGGGAAAGGGAGGTGCTTGGGTTTTATGTTACCGGGCATCCATTAAGAAAGTATGAACTTGAGTATGAATCCTTTACTACAGTTCAGTTTGGGGGTGAAGCTGATTCTCTGGAAGACCGGGACAGCGTTCGTGCTTGCGGTGTTGTTACTGCTTTAAAAACTAAGATTGATAAATCGGGCCGTACCATGGCGTTTTTTACTGTTGATGATTTTTACGGCTCATGTGAGTGTTTAATGTTTGCAAAAGTCTATGAAAAATACGGACAATTTATAAAGGAAGAAGAATGCATCTTTCTAATTGGCAGACCGGAAAGCAGTGGTGATGCAATAAAGATTCATGCTGAAGAAGTAGTCTTGCTTGAAGATGCAAAAGGAAAATTTACTCAAAGTGTAAAAATTAAAATTGACAAGAAAAATAATTCTCCGGAAATTGTTTTACAATTGAAGGAAATACTGAAAAAATATCCCGGAAATATCCCGCTTTATTTAGAGTTAGCTGATAATGGATCGGACCCGAAATTGTTTTTTCTTAATGAATATAAAGTAGATTTATCAGATGAATTTATTAGTTCTGTTGCAGGATTATTGGGTGAATATTCTATTTCATTGACGAAAAAATAAAAATAACTTGATAATTCAATCCGTATTGTTCATAAGTAAAATTCTGTATTGCATTATTGTTGAATAACTTGGGCCAATTTTGTATTATTCTAAACTAATTTAAATCCTACTCGAATTTAAAAGAGCAAAAAATGAGAAATGATGATAATATGAAATATTGGGCGTTGATATTGGGGGCATCTTCAGGATTTGGTGAAGCGGCTGCTATCAAATTAGCTGAAGACGGATTTAATATAATCGGTGTGCATTTGGATCGGCAGGCTACCATGCCGCATGTTGAAGAGATAAAAGAAAAAATTAAATCTTCGGGTGTTGATTATCTTTTTTATAATGTAAATGCTGCGGATGATGCCAAAAGAAAGGAAGTAACAGAAGAATTAAAAACTAAGTTTGATAATAAAGCAAAAGTAAAAGTGCTGATGCACTCCCTGGCATTCGGCACACTAAGGCACTTTATTCCGGCAAAGGGTGAACCAGCCCTTTCAAAGGCCCAGATGGAAATGACACTCGATGTTATGGCTCATTCTCTTGTATATTGGACCCAGGAACTTGTGGTAAATAATCTTCTTGCAAGTAAAGCAAGAATATTTGCAATGACCAGTTCTGGGGGACATACAATAATTCCTTCATATGGTGCGGTCTCGGCAGCTAAAGCAACACTGGAATCTCATGTTAGACAATTAGCTGAAGAATTGGGATATTTGGAAGTAGGAGTTAATGCAATTATGGCTGGTGTTACAGATACACCTGCCCTTAGAAAAATTCCCGGGAACATACCGATGATGGATGTTGCCAGAAGAAAGAATCCCAGAGGTAGATTAACATCAACTGAGGATGTAGCAAAAATAATTTCATTGATGTGTATGGATGGCGGAGAATGGATATCAGGTGGTATCATTCATGCAGATGGTGGAGAAGATATAGTTAGTTTCGTCGGACAAGGCGAACAAACAGAAGATTATTAATTCATTAAAAGTAAAAAAAGGATAATTGATGAAACCTATTACAATTTCAGACGATAATTTTGAATCAGAAGTTTTGAAATCAGAACAACCAGTTCTTATTGATTTTTGGGCAGCATGGTGCGGGCCCTGTATGTTGATAATAATCAGCAAACTGCAATTAAATATGGAGTTAGAAGTATTCCAACTTTGCTGGTTTTCAAAAATGGTGAAGTAAAAGAAACTATTATCGGCGCAGTCCCAAAAGCACAAATAGCACAAAAATTAGATACCGTAATTTAATTTTTTCCTAAAACTATTATTAAAATACTACCGTTGTTAACAGACACCGGTAGTATTTTTTTTGTTACCTTTTCCTGACCAAATTTATCTACATGGAAATAATTCATATCGAGTAACTAAAATATCTGTATAATTAGTTTAATTAATAAATTTATATTGAATATTTGAGAAAATGTCTAATTTTTCAGGAATTGGACTTTTAGGGGAGATAATAGAAAAGTTTATGTAACCTAAATTCAGCTATATTTACAGGCTTTGTAGCAGTTTTTAGCAATTGGGTTGTATATATAGTATGTGGAATCTATTTTTTGAATAATTTATATTCGAATCTGGCTGTCTGGTAAATTAATAACTGCAAAACAATAAATCATTAAAGTGGGCTAAAATGAAAAAACTAATTACACTGTTTGTACTGCTCCCAATTTTCCTGAGCAATGCGCAAAATAATTTTAACTTTAACATAGATTTCTCAAGCTTTAAATATGATTCTGCTTCAAACTATGTTGAGTTTTATTATTCATTTCCTCAAAATCAATTAAAGATTATAAACGATAACAATCAATTAATGGTTGAGGGACTGCTTCATCTTCAGATTAAAAATACCGACACTAATAAGGACTTTCTGAATAAAACCTGGAGAATTCCAATAGCCTTAAAAGATACAACTTTGGCAAGTATGCAGCAAAGCCTGGTTGGAGCAGTTGGATTTGTTGTGCCGAAAGGTAAATATACATGCTATGCTTCAGGTTCAGATAAAAATAATTCTGAGGTAAAAAAAGATTACAACTTTCCTTTGAATGTTTCATTGTTTGGAAATAGCGATATGACTATCAGTGATATTGAACTCGCTTCAAACATCAAGCAGGAAGGAGTTGACAAAACATCAATTTTTTACAAAAATACTTTAGAAGTAGTACCAATGCCATCGGATATTTTCGGACAGTCTTCTCCGGCGTTATATTATTATTCTGAAATTTATAATCTAGATAAAGTTGAGAATCTCTCTAATCTAAAATATGAGACTTCTTTATTTGATCCTCACGGAAGGAAATTATTCTTAAAGCATAAAAAACTTGGTAATCCTCTCGCAGCAACTGCCGATGTTGGTGTGATAAATGTCTCTAAATATCCATCAGGTAAATATACTCTAATTTTATCTTTAAGTGACAGTATAAAGAACATTGGAGTTACATCTAAAAAAGAGTTTTTTATTTACAACCCGGGCATTAAAGACACAACTACCTTTGCAGCCAGAACGGGCGATGTAATGAGCAGCCAGTTTGCATTCTTGTCATCTGAAGAGTGTGATGATATATTTGATAAGGCACAATATATATCAAGTGATAAACAAAAAGACCAATATGATAAAATACATACCGTGGATGGTAAAAGAGAATTTCTGTATACTTTCTGGAAGAATAAATACAACGCAACCGGTGTTGGTAATCATTATGTTTATACTGACTACATCAAGCGTGTAAAAGAAGCCAATGCAAGATTTAAAAATATAGGGCATAAAGGTTGGGAAACTGATATGGGACGTGTTTTTATTAAATACGGCGAACCCAGTACAATTGAAAAACATCCAAATGAAAAAAATACCAGGCCTTATGAGGTATGGCAATATGAGTCAATTGAAGGGGGAGTGTACTTTATTTTCGGAGATCTTACAGGATTTTCAAATTATGTTTTGCTTACTTCTGATAAACGAGGTGAGTATGAAGATCCGAACTGGCAATCAAGAATTGGTACTGTGCCGGGTAGCTCCAACATTATGGGGAACTAATTTTTCCCGATAACTATTTCCAGCAGCCTTAAATTAACTTTTAAGGCTGTTTTTATTTTAAATGGGGCTATAAATCAATTGTTAAAAATTGGTTATCTTTGTTTTATATTATATAAATGAGAATAAACTATATCCAAAATAGATGCAGAACAGATTAGAATATATATTTTTTATTGGTTTCAGTTACCTTACAAAGATACTTGGTCTCCAGTTATCAAGACGGCTTGCTATCCCGTTAGCAGTATTCTTTTATTATCTTGCTCCTATAAGAAAGAAGGTAGTAATAGAGAATTTGGTTAATTCATTCCCTGAATATTCAATGCAAAAAATTAGAGAAATAGCTTTTGGTACTTACAAAAGTTTTGCAATAACATTATTAGAAACTCTTTACATACCTCATATTTGCAAACAGGAAATGATTAAAGAAGTTAAATGTATAAATCTTGATTTATTAAAACAAAAGATTGATAATAAACAGGGGGTAGTATATTTATCTGCTCATTTTGGTAATTGGGAATATTTTGCTTTGTCTACAGCACTTCAATTAGATCATGCATTATATCTGATTATAAAACCTCAAAGAAATCCGTATGTGACTGAATTCCTGAATAATGCCAGGACAAAATGGCACAATGAAGTTATTCCAATGGGTGTTTCTGTAAGACAGGCTTATAAAGTTTTATCTGAGAAAAAAATGGTTGCAATGGCAGCCGATCAAAGAGGTCACAAGGATGGTCCCAGGATTAATTTTTTCAAGAGACCGGCCGCAATGTATCCTGGTTCAGCGGTACTTGCTTTGAGGACGGGAGCTTCTTTGGTTTATGCAATTATTTATCGTAACCCGGATTATAGTTATGCAATAAAGTTCGAGGAATTAGTGGTTGATGATATTACCGGAACTGAAGATGAAAAAGTGGATGAAATTTTAAGAAGATATATAAATCATCTTGAACAATATATTAGAAAGTACCCGGAACAATGGCTATGGATGCATAAACGCTGGAAGTATTAGTTAGTGGAAAAGATATTAGTAATACAAACCGCCTTTCTTGGTGACGCAATTCTGACTCTCCCTATGATTCAGAAACTAAAAGAAAAATTTAGTAATTCTGAAATTGATGTACTTTGTATTCCCTCAACCAGAGAAATTTTTGATGCATCTCCGGTAGTTAATTTGTCAATAATAATTGATAAAAGAGGCAAGCAAAAACATTTTCTTTCATTTTACCGCTTTGTAAAAGAATTAAAAAAAGAAAATTATACACGAATTTATTCTCCTCACAGATCATTTCGCTCTGCTTTAATAGTCAAATTCCTGAGTTCTGAAAAATCATTTGGATTTTCAAACAGTGCTTTTAAAGAGGCCTATACAAACGTTATTAAATACGACACTCAAAAACATGAAATTCAAAAAAATCTTGATTTAGCTCAATTTTCATACGATTCAGGAAACTGGCGCATAATACCAGAATTGAATTTACAGTCAGAATTAAAAAAACCTTTAGAAGATTTTTTTGTAAATTACACCTCTGATTCTAAAATTTATGCCTTTGCTCCCGGAAGTGTCTGGAATACAAAAAAATATCCCATGGAATATTTCGAAAAAATTATCCGGCATTTTGTTGAGAAAAATAAATTTGTGATCTTGATAGGCGGTGAGGCTGACAGAGTCTTTTGTGAAAACATAGCTTCAAAATTTAATGAAGGAGTTTTTTCCGCAGCCGGTAAATTCTCCGTACTTGAATCAATTAAAATTTTAGAAGAAGTGGAGATCCTGATATCGAATGATAGTGCTCCTACACATCTTGGCATGTGTGCAGATATTCCGGTTCTTACTATATATTGTTCAACTGTACCTGCATTTGGTTTTTATCCTTACAACAATAAGAGCAGTTACATTAGTTTTGATGATCTTTCCTGTAAGCCTTGCGGAATTCACGGGCATAAAAATTGCCCGGTAGGTACATTTGATTGTGCATATAAATTATTACCAGAAAATATTATTATGAAAGTTGAGAGTATGTTAAATGATTGATACAAAAAAATGTGAGATCCTTAATGTAGATGAGGATTTTGAAAATTCAATTCAACTTGCCAAAAAACTATATCTTGAAGGCTCTGTTTTTGTTTATCCTACTGATACTATTTATGGATTCGGTTCAAATCCTTTTAATGAAGATTCAGTAAAGAAAATTAATGAAATTAAAGGAAGAGATTTTGGGAAAAAATATATACTTCTTATAGATAGTATTGAAAGTCTTCAAAAGTATGTGGAAATAAAATCTGAGAAACATCTGGACTTTCTTCTTTCTATCTGGCCTAATCCTGTTTCTGTTGTTCTTACATTAAATGAACAGACAAGAAAGATTCTCGGAACAGGTACCGCTGTTTTCAGAATTCCCAACAACAGATTTTGCCTGAAACTTTTATCCGAACTTAAAATGCCCCTTATTTCCACAAGTGTAAACAGAGTGGGTAAAGTGCCAATGATTGAGTCGAGTTTAATAAAAGATGAATTCTCTTCACAGGTGGATGCTATATTTTACACGAATAAAAAATTATATATTGAAGCTTCAACTATTATTGACCTTAATGATTCCAGCCCAGTATTATTACGTGAAGGTAAGTTTAAGTTTGAAGATATTTTGGAAAAATTTAAATAAGTATTGAGATTGTTCAAAAAATTAAAAAAAATAGATTTCGAAAAGCTTAAGAATATTAAAAGCTTTTCTGTACTTATTGTTCCGGATGATTCGGGAATTAAAGCTAAAACACAAAAACTATCACCTCCAAAAGTGATTTGGCTGGTCGTATTATATTCTGTCATGGTTTTCATTTTTAGTTACCTGTTGCTGGCCTTTACTCCAGTTGGGGATTTGTTACAAGTTAAGGAAAATACTCTTAGTAAAGAAGATATGACTCAGGTGCAGGAGCTGAACAAAAAGTTAATCTTTCTTGCACATGAACTTGAGGATATGAGATCAAAGAACGACAGGCTTCGCTACGCTCTTATACTAGGTGATTCTACTCTCGCTGATTCTCTTGTACAGACAGATTCTTCAGAATCAGAAGCCGGCAAGTTAAATCTGAAAAAGAAAGCAGGCGGAGATATCTTATCGGTTATAAATGATCTGTTCTTTAAGCACAATATCAATCAGGGCAAAGAATTTACTTTCAGCAGGCCAGTAAATGGATTTATCAGCCGAAAATTTGAGCCTGAAAATGGACATTTTGGTATTGACTATGTTGTTAAAACAGGGACACCGGTTTATGCTGCAGGCGGAGGTTACGTTATCTTTTCTGGCTTTACTGTGGAGGATGGCTATATGCTTATAATTAATTCTCCGGATAACTATGTTACTATTTATAAGCATTTGTCAGCACTGTTAAAGAAAGAGCGGGAAGTAGTAAGTCAGGGTGAATTAATTGCATTAGCCGGTAATACCGGCGATATTACGACGGGACCGCATTTACATTTTGAAATCTGGAAAAATGGCCAGCCGATAAACCCTAAATCTGTATTAATTAATTATTGAAAAGGAGCAAACAAGTGAAAGCAAAGAATACAAATTTGGAAAAAGATGAAGTTACTATCATAAGCACAGGCGTTAAAATTGAAGGAACAATGACCAGCAGTGGTAACGTCAGGGTGGATGGTACGATTGAAGGTGATGTGAACGCTAGGGGAAATATTACCATTGGTGAACACGGCCAGATCAAAGGTCAGGTTGAAGCCGATAATGTTCTTGTTGGCGGAAAAATTTTGGGTACAATAAATGCCAAAGAAAAATTAGTTCTTGAAGCAAATTCAGTACTTGAAGGAGATATTGTCACTAAAATCCTGGTCATTGCTCCAGGTGCTAAATTTGAAGGCAGTAGTAAAATGTTTAACAAAGAGCAGGGACAGGCAGCACCTAGTGGAAAAAAGACTGAGTAATGCTTAAAGACTTCTTTAATCTAAAAAATGATAATGATCTTGAAAAAGGCAAAAAATTTGAAGACTTGGGGAAATATCTCGGATTAGGATTGCAACTTGCCCTTACTGTTTTAGTCATGGTGTTTTTGGGGATCTGGCTGGATGAAAAGTTTAATACAAAGCCCTGGCTGATGGTAGTATGCTCTTTTCTGGGGATTTTTGCCGCTTTGTATTCGTTCATTAAAATGGTTCTCAAATCCAATAAATGAAAATATCCGAAATAAATCCATTTTATGCCATTTCACTCGTTATTATTTCGATAATTGGTGCATTACTTCTGAAGCAGGAAGGCATTATTTCGGCTGGTATACTTTCGGCTGTAATTTATGCTGGAGTTATTACAACTCTTAATTTCACCCTCGGTATGATTACCATCAAAACCGGATTAAAAAAGTCACCTAAAGATTTCATGATTATATTTTTAGGAGGTATGGTTTTCAGGCTGTTTTTGATGGTAATCCTGGTTTTTATTTGTATAAAATTCTTGGAATTTAGCCGGAATAGTTATATATTTTTAATCCTCTTTTTTTACGTTTTTTACTTAATTATTGAGATTTTATACTTAAATACTAAAAAAAGTTAATAGCAATTTATGTTTTATAATAGGGTTGGGGAAGCAGTAGCCGATACGGTCAAACAAACCGCTGGAAAATCTGACAGTGGATGGATCCTGCATCATGTAATGGATTCAAATAGCATTAGTTTTGAACCTTTCGGTACTCTTCATTTACCTCGTCTTCAATTATTCGGGCTGGATATTTCTATTACCAAAGAAGTATTCTTTATGTGGGTTGTAGCCCTTATTCTTATTGTGGTTGTTTATATTGGGGCCAGAAGGTACAAAAAATCACTGATTCCTCATGGGCTGTCAAACCTGATCGAAATAATGATCTTGTTTGTTCGCGATGAAATAGTAAAACCTACAATCGGTAAAGGGTATGAAAAATACCTTCCTTATTTATTATCGACTTTCTTTTTCATATTGCTTAGCAATTTATTAGGACTTATTCCTTATGCCGTAACGGTAACGGGAAATATTGCCGTAACAGCAGCACTGGCTACCATCACTTTTATTGTGACCCAATTCAGTGGTATTAAAAGTCACGGCGTGGTAAAATATTTTAAGGGTTTGGTTCCATCCGGTATGCCGGTAGCGATTTTACCGCTTATGGTGCTTGTAGAAATACTCGGGTTATTTACGAAGCCATTTGCGCTTTGCATACGTCTTTTTGCAAATATGATTGCCGGTCACGTTGTGATACTTTCGTTGTTGGGATTGATTTTCATTTTGCAAACAGCGTGGGTTGCGCCTGTTTCAATTGGATTTACTTTGTTTATCGAACTGCTTGAATTACTGGTTGCACTGATTCAGGCCTATATTTTTACGATATTGTCATCACTGTTTATCGGCATGGCAATTCATCAGGAACATTAATTTATTAACAACAAGAAATAAAACAGTAGGAGTAAAAAATGGATTTAGCTTGGTTAGGCGCTGGTATAGGTGCCGGAATTGCAGTAATTGGTGCTGGTCTCGGAATTGGTAAACTTGCTGGTTCAGCTTTAGAAGCTATGGGTAGACAGCCAGAAGCAGCTGCACCTATAAGAACTGCTATGATTATTGCTGCAGCGTTGATTGAAGGTATTGCATTCTTCGCTCTCGTTATTTGTATTCTTTTAGCAGTAAAAGCTTAAAGTTTTATTTGCAGGCACTGTTGCCTGCATAATTTTTAATCTAACAGGA
>Ga0315556_1001155_pt1 | contig 16133 bp, 13 predicted proteins | sample SalMarSW160310MG_FD_202112 | JGI IMG/M metagenome (GOLD analysis project Ga0315556, IMG submission 202112) | Salt marsh sediment microbial communities from the Plum Island Ecosystem LTER, Massachusetts, United States - Salt Marsh Sediment SW1603-10 ...
TCGTGTGAGCTTCTCGCTCGAGGGTGGAGAGATTCTCGGCCTCATCGGACCCAACGGAGCGGGGAAGACAACCCTGTTCAACTGCGTCAACGGTGTCTATCCACCTACGAAAGGGACGGTCACCTTCAGAGGCAAAAACATCACCGGCAAGCACACCTATGACATTGCCCGGCTGGGATTGTCACGAACCCACCAGATCGTTCGTCCCCTGAACGAGCTGAGCGTCCGTGACAATGTGATCGCAGGCGCCTGCTACGGGAAGGCCAACCTCTCGATCAGGGCCGCGGCGACAACCGCCGACGAAGTTCTGGAAACGGTGCGACTCGCCGAACGGGCCGAAGTGCTCGCCGACAGCCTCAACGTCGCTCAGAAGAAGCGTCTCGAGCTGGCACGTGCGCTTGCCGCCGGACCGGATCTGCTCCTGCTCGACGAGGTGCTCGCAGGGCTCAACAACACCGAGGTCTCCGGCATGCTCGAAACCATCCGCCAGATCAGGGATCAGGGAGTCACAATCATCATGATCGAGCACATCATGCGTGCGATCATGAATCTCTCGGACAGGATCATCGTCCTCAACTACGGAGAGATGATCGCCGACGGATCTCCTGCGGAGGTGTCGCAGAACGATCGGGTGATCGAGGCATACCTGGGGAATCCAGAGCTGGCCGAGCAGATTCTCGAAGAAGGGAGGGCCTGACATGGCACTCCTCGAAGTCTCGGCTGTGACGGGGGGATACGGCGAGCTTCAGATCCTCTGGGGTCTGGACCTGTCGGTCGAACAGGGAGCGTTGACCGCGCTGGTCGGCTCGAACGGCGCAGGCAAGACCACACTGATGCGAACCATCTTTGGACAGATCATGCCGTGGAGCGGCTCTGTGGCGTTCGAAGGTAGGGACGTCAGCAAGGTCTCGGCCCACGCGAAGGCGGAGCTGGGGCTGGTGATGGTGCCCGAGGGCCGGCAGCTCTTCAACGACATGACCGTGCAGGAGAACCTGGAGATGGGGGCGACACCAAAGCGGGCGAGAGCGAGTATCGATGCCAACCTCGCCAAAGTATTCGAGCTGTTCCCACGACTCCAGGAACGCGCGAAGCAGCGGGCCGGCACGATGAGCGGTGGCGAGCAGCAGATGCTCGCCGTCTCAAGAGGGATCATGGCCCAGCCCAAGATCCTGTTCATCGACGAACTGTCTCTCGGGCTCGCGCCGCTGCTCACCCTCGAGTTGTTCCACTCGCTACGCAAGCTCCAGAGAGAGGGCCTCACCATCCTGCTGGTGGAGCAGAACGTACGCATGGCCCTGAAGGTCAGCGACTACGCCTTCGTGATGAGCGAAGGGAAGATGGACTTCCATGGCCCATCATCAGAAGTCGAGCAGAACGAAGACGTCAAGAAGGCGTACCTAGGAATCTGAGTTGGACCCGCCGTTCGGCGGGTCCAACTCGTACATTGCGTACCTCGGCGAACCCTGACCCAGTTGGTGGGCACCGCCCCCTCCGTCCTCGACCTTCGGCCGAGTCCACCTCCCTCAACGGTCGCTTCGCTCCCTGGGGGAGGAAACCGAGTTCTAGACGAGCTTCGCTCGTCTAGAACTCCTCGTCCTCTTCGGGCTCGATGGCCTCACTACCGCCCAGCGACGCGAGCCACTCGGCGGGATCCGACGGAAGCGACTCCTCGTCACCGGTCGACTCGGCCGATTCGCCGAACAGGCCAAGCGCCGAGATCGGCATCGCATCGGGCAGGAGCGGCTCCACCGATTGGTAGAGCTCTGAACCGGTGCCGGCCGGTATCAACTTGCCGATGATCACGTTCTCTTTCAGGCCTCGCATGAAGTCGGACTTGCCTGAGATCGATGCTTCGGTCAGTACCCGGGTCGTCTCCTGGAAGGAGGCAGCCGACAGCCACGAGTCGGTGGCAAGCGACGCCTTCGTGATTCCCATCAGCTCCGGACGGCCCTCGGCGTGGGTTTTGCCATCAGCCACGAGCGAACGGTTCACATCCCGGAAGCGTCGCTCGTCGACGAGCTCTGCCGGAAGGAAAGGAGAGTCGTTCACGCTCACGACGCGAACCCGACGCAGCATCTGTCGAACGATCAGCTCGATGTGCTTGTCGTGGATGTCTACGCCCTGCGAGCGGTACACGTCCTGCACCTGATCCACCAAGTATTTCTGGGCGGCACGAACACCTGAGATCTCCAGCACCTCTTTCGGATCGAGCGAGCCTTGGGTGAGCGGAGTGCCCGGTTCGATCTCGGCGCCGTCGTGAACGAGCAGACGAGCACGTCGGGAGATCCCGTAGGTGGCTTCACCTTCAGGACCATCCACGACGGCTCTCCTGCCCTCTTCGTCTTCTTCTACTCGTACGACGCCGCCAACCTCGGACAGCACCGCCTTGCCCTTTGGGGTTCTCGCCTCGAACAGTTCCACCACGCGAGGAAGCCCGTGCGTGATGTCATCGCCGGCGACGCCGCCCGTGTGGAACGTCCGCATGGTGAGCTGCGTACCCGGCTCACCGATGGACTGCGCTCCCATGATGCCGACCGCTTCACCGAGTTCCACAGAACGGCCGGTCGCGAGACTCAACCCGTAGCACGTGCCACACACCCCATACTCGGAGTCGCAGGTGAGTACGGACCGCACCTTGATCTTCGTGACCTCTTCCTCGTTGGTGAGTGCGAGAATCTCCGACCTGCCGAGGATCGTCCCGGCCTTGAGCTTCACGCCCTGGTCGGTTTCGACGATCTTCCGACCCACCTTCACGTCCTCGGCGAGCGCCCGGCTGAACAGGCTCGTGTGCGCGTTGCGCACGGGGCGTCCGTTACGATCACGAACCGGCAGGACGATGCCACGATCCGAACCGCAGTCCTCTTCCGAGATGATGATCTCCTGGCTGACGTCGACGAGACGGCGAGTCAGGTAGCCGGAGTCGGCCGTTCGCAGGGCGGTGTCGGCGAGTCCCTTGCGGGCACCGTGCGTCGAGATGAAGTACTCGAGCACCGACAGCCCCTCGCGGAAGTTGGAGATGATCGGCCGAGGAATGATGTCGCCCTTCGGGTTTGCCACGAGACCCCGCATACCGGCGATCTGTCTCGCCTGCATGACGTTTCCACGGGCACCCGAACGGATCATCATGTCGATCGGGTTGAACTTCTCCGCCTTGAGCGTCACCTCCATGGCTTCCTTCACCTCGTCGGTGGCCCTCGTCCAGATCTCGATCAGCTCTTGACGTCGCTCGTCGTCGGTGATCACACCCTTGAGAAACTGCTGCTGGACTTTCTCGGCCGCCTTCTCGTACTTGGAGATGATCTTCTCCTTCTCGGGCGGAGTCTTGACGTCGCCAAGGCCAATCGTCAGACCCGCACGGGTCGAGTAGTGGAATCCGAGGTTCTTGATCGCGTCGAGGAAATGCTGAACTTCGTGCTTCTTGTAGTTGGCGATGATCTCCTCGATCAGACGCCTGATGTCCGACTTGAGGACGACCGCGTCGACATACGGGAAGTCGACCGGGAACGCTTCGTTGAGGATGGCACGACCGACAGTCGTCTCGAGCGGCCGTGAACCGTCGACCGGTTCGGCGGTCAGCAGCGATCCAAGACTCCCCCTGAGCTTCTCGTGCATCTCGGCGGAGCCACCGATCTCCCCGACCCTGACCTTCACCGGCGCGTGCAAAGCGACCTGGCCCGACTCGTAGGCCATGACCGCCTCGTTGATATCCGCGAACACCGAACCCGCACCCTTTGCATCCGCGACGATCTCGGACAGGTAGTAGACACCGATGACCATGTCCTGGCTCGGCGTGACGATCGGACGGCCGCTGGCCGGAGACAGAACATTGTTCGCCGACAGCATGAGCACCCGTGCCTCCGCCTGCGCTTCGGCAGAGAGGGGAAGGTGCACGGCCATCTGGTCACCGTCGAAGTCGGCATTGAATGCCTCACAAACGAGCGGGTGAATCTGGATCGCCTTTCCTTCCACCAGCACCGGCTCAAAGGCCTGGATGCCGAGTCGGTGCAATGTGGGGGCACGGTTCAGGAAGACGGGGTGCTCCTGGATGACGTCGGCGAGCACGTCCCACACCTGGGGCCGCTGACGTTCCACCATCCGCTTGGCCGACTTGATGTTCTGGGCGAGATCCTGGTCGACGAGCCGCTTCATGACGAACGGCTTGAAGAGCTCCAGGGCCATCACCTTCGGAAGACCGCACTGGTGGAGTTCCAACGACGGGCCGACCACAATGACAGAACGGGCGGAGTAGTCGACGCGCTTGCCGAGCAGGTTCTGACGGAACCGCCCCTGCTTGCCCTTGAGCATGTCCGACAACGACTTCAACGCACGGTTGCCCGGACCGGTCACCGCGCGACCGCGGCGTCCGTTGTCGAACAACGCGTCGACGGCTTCCTGAAGCATGCGCTTCTCGTTGTTCACGATGATTTCCGGGGCACCCAGGTCCAACAGCCGCTTGAGCCGGTTGTTGCGGTTGATCACTCGACGGTAGAGGTCGTTCAAGTCGCTGGTCGCGAACCGCCCGCCGTCGAGCTGCACCATCGGCCGCAACTCCGGCGGAATCACCGGGACGGCGTCGAGGATCATGGCGGTCGGATCGTTCCTGCCCTCGTAGAACGGCTTGACGACCTTCATTCGCTGCGTTGCCCTGTGACGACGCTGCGCCGACTTGGCCTCCAGGTCGGCGATCAGGTTCTCCATCTCGACGTCGAGGTCGACTCGCCCGAGAAGGTCTTTGATCGACTCGGCGCCCATCCCGCCCACGTAGTACGAGTCGTACCGTTCGACGATCTGGCGCCACAGCGGCTCCGAGTCGACGAGCGTCTTCGGTCCCATCGTCTTGAAAGTGTCGAATGCTTCCTCGACCAGTTCGACCTCGCGAGCCGCGCGTTCGGTCCGCTCCTTGATCTCCCGATCGACCTCCCGTCGGCGTGCGCTGATCTCCTGAGCCTTGGCGCCGCCTTCCTCCATTCGGGACAGCTCCTCTTCGAGGCGTTCGAGCCGGGCGGTGCGCCACTCTTCGAGTTCGTCGTTGATCACTTCGAGCTCGGCCCGCATGGTCTCTTCCAGTTCCGGAAGGTCCTTTTGGCGGCGTTCGTCGTCGACAAAGGTCACCAGGTAGGCGGCGAAGTAGATGACTTTCTCGAGTTCCTTCGGAGACATGTCGAGGAGGTAGCCGAGCCGGCTCGGCACACCCTTGAAGAACCAGATGTGGGTCACCGGGGCGGCGAGCTCGATGTGCCCCATCCGCTCGCGCCGTACCTTGGAGCGCGTCACTTCGACACCGCAGCGCTCACATACGATCCCCTTGTAGCGGATCCGCTTGTACTTGCCGCAGTAGCACTCCCAGTCCTTCGTCGGCCCGAAGATCCGTTCGTCGAACAGACCGTCCTTCTCGGGCTTCAGCGTCCGGTAGTTGATCGTCTCTGGCTTCTTCACCTCTCCGAACGACCAGGCACGAATCTGGTCGGTCGTCGCGAGGCTGATCTTCAGTTCATCGAAGGGCTGGCGCACGGCACTCCTTCCTTACACAGTGGTGGTCTCGCGGCGTTCCGGACGGGACAGGTCGATCCCGAGGGACTCAGCCGTGCGGTACACGTCTTCTTCGAGGTCCCGCAGTTCCACTTCCTCACCGGCCGAGAGCATCTCGACGTTGAGACAGAGGCTCTGCATCTCCTTGATCAGCACCTTGAACGACTCCGGAATTCCCGGCTCGGGAATGTTGTCGCCCTTGACGATCGCCTCGTACACCTTGACGCGGCCGGCAACATCGTCCGATTTGATGGTGAGCAGCTCCTGCAGCGCATACGCGGCTCCATAGGCCTCGAGTGCCCATACCTCCATCTCACCGAACCGCTGGCCGCCGAACTGGGCCTTTCCACCCAGAGGCTGCTGTGTGATCATCGAGTAGGGGCCGGTCGAACGGGCGTGGATCTTGTCGTCGACCAAGTGGACGAGCTTCAGCACGTAGATGTATCCAACGGTGATCGGTGTGTCGAACGGTTCACCGTCCCTGCCGTCGAACAGGGTCGCTTTGCCGGAGTCGTTGACCAGTCGGTCGCCGTCCCGATTGGGGCGGGCGTGCGCGATCACGTCGGCGATCTCGTCCTCGTGCGCCCCGTCGAATACCGGCGTTGCCACCATGCTCCACGGCTCGGCGCCCTTTGCTGCGGGGCTGCTGGAGTCGAACGGCTCCCATCCCATAGCGGCGGCCCACCCGAGGTGGGTCTCGAGCACCTGCCCGAGGTTCATCCGGGACGGAACACCCAGTGGCGACAAGATGATGTCGACCGGAGTGCCGTCGGCGAGGAACGGCATGTCCTCGATGGGCAGCACCTTGGAGATCACGCCCTTGTTGCCGTGACGGCCGGCGAGCTTGTCACCGGCAGAGATCTTCCTCTGCTGGGCGACGTACACACGCACCATCTCGTTGACGCCCGGCTTCAGGTCGTAGCCTTCCGCACGTCTGAGGATGCGCACGCCGATGACCTTGCCATTCTCACCGTGAGGAACTCGCAGCGACGTGTCGCGAACCTCTCGAGCCTTCTCGCCGAAGATGGCGCGCAGCAGACGTTCTTCGGGGGTCAGTTCGGTCTCACCTTTCGGGGTGACCTTCCCAACCAGATAGTCACCGGGACCCACCTCCGCACCGATGCGGATGATGCCCTCGTCATCGAGGTTGCGCAGCGACTCTTCGGCAACATTCGGGATATCTCGCGTGATCTCCTCGGAGCCGAGTTTCGTGTCCCTGGCCCTGATCTCGTGCTCCTCGATGTGGATCGATGTGAGGATGTCCTCTTTCACGAGCCGCTCAGAGATCACGATCGCGTCCTCGTAGTTGTGGCCCCGCCACGGCATGAACGCAACAAGCAGGTTTCGTCCGAGTGCGAGCTCGCCTTGATCCGTAGAGTGACCGTCGGCGAGGACCGACCCCACCGACACCTCTTCACCGATGGCGACGATCGGCTTCTGGTTCATCGAGGTGCCCTGGTTGGACCGTTCGAACTTCTGAACCCGGTAGGTGTGCTTGACGTTCTTGCCTGATTCCTTGACAACGATCTCGTCACCGGTCAGGTCGACGACGGTTCCGTCGACCTTCGAGATAACCATGTCGCCCGAGTCCTGCGCGACGCGGCCCTCGATGCCGGTACCCACCAGTGGCGCCTCGGGATGCACGAGCGGGACCGCCTGACGCTGCATGTTGGATCCCATCAGCGCTCGGTTGGCGTCGTCGTGTTCGAGGAACGGGATGAGTGCGGTCGCAATCGAAACGATCTGCTTCGGTGACACATCCATGTAGTCGATCTGGGATGGAAGTACCGAATCCACTTCACCGCCGCCACCCGGCAGCCGAACCAGAACACGGTCGTTGGCGAACGTTCCGTCGGCTTCGAGGGCAGCGTTCGCCTGGGCGATCACGAACCGTTCCTCTTCGGTCGCGGTCAGGTAGTCGATCTGATCGGTCACCCCGCCGTCCACGACCTTCCGGTACGGCGTTTCGATGAAACCGTACTTGTTGACCTGTGCGTAGGTCGCGAGGGAACCGATCAACCCGATGTTCGGACCTTCCGGCGTCTCGATCGGGCACATCCGCCCGTAGTGCGACGAGTGCACGTCACGCACCTCGAAGCCCGCACGCTCCCGTGACAGACCTCCGGGACCGAGTGCCGACAAGCGACGCCGGTGCGTCACACCCGCCAACGGGTTGGGCTGATCCATGAACTGGCTGAGCTGGCTGGAACCGAAGAACTCGTTGATCGCCGAGATCACCGGTCGGATGTTGATGAGGCTCTGCGGTGTGATCGCGTCCGAGTCCTGAGTGGTCATGCGCTCGCGTACGACTCGCTCGAGCCGCGTCAAACCAACCCGGACCTGGTTCTGGATCAGCTCACCGACCGTCCGGACCCGCCGGTTCCCGAAATGGTCGATGTCGTCCACCTTCACCGGGATCTCGAGGCCCGCCCTGGTCGTGAACACCGGCTTCTCCTCGTGGAGCGCTATCAGGTATCCGATCGCGTCGAGGATGTCGTCGTCGGCCAGCAGCCCCATCGTTGCCGGGTCGTAGTCGTTCGGGATTGGACGACTGAACTTCTGGTTCATCTTGTAGCGGCCGACCTTCGTCAGGTCGTACCGCTTCGGGTTCTTGAACAGAGTCTGAAGCAGCCCCCTGGCCGATTCGACCGTCGTCGGCTCGCCTGGACGCAGTTTGCGGTAGAGGTCGAGCAGCGCGTCTTCCCTATCCACGGTGGTGTCCCGGTCGAGCGTTATCCGCATCGACACGGAGTCTGGGAACAGCGCGACGATCTCCTCGTCCGACTCGGCGATGCCTAGAGCCCGAAGGAAGGCGGTGACATGCTGGCGGCGTTTCCTGTCGACGCGCACACCGAGGGTTCCCCGCTTATCCGTATCGAACTCCAGCCAGGCACCACGGCCGGGAATCATCTTCGTGCTGTAGATCTCACGGTCCGACGTCTTGTCGGAGGACCTGTCGAAGTAGACACCGGGAGACCTGACGAGCTGACTGACCACGACTCGCTCCGTGCCGTTGATGATGAAGACGCTCTTCTCCGTCATCATCGGGAAATCGCCGAGGAAGACCTGCTGCTCCTTGATCTCACCCGTCTTCCGGTTCACGAACCGGGCGGTGACGAACAGCGGCCTCGAATAGTGAGCGTCGCGTTCCTTGCACTCCTCGACGGTGCGGGGTGGATCACCAAACCGGTGATCGGTGAGTTCCAGCGCGAGCTCACCAGTGAAATCCTCGATGGGAGAAATCCCCTCGAAGATCTCCTTCAGTCCCTCGTCGAGGAACCACTGGAAACTTTCGTACTGAAGTGCGAGGAGGTTGGGAATCGGAAGTACTTCGGGGATCTTGGCAAACGAAAGACGGGGGGTGACGCGCGAGGGCAAGTGACTCCTCCTTGAACCCTTAGACCTGACTGCGAACGGCGAACAGCCAGGCTAGCACACACCTACCCAGGCGGCAATACGAGTCTAAATGACCGGCGTGAACCGGTGCCTTGCGAGACCAACATATCGTTTCGCCTCAAGCAGGTCAAGACCCTTGGTGAGCGGGACAATAGAACCGTCCCGCTCGAAGTGCTAGGTGAGCTCGACGCTCGCCCCTGCGCTCTCGAGCCGTGCCTTGGCCTTCTCGGCCGTCTCCTTGTCGACGTGCTCGAGAACTGCTCCCGGAGCGCTGTCGACAAGATCCTTGGCCTCCTTCAAGCCGAGGCTGGTCAGAGCCCTGACTTCTTTGATCACCTGGATCTTCTTGTCGCCCACTGCGGCGAGAACGACGTCGAACTCGTCCTTCTCTTCGACAGCGGCGACTTCCCCGCCACCCGCGGCGGCGACCGGCGCCATTGCGACCGGAACGGCTGCCGTGACATCGAACTTCTCCTCGAACGCGTCGAGGAACTCTTTCAACTCGAGGACGGTCATCCCTTCGAAGACCTCCAAGAGCTCCTTGGTCGTCATCTTCGCCATGTCATTCACTCCTCTATCGTGTCCGTCGCCTTCGGCTTCGCCTTGGGCTTGGGTGTTGACTTCTTCTTGGGTGCGGGCGGGTCGGGCTCCGGTTCCACCTCGGGCTCAGCTTCGGCCTCAGGCCCAGCCTCGACCTCCGGTTCCGCAATCGCCGCCGCCTTCGGCTTCGCCTTGGGCTTGGGTGTTGACTTCTTCTTGGGTGCGGGTGGGTCGGGCTCCGGTTCCACCTCGGGCTCCGCTTCGGCCTCAGGCCCAGCCTCGACCTCCGGTTCCGCAATCGCCGCCGCCTCCGGTTCCACCTCGGGCTCCGCTTCGGGCTCCGCTTCGGCCTCAGGCTCCGGTTCCGCAATCGCCGCCGCCTCCGGTTCCACCTCGGGCTCCGCTTCGGCCTCGAGCTCAACCTCGGGCTCCGGTTCCGCAATCGCCTTGGGCTCGGACCCTTGAGCTGCCGGCTCATCGACCGGCTCCTCGGCGGATGTCGCTGACTCCGCTTCCTTCTTCTCCAGCAGTTGCGAGAAGATCGATGCGGCGTCGCGCGGAAGCGCCTGCAGCAAGCCGGCGAGTTTCGCCAGCGGAGCCTGGAATCCACCCGCGATGTGGCCGAGCAGCACATCGCGCGGCTCGATGTCCGCGAGCTGTGCGACCTTCTCCGGCGGCAGTACCTCGCCGGACAGCACGCCTGCCTTGATGACCAGCCGCTCGTGTTCCTTGGCGAAGTCGCGCAGCGCCTTGGCCACCGTGACCGCATCGGTCGTAGCGAACGCGAGCGCCGTCGGCCCCACGAGCACATCGCGAAGCGACTCCAAGCCCTCGGCATCGGCGGCCAGACGGGCAAGGGACATCTTGAAGACCTTGTAGTCGCCGTCTGCCTTGCGCAACTCTGTCCGCAGGCTTTGCTGTTCGGTGACGGTCAGACCGCGATACTCGGTGACGAACGTCGCCCTCGCCTCGCTCAGTCGCCGTCTGATCTCTTCAACTGCCTGGACCTTCTCAGGTCGTGGCATGGCTCCTCCTCTATAGGTAAGGCTCCTCGCCGAGGACGACGGGAGCCGCAGGAGCACACCCTACGCAGGCCGGGAATCGTCCCGTTTGAACTCTGAGGTACCGGCGGTCTTCGGTCGGGGTTGGAGTTGTGGACGGCACATTAGCACACGACGGCCGACGGCCGACAGCCAACAGCCCACAGCCGAGACGGCCAGGACGCCCTCACCGTCGGAAATCAACCAGCTGTTTGCTGTTCGCTGTTCGCTGTTCGCTGTCAGCTTCCCCTCTGGACATCGTCAGCTACGTGTGCGACACTCTCCATAGGTTCGGGGTCTCCGTTCGGGTGCACCGCACCGAAGGGCGTGGACCAAGGGCAGTCCGGGGTCGCTCCGGTGAATGTGCAGCCCCTACCCTGCACCACCGTTGAGAGGCTTCGGGAAGGCGGCCGCCCATCGCCGCCGCCCGGGCTCCCCGCATGGAGCCAACGCCCCTCCGTTTGGAGACCCCGACCTCACGCCAATCGAGTCAATGCCTCGGTCCCCTCCCAACTGTCACCACCACCGTGCCCTCACCGAGCACTTCAAGCGTGCTGCTAGTCCAGCGTTAGGCGCCATGCGGTGATCAATGCGCCGCTCACGTCGTACACACCGTAGATCAACGCCCCAGGGATACCGTTGAGTAAGGGGGGGTCGCGAACCAGTGATCTGATTCGAGAAAGGCGCCAGTAGTGGGTGACGAGCCGCGCAAGCCTCAACCGGAATGCAGGGTCTTCATATCGAGGGCTGGGCCGGTGGGCAGGCGTCAACGAAATGTGGGCATCCTCCCAGAGACACCACTCCTCGGCTGCCTTCTCATGAACAGCCGGATCCGGATGGGAGAGCATCCCTACGCGTCGATGAGACGAAACGCGCGCAGCGATTCGGGCACACGCGAACCGGTTCCACTCGCGCGGAAACCCTGCCCACGGTCAACCACTCCACCTTCGTACGGTTCGATCGGAGGGAACCTCCCCGCGACAGGTCAGCGGGCGAGAGCCAGTAGATCGTCGACCGCGCCGACATCGATCTTGACGCCGGGACCCATTGTCGACGAGATGCCGATGTTGCGTATGAATCTGCCCTTGGCGGACGCCGGGCGGGATCGGATGATCTCAGAGGTCAGCGCCGCGAGGTTCTCTACCAGGAGGCGGGACTCGAACGACACCTTGCCGATCGGGGCGTGGACGTTCCCGTACCGATCGTTCCGGTACTCGATCTTGCCGCTCTTGAAGTCGCCCACCGCCTTCTCGACGTCGATCGTCACGGTGCCGGCCTTGGGGTTCGGCATGAGGCCACGTGGTCCAAGGACCCGGCCGAGCTTGCCGACCTCCGACATCATGGACGGAGTGGCGATGGCAACATCGAAGTCGAGCGTCCTACCACCCTGGATCTCTTCGACGAGCTCCTTGCCTCCTACAAGATCGGCGCCTGCCGCCTCTGCTTCGCGGAGCTTGTCACCATCGGCGAAGACGGCCACACGGACCGTCTTCCCCGTGCCATGAGGAAGGGCGACAGTGCCGCGCATCAGCTGGTCGGCCTTGCGTGGATCGATCCCCAGACGAAACGCGACCTCCACGGTCTCGTCGAACTTCGCATATGAGAACAACCTCACCAGTTCGACCGCTTCGTCGGGCGAGTAGGCGGTGTCCTGGTCGTATCGCAAGAGTGCCTGCGAGTAGTTCTTGCCGTGTCTCGGCATCATGTACCTCCGTGGTTCAAACGGCCCCTCAGGGCCTCCCAGCTGGCAGCCCTCCGGGCTGCCGTACCTTGTATCTCGTACCTGGTACCGGGTACTGGGTACCTGGTACCAGGGCCCGAGCGAAGCTCAGGCCCCGACAGTGATTCCCATCGATCGGGCCGTGCCCTCGATGATCCTCATCGCACCTTCGATGTCCACCGCGTTCAGGTCGGGCATCTTGGTCTCGGCGATCTGACGGACCTGCGCTCTCGTGACAGACCCGACCTTCTCGGTATGTGGCGTCGCGGAGCCCTTCACGACGCGGGCTGCTTGCCGCAACAGCACGGCGGCCGGCGGCGTCTTGGTCACAAACGTGAACGTTCGGTCCTCGTAGATGGAGATCTCCACCGGAACGATCGTGCCGGTCTGACTCTCGGTCGCCGCGTTGTAGGCGCGCACGAAGTCCATGATATTGACGCCGTGCTGACCGAGCGCCGGTCCCACCGGCGGCGCGGGCGTCGCCTGACCTGCCGGGATCTGCAGCTTCAGGATCGCCGCCAGTTTCTTACGTGCCATTTCCAGTTCCTCTGATCTACTGCTTCTGAATGTCGCCGAACCCTAGTTCGACAGGAGTATCCCGTCCGAAGATGTTGACCAGGACGGTGACCTTCTGCTGGTCGATGTCCATGTCCTCGATCACGCCGTTGAAATCGGCGAACGGACCGGTGACGACCCGCACCGTCTCGCCGACCTCCCATGCGGGCTTGAATCGGGGTGCCTTCTTCTTGGCCTCGATCTCCTGCACACCAAGAAATCGCTCCACCTCGCGCCGGGACAGCGGTGTTGGCTTGACGCCCGAGCCGACGAACCCGGTCACGCCCGGTGTGTTCCGGACCGCGTACCAGGACGCGTCGTCGAGGTACATCCGAACGAGCAGGTAGCCGGGAAAGACCTTCTTCGGGACGGTGACCTTGCGTCCGGCCTTGAACTCGACGACGTCCTCCATCGGAATGACGACTTCGAAGATGCGGTCCTCGATGTGCATCGAGCGCGCACGCGACTCGAGGTTCGCTTTCACCTTGTTTTCGTAACCCGAATAGGAGTGAACGACGTACCAGTCACCCGGCAGATCGTACGGGCTGACAGGGCGCTCTTCGACGATCTCGGTCATGAGCCCCCCAGGAAGAACAGGAGCCCGTCCTTGAAGAAGACGTCCAGACCGAAGATCAAGAGGGTGAGCGCCGTCGACGTAATCACGGTTACAGCGGTGAACGCGATGAGCTGCTCCCGCGTCGGCCACGACACGCGCTTCATCTCGGCGCGTACCTCTCGCAGGAACCGCCTGAAGCGCTGCATCAGTGGCACCTGGTCGCCACCCGTGGCCGGGCGGCGCCTTCGCGGCTGCTGCTTCTTCTGTTTCAGTCGCCGGTCTTCACGGTTCTGAAGCCGGCGCATCTCTCGGTTCATTCTTCTCCTTGGCAGGGGTGGAGGGACTCGAACCCCCAACCTCCGGTTTTGGAGACCGGCGCTCTAACCAATTAGAGCTACACCCCTAGGGGTCCGGGACGGCCGGGATTATACGTTCACCCGAATCGGCGTGTAAAACCCCGGTCAGCTCACCAGTCGTCGTCGGCCCCATACTGCCACAGCCAGGCCGGCAACCACGACCGCGGTCAGTACGCGGACGCGTGCCCGCCCGCTCGAAGCGGGGATGGGACGATCCAGAAACGACATAACCCGGGTCACGAACCAGGGCGGCGCTGTCACCGGCTCATCTCGATACTCGTTCAGCGCCTTGCGCAGGGTGCGGTACCCGGCTGCTTCCGCCTGGCAGGCGAGACATTGCTCGAGGTGGCGAGCATCGCGCTCACCGAGCGGCACCTCCCCGAGGATGTGGCCGGGCAACACCAAACGCACCTTGCGACAGCGGAGACGATTCACATCTCCTCCTTCAAGTACTCGCGGAGTCGTACGTGAGCTCGATGCAAACGGACCTTCGCGGCCGTCTCGCTGATGCCGAGTGTCGCAGCGATCTCGTTGTGCGACCACCCCTCGACGTCCTTGAGCACGACGAGGGTCCGGTGCATTTCGGGGAGCCGGTCGAGTGCCCGCCGCAACGCGTCGCGCAGCATGGCCATCTCACCGGCATGCTCAGGCGTGAGCCGGCCCGTATCGGCGACGTCGCCGATCTCGTCGAGGGGATCCGCTGCGTTCCGCTTCGACCGCGATCGCATCGTCCAGGCGGTGTTCACGGTGATCCGGTGTACCCACGTCGAGAACGCTGCGTCTCCCCGAAACTTCGGAAGCGCTCGCCATGCCTTGATCATCGCTTCTTGTGCCACGTCGGCCGCCATCTCACGATCTCCTACGAGCCGAACCGCCAACCCGAACACCTCGTGCTGGTGAAGCTCCACCAGCCGCTCGAAGGCGCCGACATCACCGTTCCTTGCGGCATCGACGAGCGACTCGATCTCGCTGCCTTCGACACCTGGCGACGTCATCGGGTTACCGTCACTTCGGCGGCCACATGAAGGTCGGTGTCCGATTCCAGCGCCATGCGCACTCGTGCGTCCACGCCGTCGATGACCTCACCGGTCACACGGGTCGGCACGGCGGGACGGAGAGGTGAGCGGAACCTGAACCTCGCCCGTGCCAGGGGATGATCACTGGTGTCGTACCGGGCGGCCGCCTGGGTGATCCACGCAGCGGACAACTGCCCGTGAACGATCACACCCTCGAGACCTGCCACCACGGCGCTCGAGTGATCCCAGTGGATCGGATTCCAGTCGTGCGATGCTCCGGCGTACTTGACGAGATCCGCTCTACTCGCCGACTTGCGCAGCGGCGCGACATCCGCACCAGGCTCTGGGAAGTCGAGTATTGAAGGCGTGTCATTGGGACCGCGAGTCTCGACGTCCGGCTCGCCACCATCATCTCCCGAAAACCCCTGCTCCCCCGACGCGACGAACAGCGAGACACCCTCCACCAGCGGAGCCCCATCGTCGACCGTCATGCCGAAGGTGATGAACGCCGCTCCCGAGCGAATACGGACGCGTTCGACGGAGCCGGTCACCTCGACGGGTCTACCGATGTCGAGCGCACGATGCCACTCGAAGGTCTGCTCGCCATGAAGCACAGAGCGAACCTCGGTCGACACGATGGGATCCGACAGGAACAACGGTGCAACTGCGAATAGCAGCGCCGAGGCGAACGACGGTGGTGCGGCCGCACTCCACCGGGTCGGGTCGTCGCCTGTCGCGTCGACGTACGCGGCGACCTGCCCGGGTTGGATCTGCACGCGTGCGGGTCCGTAGGTCCTGCCCGTCAGTCTGTCCAGCTCCATCAGCTCTTCCTCACGCGCCGTCGGGGTGAGCATTCGCCCACCCCGACCAAGGAACCCCTCTTCTCCACCCGAGTTGCCACGATACTATGCGAAACGGCCCGGCGGGTCGCCGGGCCGTCCTGTCTTCAGTCGTCAGTCTTCAGTTCGCGGCCTGGAAGGTCACCAGACCTCGGGGCGGCGAGTGTTGCCGAAAACCGACAACCCAGAACCGCTCGCGCAGCGAGCTACCTCGTCTCCCTGTGCACGGTGTGGGTCCGGCACCACGCGCAGTACTTCTTGAGCTCCAATCGATCCTTCGTGTTGCGCTTGTTCTTCGTTGTCACGTAGTTGCGCCGCTTGCACTCGGTGCACGCCAACGTGATCGGCGGCCGCTTGTCAGATGCCATGGTCTCCTGCCTATTTGATGACTTTGGTGACGGTGCCGGCGCCGACGGTGCGGCCGCCTTCTCGAATCGCGAACTTTTGGCCGTCGTCCATCGCGATCGGGGTGATCAACTCGACCGTCATCTCCGTGTTGTCACCAGGCATGACCATCTCAGTCCCCTCCGGCAACGTGACCGCACCCGTCACATCCGTCGTCCGGAAATAAAACTGCGGCCGATAC
>Ga0315556_1001156_pt1 | contig 16132 bp, 12 predicted proteins | sample SalMarSW160310MG_FD_202112 | JGI IMG/M metagenome (GOLD analysis project Ga0315556, IMG submission 202112) | Salt marsh sediment microbial communities from the Plum Island Ecosystem LTER, Massachusetts, United States - Salt Marsh Sediment SW1603-10 ...
GCTGCTGTTCAACGACGTTGCAACCGCCATCTGGGCTGTCCTGATGTTCGTGGCGGTGCAGCAGTTCGACAACCACGTCATCAGTCCGAACATCCTCCGCAAACGTGTGCAGCTGCACCCCGTCTTCATCTTGCTGGCGTTGCTACTTGGAGCGTCGCTGGGTGGCTTCTTCGGGATTCTGATTGCTGTGCCCGTCGCGGGGGTAGCCAAGGTGGTTGCGGGACACTTCTGGCGGACCCGCGTGCTGGGTGAATCGTGGGAAGAAGCGGCCGAGGCCGTCGCCCCGGAGTACGTTCCACCGAGCCGGGAGAGCATCGTCGGCCGACTACGGCGCGCAGGTCCCCCTGGTGACCACGAAGAGGACGAGTCGGACGAGTAGCTGCTACTCGAGTTCGCCCAGGTACGCCTGAGAGAGATCCGGATGCTGACGGAGGGCCTCTGCGCTGTCCGAAAGGACGATTCGTCCGGTCTGAAGCACATAGCCTCTGTCTGCGATCGACAAGGCGATGTGTGCGTTCTGCTCGACGACCAAAATGGTCGTGCCCTGATCGTTGATCTCTTTGATGGTGTCGAACACCTGCTGCACGAGGATCGGTGCAAGTCCCATCGAGGGTTCATCCATGAGCATGACCTTCGGCCGGGCCATCAGTGCCCTGCCGATCGCGAGCATCTGCTGTTCCCCTCCTGACAGGGTCCCTGCCTTCTGAGCGATTCGTTCCTTCAGGCGGGGGAACAGGCCGAACACTCGGTCCATGTCTTCTTTGATCTCGGCCTTGTCGGAGCGCAGGTTGGCGCCGATATCGAGATTCTCGCGAACCGACATCTTGGAGAACAAGCGCCGATTCTCGGGCACCATGGCGAGGCCGCGGGCGACGATCTCCTGGGTACGCAGTGTCTCGATGCGTTCGCCGTCGAAGGTGATCTCACCCTTGTGGGCTCTGGTCATCCCCAATATGGTGCGCAACGTGGTGGTCTTGCCGGCGGCGTTCGACCCGAGCAACGAGACGATCTCGCCATCGTTGACGAAGAGCGACACGTCGTTGAGAGCGCGTACCGGTCCGTACGCGGCGCTGACGTCCTCGAGATTGAGGATCGGATCGCTCATGCCTGGGCCTCCGATGCCGCCCTGCCGAGGTACGCCTCGATGACCTGCTGGTTGGCGGCGACTTCGTCGTAGGTCCCTTCGGCGATCTTGCTGCCGTAGTCGAGGGCGGCCACTCTGTCGCACACGCCCTTGATCACCGGCATGTCGTGCTCGATGAGCACGATGGCATAGCCCTTTTCGTCTCTCAGGCGGCTGATCAGCTCGATGAGACCGTCCTTCTCCGCCGGGTTCATCCCGGCCGCCGGCTCATCCAGCAGCAGCATCCTCGGCTCGGTCGCCATGGCCCGTGCAATCTCGAGGCGTCGACGATCGGCGTAGGCGAGTTCCGACGCGAGCTGGTTCAGACGGGGGCTGAGCCGATCCCCGAAGAAGTCGAGCGCCTCCCTGGCGTTGTCGACGATCCGTCTTTCCTCTCGCACCGTCCGTCTGGAGTTGATGATCGTACCGAACACGCCCGAGCGAGTCCTTGTGTGCTGGCCAACCATCGCGTTCTCGATGACCGTCATGTTGGCGAAGAGGCGCACGGCCTGAAATGTACGTGCGATACCAACCCGGGTTACCTGGTTCGGCTTGAAGCCCACCAGGTTGTGGCCGTCGAAGTGGATGGATCCAGAGTCGGGTCGGTAGAACCCGGTCACGATGTTGAACAGGGTGGTCTTGCCGGCCCCGTTGGGGCCAATCACGCCGACGATCTCGCCGAGGTCCGCGTGGAAATCGACGTCGTCGACTGCCTGAACACCACCGAACCGCTTAGAAACGCCTTTGAGGTCGAGGAGATGACTCACGCCGGCTCCTCCGTGACAAGCTCACCCATGTGAGTCTCCTGTTCAGCGACGTGCAACTCCCTCAGTCGACGCTTGTTGGGAATGAGCCCCTCTGGACGCAGGATCATGATTCCGACGAGGATCGCACCGTAGATCAGCAGGCGGAACTCACCGAACTCTCTGAGGAACTCGGGAAGGCCGACGAGAACGAACGCGCCGATGACGACACCCGGGATGCTGCCGATGCCGCCCAGGATGATGACCGACAGAACGTTGATCGACACGAGAAGGCTGAAGCTGTTCGGGAAGATGGAGCCGATCTTGGCAGCAAAGAACACGCCGCCAAGGCTCCCGACACCGGCTCCGATGGCGAACGCGAGCAGTTTGTATCGAACGACGCTCACGCCCATAGCTTCGGCAACGTCCTCGTCTTCACGCATCGCGGCCCACGCGCGACCCACGCGTGAGTCCTTCAGGCGATACGCGACGTAGGCACCGATGAGTCCGAAGATCATGATCAGGTAGTAGAGGTTGCGCGGGTCTCGGAGGTTCCACGAGTCAGGGGGTGCGGGCGGGACGCGCAGCAGGCCTTGGGCGCCACCGAGGTAGGGGGCAAGCCAGTCGGACAGGACGAGCGTGCGGATGATCTCGCCGAATCCCAACGTGACGATGGCCAGGTAGTCACCCCGAAGTCGGAGAACCGGCGCGCCAATAGCAGCACCGATGATGACGGCGATTACCACCACGATCGGCACGGCGACCCAGAAGTTCATGAACCCATGAGTCGCAAACACCTCTCTGTTGCTGGTCACGAGGAACGAAGCAGTCGATGTGAGTACCCCTGTCGCGTAGGCTCCGACCGCGAAGAACGCTACATAGCCGAGGTCGAGCAGCCCGGCGTACCCGACCACGATGTTGAGTCCGAGTCCGAGCAGAACGTAGAGCCCCACGGTGCCGAGGACGTCGCTGATGAACGTTCCGACGACCCATGGGAGGGCGATGAGAACGACGATGATCACGCCCGCGAACACGCGGCTGTAGGTGCGCCGTCGCTCGTCCGGCATGTGAGTCTGGAACTGCGCCACCGTGTCACGATTGTGGAGCCAGAGCCAGCGTCCGACACCGGCTACCACGACCGTGATGATGGTGCCCACTATGGTGAGGCCGCCCTTCGCGGGGTCGTAGAGCCAGTCTGATGGGATCGACAGTCCCTCGATTACACCTGTGAGCAACGGCTCGGCAAGGCTGACTCCCAGAACCATGGTCAGGCCGTACACGATCGCCCCACGCCATTCAACGGCGAGCGTGCGAAGCGCCGCCGCCGCAGCACCGAGGGCACCGCCCACGATCACCAGCAGGATCGGGCCGAGGATCTTTCCCGCCCCGAACTCGAGCACGTTGAGGAGGCCGGGCGTGACCGAGACGAACACGTTCCGCACTTGGATCCCGGCCGACAGCATGATTTCGAGGATGACGACGCAGGCTGCGATGAACAGCCCGGCGAATGTTCCGGTCACGAGTCCTATGAGGGCAGGCGGATCGTTGTGCTCTTCGGTCGGCTTCGAGGTCAGGTAGCCCGTCCCGATGAAGGCGAGGAGCATGAGCGTCGTGCCGAGTCCGATGACGTTGGTGATGATGAACCGGTCCTCGAAAGCCTCGATCATGCCGATGAGGGCGAAGTAGAGGATGATGGCTCCTCCGATGATGCCCTGGCGGAATCTCGTGCGGATCATCTCATGCCCTCTCATCCCCTGCGGCGCCGAAGAAGCCGCCAGGCAGGAAGATCAGTACGAGCACCAGAATTCCAAAAGCCACGACGGGCTGAAGCTGATTCGGCGACGGAACATTCGCGCCGGTCAGGAACAGGTTCGGTCCCACCGCTTCGAGGATTCCGAGGACGAGGCCCCCCGCTGCCGCGCCGGTGATACTGCCGATGCCGCCGAGAACCGCGGCCGTGAAGGCCTTGAGGCCCGGAAGGAATCCCATGATGAAGATGACTTGGTTGAAGACGAATACGAACAGGATGCCCGCGGCGCCGGCAAGCGCGCCGCCAATGGCGAACGTCGCGACGATCGTGCGGTCCACGTCGATGCCCATCAGTGCTGCGATCTCGCGATCTTCGCCGACCGCACGCATCGAGCGCCCTGTTCGAGTCTTGGCAACGACGAGGAAGAGGACGCCCCACAGAATCAGTGCGGCGATGATCACGATCGCTTGCTTCCGCAGGACCTCCACACCGAAGAAGTTCCAGGTTCCCTGCAGGACATCGATCTCGGGGTACGAGCGAACGTTGGCACCGAACAGGCCGCGCATCGTGTACTGGAGGAACAGGGATGCACCGATGGCCGTGATGAGGGGGACCAGCCGGGGGGCGCCGCGAAGCGGGCGGTAGGCGAGACGTTCCAGCACGATCGCGACGACCATCGATACGGTCATCGAGATGACAAGGAGTATGGCGATCGAGATCAGCGGATGCGTGTTGAGAAAACCGCTGCCCGCGAACCCCACGGCGACGAAGTAGGCCGTGTAGGTGCCGGAGGTGAAGACTTCACCGTGGGCGAAGTTGATCATGAACAACACCCCGTAGACGAGGGTGTACCCGATGGCGATCAGTGCGTAGACACTGCCCCTGGCGATTCCGTTGATGACGAGCTGACGCCAGTTTGCCCCGGTGAACTGGCCGAGGCGGAGTGTGGCAGCACTGCCCGCAACAACCCCGTAGATGATCGCCAAGCTCAGGGCGATCAGAATGATGCGACGCACTGGGAGTCGCTCGAAGGGGATTCTTCGAGCGCTCCCGGTTGGTGGTGGTGCTGCGTTCATAACAAGTGGTGTGGGAGGGGACAGCTGCCCCCTCCCACTGAGTCGACTAGCTTCCCAAGCTCATTTGCTTGCTCCAGACAGGATCTGTCATCTGGCCGTTCTCGACCTGGACCATGGCGATCGTCGCCGTGGTCTGGCAGTCTCCGTCGGCATTACAGGTCAAGTTGCCCGTGATGCCTGGGAAATTCGAGGTGGCGAACAGAGCGTCTTTCAGCGCCGTTCTTGGGATGAAGATCGTTCCACTGGAGTCGGTTGCAGGGTCGCCCTTGGAGTCGATCGCGACTTTCTTGATCGCTGCGAACAGCATGTTGGTGGCGTCGTAGGCGTGTGCGTGGAACACCGCCGCAGGCTCGGCACCGAACTGTGCCACGTAGGCAGGCAGGAAGTCGTTCGTGTAGAAGCTCTGGTCTCCACCGAACGCCTTCAAGTCGGGGCCCGACAGGTACATCCCGTTGGCTGCATCACCTGCCGCGTTCAGGAAGTCCGTCGACGTCATGCCGTCCGAGCCGATCAGCGTCGCGTTCTCCAGACCTGCCGTTTGGCGAGCCTGCTGGGTGATCAATGCACCCTCGGCGGCGAAGATCGGGTAGTACAGCACGTCCGGGGCGGATGTTCCGATCGAGGTCAGCACGGACGTGAAGTCCGTCTCACCGACCTGGATCGCTTCCTGGGCCGTGATCGTGCCGCCCAACTGCGTGAACGTGTCAGCGAACACCTGCTGCAGACCGTCTGCATACGGGCTGCCGTCGTGGATCGTCGCTGCCGTGCGGGCACCCAGCTCGTTGTACGCGAAGTCCGCCACTGCGGCGCCCTGCAACTTGTCGTTGTGGGCGGTACGCAGATAGAACGGCTGGTGCTGGCTGGGCGACGTCAACGCCGGTCCGGTATTCGACGGCGAAATCAACACGATGCCCTTGTCCGACAGGATCTTGTCGGCGACACCCTGTGCAGCGCTCGAGCAGCTCGTGCCGATCACTCCCACAATGTCGGGGTTCGACGCCAGCGCCTGCGCGCCGGTCTGTCCACCTTCGGCCGAGCATCCATCGTCCTGATTGTTGAACGCGATGTCATGGCCGTCGATCTGGCCCGACTTCGCGTCGAACGTGCCGTCCAGATAGTCGGCCGCCAACACGACGCCGTTCTGGCTGTCCTGACCCAACGCGGCGTTGGGGCCGGAGATCACCAGGAGTGTTCCGACCGTGATCGGGGATCCGGCCTTGACTTCGACGCACCCGAACGGGTCGCTGGTGCACGCGTCGGGGGCGGCTGTAGATCCACCGCCGCAGGCAGCAGCCAGCATGGCGAATGCCGCGACCACGAGCAAGAGCTTTCCGGTCTTTGTTCTGATCATTTGTTTCCTCCCTTGCTGCCGACTGGCGGCAGCGAGTTAACTGACCCGAGCCGTAGCCCAGGCTGGTCGTGGAGTGTAGGCATGTTTGTCGGTTTGATGTCGTGGATCGTCGCACGTTGTACCCTGACGGCACAGGAGGACACGTGACCGAAGAGATTGCCCCCCGTGACGCGTACGCACGCATGATCACCGCAGAGGTCGCCGATGTCACCGATGCAGGTGTGGTGTTGGACCGGACCGTGTTCTACTCGCGTGGTGGTGGTCAGCCGGGAGACACGGGCGTTCTCAGGTGGGACGGTGGAATGGTGGAGGTTGTCGATACGTATCGTGTGGCGGGTGTGCCCACCCACGCGATCGAGGGGACACCACCGCCGGTTGGCACAGCCGTCGAAGCTGAGATCGACTGGCAGCGCCGCCACCTTCTCATGCGCACGCACACCGCGCTTCATGTGTTGTCGGCGATCATCTGGCGCGACTTCGACGCCAAAGTGACCGGCGGCAACATGGAGCCTGGTGCCGCCCGGATGGATTTCGAGCTGGACTCGATCTCCGTCGAGTTCGGACGCAACGTGGAGGAGCGCCTCAACGCCGAGCTGGCCAAAGACCACCCCATCACTGTGCTGTTCCTTCCCCGTAGCGAAGCACTCGCGGACCCGGACCTGATCAGGACGAAGGTCAATCTGCTGCCGTCGACGATCGACCCGGTCCGGATCATCGAGATCGGCGACATCGACAAGCAGGCAGATGGAGGCACGCACGTCCGGTCGACGGGAGAGGTAGGGACGGTGCATGTGGTGAAGACGGAGTCGAAGGGGAAGGGCAACAAGCGTATGCGGATCGAGCTGTGATCGATTTCCTGCTCGGTCTCTACTTCGCATCGCTGTTCGTTCGAGGATGGTTGCGCGGATTCGCCCGTGAACTGATGGATCTCATCGGTCTCGTGGTCGGCATAGCGCTCGCGTTCCGGCTGAGTGGTCCTGTTGGTGCGTTCCTCCAGGACTGGTTCGGGACATCCGATGTCATCTCGCGTCTCGTCGGTGGACTGATTGTGTTCCTGATCGTCGGGGTGGGTGCGAGCATCGGAGCGCACTTCCTTCAGAAGGTCTTCACGCTCCCCGGCATGGCGTTGAGCAACCGTCTGCTCGGAGCTCTGCTCTCAACGCTGTGGGCACTGTTCGTCGCAGTGCTCATCTTGTCATTGCTGATCGTGTTTCCGCTGCCGGGGTCGGTCGCCGGACGCCTCGAAGACTCGAACGTCGTCCATTACCTCACCGATCCCGACACGCCCGCGCAGACCGTGTTTCATGCAGTCGCGGGCGACAGAGTCCTCGAGTCGCTTCTGAATCTGAAGGATCTCGTCGGTGGCAACGAGGTGATCCTCGAAGAGGGACAGTCACTGGAGATCCCTGTCGCCCGGCCCGACGAATTGACCGAGGACCCGAAGGCCGCGTCGACGATCTTCGATCTGGTCAACCGCTCGCGACTCGAGGAAGGGGCCGATCCGCTTGCATGGTCGCAGCCGCTCGCCGACGTCGCTCAGGCCTACGCAAGGGAGATGTACGAACGCGGGTTCTTCAGCCACGACTCGCCGGTTTCCGGCACGGTGGTCGACAGGGTCGACGCCGCCGGCATCCCATATCATGTGATCGGTGAGAACCTGGCACTTGCTCCGACCTCGAGGGCAGTCCACGAGGGACTCATGGCCAGCCCCGGCCATCGCGAGAACATCCTCAGATCCGGCTTCACGAAGGTGGGGATCGGTGTTGTGGACGGTCCGCTCGGGTTGATGGTCGTCGAGGTGTTCCAGGGGTGAACGACCTCGTCGATCGCTTTGTCGATGCCTACCGTCCGTACGTGCTGCAACGCTGCACCGAGCGCGGGTGGGCGCACTCCAAGAGGGTGCTGACCTCGCTCGCCGAGGGAGAGGCGTGGCTGCGAGCGTCACTGACGAGCCTGTTCGACCTTCCTTTCGGTGCCCAGCGTCGCGGTCCGCTCGAGGTCTTCCAAGAGGCGATGCGGTTCCCAACGGAGGCACTGGCCGCGGACGGAGTCCAAGAACCGGAGCGGGACGAGACAGTGTCGCGAGCCCTACCGGGTGACGTGTACGACCTGGCCCCGGCGTCCACGCGCCTTCTCGGGGATGACGTGTGGGCGGCGCACATGGCGTGGGGTGCGAAGAAGGCAGCGGCAATCACGCGACCCGCCGTGCTCGTTGCGACCCGGAACCTGATCGACTGGTCGAGGATCGAGGAGGCCGCGAGTGTGGCATCGATGAGTGCGGCCCGGTGGCGCGGATCGGCCAGCGGTGCGGCGCTCGTGTGCGTGGATCTCGAACGAGATGACGCCTTGGCCATCGTGAAAGCGGGAGTCACCGAGGGTGTCTCTGTGGTCGCGTACGGGCCCCACCGGTCCGTCGAGGTCCTCGACGCTGCGAGGGCAGCCGGCGCTTCACGTGTGCTTGCGCGTTCGGCGTTCTTTGCTCGGCTCGATCTGTCGGCGTGGGCAGACTGACACCCCGTTCTGGCGTGAGGAAACCGTGAAATGCGAGGCGAACTCACGCAAGAACGGGGTTAGGGAGCTCCCGCGGCTGAGAGCAGTTCAGCTTCCGAGCGGCGGATGGCGTCGCCAAACATGTCGAGGTCGGGCATCGCGTCCCAGTCGGCGTGCAAACCCCATGCGATGTCTCCGTCGTAGCTGAAGAGAGCTATCCCGAGGTTGTGACCGGCCCACAGCGGCACTGCCGGGTACTGGACGATGAGCCGGGACTCGAGCAGGTACATCGGGAACTGGGGGCCCGGCACGTTCGTGATCGTCATGTTGAACGGGCGAATTCCGGTTGCGAGTCGTGCTGCCCTCTGGAGGAGGGTCATTGGGGTGCCCGAGCTGATCTGGACGAGCGTCGACGCCCCGAGTGCCTGGTTGGTGTCCTTGAGCTTCTCGGTGTGTTGTCTGATCAGCTCGAACCGTTCGATGGGGTCCCGCACGTCGATTGGCAGGTCGAGGAGCCACATCGCTACATGATTGCCGAGTGTTCCGCGTCGGTCCTTGGGGCGGACGCTGACCGGGACCATTGCGCGGAATTCGACGCCGGTGACATCGAATGCGCGATCCTCGATGAGGTATCGCCGAACGGCGCCGGTCGCGACTGCGAGAACGGCGTCGTTGACGGTGCCGCCGAGCGCGTTCTTGATGTGCTTGAAGTCGTCGAGCGGCAGGGTGAGCCAGTCGAACCGACGGTTGGGTCCGAGCGGCTGGTTGATGGGGGTCCGGGAGGCGGCCGACAGCCATCCCGACGCGAGCGAGTAGGCGACCGCCGATGCTCGCGCTCCAAGGTCCGAGACGAGCGTTCGTCCGTGCTCGATCATCTTGGGTAGGGAAATCGCAGCATTCGCGGCCCGCGCGATCCTACGAATCGTCTCGTCGGCGATGAGCTGCGCTCCGCTCGGAACAGGTCGAGGCTCGAACGGCGGCGCCGGCTCGATCTCGCTGCTCGGTTCGAGACCGAGAAGGACACCCATCAGGTCGACACCGGACACTCCGTCGAGCATGCAGTGGTGGATCTTGAAAACGAGGCCGAAACGGTTCCCTTCGCAGCCTTCGACGATCCACATCTGCCACAGCGGTTTGCTGCGGTCGAGTTGACTGCCGAGGATCTGACCGAACAGCTCCTTCAGCTGTGTTTCGGTGCCTGGCTTGGGTAGTGAGATATGACGGACGTGGTAGTCCAGGTTGAAGTGCTGGTCGTCGACCCAGATCGGGTTCTTCTCGATGGGGATCCACGCGAGCTTCTGCCGGTAGCGGGGGACGTAGTGGAGGCGGGACCCGATGAACGTCCTGATCCTGTCGATGTCAATACCGCCGTCGTCGGATCGGAGTGTCCCGCCTTCGAAGAGTGCGACACCGGCAACGTGCATGTGGGCGGTGGGCGACTCGAGCGCCAGGAACGAAGAGTCGAGGAACGAAAGACGATCGTAGGTGTCCACGGTGGCTACTCCTGATCCAAGACTACGACTCCAGGTGGGTTCCGATGTCATTGCGCTCGGCCGTCGAGAGGGCACGGGTCGCCGCGGCGATGTCCTGACTTGCGATGCCCACCGACTTGAAGAGCGTGACGGGCGCTCTGACGGCGCGCACCAGGAGATCGCCGATGGTCGCGTCGGGCGTTCGCTTTGCCTGGATGAGGTCGCCCGCCTCTTCTCGTGCTGCGGCGACATCGTCGACCACGACGAAGGCACGTCGCACGGTCTCGGGCGGGATCTCGGCCATGTCGGGTGTGAACGCACCAATGGCGTTGATGTGCACGGACGATGGAACGGCCTCGTCTCGAAACAGCGGTACGTGGGACGGTGTGGCGGTCGAGATGATGTCTGCCTCCCGAACGGCCTGTGATGCCCGTTCGACGGGGATACCCCCGACCTGCTTGGCGAGGCGTGTTGCTCGTTCGACGTTGCGGGACCACACGAGGATGCGATCGATCGGGCGCACCGCCCGAACCGCCTCGATCTGGTCGCGTGCCATCGCGCCGGCACCGAGCATCGCCAGGGTGGAGGCGTCTTCGGCTGCGAGGAGATCGGTCGCGAGACCCGCCGCTGCGCCGGTTCGGATAGCGGTGAGAGTGGGGCCGTCGACGGCGCCAACGGTGTGGCCCTTCCGATCGAAGATGACGACGATACCCGCCGGGTCGCCCGGTGTGATCGATACGACCTTGATGCCGGTGTGGTCGCCGACGCGGCCGGCCATGAACAGCGACTGGCCGAGAAGCACTCGTTGCGGTGTCTCTCGATCCTTTCTGAACGCGTCGCGCATGGCAGCGATAGCATCTTTCATCGGAAGTGCTTTGCGAAGGTCTGCCGCGGTGAGGTAGCGCATCAGGCGAGCACTCCCCGGTAGTTGACGGCCAGTGGCTCGCGGTCGACCCCGAGGAAGGAGAGCGGCACGTCCGTGTCGTATGGTGCCTCGGTACCGGCGATCGCTTTTGCGAGCATCGAGCCGATCATCGGTGCGAGCTTGAACCCGTGGCCGCTGAACCCGTTGGCGACCCACCAGCCGTCGAGTGCCGTAGGTCCAAGAACGGGGTGGACGTCTCGCGGGTTCATCGTGTAGAGGCCCGCGATGCCGCCGACCGCACCTCGGTGGGGGAGTGCCGGGATGCGGTGGTGGAGGGCGTGGATCTTGATGTCCTTGAACGCTGCGTCGGCCGCGGTCAGGTAGTCATCCGGATCAGCCATCTCGCGTTCATCCTCGGGGAGCACCGACCCGAAGAGAATCTGACTGCCGTGTGGCCGCAAGTAGATGTCGTGGTCGGCGACGACCGGGATCGATCCGAGCTCTCCTTCAATCGATCGGTGAACGACCTGGACGCGGGTGGGGGTGAGTGGCCAGCCGGTGTCGACACCGGCGAGAGCGTTGAGGTGGTTGCACCATGGACCGGCCGCGTTGACGACCAGGCGCGTAGCGATCCGTGTGCCATCGGTGGTCTGGACACCTGTCACCTTGCTTCCGTCGATATGGACCTTCGCAACGGCGGATCGAAAACGCACGTCGGCGCCTTCTCTGCGAGCGGCCTCGACCAGATCACGATTCGAGCCGGTCGGATCTGCGTATCCACCGTCGTGTTCGAAGACGGCCGCCTCGAGGTCGAGGCACTCGTGGATCGTCTCGCCCGTGAGGTCGAATGGCAGGTCACACGTGGAGACCGAGGGGAAACGCTCGTGGATGTCGTCGGCGCCGAGGACGGATACTCGTACACCCTGCGAGGCGAGCCTGTCGGCGGCCGCCTGCGCGGTTGCGGTCGTGAAACCGAGAATCCAGAGAACACCGGTGCGGGTGAACTGGCCGGCCGGTTCGGCGATGCCGACGAAGTCGGACCAGTTGCGGTACGCCTCCTGACCGCCCAAGGCGAGCCTGACGACCTTGGGCTGTGTGTAGAAGGTTCGAATGACGGCCGAGGACGCGCCCGTTGATCCTTCGGAAGGGCCGGCACCCTTGTCGAGGACGATGATCGTGTCGGAGGTTCGACGGGCGAGCTGGTAGGCGATCGACGAGCCGATGATCCCTGCGCCTACGACGACGATGTCCGCGGTCTCCACTGCTTCCCTCCAACCGGCATTCTCACTGTATCCAGCGAGGCTTTGGTTGTCGCTCGCGAATGATCGGAGCGAGTGTGGACACGGCGCCCGCGGCAGGATTCGAACCTGCGACCTACTGCTTAGGAGGCAGTTGCTCTCTCCCCTGAGCTACGCGGGCGGGACCTACGTGGAAGTCTCCGTGAACCTTCCGGGGATCCTTCGGCGGCCGAGTGTACCGGCTGATGAACGACGGCTAATGGCAGAAGACTCGGGCGCCGGCGTGCTGGTCGCCTGTTCTCGGTGCGCTCGGCACCGTCGAAGAGCGAGCACCGGAGTCATCCACGCGTACCGGCCGTCTATCCGATGTTCACGGCCACGTCCAGAGTCACGGCGATCATGTCGTCGAGTGACTTCTCGCGAGCTTCAGGTGGCATGGCTTCATCCGAGTCGAGCACGTCACTGACGGTCAGGATTGACGCGGCACGTACGCCGTTCTCGGCGGCAACGGCGAACAGGCCGGCTGACTCCATTTCGGCGGCGAGGATTCCCATGCGTCTGCAGAGTTCGAAGATCTCCGGCTGCGGGTGATAGAACTGATCGGACGTGAGCACGTTGCCGACCCTGACATTCAATCCTCGACGCTCTGCGGCCTCCACCAGCGACCGGGTCAAACCGAAGTCGGGAATCGCTGCGAAGTCGTAGCCGCCAAACCGAACGCGGTTCACGATCGAGTCGGTCGATGCCCCGGCGGCGATCACGAGGTCTCCCACAGAGAGGTCCGGTTGAATGCCGCCGCAGCTACCGATGCGAATCAGAGTCGTCACGCCGTATTCGCGGATCAGCTCCGTCGCGTAGATCAGCGCCGAAGGAACTCCCATCCCCGTACCCATCACCGAGACGCGTCGGCCTCGGTGGGTGCCCGTGTAGCCATCCATGTTCCGCACTGCCGTGACGAGGAGAGCATCATCCAAGAATTCCTCGGCGACATGGCGGGCACGGAGTGGGTCGCCGGGCAGCAGGCAGACATCTGCGAAGTCGCCCGGTTCTGCAGACATGTGCGGTGTCACCATCAGTCACCTACCCGTCTTCAGCCGAGTCTTTCTCCTGTCGAACCTACACTGCCGGTCAGCGGCACTACGGCGTCTCAACCGGTTCGAACCTGAGCGTCCACACGGCCGTGTTCCCCCCCTGGTACTGGCGGTTCTCGTCGTACCAGTCACCTCCGGTGAGTATCGCTTCCCCGGTCTCGCTGTCGAATGTAACGTTGCCGGATCCAGACCCCAGCCAGTACCCAGGGTTCCGGTCAGTCCGGTAGAGGGTCCAGGTGTTGGCTTCGTAGTCGTATGCCCACAACTCCTCCGCGCCAAACATCTTCCAGGGGAGTGGTGGCCAGGACGTGTCCTCGCTCCCACCAAACAGGAAGGTGAGGTTCGCAGTCGGGTCGTACCACATCGCTGCGTACCCTCTGGCGGGTGGCGAGACGGCCGGTTTCATCTCGGTCCATGTGTTCGTATTGGTGTCGTATGCCCACGTGTCACCGAGCACCTCTCCTACACCGAAGCCGGTCGAGCCACCGAAGACGACGATCCGATCGGCGGCGCTGTCATACACGATGCCGTGATTGACCCGGCCCGGTGGTGAGGTCGCCGGTGTACGGTCCACCCACGAGTTGGTGTCGGCGTCGTAGGCCCAGGTGTCGGGCAGACCCTGGTGCTTCCCGTTCTCGATTCGGCCCCACTCGGCACCGCCGAACGAGACCAGCACATCGGACTCGGTGTCGTAGATCATGCCCTGCCCGTACCGGGTGACGAACGGCCCGTCGGGCGCGAGTTCCGTCCAACTGTCGTCGTGGACGTCGTAGGCGAGCGTTGCCCCGTCGTCGGTACGCGAGACCAGTATCCGGTCGAGCCCGCGGTGGTACGCGGCGGCACCGAGCGTCGGTTCCGCATTCCCCACCTCGGCGGCGATGTCCTCGGGAACCTCGAGTGCCGGTGTGCCCACTGTCCACGTCCCAGTTGCTCGATCGAACACAGAGGGCCCGGCGAGCGACATGACCACCAGCGTGTCGAATTGGGTGTCGTAGAGGAGAGGGTCTCCTTGGGGACTCGGAGCCTCGAATTGTTCCCACGACCCTCCGGACGGCGCAGAGGCCCACGCGTCGTTTGAGATCCCGATCGGCCCCGCTGCCTCCGACTGGGCCGGAACGAGCCGCTCGATGGCGGGCGCCGGCGGGCAGCCTTCCCCGATGTAGGCCCGGCACTCGGCGTCGGTCAGGTCACGCGTCACGCGGCCGCGAGCCATGTCGAGGAGATCGTCGATGTCGAGCGCCCACACTCGCAGCTCACCGTCGCTGCTCAGCGACGCGAGGCGGGTGCCGTCGGGGCTGAAGGCAACCGACGCCAAGCTGTCGGATTGGGCGGGCAGTACCAGGGTCTCCTCGGCCGTTGTCGCGTCCCACAGGCGGACCGTCCCGTCTCCCTCGGCGGTGGCGATTCGGGTGCCATCCGGTGAGAAGGCGGCGGCGATCCCGTTGGCGGAGGGACCGTGGAGACTGCCCAACTCGCGCCCGGTGAATGGCTCGTATATGATCGGACGGGCTATGCCTGTGGTGACGAGCATGCGGCCGTCGGGGCTGAATGCCACGTCGCCAACGCCGTCCGACGGGAAGTGGTATTGAGCCATGATCAGCTCGCCTGACTCGAGATTCCACACCATGACGGAACCGAACTCGTCGGTCTGGGGAAGGAAGCCCTGGGTTGCGAGCATGCTTCCGTCGGGGCTGAACGTGACGCTTCCGTAGATGGCGTCAAACCCATGAGTCGGGGCCGAAGGTTCCATTTGGGCCGGGGGGCGTTGCTCGTCGAGAACCACCCTCCACGTGCTGGTGTTCCATACACGGACGAACGGGCCTGCAGCCATGGCGAGTCGTGTGCCGTCCGGACTGAATGCCAGGTCGTGCGGGTCCGCATCGGGGTCGGGAGGCATGAGTTCTCGAAGCAGCTCACCGGTAATCGCGTCCTCGATGACACACCATCCTTCATCGGCGCCGGTAATACCGGCGAGCGCAATGAGCGTGCCATTAGGGGAGAGGACCCCTGCCGTTGCCGTCTCGCCGGCGACCGGCGGCGCGTACCGGTCCAGCTCTTCACCGCTGGTTGCGTCCCACAGAGATGCCCCCGAGTCCGTGTTTGTTGCCAGCACGCTCGTGCCGTCGGGAGTGAACGACACGGCAGAGGCCCCTGCCACGGTGGTCATCCACTCGTGACTGCCGGCCGCGCTGACGTCCCACAGTCTCACCTCCCAGGTTCTCGGCCAGTCGACCACGACGTCGGCCGGCCACTCCTGCGAGCCGCTGATCGTCGCGACATACCGTCCGTCGGGTGAGAACTGGACTTTCCAGAGGGGCCCGACGTGGCCGGGAAGCGTCGACACGATGTGTGCTCCCGACTCATCCCGTTCCCACAGGTAGGCGAGGCCTTCACGACCACCCGTGGCGAGGTACCTCCCGTCGGGACTCACGTCGATCGACAATACCGGGCCCGTGTGTCTGCGGAGCGTGCCGGTGACCTCGCCCGTGTCGAGATCGAGGAGCCGAACGAGGTTCCCGTCGCCGACTGCGACCAGGTGTTGATCGATGAAAGCAACCGGTCGACCCTGGCTATCGAATCCCTCCGGGATGTCCGATCGTTCTCCGGTCGCCACATCCCACCGGATGGCTCCCGTCATCAGGACGGATCCTTCGTCGCCGAGCGCGACGCCCCCGGGGCATTCGCCCTGCTCACAGTCGAGCGTGAATTCGGCGATCTGAGTTCGCGTCGTCAGATCCCACACACGGGCCGAACCATCGTAGGGGCTGATCGACGCGAGGAGTGTTCCGTTTCTGGCCGTGTCGAGATCGGTGATCCAATCGGTGTGCCCGTCGAGCGTGAAAAGCTCCTCCATCGACTCGCGGTCCCGGACTGTGATGTTCCCCCCGAAGCCGGCGACGACGAGCCACTCGTCGTCGGGTCCCGCCACCGCG
>Ga0315556_1001157_pt1 | contig 16123 bp, 10 predicted proteins | sample SalMarSW160310MG_FD_202112 | JGI IMG/M metagenome (GOLD analysis project Ga0315556, IMG submission 202112) | Salt marsh sediment microbial communities from the Plum Island Ecosystem LTER, Massachusetts, United States - Salt Marsh Sediment SW1603-10 ...
ATGGCTGCGTCCGGACGACGGGTCATGCGTGCCTGCCTCGAGGTGAGGGGTGGGCCGCGTGCACGGCGGCTGGAGCCAAAGGGACGACCTGGGGAGCGCCCTCGTCCGGACCGGGTCCCGGGTGCCGGGTCACCCGGACGGGCCAGCCGTACACCCGCTCCACCGTCTCCCGGACCAGCACCTCACGCGGCGTCCCACAGGCGGCCGGCCGGCCGCGCTCCAGCAGGAGCAGCCGGTCGGCAAAGCGCGACGCGGCGTTGAGGTCGTGGGTGACGAGCACCACGGTGGTGCCGTCCGGCCCCGCCAGATCGCGCAGCAGACCGAAGATCTCCATCCCGTGGCGGAGGTCCAGCGAAGCGGTGGGCTCGTCGAGCACCAGGAGCTCGGGCACCTGGGCCAGGGCCCGGGCCAGCCGGGCCAGCTGGAGCTCCCCTCCCGACAGGGTGGAGAGGGGGCGCCCCGCGACATCCTCCAGGTCGCAGCGCCCCAGCGCGCGGCGGATCGCTTCCCTGTCTTCGGAGGTCTCGGACCGCCACGGACCCAGATGGGGGTAGCGCCCCATGGCGACCAACTCCCGCACGCTGAGCGGGAAGGCCACCTCCTCGTGCTGGGGCACGACGCCCACGCGGCGAGCCAGCTCCCGCCGGCTCCACGAGGCCAGCGGCCGACCGAGGACCCGGACGGCGCCCGAGCGGGAAGGCAGGATCCCGAGAAGCAGGCGGAGGAGGGTCGACTTGCCGGACCCGTTGGGCCCCAGGATCCCGAACAGCTCGCCCGGATGCACCCGGAAGCCGACTCCCGAGACGGCCTCGCGTCTCGCGCCGCCGTAGCGGAAGCCGAGGCCCTCCACCTCGAACACCGCGTCCCCGCTCACTCGATCCGCTCCGAGCCGCCGTCGGAGTCGCGCACCAGCAGGACCACGAACAGCGGGACTCCGACGATGGCCGTGACCACGCCGACCGGGAGCTCGTTGGGGGCGAGCGCGGTGCGCGCCGCCGCGTCGGCGAGCACCAGGAACGCGCCTCCGGCCAGGAGCGAGGCCGGCAGCACGAAGCGGTGGTCGCTCCCCCAGGCCAGACGGATGGCGTGGGGTACGATCAGCCCCACGAATCCGATGGCACCGGCGACCGCGACGGTGGCCGCCACCAGGAGGGAGGTCGACAGGTACACGGCGCGCTTGGTCCACTCGACCCGCGTGCCCAGGTAGAGGGCGGTCTCCTCGCCCACGGCCAGCAGGTTGAGGGGGCGGGCCAGCGCCATCAGCAGGGCGCAGGCGGGTAGCACGTACAGCGCCAGCAGGCCGGTGTCGGCCCAGCCGGCCCCGGACAGGCTCCCCATCATCCAGAAGATCGCCGAGCGGAAGGTCTCGGTTCGGCCCAGGCTCAGAAACAGCATGATGAGCGCGTTGAAGAAGGCGCCGGCCACCACGCCGGCCAGGAGGAGCACACGCGTGTCCAGGGCGGGTCTCGTGCGCGCCGCCACCACGAGCACGACCCCGACGGCGAGCAGGGCACCCGCGAACGCCGCCAGGGGCAGGGACCACGGGCCGGCGGCGGCGAAGCCCAGGGAGAGGGCGGCCACGGCCCCGAGAGCGGCTCCCCCCGACACGCCGAGGACGTAGGGCTCGGCGAGCGGGTTCCGCAGCAGGGCCTGGAACGAGGCGCCGGCCACGGCCAGGCCGCCCCCGACGAGGCTGGCCTGGATGGCCCGCGGCAGTCGGAGGTCGAGCACGATCCCGCGGGTCGTGGCGTCGCCGCCCCCGGTCAGCGCGGCCAGCACGCGATCCGGGGAGAGCGGGGCCGCTCCGATCGCCGTGGCCAGGGCCACGCACGCCAGGAGCGCCAGGAACAGGGCCAGGAGACGGAGACCCGCGGCGACGCCCCGTGGGGTGTCCTCGCGCCGCGGCCGTGCTGACGTCGTGTCTCGAATCGGAGGTCCTCCCCACGGAGGCGTCGCGCCCGGCGGGGAGGGGGAGGTGCAGCGCGACGCGCCACGCCCGACCCTTCCCGCGAAGGGCAGTCCTCGGGCACGGATGGAGTCGGTCTCCTGACTCGAGGCGGTCGCGCTCGCCTTCCCGGTAGCCTCTCGAAGCTCCCAGTGGCTCGTCGAGCGCGCCGTTCCGCGTCCCCCGGGGGGGAGCGTCGGGCCTCTCACAGTGGCGGGGCCGTGCCGGATTCACACCGGCTTCCGGTAGACTCCATCCGCCTGTCTTCGGCACGAGAGATACGGTGGAGCCCGGGCCGGGGCAAGCCGCCGATGCACGAAGACCCGGCGGCGGCCGGGTCCCCGTCCCGGGCGGGAGCCCGGGATCCGCCGGTGGCGGATCCCTCGCGACGCGGGCATCTTCGGGGTCGTGAAGCCCACCCCGGCCCGCTTCCGGCGGCGCGGGCGCGGGGCCGGGGAGGGAAGTCGTCGGTCCGCCGGAGAGAGGGGTCGGCATGCCGGGAGAGGCGATCGCAGGCCCTACCGGACCGGAGCGCGACGGGCGCGCCTCCGGCCGCCGCTCGCGCGGCGGTCCGGGCGCCATGGTCGCCGCCGCCTTCCTGGGGCCGGGCACGGTCACCACGGCCACGCTCGCCGGGGTGCGTACCGGGGTGAGCCTCCTGTGGGCGCTCGGGTTCTCCGTGCTGGCCACGCTGGCCCTTCAGGAGATGGCGGCCCGTCTGGGCCTCGTCACCGGGCAGGGACTCGGTGAGGCCGTCCGCGCCCGCTTCGCCGCGGGCGCGGGGCGAGTTCTGGCGGCCGGCCTCGTCCTCTCGGCCATCGTGATCGGCAACGCCGCCTACGAGACGGGCAACCTCCTGGGAGGCGCACTGGGCGCGCAGGCGCTCGGCGGCGGCTCGGCGCGTGCCTGGGGCCTGGGGCTCGCCGCCGCGGCCGGCGCTCTGCTGTGGGCCGGGCGCTACCGGGCCATGGAGCGCTGGCTCACGGTGCTGGTGGCGGTCATGGGGCTGGTGTTCTTCGCCACCGCGGCGCTGCTCCTCCCCGCGCTTCCCGAGCTGCTGCGCGGGCTCGTGGTCCCCTCGCTGCCGAATGCCTCGCTGCTCCTGGCCGTGGGGCTCGTGGGCACCACGGTCGTCCCCTACAACCTCTTCCTGCACGCCTCGGCGGTGCGCCAGCGCTGGTCCGGCGCGGCCGACCTCCCGGCCGCCCGGCGCGACTCGGCCGTGGCGATCATCCTCGGGGGGCTGGTGAGCATGGCCGTCGTAGTCACCGCGGCCGGGGCCGGGGGAGGCGAGGTGCGGAACGCCGCCGACATGGCGCGCCAGCTCCAGCCGCTGCTGGGCGGGTGGGCGCGAGCCTTCTTCGGCGCGGGGCTGCTGGCGGCCGGCCTCACCTCGGCCATCACGGCGCCCCTCGCGGCGGCGTGGGCCGCCTGCGGCGTCCTGGGCTGGAAGGCCGACCTGCGCTCGCCTCGCTTCCGCATGGTGTGGGGGGCGGTGCTGCTGGCCGGCGCCCTGTGCACCGCAGTCGGAGTGCGTCCGGTTCCCGCCATCCTGTTTGCGCAGGTGGCCAACGGGATCCTGCTGCCCGGGGTGGCCCTCTTCCTCCTGCTCGTCGTCAACGACGGGAAGCGCATGGGACGGTGGCGAAACGGACCGTGGCTCAACCTGGCGGGCGGGCTCGTGGTCGGCGTGGCGGCGCTCCTGGGACTGCGCGCCCTCCTGTCGGCGTTGTAGGGGGAGCGGGAGCGTGAAGCGACGGCCGGGGGAGGGGGCGGCGCCGCGGGAGGCAGGACGCCCCGAGGCGCCCGCGACGCGGGTCGCCGTCGACATCGGCGGCACTTTCACGGACTTCGTGGTCTCGGTCCCCGGCGCCGCGGGCCTCCGTACCTTCAAGGTGCTGTCCACGCCGGACGACCCGGCCAGGGCGGTGCTCGCGGGCCTGGGGCGTGTGCTGGCCGGGGCGAGCGAGGCCAGACCCTTTCCGTCGATCGTGCACGGGTCCACGGTGGCCACCAACGCCGTGCTCGAGCGCAAGGGGGCCCGGACGGCGCTCGTGGCCACCGCCGGCTTCCGGGACCTCCTGGCCATCGGGCGGCAGGCCCGCCCGGAGCTCTACGATCTCACGCCCCGCAAGCCGCGGCCTCTGGTTCCGGCCGATCTGGCGTTCGAGGTGGACGAGCGGGTCGATCACCGGGGGCGCGTGCTCCGGCCGCTGGAGGATGCGGAGGTCGACCGGGTGGTGGCCGAGGTCCACGCATCGGGCGCCGAGTCGGTGGCGGTGTGCCTGCTGTTCTCCTTCCTGCGCCCCGAGCACGAGCGCCGCCTGGGCGAGCGGCTGCGGCAGGAGGGCCTCGCCGTGTCGCTGTCGTGCGATGTGCTGCCGGAGTTCCGGGAATACGAGCGCGCCAGCGCCACCGCGATCAACGCCTACGTCTCCCCGGTGCTGGGCCGCTACCTGGGACGCCTGGCCCGGGAAGGGCCGCGAGCGGCCTGGCGGGTGATGCAGTCGAACGGCGGGAGCGTGGGGCTGGAAGCGGCCGGGCGCGAGGGCGTGCGGGCCGTGCTCTCGGGGCCCGCCGGCGGCGTGGTCGGCGCCCTGCACGCCGCCGGGGCCTGCGGCTGGGACCGGATCATCGGGTTCGACATGGGCGGGACGTCGACCGACGTCTGCCTGGCCGAGGGACGTCCACGCGTGACCCGGGAGGGGACGATCGACGGTCTCCCGATCGGGGTCGCGGTGGTGGACCTCCACTCGGTCGGCTCGGGCGGTGGGTCGGTCGCGCGCGTGGACGTGGGGGGCGCGCTGCGCGTGGGACCCGAGAGCGCGGGGGCCGACCCGGGACCGGCGTGCTACGGTCGGGGCGGCGACCGGCCCACGGTCACCGACGCCAACCTGGTCCTGGGGCGCATGGATCCGGAAGGCTTCCTGGGGGGGACCATGCGGCTGGACGAGGAGGCGGCCCGCGCCGCGCTCCGCGAGCTGGCGGAGCAGGCGGGCCTCGAGCCACCCCCGGGCCTGTCGCCCGAGCAGGCCGCGGCACTGGGCGTGGTCCGCGTGGCGAACGCGCACATGGAGCGGGCGCTCCGCGTCATCTCGGTGCAGCGCGGCCACGATCCCGCCGACTTCACGCTCGTCGCCTTCGGCGGTGCGGGGGGGCTGCACGCGTCGGCTCTCGCCCGGGCGTTGGGGATCGGCCGCGTCCTGGTGCCCCGGACGGCCTCCGTGCTGTCCGCGCACGGCATGCTCGCCGCCGACGTGACCCGGGACTACGGCCTCACGGTCATGCTCCCGGGCACGACGGGCGCCGACCGACTCCGGGAAGGCTTCGCTCCCCTCGAGCGCCGGGCGCGCGAGGAGATGGAGGGCGAGGGCCCCGCCTCCGGGCTGCGTCTGGAGCCAAGCCTGGCGATGCGGTATCGGGGCCAGTCCTGGGAGCTCGACGTGCCGCTGGACGACGATCCTCCCGGCGCGTTCCACGCCGCGCACCGCGACGCGTACGGGCACGCGGACGCCGGCGCGGCCACCGAGATCGTGGGTCTCAGGCTGCGGGCCGTCCTCCCGGTGCGCCCGCCGGAGCTCCCGGAAGCGGAGCAGGCGGGTGCCGATCCGGGCGCGGCGCTGGACAGGGAGCGGCCGGTCGTCCTGGTCGCCGCCGCCGGCGCCCGGGTCGAGCCCGTGCCCTTCTACCGGGCGTCGGCGCTCCGGCCCGGGCATCGGCTGACGGGTCCCGCCGTGATCGTCCGCGACGACACCACCCTGTTCCTCGCCCGGGGAGACGGGGCGAGGGTGACGGCTCGGCTGGACATCGTCTTGGAGGTGACTGGCACGGAGGGCGAGAGGTGAGCGTGGACCCGGTCCGTCTCGAGATCTTCAAGCACCTGTTCGCCTCGGTGGCGGAGGAGATGGGCGGCGTGCTCAGGCGCTCGTCGTACTCTCCCAACATCAAGGAGCGCAAGGATTTCTCCTGCGCGATCTTCAGTGCTGCGGGAGACATGGTGGCTCAGGCGGAGCACATCCCTGTCCACCTGGGCTCCATGCCCCTGTCGGTGCGGGCGTGCCTCGAGGAGCTGGAGCTGGGACCGGGGGACGTGGCCATCCTCAACGACCCGTTCCGGGGCGGCACGCACCTGCCGGACATCACCCTGGTCGCCCCCGTGTTCACCGGACCCGGCGGAGCCCGGATCGGCTTCGTCGCGGCCCGAGCGCACCACGCAGACGTGGGGGGGATGACGCCGGGCTCGATGCCGCTGGCCACGGAGCTCTACCAGGAGGGTCTCGTGATCCCGCCGATCCGGCTGGTGGCGGGCGGAAAGATCCTGTCCGGGATCCGGGACCTGATCCTGGCCAACGTGCGCACGCCCGAGGAGCGCGCCGGGGACCTGGACGCGCAGCTGGCGGCCGTGCAGCGCGGCGCCGACCGTCTGGGAGGCCTGGCCGACCGCTACGGGGCGGACGCGGTGGGCGAGGCCATGGAGGCGCTCCTCGCCTACGCCGAGCGTACCACCCGCCGGCTGCTCTCCTCGATTCCCGACGGGATCTATCGCTTCCGGGATGAGATGGAGGACGATGGACGGGGCGGCGGCGCGGCGGGGATCGAGGTGGCCATCACGGTCGGGGGGGACGCCGTGCGGGTGGACTTCACCGGCACCGACGACCAGCGCGAGGCGGGCATCAACGCGGTGCGCGCCATCACGCTCTCGGCCGTCTACTACGTGTTCCGTTCGCTGGTCGGGCTCGACCTGCCGTCGAACAGCGGCTGCCTGGCCCCGATCGAGCTCGTCACCCGGCCTGGCTCCCTGGTGGACGCGCGCCGTCCGGCGCCGGTGGCGGGGGGCAACGTCGAGACCTCCCAGCGCATCGTGGACGTGCTGCTGGGCGCACTGGCAGGGGCGTGCCCGGACCGGATCCCGGCGGCCAGCCAGGGCACCATGAACAACCTGGTGCTGGGCGGCCGGGACCCCGCGACGGGCCTCCCGTTTACCTACTACGAGACGGTGGCCGGCGGGGCGGGAGCGGGAGCGTCCGTCCCGGGAGCGAGCGCGCTGCACACGCACATGACGAATACGCTGAACACGCCCGTGGAAGCTCTGGAGTACGCCTACCCGTTCCGGGTGACGCGCTACGAGGTCCGGCGCGGCTCGGGCGGTCGCGGCCGCTGGCCGGGCGGTGAGGGGGTGGTGCGAGAGGTCGAGCTCGGGGCGCCCGCCCGCCTGACCCTGCTGACAGAACGCCGCCGGCTGCGGCCCTACGGGCTGGCCGGGGGCGGCCCCGGCGCGGCGGGCCGCAACCTCCTGGTCCGGGACGGCCGCGAGGAAGAGCTCCCGGGCAAGGTGTCCCTGGACGTGCAAACCGGAGACCGCGTGCGGCTCGAGACGCCCGGGGGTGGAGGCTGGGGCGAGGAGGAGGAGACGTGAGGCGCCCGTCGCGCGCCGCGCTGGGCGGGACTGCGGTCGTGCTGCTGGCCGGGGCGGCGGTGGCCTGGGGTCTGCTCACGACACGCAACGGCCCGGGGTCCGCGGCGCCGGCCGACACCAGCGCCATGGCGGGGCTGCCGCCCGAGGCGCGCACGCCCGCGGCCCGCCGCGGCGAGGCGTCCTCGTCCGCGTGGCTGGAGATCCCGGCTCCGGTCGTGCCCTTCCGGTCCCTGGGAGGGGACACGGTGTCCCTGGCCGACTACCGGGGCCGGGTGGTGGTCCTGAACTTCTGGGGGACCTGGTGCCCGCCCTGCCGGCGGGAGATCCCGGGGCTGGAGGCGCTGCAGCGGCGAATCGAGGGGCACGGCGCCACGGTGGTCGGGCTCGCCATCGACTCGGGGACGCCGGCGCGCGTGCGAGCCTGGACGCGGGCGCACGGCATGACCTATCCGATCTGGCTCGGCGACACGGGCACCGCGGTCCGGTACTACCAGACCATGGGCTTTCCGACCACGCTGCTCGTGGACGCCGACGGCGTCATCCGCCGCCGCTACCTGGGGCCCCAGACCGAGGAGCACCTGCTGGGCGACCTCCGCCGGCTGGGCGTGGACGTGCCGGAGGCGGCGGCCTCGGGGCCCGCGGCCGCCGCGGAGTCCCCGGGCGGCGATCAGCCCCCCAGCTCGAGTCCCAGATAGACGGAGCGGCCCGGCGCGGGCTCGTAGTACCGGCCGCCGAAGCCGTTCGGCACGACCGAGCCGGCGTAGCGCTCGTCGAAAAGGTTGTCCACTCCCAGGAAGGGGTGGACTCTCCATCTCCCGAGGATCTCGTTCGCCTCGGCCCTGAGCTCCACCACCCGGTAGGCGTCCGTGCGCGCGACGTTGGCGTCGTCGACGAAGTACGCGTCCACCCAGGTGCCGCGCGCCTCCAGCCGGACCCCGGCCGGAAGGTCCGCGCTCGCGGACAGGTAGGCTCGCTGGCCCGGAACGCCGGGCTCGCGGTCGCCGGCGAAGTCGCCCGAGGGTGTGGCGAACGCCAGGTAGCGGTGGTCCTGGAGCGAATAGGCCGCCTCGAACCGAGCGATCGGTAACGGATGCGCGACCAGCCGCAGCTCGAGGCCCCGGCGCGACAGTCGCCCCGCGTTCCGGTAGTAGACCTCGCCCCCGGCGCCTTCGGAGGGCACCAGGGCGTTGGAGACCCGGGCGTCGAAGGCGGTCAGCTCCCAGACCAGGTGCCCGCCCGGCAGCTGTCCGCGCGCGCCGACCTCGCCCTCGACCGTGCTCTCGGGCCCCAGCTTCGGATCGAAGCCGCCGCGGCCGTCGGCGCGGTTCGAGAGCTCGCTGGTGGTCGGGGTCTCGAACGACGTGCCGAGGCGCGCCCAGCCGCCGAGCCAGGGAAGGGGGTTCCAGGTGAGGCCGGCCGAGGGGCTCAGGTGGCGCATCCAGCGGGTGCCGGAGTCGTTGCCATCCGCCAGGATCCGGTCACGAACGGAGAACCGGTAGCCGTCCACACGAAGGCCCGCGGATACATTCACGCTGGCTGCCGGCCGCGCCTCGAGACGTACGAAGGGACCCACCTGGAGGACGCGTTCCGTCTGGTCCTGGAGGCGCGCTCCCTCGCGGGCCCGATCCCCCGCTCCGATCCCGAGGTTCACGAATTCCCTCCGGTCGTCGACCTGAAGGCCCGCATCCAGGCCCGCCGTCCATCGGAGCGGTCCGGTCCGGCTCGACACCAGCCCCCGGACGCCGCCCGCGCTCCGTCCAAGCCGGATGACGCGGTCCGGAATCGGGTTCCACACGCTCCGTCCCAGGACCCACGCGGACGCCCGGAGCGTGGAGCCCGAGGCGAAGGGCGTCGTGAGGCTGAGACCGCCCTGGATCTGACCGGAGCGCTCCCCCGTCCCCTGCGCGACCTGCAGCGGGCGGACCGAGCGCGGGTCGGAGATCGAGGCCGCGTGGTCCAGCGCTCCGGGGTTCTGCGCCAGGGGTAGCTGGAACAGGTCGAGGACGGCGCGCAGCTCGCCGCCACCCCCGAGCGCGCCGCGGGCCACCAGGTTGGCCCGCCACAGCTCCGCGGCCGCGTGTCGGCGGAAGCCGTCGGTGAGCAGATGCGTCCCGTGGAACAGCCATGCCACGGACCCGTCGCGCCCACCCCCTCCCAGCTCCTCCTGGCGGAAGCCGAAGGCACCCGCCGTGATCCGGGCCCGGGGGGACAGCGGTGCTTCGGGGAAGGGCCCGGACTCGACCTGGATGACGCCCCCGGCCGCGTTTCCGTATAGGGACGAGGCCGGACCGCGCAGCACCTCGATCCGTCCGGCCGAGCCGAGGTCCAGGTTGCCGAGCGCCGCCTGGCCGTCCGGGAGGGTGAGCGGGATGCCGTCGGCCAGGACCTGGACGCCACGCACACCGAACTGCGCCCGCGCCCCTGCGCCCCGGAGCACGATGCGGTCGCCGAGGGAGAAGTTGTGGCGGTCCGCCACGAATACCCCCGGCACACTCTCCAGGGCGTCGCGGAGCGACACGCGCCGGCCGGCGCTCTGGCGGGCGGCGGCGTCCACCACCGTGACGGCTCCGGCTACCTCCCGGAGCGTCTCCGGGGCGCGGGTGACGGTCACCCGGAGGGGCGGGGCGGACCGGGGCGGAGTGGTGTCGGACGCGGCCGACGTGTCGGGCGGGGTCGTGTCGCGGGCCGCGGGAGCCGCGACCGACAGGGTGAGGAGGAGCGCCGCGAGATGCACCCGGGCTACACCGTGGGCGCTGCTTCCGGCTCCAGGACCTGGCCCCGGTAAAGGCGAGCGTACAGGCCATCCTGGGCCAGGAGCTCGGCGTGGGCCCCCTGCTCGACGATGCGGCCCCGCTGAAGGACCAGCAGTCGATCGGCGCGGCGCACGGTGCGGAGCCGGTGGGCGATGATGATAGTCGTACGATCCCGCATGGCGGCCTCGAGCGCCTCCTCCACCAGTCGCTCGCTCTCCGTGTCGAGGCTGCTCGTGGCCTCGTCGAGGATGAGGATCTCGGGCTCCTTGAGGAAGATCCGGGCGATGGCGATGCGCTGGCGCTGGCCGCCCGAGAGCCGGACCCCGCGCTCACCGACGGCCGTCTCGTAACCGTCGTGCAGGCCCGCGATGAACTCGTGGGCGTGGGCGGAGCGCGATGCCGCTTCGATCTCGGCCGGGTCGGCCGAGGGCCGACCGTAGGCGATGTTCTCGGCCACGGTGCCGGCGAACAGCATCGGCTCCTGCGGCACGATCCCTACGCGCTGCCGGAGCTGGGACAGCTGGAGCCGGCGCAGGTCGTGACCCGAGAGGGTGATTCGACCTCGGGTGGGGTCCCAGTAGCGGGGGACGAGATAGGCGAAGGTCGATTTCCCGGCGCCGCTCGGACCGACCAGCGCCACGATCTCGCCCGGCTCGATGCGCACGTCGATCTCCCGGAGGGCCCACGGATCGTCGGGCGCGTAGCGGAACCAGACGTTCTCGAACGTGACCGGACCCGACCCCTCTTCGTGGAGCGAGATCGGATCGGGCGGATCGGCGATGTCAGGCTCGGAGTCCAGGAGCTCGAACACGCGGTGCGCGGCCCCCTGGGCCTCCTGGTAGCTGCTCCAGATCGAGCCCAGAGCCGTGATCGCCGCCGCCACCTGGACGGCGTACAGGAGGAAGGAGACCAGCTCTCCGGCGGTGATCTGGCCGGCCACGATGAGACGACCGCCCTCCCACAGCACCGCGACGATCCCGCCGAAGGCCAGGAAGGTGATCGCGCCGAAGAAGCCGCCACGAACCCAGGCGCGCTCCAGGGCCGCGTCCAGGGCCGAGCGGATCCGGGAGTCGTAGCGCGTCCGCTCCCAGTCCTCCCGGACGAAGCTCTGCACGACCGGGATCTGCGTGAGCGCCTCCTCGGCCGTGGCGTTGGCCGAGGCGAGACGGTCCTGCACCTGCAGGCTGCGCTTGCGCAGGTAGCGACCGACGCCGAAGCCGAGCACGACCACGAGCGGCGCGACCGCGAGCACGGTCACCATCAGGCGGGCGTGCAGGAAGGCGAGGAGCGAGAGGCCGCCGATCAGGTAGAGGAGCTGCCGCAGGAGCTCCGCCACCTGATGACTCAGCAGGCTCTGGAGTGTCGAGCAATCGGAGGTGAGCCGGCTGGTGAGCTCGCCCGAGGAGCGCCGGCTGAAGAAGCCGGGCGACAGCTCGAGCAGGTGCGAGAACAGGTCGATGCGCAGGAAGGTGACCACGCGCTCGCCCGTGGCGCCCAGCAGGTAGACCTCGGCGAAGTTGAGTACGCCCTGCACGGCGAACAGGCCGAGGAGGATGAGGGCGATCTGGTTCAGATGCCCGAGGTTCCGCTGGATGAACGCGGCGTCCATCAGGTAGCGGACCACCAGCGGGAAGCTCAGGCCGATGGCGGCCGAGACGACCAGGCACGCCATGGCACCGGCGAGCGCCCGCTTGTGGGGCTTGAGCCGGGGTCCGAGCTTGCGCAGGGCGAACAGGGTAAAGCGGCGCGCCTTCTTGCTCTTCTTCCCGTCCGTTCCGTCCCGCGACCCGTCGCCTTCCAAGCTCTCCGGCGGCTGTGCTTCGGAGTCCCCGTCCACGCCCGTCACCTTGCTTCGGGCGACACCCGCAGGGGGGCCCGGTCCTGTTCGATTGGCATGCTTCGATATCCTCCGGAGGCCCCGCGTGGCGCCGCGGCCGGTCGATCCCTATGTTCGCGCCCGGATCGGGCGCGGGGAACTTCGCACGATCCCCGAACGCGACGCAAACGATTCGGCACGCCGGCCCGTTACGGCCCGTGCCCGGAGGAGCACCTCCTCTCGAGCAACGACATGGAATCCGGACCCGAGAACCCGAGCGGACGCTCACTCCGGCGCTGGGGCGGCCTGGCGGCTCTCACCCTCGCGGCCACCTATGGTCTCGTCGTGCTCGGCGGCATCGTCCGGATCACGGGAAGCGGCCTGGGCTGTGGGCCCGACTGGCCGCTGTGCCAGGGCCGGCTGATCCCACCGATGGACGTCCCGACTCTCATCGAGTACGGCCATCGCCTGGCCGCGGCCAGCGTGGTGACCCTGGTGACCCTCCTCGTCGTGTACGCCCTGTGGGCGGCGCGCCGCACGGACGTCATGCGGCGTCCGCTCCGGCTCAGTGTGGTCGCTCTGGCGCTTGTCGTGGTGCAGGCCCTGCTCGGCGCCGTCACGGTGTGGCTCGAGCTCCCGCCCGCCACCATCGTGATCCACCTGGGCACGGCCATGCTCCTCCTGGCACTCCTGGTGGTGGGAACGACGCGAGCCCTGACCGGACGCCGCGCGCCGCGCTGGGACCGGGCGGCCCGCGCCACGGCCGGCATGGCCGGGCTGGCGTTCGTCGTCGTGCTCCTCGGAGCGCTGGTCGCCAACCTGGGGGCCTCGACGGCGTGCCGCGGGTTCCCGCTGTGCAACGGGAGCGTCCTGCCGGCGGGAGGGTGGCGGACGCACCTGCACTGGACGCACCGGCTGTTCGCATACGGGCTCGCCGGGCTGGCCGTGTGGCTCCCGTTCCACGTGCGCCGACACCGGCCGGGGGACCGGGCCGCGCAGCGAGCAGCCGCCACCGTGACGGCCGTCGTGCTGATCCAGATCGGTATCGGGGCCGGCATGATGCTGGGCAACCTGCCGGCCCTCCTGCGCGCCTTGCACGTGGCCGGCGGGGCCGCGGTGTTCGCCTCCCTGGTGTGGGCGGCGACCCTGGTGTCGCGGCCGCGGGCCGCCGCCTCGCCGGCCGGTCCGGGCGAGCGGCGGCCGGCCGACCGAGACGCCGATCCCGCGCCCGCACCCGTGACGATGGGCTCCGGCGTGGAGGGGGCCGCCCTCAGGTGCCCCGTGCGCTCGCTGGAAGGGGGCGGGGGCGGGGTCCGCCGCGCCATGCTCGACTACGTGGCGCTCACCAAGCCGCGCATCATCTCGCTCCTCCTGGTGACCACGGTCGTGCCAATGTTCGTGGCCGGTCACCCGACCGCGTGGCTCGTGCTGTGGACCGTGGTGGGCGGCTACCTGATGGCGGGCGGGGCGAACGCGCTCAATATGTACCTGGACCGTGACATCGACGGGACGATGCGCCGCACGCGGCGGCGCCCCATCCCGAGCGGCCGGGTGCCGGCGGTGCGCGTCCTCCTGTTCGGGGTGGCGCTCGCCGCGGTCGCGTTCGCCGTGTTCGCGCTGGCGGCCAATCTCCTGGCCGCCGTGCTCGCCCTCTCCGGCCTCCTGTTCTACGTGTTCGTGTACACGCGGTGGCTCAAGCGCTCGACGCCCCAGAACATCGTGATCGGGGGGGCGGCCGGCGCGTTCCCTCCGCTGGTCGGGTGGGCCGCCGTGTCGGGCCACGTCGGCCTTCCGGCCCTGTTCCTGTTCTTCATCGTGTTCTACTGGACGCCCCCCCACTTCTGGGCTCTGGCCCTGATGAAGGAGCGGGACTACGCCGACGCCCGCGTCCCGATGGCGCCGGTGGTGTGGGGCGAGCGCGAGACCAAGCGGCAGATGCTGCTGTACAGCCTCGTGCTCGTGCCGCTCAGCGTGATGCCGGTGCTCACCGGGTCGTTCGGCCTCGTATACGGATGCCTGGCGATCCTGCTCGGGGGCCGGTTCCTGTGGCTGATGGTGGAGCTCCTGCGCGAGCGGGAGCGCACCGGCAAGGCGTGGCGCCTGTACCGCTACTCGCTCCTCTACCTGGCCCTGCTGTTCGGCGCCATGCTGGTCGACCAGTTGGTGCCGGTGCCGGTCGTCCCGAGCTCGGTCCCGACCGTGGCGCTGGAGGGCGCGGCGTCCGGGGTCGGGCCGGCCGCGGTCGCGGTCCGGATCGTGCCGGTGGACCTGGTGCGGTCCTCGCCGCGCGGGCCGCGGGAGGATCCGCCGGCGCCGCGCTGAGCGCGCTCCGGGAGGGGGATAGTCCAGACCGGGGGTCCCGATGCAGGCTCTCACCGTCGATCGACTCCAGTTCGCCTTCACCGTCACCTACCACTACCTGTTTCCCCAGCTCACCATGGGGCTGGCGCTCCTGATCGTGATTCTCGAAACGGTCGCGCTGCGCACGGGGGAGGAGCGCTACGAGCGGGCCGCGCAGTTCTGGGCGCGCATCTTCGGCATCAACTTCGCCATCGGCGTGGTGACCGGGATCCCCATGGAGTTCCAGTTCGGGACCAACTGGGCGGCGTTCTCCCGGTCGGCGGGTGGGGTGATCGGCCAGACGCTCGCCATGGAGGGCGTGTTCGCCTTCTTCCTGGAGTCCTCCTTCCTCGGCCTCTTCCTGTTCGGAAGGAAGCGCCTGAGCCGCCGGGCCCACTGGGCGACGGCGCTTCTCCTGTTCCTGGGATCGTGGTTGTCGGGCTACTTCATCGTGGCGACCGACGCCTGGATGCAGCACCCGGTCGGCTACGCGGTCGGGCCGGGAGGGGCGCTGTCGCTGCAGAGCTTGCGGGCCCTCCTGTTCAACCCGTGGGGCGTGTGGCAGTACCTGCACACCATGGTGGGCGCCGTCATCACCGGCTGCTTCGTCATGGCGGCCATCGGGGCCTACTACCTCCTCCAGGGCCGGGACCGGACCTACGGGCGCCTGTTCGTGAAGCTGGGCGTGATGGTGGGCGTGGTGGCGAGCGTCGTCCAGCTGTTTCCGCTCGGGGACGTCCAGGGGCGCATGGTGGCCGAGCACCAGCCGCCCACCCTGGCCGCCATGGAGGGCCTGTTCCACAGCGAGCGGGGCGCACCGCTGGCCATCCTCGGCCAGCCCGACGTGGCCCGGCGGAAGCTCGACAACCGGCTGGACGTGCCGCGGGCGCTGAGCTTCCTCACCTACCGTCGCTGGGAGGCGGAGGTGCAGGGGCTCGAGGCGTTCCCGGAGCAGGACTGGCCCGACAACATCCCGCTCCTCTACTACAGCTACCACATCATGGTGGGGCTCGGGACCCTCTTCATCGCCATCTTGCTGGTCTCGGCCTGGAAGCTGTGGCGCGGGACTCTGTTCGACTCGAAGGCCGCCCTGTGGGTTCTCATGCTGAGCCTGCCCTTCCCGTACATCGCCAACACGGCGGGGTGGATGACCGCCGAGCTGGGGCGGCAGCCGTGGGTGATCTATCGGCTGATGCGGACCTCGGCCGGGGCCTCGCCGGGCGTCTCCTCCGGGAACGGGACGTTCACGCTGCTCGGCTTCATGGGCCTGTACATGGTGCTGGGCTTCCTCTTCCTGTTCCTGGTGGGCCGGGAGATCGCGCACGGCCCGGGTGCAGGTGGGGACGAGGGTCCGGGGGCGGGTGGCGAGGGCGGCGCCGGCGCCGCGCCGGGCCAGGCCGCGCTGGCCGGCTGAGGGGGGGGCGAGCATGGAGACCGTTTGGTTCTGGCTCGTGGCGTTCATGATCGTCATGTACGTCGTCCTGGACGGCTTCGACCTCGGGGCCGGGGCCGTCCACCTCCTGGTGGCGGAGCCAGGTGCCGAGCGGCGCGCCGTCCTCCGCTCGATCGGGCCCGTGTGGGACGGGAATGAGGTGTGGCTCATCGCGGGCGGCGGGACGCTGTACTTCGCCTTCCCGGTCCTGTACGCGTCCAGCTTCAGCGGCTTCTACCTGCCGCTGATGATCGTCCTGTGGCTCCTGGTCTTGCGAGGGATCGCGGTCGAGTTTCGGAGCCACCTGCGCGGCGGAGTGTGGGCACCGTTCTGGGACGTGGTGTTCGCGGGCGCCAGCCTGCTGCTGGCCCTGTTCTTCGGCGCCGCGCTCGGGAACGTCGTCCGGGGCGTGCCCCTCGAC
>Ga0315556_1001160_pt1 | contig 16113 bp, 9 predicted proteins | sample SalMarSW160310MG_FD_202112 | JGI IMG/M metagenome (GOLD analysis project Ga0315556, IMG submission 202112) | Salt marsh sediment microbial communities from the Plum Island Ecosystem LTER, Massachusetts, United States - Salt Marsh Sediment SW1603-10 ...
TGGGTATCAGCGAACGCACCCTGTATCGCAAGCTGATCCGCTACGACCTGGGCAACATCGGGAGAGAGGCACCTCCACCACCGGACAGCCGATAATAAGCAACAGCCCCGGGAAAGAAAGGGGGGGCCGGCGCTGTTGCTGCATGCAGGTACACGGCTCACGCGGGAGTCACCTGCAAGCCGGTGGCACTATGGCGCAGCGCTTCCCGGTGGAAAATTCGTCCGCTTGTCGCAGTGCCGGTACCGGTGCCCCCACTCCCGATACGCGCGCCAGACCCGCTCCGGTTCGGGCACTTCCTGCCGGCACGGCACACAGCAGGTGGCCCGGAAATGCAGGAGCACCAGCTTGCCATGGGAATCCACCGCAACGACAGCTTGATGCCGGCCGATGCCAGTGTGGTGACCGGTAACAGTGCTGCCATGGTGGCAACCGGCACAGACACGAGATACAGGAAGACATACGGCTTTCCCTGTTCGAACAGCAACGATGGAAAGGTGCCAGCGGGGCAGCGCCGTGCCGGTACCTGCACAGGTGGCAGTACGGGAACGTGATCCCGCCGTTGCTGGAATGTGTCAAAGTGTCGCACTACTTGTCGCGGCGGGACGGGGTGGGCATGATTACCCGATGAATACGGCCACACTGCCACCGCCCGAGGCGACCGCGTACCGCAACTATCACCGGCTGTTCATGCTGCGCAATGCAGAGATCCTCTGCATCGGCCTGGGCATTGCCATCGCGATGCTGTTCTTCGAAATCGAGCTGCCATTGCGGCCATTACTCGTGGTGATCGGACTGATTATTGCGCTCAACCTGTACACCTGGGCACGGCTCCGTGTCACCCGTAACTTCTCCAACAATGAGATCTTCGTCCTGATGCTGCTGGACATCGCCGGGCTGACCGCGGTGTTCTATTTCACGGGCGGTGCCTCCAATCCATTTGTCTGGTTTTACCTGCTGCCGTTGATGATTGCCGCGACCATCCTGCCGCGCTGGCACACTTGGGTGATGGCGGTCATAACCGTGCTGTGCTATTCCGCATTCTTCCTCCTCGCAACGCCGGATTCGAGCGTACATGCACACCACGCGGGTAACGGATTCCAGATGCACGTGGTCGGCATGTGGCTGGGCTTCGTCATGAGCGCCGGCTTCGTGGCCGTCATCATCGTGGGCATGGCACACAGCCTGCGCGAGCGCGACCGGAAACTGGCCGAGGTACGCGAACAGGCGCTGCGCAACCAGCGCCTGGTGGAACTCGGCACGCTGGCCGCCGGCACCGCGCACGAACTGGGTACCCCGCTCGGCAGCATGGCCATACTGGCCAGTGAACTGGAACAGGAGTATGCGCAGTCCGGCGACCGCCACCTGACCGACCGGCTGGGCATGCTGCAGCGGCAGATCGCACGCTGCAAGCAGGTGCTCTCGTCACTGTCTACCGCGGCCGGTGTGCAACGCGCGGAATCCGGTCACGCCATGGAAGTGTCCCGCTACCTGGACGAGGTGATCCGGGAATGGCAGGCACAACGGGCGGATGCACAGCTGCGGCTCGAACGCGGCGCACTGGACCCCGCCGGCCGGATCATCGCGGAACGCACCCTCAGCCAGGCGCTGGTCAACATCCTCAACAACGCCGCCGATGCCTCGCCGGACCACGTGTCGATGCACGTACAGTCGACGGCCTCCGAACTCGCCCTGGAAATCAGCGACCGGGGTCCTGGTCTGAGCGACGAAGTGCACCGCCAACTCGGCAAACAGCCGGTCAGCACCAAGAGCGAGGGGCTGGGTGTCGGGCTCTACCTGGCGCATGCCATCATCGAACGGCTGGGCGGCAGCCTGTCAATCCGCAATCGCAGCAGCGGCGGCACCACCCTGAGCATCACTCTGCCGCTGCTGTCCTCCACCGAACCGGCCTGATGAATACCACCACGGAATCGTCCGAATGGCCCGTACTGTTACTGGTCGACGACGACGAGGACTACTGCGCGATCCTCGGCGCGGCGCTGGTAAAACGCAACTACCAGGTAGCGATCGCGCATAATCTCGCAGACGCCATGAGACTGGCCCGCGAGATCGAGCCGGAATACGCCGTGGTCGACCTGCGCATCGGCAACGAGTCCGGGCTGGAACTGGTGCGCCAGCTGACCGATCTGGACGAAAACACACGCATCGTCATGCTCACCGGCTACGCCAGCGTGGCCACCGCGGTGGAATCGATCAAGCTGGGTGCCGTGCACTACCTCACCAAGCCCGCCACCGCCGACGAGGTGGTCGCCGCCCTGCACCGCGACGAGGGTGACGCCAGCGTCGAACCGGCCGGGCAACCATTATCCGTCCGGCGCCTGGAATGGGAACACCTGCAGAAGGTGCTGACCGAACATGGCGGGAACATCTCCGCCGCGGCGCGTGCGCTGAACATGCACCGCAGGACACTGCAACGGAAGCTGGCGAAGCGGCCGGTGAAGGAATAAGTCAGTTCGTTATTTCCACTGTGCTGACGATTTCTTCGAGGAGTCTTCTGCGGTCTGCAAGCATGCCAGGCCTCGCGGCTAGATCACGCCAGTAAGTACCAACTACTGACAGATAGTGATCCCTATCGAGCATTATTGAATACGCGTCCCATGGACGTTGTATATCTGACTCATGAAACCATTGCAATGCACCCAGTGACTCGTATTGATTGACGTGCCCGTTTAAAGAAACCTTGGAATCCTTTAGTATGCATTCTCCGAATCTTGATTCACCTGCATGACACGAAATCCCGTCATCTATCTTGGATATACCGATATCAACTCCGAACTGGGCTATATCGTCATAGGAACCGCGTCCGTAGTCATAACCGAACGAGGCAGCAATTAAGTAGTCATCAACAGCGGATGTCGTAATGTCAGCTATAGGTTTTATGATTATCATCCCTCTTGGCGGTATCCTGACCTGGTAAATTTCCCCATCAATCCTGAAATTATAGGGATACCAGTGACCAACATCCCTGTCGATCAGCTGCGCGGTATAGGCCGAACAGGCTATTAGCAGCCATGACATCAACACCATGAGCAAGAGCATCATTATTCGATCAGTAATAGGCTGCATGGGGACTATCTGCGGTGAAAAGGAAGGGAGAAAAAATGATCGAACCAAGTATCCTGACGGGATTGACCGTATCGAGTGCTACCACATTTGGCACCAGATCAAATGGATACGAATTATAAACAAGGTGACTCGACCCAACGCCCTCCAGTGCGGCACGGGCGACCCGCTCTGCGACGGCCGATCCGTTCAAGGTGAGTCTTAGATTACTCAAATCCATCCCTGACAGGTGTTGAATGGCGTTTGTCGCAATGATTCCACCCTGGCTATGTGCAATGACAACAAGATTCGGATTTTTCCGCAGTATATCTGCAAGCCCCCGTGACAGACTCGAGTTCCCGAACAGCTTTCCCAACGCCGACTCCGTCAGGTCGGCAATAAAGCCATGACTCGAATTGTAATACAGGGAAAATGATTGGGTATTAACTTGCTGCAGACCACGATGTACTGCCCTATCTAAATCATTCAAGATTCCATTAACGAACAACCTATCCCTTACCGATTTCGCATTTGCAGGTATTAAAGTGAGTTCATCTTTTGATTTTTCTACATTATAAAGAGTCCCTTTAGCAGCCAAATAATCTTTAATCCCCTGCTTAACCTGTACGCCGACAAACGCCGTGAGGCCGCTTATAAACCCGGCCTTCAGGGCAGCGGAAAGATCACCATTTGTGACGATAAGAGTCGTAACGAATGACCCTGCTGCTGCCGAAATCCCGGCAATCATGGCTGTCCCGCCCCAGACAAATCCACCGCCATATCCCAGCGCAGCCCAGGTCGCAAACCCGGTGATGAATCCTGCAGCAATCGCGAACAGAGCTTTCGGATTTTTGAAAATATTCTTTATACTCTTCCACAAGCTGCTGAAAAACCCGTAGCCGCTCGGATCGGTAAGTGATACCGGGTTATTGTTCACGTAGGTGTAGCGATTGAACGACTGCGTCTGGTCCGGGTACTGGATCTGCGGATCCGGGCTCAGGAACCGGCCCAGCTGCGGATCGTACAGCCGCCCGTTCATGTGGATGAGACCCACGTCGTCCAGCTGCTCCTGCCCGGTGAAGCCGTGATGGGTCTCGAACCCGGCCAGCACGCTGACCGGATCCGACCAGTCGGCATTCCTGCGACTGCCGAAGGCCGCAAAGCTCATGCGCTCGACCACTGCACCGGTCTCCTCGGTAATCGCATCGATCGAACCCAGGTGATCGGTGTGCAGGTAGCGGGTCTGCTGCGTGCCGTCGCTGCGCTGCGTGTAGATCGCGACCGCCCGGCCACCGGCGTGGATGTAGTGCCTGTACCCGGTCAGCGTCCCGGTGGTCTCCTCCTCGTAGTTCACCCCCTCGTGGATACTCGGATGCAGGTAATAGGTAGTGGTAGCGCCGTGCACCTGCTTCACCCGGTTGTGGTCGGCGTCGTAGGCAAAACTGATGCTGGCCGTGCCTTTCGTGATCTGCGCCGCCTTGTTGAACGAGGTCCAGTCGATATGGCGCCCGTCCCCGCCGGTCATGTTGCCGTTGGCATCGTAGCTGTAGCTGGTCAGTACGGTGGCCCCGTCCTTCACCTCGGTCACTGCGTGCGGACCGGCGCCGTTGGTGTTGTAGCTGTAGTGATCGGCATAATCCGACTTGCCGGTGATATTGCCCAGCGCATCGTAGGCATAGCTGCGGCTGCCCATTCCGGTAATGGCTGCCGTCTGCAGCCGGTTCAGGGCATCGTAGGCGAACGTCTCGGAGAGACCCTGGCGGGCATCGGTCCGGGTTTTGAGATTTCCCAGCCCGTCGAAGGTGTAGCTCAGGTTCTGCACCGTGGCATTGCTCCCCACCCCGGTACTGATCGTGGCCAGCGAGTCGGTGGTTGCATCGTAGGTCCGGATGGTCTGCAGGCCGTTGCCCAGCGTTTCCATCGTGATCCGGCCCTCGGCATCGTCCTCGTCGGCGTGCCAGTAGCTCGTGTCATTGGCCGCATCGCGCACTTCCGTCAGGAATCCGTTGCCGTCGTAGACGTTGCGCACGATAAAGCCGCTCGGGTAGGTGACCGTCTGCGGCCGGCTGAAGCCGTCGTAGCCATACGCCATGGTGAGGTTCATGCCGTCGATGGCACTGCTTTCGGATGCCAGCCGGCCCAGCGGGTCGTAGGCAAGGGTCCGGCGGTAGCCGTCGGCCGCGTAGCTGACACTGGCCAGCCTGCCCACGCCGTGGGCGGCCGTGTCGTAGTTCCAGGTGGTCGCCCCCTCCGGTTCGCTGCGGCTCACCATGCGGCCCAGCCGGTCATAGGCCATGGTCACCACCTGCCCCTTTGCGTCCCGCTGCCAGACCAGCTCACCGAAGGCGTTGTATTGGTACTCCCAGTGGCCCATGTCCGGGTCGTCCATGGCGGTCTTGCGTCCGCGCAGGTCATACCCGGTCTGTACGCTGTTGCCAGCCGCGTCGGTGGTCCGGATCAGGTCACCGGCGGCATCGTACTGGTAACTCTGAGAGCCGTTCAGGGCATCGACCACGGAGGTCAGCTGGTCCATGCCGTCGGTGATCCGGGTATCGTACTGGTCGTAGTCACCGTTCGGGTCCCAGCGATGGGTGTTGCGGGTAAGATTGCTATAGGTATATTCCACGACACCCCCGTCCGGTGCATCCTCCCGGACCGGACGGTCCAGCACGTCGTACTGGAAGTTCGTCGTCACCTGGGCCGCACTGACGGGACCGTTCACGAAATACGGCCGGGTCTTGCTGGCGACGTTGCCGCGGGTATCGTAGGCCGTGTCCTGGTCGATGGTCTGGCCGGACATCGACAGCGTGGCGGTGCGGATGACCCGCTGCAGGGCGTCGTAGTAATTCGTGACGGGCGCACTGCCGGAGGCCTCTACCGTCTCGACGAAACCTCCATGGGGACAGTCGGTGGAGGCGCAGAAGTCGTAGCGCCAGGTGGTCTCGGTGCCGTCGGCGCGCTGCTCCAGCACCTTGCGTCCGAAGCTGTCGTACGCCCAGCTCGTGGTCAGCCCGTTCGGGCCGGTCAGGGAGGTCTTCGTGCCGAAGCGGGAGTCGTAGGTATAGGTCTCGCTCTGCACTCGCGCATTGGTCGTCTGCAGCGGGAAGCGGCCCTGGCTGTCGTACACGGTCTCGGTGCTACGGGATTCCGGTGACGAGCCGGCGGCGTACCCGCCGCGGCCCGTGGTGGTGACCCGGATCGCATTGCCGAAGGCGTCGTATTCGTGCGTGGTCTTCTGGTAGAGCGGACTGTCCTCCCCGGCATCCGGCTCGGTGATCTCGTCCTGTAACAGGAACTGGTGCGGATCACCCGCCGGGTAGTAGCTGAATTCACTTACCTTGGTGATTGAATGATCCGGCGCAGGTACGTTGGATGCCTCGTGGGTAACCTCAGCCCTGGTCAGGCGGTCCAGCACCCAGGCCGTCAGGTCGGGCGGATCATAGGTATTGGTGGTCAGTTTCCGGAAGGTATTCCCCCAGGCATCCGTGGTTGTCACATCGATGGTGAGTGGATTGCCGTAGTCATCGTAACTCGTGACCGTATTCACGGACCTGAGTAGCGCACCCTGACTGCCGTTGTCCGGCAGGTCATAGCCCAACTCAACAGACTGGCTGAGATAAGGGAAGTGCACCCCTGTGGCACCGTCGCTGGCCGCAACCTCGCTGTAGGTGCTCACCGTTTCGCTCAGCGGCAGACCATCCAGCGTGATCTCGACTTCCTCCGGTAACCCGACATACGGAAAATCCTGCCGGTAGGTCGTCCTGGTCACGATCCCGGAATCCCGGTCGACTGCACGGATCTCACGGAATCCAAGCAAACCGCGCCCCTGCAAATTCAGTATGGCACCGGCATAGGAATAATCCGTAAGGCGCCGACCTCCAGTACCATCGTCAATTCCTGTTTGTGTGGCGACATAGAGCGGGACCTGGAAGTCCCTTTCGGCCTGCAACGGATCCGCGGAAGTCCCTTTCGTGTAGACAGCAGCATCCGTCAGCGGCCCGTAACTGATTGTAGTCGCCAGGCCTGTACCATTGATAATCCCGGTCACCTGATCCGGAACCTGACCAGCATGAAGCCGCACATTCCACACACCATTGTATGCGGACACGATGTCCTGCATACCATCGCCATTGACATCCATCAGGAAAGTCGCGTCAAAACCGATATTCGCCACTCCGGTATCGATGGCGTCAAAACCTTCACCAGTCGACTGGTAGACCCACCAGGCACCCGCGTCAGGGAAGAGCACATCCATCCTGCCGTCATTGTTGTAGTCGACCGGTCGCGCGTACTGCCAGTTGTTGCTGGACAGACCTGTATCCCGTGGTGGTGTAAAGTGTGCGGTGTAGGCTCCAGCGGAATCATCTGTACCCGTACTGAAGCTGACCTCCCAGGTGCCGTCTACAGGGATCAGCGCATCCTGGAATCCGTCCCCGTTGACGTCCTGCACCAGCAATCCTTGCGCGGCAATGTTAATCTCCACACCAAGCAGTTCTGTCAGATACTGCGTACCCGGATATACAGCACCATCCCTGCCCCAGCTGTAGTGCCCGACAACAGCGCAGATGGAACTACACTCGGTAGCCATCAGATCGGCTCGCCTGTCATGGTTGAAATCGATTCTGTAAGCCTTTCCGTCTGAATCAGCGGTCAGCGCAGTCGGCAGTGCCTGGCCAAACCCGGAAGTCGTGTTCAGATATACGAAATACGCCGGATACGTCTGGGTGGTGTAGCCGTCAGGCAGTGGGCCTACGGGTGTTGGTACAACATAATCTGCAATGTACACAAGGTCATCGAGACCATCTCCGTTGTAGTCAATCACCTGAGGGTTCAGGTCATATCCGTCGCTGGGGATCAGGTTGCTGACCAGGTTGAATCCTCCTCCTGCGGCCTGTAACAAATCCCAGTACCCGTCGTCCCCCGGCACGAGAAGATCGGACAATCCATCGCCGTTGTAATCAATATCCAGGGCCTTGTCGACATGGCTGCTACCCGTCGGTATCGAGGTATTCTGCTGCGCTGATAATCCGGACGGACTTCCATAGTTAATCCACCAGTACCCGTCATGTGGCACTACAAGATCCTGTCTCCCGTCCCCGTTCACATCCATCACGTGCGCATTGGCATAACCACTGTTCGTACTTCCGGAGTTGACGGCGTCCGCATATCCCTGCGAGCCGTTTTCCCAGACAAAACGGGTTGGCATGCGACATTCTCTGCCGGCGCCCGAGTAGGCACACTCCCGGACCTTGACCAGTCTGGAAAGACCGGTAACGGGGCCCGTATCGTAGGTAAGCCGGTAATCCCGGATGACCGAATCACCTGAATAAATCCGGATGACACCGAGCCGTTGTGTGGAACCCGGGTTGCGCGTACCGACATACCCGGAAACAGGATCGGTCCGGGCCTGGTACGACAGCCGGATACTGTTATACGGCAACAGTGCGGCTGCATCATTTGCGGTGTAGTCAATACGAACCGGGTAATGTTCACCCGCGACCGTGTCTTCGTGGTAGGTCACCGTGTAGTAATTACCCGCCCTGTCCGCCACGCGATCGACCGCCCATACCAGCGCCCTGCCCCCTCCCGGGTTGAAGGCGGAGTCCGGGTTGTATCCATAGCGGAGGTACAGGCCGGATCTGGTCCAGGCCTCAAAATAATCGGGCGACACACCCGACCCGGTATGTGAAACCACACGGGTGAATGATTCGACTTCAGTTCTGTATTCGGTACCATCCGCGCCGTCAACGCCACCGTTGCTGGCGATGAGGCGTTTGCCGTCCAGACAGTAGCGATCCCTCATATCGAGATTCACTCCGTAGACAGTTCCATCCTGGGCAATCGTCTGCGGGCAGCGTGTGATTGTGGACAATCCCCCCAGCGACCAGCCTCGACCCAGTGGTCCGTTCCCGCCATTGCTGCTGTAATCAAGCGACAGGCCTGGTGACATGCCCGCCGTACCGGGCGGCACCGATACCGGGATCGAATACGTTGCCGCTCCGGACGCGTCCACTTTGAACATTCCTGCAACTGAACCCTGTGTGGTCACAACGGCGGGTTCGGAGAGAATTCCGCTTGCTGTATCCACAGAAATGGATGCAACCGTTCCTGCACGATCAAGCGTCAGCTCGAATCCACCGACCGAATCGGCCACGGCGCTGTATTGCGTGCCATCGACCAGTTTTATGATCACCGTGGCACCTGCTGCCACACTGTCCGCCTTGCCATTGACCGAAATCTTGCGGGAACTGCCGGAAATCACGATTTTGTCCAGATCTGCGGGCGCGGGTTTCGACAGCAGAGACACGACAAGTGGCACTGACGGGTCACTTTCTGCAGCGTCATTGACGGAAGTGGCGGTAATGACCTGTGACATGCCGGCCACCAGTGGTATATCAAGGCTGAATAATCCGTTTCCGTTGGCAATCGTGTTTCCCTGATAGACAGCGTCGAGATATACATTCACGGCCGCACCGGGTTCCGTCAATCCGCTGACCAGGTAGGGACTTCTGTCAACCGGGCCCGCAGCACCCCAGATCAGCGGCGGCATCGGCTGGGCACCCGGGTCAAGCGTGACCAGTCCCATGACTGCCCGCTCCAGCACAAGCAAGTCCCCCGGATCCAGTTCTCCATCCGGTTTATCTTCGGGCGCTACGTCACAGCGCTGCCGTTCGTCCGCTGTCGGCACTGCCGCTCCCTCCAGAAATTTCATCATCACCTCGAGGTCCGCCGCATCCAGCTTGCCGTCCGGGCTGCCGTAGGGGGCGACATCACCCGGCATGGTGGTAGCCGCGGACAACCCGCCCGGTACCGTCACACTGCCTGCTACCAGTATCTGGAACATGCAGACCAGAAAACGCACCCACCTCGACAATGCAATCGATTTCATGTCTTCTCCTTCCTGGAGAGCACCGGCTCCCTGCCGACCACAACGACCAAGCACCTTCTGCAGGGCTACTATGGATAGCCCGGAGACTCACGGACAGCCGGAATCCGGCCAGGTGTGCGTCAGCAATATCCGGATTCGGATTGCAGGGCGATGGAAGGGGATGACCAACAAAAAGGCCACCCGAAGGTGGCCCCAAGACGCACAGGAGTGGATTCCGCTCAGAACAGCAGCGAGTAGCTCAGATCGATGGAATTCTGGTACATCTTGATCGAGGCCGGTACACCGAAGGCGCTCTGCGGGGTTCGTACCGTCTGCTCGAAGGCGTGCATATAGGCGAAGTTCCATTCGCTGGAATGGGTCGGCCGATAGGTGAAACCGGCCGTCGCGTGCTTCTGGATCGTGGCCGGGGCCAGGATGTTGAACAGCACCTGGCTCTGGTCGATGGGCTGGGTGTTGTAGGCGATGCCGGCCCGTAAGGTCCAGTCGCTGTCGTAGTCGTATTCGACGGCCAGGCGGTACACATCCACGTCTTTCCAGCCAAAGCCCATGCCGCTGTCCATGCCGAGCAGGCCGTCAGGAATGCCGGCCGGCGGATACGGCCCGCTCATGGTCGGAACGGGACCCGGGTTGGAAATGGATTTCACCCCTTCGTACAGGATGCGTTGATACTCGAACGAATATTTCAGCGCCGGGGTTGTGGCGAAGGTTACACCCAGCGCGAAATTGGCCGGAATATCCAGATCACCCTGTTCGGCAAACAGCTCCCTGTACTTGTCGAACTTCGACATGTAGACCTTGCTGGCGACAGTCGCACCGAGGGTGAGTTGCGAGGTCACCTGGCCCAGCCAACCGACGCGGAGTCCGGCGCCGTACGAGAACTCGTTGCCGTTGTCGGTCAGGTACGGGGAAGGAATGAAGCCCGGAGTCGCGCCCTGGGCACCGCCCGGCGCGCAGGCGGACGGATTGCTCGCCCCGCCGGTCGGGGTGAGGCAATGAAAATCGCCCAGCCCGCGTGCGCTGAAGCGCTGCACGCCGATCAGCAGCGAGACGCCGATCGTATTCGTGTCATTGAAGCGGATGGCAACCGTCGGCGCGAACAGCGACTGTTCCAGGTCGACGCCCAGCTTGCCGCTATTGATGGACCCCGTGCCGACGCCCTGCGGAGTGGAGGACGGACTCGGGTTAAAGAGTACGGCCGCGGTTTCGTCGTAGATGTTGTTCGTATAGGAGCTATTGAGCCCGCCGTTACCATAGATACTGATGCCTATGTACAGGCTGTCACTCAGCTTTTTTGTAACGCCGAAATTCGGAATCGTGAACAGATCGCGGCCGCTCCGGTAATGAACATCGAACGGAGCGCCGTAATCGGAACCGGCACCGGCCACGGAGGTATCGATTTCTCCTTCCCGGATCGGACTGAAGAACCGCACCCCGAGGTCGCCGCGCTGCCCGACCAGCGCCATGCCGGCCGGGTTGGCCGCTGCGGCAAGCGCATCCTGCGGATTGGAAACGACGGCACCGGCCAGACCCATCGATCTGGCACCGTAACCGAGAGTGAAATAGCCGGTAGTAGCCGAGGCCAGCGTAGTGAAGGAAATTCCGGAAACCAGGACGACGGCTTTCAGACAGCCGGCAGCTCTGCTCATAACACGACCCCTCCTGCGTAAATCATGAGAGGACATGTCACCGGCCTATTGTTGTTGTACAGCAACAGAGCCATGTCCAGAACACGCGCAACAATGACAAAGCCACTTGAAATTGTCAACATAAAGTGTTGTCTCGAAACAGAACGTGCGGTAGTGTAAGCGCGACGTCCGGGGGATGGCGTTGACCTGACATAACAGTGTCCGGCTGCACTACCGCGCGCGCAGTCTCTCCCCGAACCTCATACCAACCTGCCCGAGGAGACACTGATGGCCACGAACCGCACTGCTTCACTCCGGATGTTGACCTGCGGCATTGCACTCGTCCTTGCCCTTGCCAGTTCACAGGCTCTTCCCAGTGGTTTCGCACTCATCGAACAGAGCGTCAGCAGCATGGGTACGGCCTATGCCGGCGCCGGTTCGAATGGCGAGGATGCTTCTACCGTCTTCTTCAATCCGGCCCTGATGGAGCGCCTGGACGGGCGGCAACTCTCGGTCGGTCTCCACCTCGTGATGCCGGATACCAGGTTCTCCGGATCAGCGGCCTACAACCCCAGTCACCCGGCGTTCAATCCTCCTTCACCGGCCGCGGGACTGAACGGCGTTCCGATCCAGCCGGGCCCGGATAGCGATACCAATGCCGGCGAAAACGCCGTGGTACCGCATTTCACCTACGTGCAACGCCTGAGTGACCGGCTGAACGTCGGTCTGACGGTCAACACTCCGTTCGGCCTGAAGACGAAATACGGCTCCGGGTGGATCGGCCGCTACTCCGCCATCGAATCGGAAATCACCACGGTCAATATCAACCCGGTCCTCTCCTTCAAGGTCGACGAACACACCAGCGTCGGTATCGGCATCAGTGCCATGTACGCCAACCTGAAACTGACCAATGCCATCGACGTCGGCCTGAATGCCGCGCTGGCAGAGCAACCGGATCCCTGCCCGGGCGGCTGGAACCCGGGCACCAGCAGCTGTGACGCCATCGCCAAGGTCGATGTCAACGACTGGGGCTTTGGCATGAACTTCGGGGTCCTGCTCGAACCCAGTGACAGCACCCGCTTCGGCATCGCCTACCGCTCCAAGGTCGACCTCGACCTGGACGGAACCCTGAGCTCGAACAATCCGCTGGCAGTTCCCAGCACCTCCAGCAAGGTGCGGGCCTCACTGCCGGATTCCATCCTGCTGAGTGCCTACCATGAGCTGAATCCGCAATGGGCCGTCATGGCGGATGTCATGTGGACGAAGTGGAGCAGCATCGATTCACTCGTCGCCCGTCTCGGGAATGGCACGACCAACACCATTCCGCTGAAGTGGGAGGACTCGACCCGGGTGGCGCTCGGCGCGAGCTTCAAACAGAGCGATTCGCTGATCCTGCGCGGTGGTATTGCCTATGACCAGACGCCGGTACCGGATGCACAGTACCGTCCTGCCGCACTGCCCGATGAAGACCGCAAGTGGATCACTCTGGGCGCCGGGTTCAAACCGTCGAAACAGCTCAGTTTCGATGTGGCCTACGCGCACCTGTTCGTGAAGAAAACGAGCATCAACAGCACGGATGCCTACAGCTCGCTGGCCGCACCGGTCACGGAAGGGTTTCACCGCCTGACCGGCAGCTACGACTCCTCCATCGACATCCTCAGCGCACAGGCCAGCTGGAAATTCTGAACGCGGGCATTTTCCCGGCACAAAAAAAGGAAACCCCGGCTCGTGGGCCGGGGTTTCCTTGCAATTCTTCCTGTGCCTGGCTGTCTAGCCCTTGCGCATCAGGAACATGAACTTGCCGCCTTCTTCGGTGGAAGACAACAGTTCGTTACCGGTCTGCTTGGCAAAGGCCTCGAAGTCCTTCACCGAACCCGGATCGGTAGCAATGATGCGCAGCACCTTGCCGCTGTCCAGGTTGTTCAGGGCCTTCTTCGCACGCAAGATGGGCAAGGGGCAGTTCAGTCCGGTAGCGTCGAGTTCGTCATCAAAATCCGCCATTGCGTCTCTCCTGTAGATTGATATCACTTATTTAACAGACCCGACACCGCGGATCATTTTGATTATCATATTAGAATAGGTGCGATAACTTATGATAACGGACGCCGGAAGGCAAGTCCCCCGTCGGGGGGATGCTCGTAAAAATGTGGGCGCACGGATGAACGTTGTCCGCCGCAGCCAGTCTGATTGCCTAATTACCTGATAGACCTCATATAAATGACGTCAAAGATCCGTCTTCTCTACGGTATTCTGCTCGCTCTGCTGACCGGCGTAGCGCTGGCGCAGAATGATTTCCAGGACCTGCCCAACCTGGGCGATTCCACCGGCCGGATTTACAGTCCGTCACAGGATCGGGCCCTGGGTGCCGCCTTCATGCGCCAGTTGCGCCAGCAGGACATCATCCTCGATGACCCGGAAGCCACGCGCTACCTCTCGGCACTGGGACACAAGCTCACCGTCCACAGCGAAAACCCCGGCTTCGGCTTTACCTTTTTCCTTGTCAACGACCGGAGCATCAACGCCTTCGCCGGTCCCGCCGGCCATATTGGCGTGAACACCGGCCTGGTCATCGCCGCCGAATCGGAAAGCGAACTGGCGGCCGTGCTCGCCCATGAAATCGCGCACGTGACCCAGCGCCACCTGGCCCGTGCCTTCGAGGCATCGGATAAACTCAGCATCCCAACGGCAGCCGCCATCATTGCCGGTATCCTGATCGGCACCCAGAGCGGTCAGGCCGGCGCAGCCACCATCACTGCCGCAACCGCGGCCAGCATGCAATCGCAGATCAACTTCACCCGGGCCAATGAAAAGGAAGCCGATCGCGTCGGAATCCAGACGCTGGCCGATGCCGGCTTTGATCCGAACAGCATGGCGAGCTTCTTCGAGCGACTGCAGAAGAACTCCCGGCTCTACGGTGACCGCCTGCCGGAGTTCCTGAGCACCCACCCGGTCACCACCAACCGTATTGCGGAAGCGGAGAACCGGGCCAGCAGCTACCCGAAAGTCACCGTCGTCGAAAACCCGGACTTCCAGCTGATCCGCGCCAGACTACGCGTGCAGAGTTATGACAACCCGGCCCAGGTACTGGCCGATTTCCAGCGCTATCACGGCAACGACGGCGGCAAGAGTGCGGCGGAGCGGTATGAATACGCCCTGCTGCTGGAAGCCAACGAGAAATACCAGCAGGCCATGAACGTGATCGACGGCCTGTTGCATTCCGATCCTGACCGTCTCGCCTATCGACTGGCCAAGGCGGACATCTTCGGGCACATGCGCAGATACGGCGACGCCATTTCCATCTATAAGGCTACCAACCAGCTGTTCCCCGGGGAACTGGCGGTACTGTTGCCCTACGCATCCACCCTGCTGGCGAACAACCAGCCGGAAGCCGCCTATCACCTGCTGCTCGACGCGAGCAGCTCCAACACGGAAAGTCCGCAACTCAACAAGCTGCTCGCGCAGGCGGCCGGCACCAGCAACAAACCGGCGCAGGCACATACTGCGCTTTCCCGGTATTACTACCTGAACGGATTTACCGACAAGGCCATCGAACAGATGCAGCTCGCCGCCAGGACCCACGGACTGAGTGACTACCAGGCAACCCGGATTCAGGCCCGTCTGAACCAGCTCAGGGAACTGCGCAAAAGCGAAAAAGCGGAGCTGAAAAATTAGAATACTCCAGAATACTAATACAGCAAATACAATAGCTTGACCTTTTCAATAACCGGGTGCTAGGTTTGCATGCACCAACAATAGTTGCCTGTCTTCAAGCACATTCAACCAACCCGGAGTCGAACAAATGAAGAGAAGCTCTGCCATCAGGCTTATATCGACCACCGTTCTGCTGCTGCTTGCCGGATGTTCGTACTTCCACACCAGAACCAGCGAGTCGGCCAGCACCAAGGCCAGCCCGGATGCCATCGCCGCGATCGCCGGCGCCAACGCAGCCATCAGGAACGCAAAGGCCAACGACTGGATCTGGATCAACACGGAGAAATTTGCGAAAGAGGCCCAGGCAGCCGCGGACAAGGGTGACAACGCGGTCGCCATCAAGCTCGCGGACAAGGCGAAGGCCGAGGCTGAAAACGCTATTGCACAATATAACTACGAGAAAGCTCACCCGCGTGGCATGAACGGCATCTAGCCAGATGCAAGCCGAAAGACGACAACATGATTCCAGGAGATGAAACGATGCGGCAAACCGCTTCCAAAATACTGTTCTCAGCCTGCTCTGTTGCAGTAATCACGGGCACCCTGCTCATGACCCCGCTTGTTGCCAGCGCAAAGGATGACCAGTCTGCCATCGAGCAGGGCAAGGCCATCGCCTTCGACCGCAAACTCGGTAATTGCCTGGCATGCCACCAGATCAAGGGCGGAAACCTGCCAGGAAATATTGGCCCACCCCTGGTTGGCATGAAACAGCGTTATCCGGACAAGGCCGCCCTGCGTGCCCAGATCTGGGATCCAACCGTTCGCAACCCAAACACCATCATGCCGCCTTTCGGCCGTCACCACATCCTGACCGAAAAGCAGATTGAC
>Ga0315556_1001162_pt1 | contig 16104 bp, 9 predicted proteins | sample SalMarSW160310MG_FD_202112 | JGI IMG/M metagenome (GOLD analysis project Ga0315556, IMG submission 202112) | Salt marsh sediment microbial communities from the Plum Island Ecosystem LTER, Massachusetts, United States - Salt Marsh Sediment SW1603-10 ...
GAATGGCTACGACAACCCGCTCCCGCTGTTCACGGTCACGCTGCCGGACGGCAGCCAGAAGAAGCTGGTGCAGGTGCGTCGGATCGGGCTCGAGTCCCAGATGGTCGACCCCAGCGCGCCCGGCACCATCATCAAGGTGAAGGCGTCCTCGGCGACGCCCGTCCGCTCGGTGAAGTTCGAGTGGTCCAACTACACCGAGCCGCTCAAGCGCTTCGCCTTCCTCACCTACCTGAAGAACAGTGTGATCGTGACGATCACGGCCACCCTCATCACTCTGATCATCAACAGCATGGCCGCCTTCGCGCTCAGCAAGTACCGCTTCCGAGGGAAGTACGCGGTGCTGCTCATCATCATCGGGACCCTGATGATCCCCATCTCGGTGATCCTTGTGCCGGTGTATCTCGTGATCGTGAAGGTTGGCTGGCTCAACTCGCTGTGGGGCGTGATCGTCCCGGGCGCCGCCACGCCGACGGGCGTGTTCCTCCTGCGCCAGTACATGCTCACCATCCCCGATGAGCTGATGGACTCGGCGCGGATCGACGGCGCCTCGGAGTGGCGCATCTACTGGCAGATCATCCTCCCGCTGGCCGCGCCGGCGATGGCCGTGTTGGCGATCTTCTCGGTCATGTGGCGGTGGAACGACTTCCTGTGGCCCCTGATCGTGCTCACGCACAACGAGATGTTCACCCTGCAGGTGGGGCTCAACTCCTTCCAGGGCGAGCTCAACATCCAGTGGCACTTCGTGCTGGCCATGACGGTGCTCACCCTGTTGCCGATCACCCTGGTGTTCGCCCTCCTCCAGCGCTACATCACCACCGGCATCGCCACCACCGGGATCAAGTGATGGCCTGCGAGGGGGCGGGCGGGCGGGGAGCTGGTGCACCGGGCGCGGGGGGGCCGGGGAGCCGCCGGGTGAGGACGGCGATCGTAGGCACCGGCGCCATCGCCGCGCAGCACGCCGCCGCGCTGCGAGCGGAGCAGGACCGCGCCGAGCTGGTGGCGGCCGTCGACATCGACGAGGCCAGGGCGAGGGCGTTCGCGGAGGCGCACGGCGTGCCCGCGGTGCATAGCGACCTGGACGCCATGCTGGAGCGCGAGCGCCCCGAGCTGGTGCTCATCTGCACGCCGCCGAGCCTGCACTCGGCGCAGTGCATCCGCTCGCTGGAGGCGGGCGCCTGGGTGCTGTGCGAGAAGCCGCTGGCCGGCTCCCTGCGGGAGCTGGACGCCATCCAGGAGGCGGAGGCCCGCTCCGGCGCGACCTGCAGCAGCGTCTACCAGTGGCGCTTCGGCGCGGGCGCCAGGCACCTCCAGCGACTCATCGCCGAGGGCGCCCTCGGCCGCCCCATGCTGGGGCTGTGCCAGACCACCTGGTATCGCGACGACGCCTACTACGCGGTGCCGTGGCGCGGCAGCTGGGCCACCGAGCTGGGCGGCACCAGCATGATCCACGGCATCCACGCCATGGACCTGCTGCTGTGGCTCTTCGGCCCCTGGGCCGAGGTCAGCGCCATGGCCGGCACGCTGGGGCACGCCATCGAGGTCGAGGACGTGGCGGTGGCGAGCGTTCGCTTCGAGAGCGGCGCACTCGGCACCATCCTCAACTCGGCGGTGTCGCCCCGCCAGGAGAGCGTGCTGCGCCTGGACTTCGCGCGGGCGACGGTGGAGCTCCACCACCTCTACGGCTACCGCAACGATGACTGGCGCTACACCCTGCCGGACGGCTCGCCGGACGACGCCGAGCTGGCGCGCTGGGAAGCCCTGCCGCCCGACGTGCCCTCGCTCCACCAGGCGCAGCTGAGCCACGTCCTCGACTGCCTGGAGCGCGGCGAGCGGCCGCTCACCAGCGGCCCCGGGGCCCGCGCGACGCTGGAGTTCCTCGCCAGCCTGTACGCGTCGGCGTTCACCGGGACGCGCGTGGAGCGCGGCAGCATCACCCCGGGCGACTCCTTCTACGACGCCATGTCCGGAGACGCCGCGCACGGGAACGTCGTGCAGGGAGCCGGCACGGCGCACGGGACGGGAGCCTGAGTGCCGGGGGCGCTGCTCGAGCCCTCTGGCCCGCCCGCGCCGGCGTGCGAGCCTGGCGAGTTCCTCTTCGCCGCTGTGGGGCTCGATCATCCCCACATCCGCGCCATGTGCGACGGCCTCAGCCAGGCCGGCGGCGAGCTGAGGCTCGTCCACGACCGCGACCCCGCCAAGGTCGCGGCGCTGCTGGAGCGGTTCCCGGGCGCGGCGGCCGCGGGCAGCGAGGAAGAAGTCCTGGAGGCGCCCGAGATCGCGCTGGTGGCGTCCTCGATCGTCCCGAGCGAGCGCGGCCCGCTGGGTCTGCGCGTGATGGACAGCGGCAAGGACGTCTTCGTGGACAAGGGGCCGTTCACGAGCCTGGCTCAGCTCGACGCGGCGCGAGCCAAGGTCGTCGAGACCGGCCGCAAGTACCTGGTCTACTACGGCGAGCGGCTGCACGTCGAGTGCGCCGTGTTCGCCGCCGAGCTGGTCGAGGCGGGCGTCATCGGGCGGGTGGTGCAGGTGTTGGGCCTCGGCCCCCACCGGCTGGGCCTCAACCCCAGGCCCGACTGGTTCTTCGAGAAGGCGCGCTACGGCGGCATCCTGTGTGACATCGCCTCCCACCAGTTCGAGCAGGTGCTGTTCTTCAGCGGCGCCGCCGGCGCCACCGTCGAGCACGCCCGGGTGGAGAACTTCGGCCACCCGCAGCACCCCGAGCTGGAAGACTTCGGGGAAGCCGGCGTGGTGACCGACACGGGCAGCTCCGGCTACGTGCGCGTCGACTGGTTCACGCCGGCCGGCCTCAGCGCCTGGGGGGACGGGCGGCTGCTGCTGCTCGGCACCGAGGGCACCCTGGAGCTGCGCAAGTACGTCGACGTGGCGCGCGGCCCCGGCAGCGACCACATCTACCTGGTGACCGCCGAGGGGGAGCAGCATCTGCAGGTGCAGGGCAAGGTGGGCTACCCGTTCTTCGGCCGGCTCATCCTCGACTGCCTGAACCGCAGCGAGACCGCTATGACGCAGGCGCACGCCTTCGCCGCGGCCGAGCTGGCGCTGCACGCCCAGGCGCACGCCGACCGGGCGAGGTCGCGGGCGACGGGAGGCGGGCCATGAGCGCAACCGGGGCCGCGCGCGAGCCCGAGCGCATCGGCATCATCATGAACGGCGTCACCGGCCGCATGGGCAAGAACCAGCACCTGCTGCGATCGATCCTGGCCATCCGCCAGGACGGCGGCGTGACGCTGCCCGGCGGCCGCCGCCTGCTCCCCGACCCCATCCTGGTGGGCCGCGACCCGGCCAAGCTGCAGGCGTTGGCGGCCGAGACCGGCATCCAGCGCCTCAGCGACGACCTGGACGCCTGCCTGGCCGATCCCGACGACGCCGTCTACTTCGACGCGGTCACTACGCAGCTCCGCCCCGACAACCTGCGCAAGGCCATCGCCGCCGGCAAGCACGTCTACACCGAGAAGCCGGTGGCATCCACGCTCGCTGAGGCGCTCGACCTGGCGGCGCTCGCCGACCGTGCCGGGGTGCGAACGGGGGTGGTGCAGGACAAGCTCTACCTGCCCGGCCTGCTCAAGCTCAAGCGCCTGATCGACGGCGGCTTCTTCGGCCGCATCCTGTCGGTGCGCGGCGAGTTCGGCTACTGGGTGTTCGAGGGCGACTGGCAACCCGCCCAACGCCCCAGCTGGAACTACCGCCGCGAGGAGGGCGGCGGCATCATCCTCGACATGCTGCCGCACTGGCGCTACCTGCTCGACCACCTCTTCGGCGAGGTGCGTTCGGTGCTGTGCCTGGGCGCCACCCACGTCCCGGATCGCCGGGACGAGCACGGCGCAGCCTACGCCGCCACCGCCGACGACGCCGCCTACGCGCTGTTCGAACTGGACGGCGGGATCGTCGCCCAGATCAACTCGTCGTGGACCACGCGCGTCTACCGCGACGAGTTGGTCGCCCTGCAGGTGGACGGCACCGAGGGCAGCGCGGTCGCGGGCCTGCGCTCGTGCAAGGCCCAGCACCGGAGCGCCACCCCCAAGCCGGTGTGGAACCCCGACGTGCCCAGCCCCATCGACTTCTTCGGCGGCTGGCAGGAGGTCCCCGACAACCAGCCGTTCCCCAACGGCTTCCGGGCGCAATGGGAGGCCTTCCTGCGCCACCTGGCGAGCGGCGCGCCCTTCCCCCACACCCTGCTGGAGGGCGCCAAGGGCGTGCAACTCGCGGAGCTGGCACACGCCTCCTGGCGCGAGCGGCGCTGGGTCGACGTGCCGGAGCTAGGACGCTAGCCGGGCCGTGGCCACCGTCATCGACCTCCCCACCGAGGACGGCCGCCTGGAGCGCTACCGGCTGCGTGGTGCGGCCGCCTACCCTCCACCGGAGCGCCCCTTCACCAGCCGCGTGCTCTACGCCGCCGCCCACGTGGTGGCCGACCCGTCCGCCGCGCGCGGCCCCGGTGAGCCGGCCGCCCTTGACTGGGACGCCACCCTGCGCTACCGCCACCACCTGTGGCGCTACGGCTTCGGCGTGGCCGAGGCCATGGACACCGCCCAGCGCGGCATGGGCCTGGATCACCCCGCCAGCCGCGAGCTGATCCGGCGGGCGTGCGCCGAGGCGCGCAGCGCCGGCGGCCGCATCGCCTGCGGCGCGGGGACCGACCAGCTCCCCGACGAGAACCCTCGCCTCACGCTCGACGACATCGGCGCCGCCTACGAGGAGCAGGTCGCCCACGTGGAGGCGTGCGGCGGGCGGGTCATCGTGATGGCCTCGCGCCAGCTCGCCGCCGTCGCACGCGGCGCCGAGGACTACGCCGCGGTGTACGGGCGGGTCCTGCGGCAGGTGTCGGCGCCGGTCATCCTCCACTGGCTGGGGCCGATGTTCGACCCGGCGCTGGCGGGCTACTGGGGCGCCAGCGGCTTCTCCGCCGCGGCCGCCACCCTGCTCGGCATCATCGCGGAGCACCCGGGCAAGGTTGACGGCGTGAAGATCAGCCTGCTCGACGCCGAGAAGGAGATCGAGCTGCGGCGCCGGCTGCCCGCGGGGGTGCTCATGTACAGCGGCGACGACTTCGCCTTCCCGCGCCTCATCAAGGGCGACGCGCACGGCCACAGCGACGGCCTGCTGGGAATCTTCGATGCCATCGCGCCCGCCGCGGCGGCCGCCATGGCAGCGCTCGAGGCCGGCCGCCCCGAGCGCTACGACGCCATCCTCGCCCCGGCCGAACGCCTATCGCGGCACGTCTTCGCCGAGCCGACATTCGATTACAAGGTGGGGATCGTGCTGCTTGCCTACCTCAACGGCCACCAGGACCACGTCCGAATGTTGGGCGGGATGGAGGACCGGCGCTCGCCGGCGCACCTGGGGACGGTCTTCCGGCTGGCCGACCGGGCAGGACTGCTGCGCGACCCGGAGGACGCGGCCGCCCGCATGGCGCGAGTGCTGGCGGACAGGGGCGTGGCGTGAGGGCGGGCGCTGCCGGGGCCGCATCGGAGCGTGGCGCCGACGAGGCGCCGCCCGACCTCGGCCGGCTGAGCCTCAACCAGTACACCACGTACCACTGGAGCGTGGCGGAAGCGGTGGAGGGCTGCGCCCGGGCGGGCCTCGGCTGGGTCGGCCTGTGGCGCGACAAGGTGGCCGCCCAGGGCCTGCGCGACAGCGTGCGAGCGCTGCGCGAGACGGGCGTGCACTGCTCGAGCCTGTGCCGCGGCGGGATGTTCCCGGCCGCCACCGCGGCTGAGCGCGCGGCGCGGCTCGACGACAACCGCCGCGCCATCGACGAGTGCGCCGAGCTGGGGGCCGACACACTGGTGCTGGTTTGTGGAGGCATCCACCACGGCGGCGACGTGGCCGCGGCGCGCGAGATGGTGTGGGACGGTATCGCCGCCATCGCCCCAGACGCTCGCGAGCGGGGCGTGCGGCTGGGGATCGAGCCCCTCCACCCCATGTTCTGCGCCGATCGCAGCGTCGTGGTCACCCTGGGCCAGGCCAACGACGCCGCCGACCGGCTCAACGAGCCCTTCCCCGCCGACGATCCCACCGTCGGCGTCGTCGTGGACGCCTATCATGTCTGGTGGGACCCCCGCGCCGGGGCCGAGATCACACGCGCCGGGAACAGGATCTTCGCGTTCCACGTGAGTGATTGGATCACCCCGTTGCCGGCGGTGCTCGAAGGCAGGGGCATGATGGGGGACGGCTGGATCGGGCTCCGGGAGTTCCGGCGAGCGGTGGACCGGGCCGGTTACCGGGGACCCATCGAGTGCGAGATCTTCAACCGAGAGCTCTGGGAGCAGCCGGGCGACGCCGTGCTCGAGCTGATGAAAGCCCGCTACCTCGCCCACGTGTAGCCGCGCCCGGCATGCGCCGGCTGCCGTGCGCAGGACCCCCTCGACCTGGAGTGTGATGAGCAACCACGCAACGTACCCCCTCGAAACCAACGGTGCCGTCCGGCACTGGCTCGCCTCCGGTCCCACGGTCACGCCGATCCCGGCCGACGGGGCGCTAGCCGAGGTGTTCGCGCCGAGCGGCCCGCCCTTCGGCGAACGCGGCCGCTGGACCCTCAATTACTGGGCCTGGGACGCGCGTGTGCAGGCCGCCAAGAGCCGTATCTACGAGGCGCTCGATCCCGCCCTCGACGTGATCGACCCCGCCCCCACGGTGACTGGGGCCGAGGGAGATGGCATGCGCTGGCGCTACCTGGCACCGGATGATGACACGGCCGACTTCAGCCGCTTCAGTCACACCCCCGCCCTATTCAGCGGCCACCTGTACACCGAGATCGTCTGTGACGAGGCACGACCTCGCGACGTCGAGCTGATCACGATCGGGCCCGCCCACCTGTGGCTCGACGGACGCCTCGTCCACCGCCACCGGCAGCCGTTCAGCTACGTGCACCCCTACGCGGTGCGGGTCTCGCTCTCTCTGGCCGAAGGCGTGCACGGCATCTGGCTGCGGGGCGACATGATCGGGCTGCGCGAGGCACGCCTGGCGCTCGGGCTGCGGTTCCTGGACTCGGCCGGCCTGAACGTGCGCGTGCCGATCGGCGATCGCTCGGAGGGCGCCTGGCACGAGGCCGAGCGTTGCGTGGGCGCCGTTCAGGTGAGCCGCTTCGTGGTGGAGGAGCAGGAGGCGGCCGCCAGCGTGGCCGCCGGAGCCGGCTCTGCGGTGAGCTTCACGGTCACGGCGGAGCTGGCGTCGGATCCGCCCATCCGCTCGCACCTCGGGACGTTCACGGCCGAACCCGGGCAGAGCGTCGCGCTGCCGCTGGGGGGTGGCGTGCGCCACGCCGTGGCCTCCACCCTGAGCGAGGGACGGGTGGACCTGGTGATCCGGCCAGCGACCGACCTGCCCCTGGAGCGCCGCTACGAGGTCGTGCCCGCGCTCGTGGCCTACCGCGACACGCCCTACGGCAGCTACGAATCGAGGCGGCGCGAGGCGCTGGCGCACCTGGCACAGATGGACGCGGACGTGCTCGGAAGCGCGGCCGCGGTGCGCCTCGGACACACGCCCAGGATCGCGCGCGAGGCCGTGGCGACCTCGCTGCGCTTCCTGAACGAGCGGCGCGACACCGCCGACTTCCACGCGCTGGGCCTGCTGGCGGTCGTGTACTGGTTCGCCGACAGCCCCGCGTTGGACGCCCGGGACCTGGAGGCCATCCGCGACGCCTTCCGTCACTTCAAGTACTGGCTCGAGGAGCCTGGCCTCGACGCCATGTGCTACTTCACCGAGAATCACCAGATCTTGTTCCACACCAGCGAGTACCTGGCAGCTCAGCGATGGCCCGATCTCACCTTCAGCAACAGCGGCATCACAGGCGCGGCGAAGCTCCCGACCGCGCGCAGCCGGATCCTCGCCTGGATCGAGCGCCGGCTGCGCTCGGGGTTCTCCGAGTGGGACTCCAACGCCTATCTCGCGATGGACGCCTTCGCCCTGCTGGCGCTGGTGGAGTTCGCCGACGAACAGGGCGTGTCCCAACGCGCGCGGAGCCTCCTCGACAAGCTGTTCTTCATGCTGGCCGCGCAGTCCTTCCGAGGCACACAGGGTTGCACGCATGGCCGCTGCTACGTGGGGGCGCTGAGATCGGGCCGCAACGACGCCACCGCCGGTCTGCAGCGCCTGGCGTGGGGAATGGGCACCTTCAACAGCGAGACGCGCGCGCCCGGTTTGCTCGCGATGAGTGAGCGCTATCGCGTCCCGGACGTGATCCAGGCCATCGGCGCGGACCTGCCCGAGGCGCTGGTCACCTACGCCCACGCCCGCGGCGACTTCCTTCCCGAAGCCGACATGCGCGCAGACGGCTGGGACGTGCGCACGCTCACCCGACGCACGCCGGACTACCAGCTCGCCGCCGCCCTGGACCACCGCCCCGGTGCGATGGGCATCCAGGAGCACCTCTGGCAAGCCACCCTCGGCCCGGAGGCGGTGGTCTTCACCACCTACCCCGGCAACCGGCTCGAGCACGGCCAGGCCCGTCCGAACTTCTGGGCCGGTTCGGCGCGGCTGCCCCAGGTGGGCATGCACGGCCGCACGGTGCTCTGCCTGTACCGCCTCGACGACGCCGTGGGGCTGGGCTTCACCCACGCCTACTTCCCTGTCGAGAGCTTCGACGCCTGGAGCGTCGAGGGGGCGTGGGCGTTCGCGCGCCACGGCTCCGGTTACGTGGCCCTGTGGGGCGACGGCCCGCTCGCGCTCACCGAGGAGGGCTGCTTCGCCCGGCAGGAGCTGCGCAGCCGCGGCGCCGGCCTTGCGTGGCTGTGCACGGTGGGAAGCGCGGCGGAAGACGGAACGTTCCAGGCGTTCTGCGAGCGCCTTCGCGCGGGCCCGTCGCCGGTCGCGGCAGAGGGCCCTCGCCTGAGCTGGCGGCCTACCGACGGCAGCGAGCTGACGCTCGGCTGGCTCGAAGGCCTGCAGGTGGACGGCGCGCTCGTCGACACCGCGGCCTTCCAGCACTACCACAACCGCTATACGCGGACGGAGCTCGGTGATGCCGCCATGGTGCTCGAGCACGCCGGCCTCCGACACGTCATCCCGCTGCGCTTCGACGGTGCCGGGCCGGCGCTCGGAGCGGCCGAGGGGAGGGCGCCATGAGCGTCACAGTGACGGGCGCCCGCTACGCGGGTGCGGACCACGAGGGTGCCCGCTGGGACGTGGGCGACGCCACGCTCCAGCTGTCGGCCGTCTCCAGCGGCGTCGCCCAGGTGCGGCTCATCGTCGGCGACGCGTCGTGGGAGGAAGCGGTGGCAGCGCCGCGCCACGCGCCGGCCTCGATCGCCAGCAAGGAGGGCCGGTGGACAGTGCAGCTCGACGGCCTCCGCGTCACGCTCCAAGGCGCGCCGCTGTCGTTGGACTGGGAGGTGGACGGCAACGCCTTTCTCGCCGACCACCCGACACACGCCTATGTCCTCAGAGGCTCCGGCCTGACGCATCGGCAGGTGCGCGCCGACGGCGAGCGCCTCTACGGCGTTGGCGAGGTCAGCGGGGCGCTGGAGCGCACCGGAAGGCGCTACCGGCTCGATCCAAGGGACGCGCTGGGCTACGACGCGGAGCTCGGCGACCCCCTCTACAAGCACTGGCCCGTCCTGCTGTTGCGCCGCCCCGAGGGCCGCTGGGCGGCGCTGGTATACGACATGCCCTTCCCCATGGTGTTCGACCTGGGCGCCGAGATCCACAACTATCTGGGGCCCTTCCGCTACGTCGAGGCGGGGGGGCGAGGCCTCACGTACTACGTGCTCGTCGCGCCCGACCTGCCAGCGCTGCTGCGGCGCCTGACGGGGCTGCTGGGCCGACCGCAGCTCCCGCCGCGCTGGAGCCTCGGCTACCTGGCCTCGGGCATGGCCTACGCCGACGCCGACGACCCCGAGGCCGCCCTGATCGCCTTCGCGGACCGCTGCGAGCGAGAGGGCATCCCCGTGGACGGCATGCACCTGTCGTCGGGCTATACCCTGCGACAGGGTCGCCGCTACGTGTTCACGTGGTCGGACCGCATCGCGGACCCGCGCGGCCTCGTGGCCAGGATGGCGGAGCGCGGGCTCCGAGTGGTGGCGAACGTGAAGCCCGGCATGCTCGAGGACCATCCCGACTACGCCTCCCTCTCCGAGCACGGTGCGTTCCTGCGGACGGCCGAGGGCACGCTCCACCACGGGGACTTCTGGGGCGGGGCGGGGAGCTTCCTCGACTTCACCAACGAGGTCGCCACCCGCTACTGGCGCGAGCGCGTCACGACCCAATTGCTGGACATCGGCATCGAAGGCATATGGAACGACAACAACGAGTTCGCACTCGAGGACGCCTTCACGGCCGGCGGGGAGCCTGCCCATCCGGCATCGCAGATGCGCGCCATGGCGCTCGCTTCGTACCGGGCGTGCGAGGCGGCGCGGCCGCAGCGCCGCCCGTTCGTGATCAGCCGCTCGGCGTCGCTGGGCGTCCAGCGCCTGGCCCAGACGTGGAGCGGCGACAACCGCTCGGACTGGCGGTCGTTGCACTTCAACACGCCCATGGGGTTGTCACTGGGCCTCAGCGGCTTCGCCAACAATGGCCACGACGTGGGCGGCTTCGCGGGTCCCGCCCCGGACGCGGAGCTGTTCCTGCGCTGGGTGCAGCAGGGCGTGTTCTTCCCGCGCTTCGTCATCCACTCGTGGAAGACGCCGCCGACCGAGCCGTGGAGCCACCCGGAGGTGCTTCCGGCCGTGCGCGAGGCCCTGCGGCTGCGCTACCGCCTCCTGCCCTACCTCTACAGCCTGTTCTTCGAGCACGGCGAGACGGGCGCGCCCGTGATGCGCCCGCTGTTCTACGCCTTCGACACACCCGAGGCCTACGAGCAACCCTTCAGCTTCCTGCTCGGCCCCGACGTCCTCGTGCCAGGAGAGGCGTTCGGGCCGGGCGTGCGCGAGGCCGAGACGCTCCTGCCCGGCGAGCAGGGCTGGTACCGCCTTCAGGACGCCCACTACTACCCCTCCGGGCGCCTCGTGGTGCCATACCCGCTCGAGGCGGCGCCGGCCTTCGTCCGGGCCGGCGCCATCTTGCCGCTCGGCTTCGCGCCGGACGGGCGCGCGCTCCGCGACGCTCGCGTCGCGGAGCTCCGTATCTACCCTCACCCGGGCGAGGGCACCACGACCTTCCGCCTTTACGCCGACGACGGCGAGAGCCTGGCGTACCAACGCGGCGAACGCACCCTCCTGGACCTCCGCGTGAGCTATGACGCAGGCGCCATCATGGTCGAGGCGGAGGTGCTCGAACACCGCTACCCGCTGCCCGATCACAGCGTCACGCTTCGGCTGCCTGCTGGCGAGACCCGCCCGCTACGACTCGGCGCAGGACTCAGCGCCGCCGGCGAGGAGACGGAGCACGAGGGCTGGCGCGAGGTCCCCACACGCTGGGACCTACCCACATGATCGCCGTTCGAAGCGGCACCACGCTCCAGGCCGAGCGCCCCGTCACGTGGCCGTTCGCGGCACCGCGATTGGAGGGGCGTGTGCACGGGGGCCGCCTCGAGGTCGCGCTCTGGGGTTGCGGCGCGATGGGGCACCTCACCCTCCCACGTACCGCAGGGCCCGGGGCAGCAGGCCCAGAGGCCGCCGGCCCCTGGCGGGTCCGGCCGAACACGCTGGAGACGCCCGCCTACCGCGTGGTGGTAGCGCGGTCGTGTCCGACGCTGCTGCTCGACGGGCTCGCGCCAGCCGGCGTCCGGGTGGTGCCCGCCCGCAGGCCGTCCGCCTCCGTGCGCGAATCCGTGCGCGCCTTGGTGGAGGACACGCCTGCGGGCCGCGCCTACCGTCTGCCGTGGGGCGTGCTCCTCGTCCGCCGGCAGGCCGACGGCATCCGGCTGGCCGCCGGCGAGGACCTCGAGGAAGCCCGGCGCGCGCTGGCGCTTCCCGATGAGACGCTGCTCCGCGAGGCGCGCGACTACGAGCAGCGCTGCGACTGCCTCCCCGAGGCCTCCCCGCTGCTCCGAAGCATGGCGGCGTTCGGACTCCACGCCGCGCTGTCGGCCGTGAAGTGCGATCCCCACGGCGGATTCGCGGGGGTCGCGGCGGGCCCCGGGTACTCGCTACCGGCGCGCAGCTACTACCGGGACGGTTACTGGACGGCGCAGGCACTAATGCAGGTCACGCCCAAAAGCGTGCGCGGCCTGCTGGCGCACCTGGCATCTGGCGTGCAGGAGACTGGCGAGGCGCCCAGCGGCGTTATCGTGCCGGGCCCGTTCCAGGCGCACGCGTGGGAGTCGCTCCGGTCGGAGGACCGCGGTCGCGTGCGTGACCACCGACGTCCCCTGGACTGGTGGAGCGATCACTTCGACTCGCCGGCGTTGTTCGTACTGCTCCTCGCCGAGTACGTGGCCGCAACCGGCGACCGCGAGCAGGTCTCGGCGTATTGGGCGCACCTGCAGGCTATCTACCACCGCTACGATGCTCTCGACCGCGACCGCGACGGCGTGCCGGAGAAGCCGCGGAACGACCGTGACTGGGCCGACAACGTGTACCGCTCGGGGCCGGTCACCTACGACGTCGCGCTCTACCACGGTGCGCTTCGAGCGATCGCAGTGCTGGCGGAGGGGGTCGACGACACCCTGCGCGACGGAGCGCTGAAACGCGCCGGGCGCGTTCGGACGGTGGCGGATCGACGGCTGTGGCAGGCCGGCCGGGGGCACTACGTGGAGTACGTCTCGGAGGACGGCTTCGTCGAAGACCATCTCGCCATCGATACCCTTACGGCTGTTCGCTTCGGTCTGGCCGACGCCGCGCAGGCGCGGGCGCTGCTGCAGGCCGTACGGCGCTCCCTCGAGACCCGGCACAACGCGGAGCAGCCCTACGGCGACTGGGGCGTGATGAGCGTCTGGCCGCCGTACCGCCGGCGGCGCGACCTGCGAAGCAAATCAGCGTTCGCCTACCGCTACCACAACGGCGCCGACTGGCCCTACTGGGACGGCGTCTACGCCGATCTGCTGTTGAAAGCAGGCATGCCGGGCTGGGAGTATCCCCTGCTGCGCTGGTGGGAGTACGGCCTGGCGCAGGGGTGGGCCTCGCCAGTCGAGTACTACAGCCCGCCATACGGACCGGGCGCGCTGCTCCAGGCCTGGAGTAGCGTGCCTGCGGCCGTCGCCCTGAAGCAGCGAGAGCAGGTCGTGGCGGCGGCGAAGCGCTGGGAGGAGCGGACGAACGACCATCCAGGCCGTTGCGGGGACGACCGTTAAGCGGAGAGGCGATCGACGCCGTCGCGCCCGAAGCTGCGGCGCAGCCGACATGGTGCGGTGGTGGGCCCTGCTGGACTTGAACCAGCAACCGATCGATGATGAGACACGTAGTCCGAAGTGTCGGAAGGCGCGAGAACGGCGGTTGAGCCGAACGGACCAGGAGGCAAGGACCCCGCCGGCTACTTCGAGCAGGAGCCAGTGTGCGGGCAGTGTGCGAACACACCTAAACTGAACCGAACGGTCATGCTCACCAGACTAGCGATGTTCTGTCCTGGACGAACGAAACGGAACACAGCACAAGAGGGGAAAGCAGTGCCGGGCCGACTTAAGATCTGCAGCCCGCCCGGGCATGCGGGTTCGAGTCCCGCTCCCGGCACCAATGCAGGACCGCGTTTGTGCAGGTACGGACGCCTCTCGGTTGAGGGCGCCGGTTGGCCTTGTGTGGAGATAGTGTGCGAGCGGTGGACCTCATGTGTCGGACAGCCCAGCCACCCATTCTTGAACCGTACGGGTTGAGCCTCCACAGAATCCAGGACGGGTCAGCGCCCTGAAGATCATTCGGGGGCTCGCCTGGCGCCAGCCCACTCCAGGTGAGCCGCACGGCGGGCCTGCACTTGCCCCGGCGGCGGCATGACCGGGCCCCGGCCCCGTGCCAATCGCCCCAAGCGGCACGCACTATCCCACATGTTCCGCGTCCAGGCCAAACTCAGCCGCCGATCAGACGGCACTTCGCACACGGGCGCCTAGCCCCTGTTCAAGGAAGGCCAGACCGTTCGTAGAAAGGAACGAGAGCTGCCGCCTGATGCGCCGAGACGGTTCCCAATCGCGCCGTGCCGGGTGGCGGCCCCACCCCCACCCCGCTCGCGAACGGCCCGTGAGCAAGCGGATAGCATAGCCCTATGACGTTGCGCGAAGCACTCGGCCTCCACAGCCTGCAAGGCACGGTAGTGGTTGCCGGCACGACGGCCATGGCGCGTGTTCTGCGCTGGGTACACGTTGTTGACAACCCCGATCCCGTGTCCTGGGTGCGGGAGGGGCAACTGGTGTTGACCACCGGCTACGCGTGGCCCCGTGACCCCCAGGCCCAGACGCACCTCGTGCGGGAGTTCGCCGACCGAGGCGTGACAGCCGTCGGGCTGGCAGTTCCCCAGTTCTTCGAGCACATTCCGGAGAGGATGCGCGCCGAAGCGGACGCGTTGGGCCTCCCCCTACTCGAGGTTCCATGGGAGATCCCCTTCGCGGAAATAACACAAGAGGTCCACGCCGAGCTTCTCCAGGAACACATGCATGTCATCGAGCGCTCCCAAGCGATCCACGGCGCGCTCACTGCAGCTGCAGCCAACGCCCGCAGCCTGACGCAGCTGGCCGAAGAGCTGAGCAATCTGGTGCAGCGTGCCGTCGGGTTCCTCGGCATGGAAGGCGAGGTGCTCGCGCACGGGGAGCCTCTCCGTCGAACGGGCCGGGCGGATGAGCTGTGGCATCATCCATGCCTGGCTGCCGCCGCCCACGATGTCGCCGTGCGCCTCAGGAGGCAACGCGCCGACCAGCCCAGCGCCACCACCGTCCACCTTACCGGCGCCCTTGCCACGGCGAGATGCGCGGTCGCGCCCGTCCGGCTCCGAGGCACCCTTACAGCCATGGTGTGGTTGGTCGAGGGCGACCGCCCTCTCGATCACCTGGACGAGCGCGCTGCAGAGCACGCCGCCGTAGTCGCCGCCCTGCATCTAGCGCACCAGAGTGAAGTCGCTTCCATCGAGATGCGCTTCCGGCGAAGCTTCCTCGATTCTCTGATCGAAGGCCGCTTCGAGTCGTCCCCGGAAGCGCTCGAGCGCGCCCGTCTCCTCGGGTTCGATCCGGAGGCGCGGTATCGCGTGGGTTTGGTGGTGCTGCTCGAACCGGTCCCTTTGAGCCTGAGCGCGTTCTCGGAGCGTGAGGATATCGCCGGCCGCATCCGCCAACAACTCGTCGACCTCGGCGCTCCGGGGCTCGTCACAGTGTCACTCAACCGCGTCATCCTGCTCATCCCCGAAGGTGTCGATCCCGCCTCAGTATGGGCCGCCGTCGCGAACGAGGGTGTCGCCTGCGTGGTGTCTGGCCCGCGGAACGCCCTGGACGAGTTGCCCGAGACGTTCGCCCAGCTCCTGGCGGTCTCACCTCACCTGGAACGGGCCGGCCTCATCTCGCTTGACGCGCTGCTGCTGCCGCGGGTCTTGCGTGGCGATGCGTCGGCCCAACAGGCGTTGCGACGAAAGTACGTCGACCCCCTCGACCGGGCGCGCAACGGGGCGCGGCTCGTCGAGACCCTGCTGGCGCTTCCCGGCGAGGCTTTTCACCTGGGCCGCGTCAGCGAACGTCTCGGCATCCACGCGAGCACGCTGCGCTACCGTCTCGAGCGTATCGAGGCCATCGACGGGGTCGACCTCCAGGACCCGACCACGCGGGTCGAGGTGGGCGTCCTCGCAGTGTTATTGCAGGATTTGTAGCAAGACGATCCCGACAGTCCTACTTCTTCTAGGTAGACGCTGGTACGTTTGTCCCGCTATGTTGGCACCAACAGGAAAGTCAAGTGCATTCGTGCCAACGGTCGTGAGCAGGGCGGCTCTTGCGTGCTTCCCACGTGGCACGACGAATCGGAGGGGTACATGGAGGGACCCGTCATGCGAACGAGCACGCTCCTGCAGGAACGTGAACGGCACGTGCCCAGGGGTCTCGGCGCCGCCCACCCGATCGTCGTAGCCCGCGCCCAGGGCGCCGAGATCTGGGACGTGGACGGCAACGTATTCATCGATTTCGTGGGCGGCATCGGCGTAATGAACGTTGGCCACGCGCACCCACGGGTCGTGCGGGCTATCCAGGCGCAGCTCGAGCGGCTCACCCACATCAGCATCCAGGTAGCCTGCTACGAGCCGTACATCCGGCTT
>Ga0315556_1001163_pt1 | contig 16093 bp, 13 predicted proteins | sample SalMarSW160310MG_FD_202112 | JGI IMG/M metagenome (GOLD analysis project Ga0315556, IMG submission 202112) | Salt marsh sediment microbial communities from the Plum Island Ecosystem LTER, Massachusetts, United States - Salt Marsh Sediment SW1603-10 ...
TAACAACACGCGTCCGCGCGGCGTGTCTATGACCCCGCTCACCATGCCAGATATGCCTTTGACAAAGGTGACTTTCAAGGCATCGTATCCTGCGACATGACCCTCCCAGCGCGTTACGATACCACCGAGATCTACAGTCCGGGTACGATCATGCTCGATTGCAATCCTGCCAAGATGCGGCAATACCAGGTCATGCTTGGAGTTCGGCGGATAGGCAAACAGCGCCTTGCTGTTCAGTGCGACGGGCTCGAAGTAACCGTCGGGAATATTTGCGATCAAACCGGACCCAATGGAAAACGGCGCAAGCAAGGCAATGGGTCTGTCCGCGGCGAATACCGGCAAGTTCAATGCCGCCATCACCAGCCCAACGATCAGTCGCGAGGTAAATTTTCCCATGCCGGCTCCTGCTTCCTGTTCTGCGGAGGCAAGTAACCGGGGAGAGACACGAAGGATTAACCGGGGTACGCGCATATTCAGCCGCAAGGGACTGACTAGGCTTGGAGTTGTCGGCAATCCCGCTGTCGTGGGGCCTGAGCCCTTTAGACCGGAAACTTTGCGCCCCCGCCTTTCGATCGGGTTTGCCTTTTTCGATTTCCTATTTCGAGAGATTTATCGGTAAAACGATCTGTGGCTTAATAGATTTTATGCTGCAAACTAAGGGCGATTATGGATATGCGGACTCGATCACATTTTGATGATCCGCCTTATAAAAAAAACGTGAACCGGGTCTCAGAAGCTCATATACAACAGGCTGCGATCACCCTGTTTCTAGGGCCCCGTCAGCTGCGAAACGTAATTATTCGCGACCCTGGGATGTGCGATGAATCGCCAGTGGTAATGAAGCAAGACAGGATTAGCGGATACATAACGCGCTGAGCAACAGCGGCACTGTCCCCGGCAAGGCCATCATGCCGTACTCCAATAGCGTATCTAGGACACCACTGCCCTTGAGGAACTGATCGCGAATGATTATCTGGGAATGGCATTCCCATATTGATAGTGCTTCAGCGAATTTATGCTTGAGATATATTCCCAAGGGTGGTGGCCCGACTATATATTGGTTGAGGTCAAAGCGCTACCATAGGCAATGCGGGTGGTTTTCCCGGCGCGACATTCCACGTGCGTCTCGCTACACTCATACCCCGGCCCAATAACAGAACCGAGATAGCACTTCGCATGAACAAACGGATCAAGTTCCTGCTTCCCCTGCTTTTGATTCTCATCGCCGCCGCCACTGCCGGCTACTACTTCTGGCACCGCACCGACGGCAACAACGCCGGCGATATCCTTAGCCTCCACGGCAATGTGGACATCCGCCAGGTCCAGCTTGCCTTCAACGGCAGTGAACGAATTTCCGACATGCGCTTCCAGGAAGGGGATCGGGTCAATAAGGGCGACCTGCTGGCCAGCCTCGACAAGACACGTCTGCAGCACGCCACAGACCAGGCCGCCGCCCGCGCCGCGGCGCAGCAGGAGGTCGTGGCGAGGCTCAAGGCCGGCACCCGCCGAGAGGAAATCCGCCAGCTGCGGGCGGAGGTGGAGGCGGCCCGCATCACCGCCGCCAACGCCGAGCGCACCAGCCGCCGTCTCGCCGAGCTGACAACGCAGAAGTTGGCGGCCCAGGAGCAGGCGGACAATGCCCGCGCCGTAGCGGATGCGGCCAAGGCGAAGCTGCGGGCCGCCGAGGAGGCACTCCGCCTTGCCGAGGCTGGCCCGCGCAAGGAGGATATTGCCGCTGCCGAGGCGATACTCAAGGCAGACCAGGCACAGCTGGCCCTGGTGCAGCGCCAGCTGTCCGACGCGGACCTCTATGCCCCGACAGACGGAGTGATTCAGGACCGCCTGCTGGAGCCGGGCGACATGGCCTCTCCGCAGCGTCCGGTCTATACCCTGGCCTTAAGCAATCCGCTCTGGGTTCGCGCCTATGTCGGCGAGACCGACCTGGGCCACATCCATCCGGGCATGCGCGCCACGGTGCACACGGACAGCTTCCCCGACAAAAACTATGAAGGCTGGGTCGGTTTCATCTCCCCCACTGCCGAATTCACACCCAAGTCGGTGGAAACTCGCGAAGTGCGCACGGACCTCGTCTACCAGGTTCGAATCTTCGTCTGCAATCCGCAGAATCAATTACGCCTCGGCATGCCCGCCGTCACCACTATCGACTTGAACCAAGCCTCCGACGAGAATGCTGCACAGCGCAAGCCTTGCGGAGATCGCTAATGCCCGAGACCGATGAGTACGCCTTGCACCTCGATCGGGTCGACAAGCGTTTTCATGTCGGCAAGCGCACGGTCGAGGCGCTGCGCGGCGCCGACCTCAAGGTACGGCATGGCGCCGTCACCGGCCTGATCGGCCCGGACGGCGCGGGCAAGACCACCCTGATGCGCCTGGCCGCCGGGCTGCTGCGCGCCGACGCCGGCAAGGTGAGCGTGCTCGGCCTCGATGCCGACCGCGACGCCCTGCAGGTGCAATCCTCCATCGGCTACATGCCGCAGCGCTTCGGCCTCTACGAGGACCTCACGGTGCAGGAGAACCTGGACCTCTATGCCAATCTGCAGGGCCTGCCTAACCAGGTGCGGCCGCCGCGCTACAAAGAACTGATGCATATGACCGGCCTCGGTCCCTTCACAGGGCGGCTCGCCGGTCGCCTCTCCGGCGGCATGAAACAGAAGCTCGGGCTCGCCTGCACCCTGGTGCGCCCGCCGCGCCTGCTGCTGCTCGACGAGCCGACGGTGGGGGTAGACCCGGTCTCGCGCCGCGAGCTGTGGTCCATCGTCTACCGGCTGGTGCAGGAGGAGCAGATGACGGTGCTGCTCAGCACCGCCTATCTGGACGAGGCGGAGCGCTGCGCCGAGGTGATCCTGATGCATGAGGGGCAAGTGCTCAGTCAGGGGGCGCCGGCGAGTTTCAGCCGCCACCTTGACGGGCGCACCTTCGCCGTCGAGGTGCCGCAAACGAGCAACAAACGCACCCTGCAAAACCGCTTGTCGGAGACCGAGGGTGTTATCGACGCGGTGATCCAGAAGGAGCATGTGCGTCTGGTCCTCGCCGACGGCGTCGACCCCGCCTCGCTAGATGTGTTGCAGAGCTTGCACTATCGTCCCGTCGAACCGCGCTTCGAGGACCACTTCATCGCTACCCTGCGTAAGGACCAGACGTCCCACAACGGCAATGACAGCGTAGCGCCGGTCGCTCACCGCAGCGACAACGGCGAGACTGTTATCAAGGTCGAGCGGCTGCAGCGGCGCTTCGGCGACTTCTACGCGGTGAAGGATGTCAGCTTCGATGTACAGCGCGGCGAGATCTTCGGCCTGCTCGGCGCCAACGGCGCGGGCAAGTCCACCACCTTCCGCATGCTCTGCGGCCTGCTGCCGGCCAGCGGCGGCAAACTGCAGGTGGCCGGCGTCAATCTGCGTCGCGCCGCGGCCATCGCCCGCCAGCGCATCGGCTACATGTCACAGAAGTTCTCCCTCTATGGCAGCCTGGACGTAGCGCAGAACCTGGAGTTCTTCAGCAGCGCCTACGGCCTGACCGGCAGCAAGCGCAGCGAACGGATCACCTGGGCCCTGGAGACCTTCCACCTGAACGAACAGCAGGAAGCGAAGAGCGGCGACCTGCCCCTCGGCTACAAGCAGCGCCTCGCCCTCGCCTGCGCCCTGATGCACGAACCGGACATCCTCTTCCTCGACGAGCCCACCTCCGGCGTCGACCCCCTCGCCCGCCGCGAGTTCTGGCACCGTATCAACGCCCTGGCCGAGGCCGGGGTAACCGTGATGGTCACCACCCATTTCATGGAGGAGGCGGAGTACTGCGACCGGCTGGCGATCATGGCCGCCGGCGAGATCCTAAGCCTGGGCACACCGACCGAGGTGAAGGCCGCCGCGCGCAGCGAACAGATGCCTGACCCGAGCATGGCGGATGCCTTCATCGCCCTGATAGAGGCACACGATGCGCCGGCAAGGGCCGCCTCGTGAACCGCGAAATGCAACAGCGCGGCGGCTCGGCGATGCGCCTGCGCGGGCTGGTGCGCAAGGAGTTCTATCAAATCCTCCGCGACCCCAGCAGCATCGCCATCGCCTTCCTGATGCCGGTGCTGCTGCTGCTCATCTTCGGTTACGGCGTCTCCCTCGATGCGGACCACGTGCCGGTGGCGATCGTTGCCGATCAGCCCAGCACCGACACCGCTTCCTTTACCAGCGCCTTCGGCAACACCCGCTATTTTCAGACCCTGGTGTTGCCGAGCATGCGCGAGGCGGAAGCGGCGCTGATGGCGGGCAAGGTCAACGGCATCGTCCACCTGCGCGCCGACTTCGCCCGCCGCCTGCGCAGCAGCGAGGGGGCGCCGATCCAGGTGATCGTCAACGGCGTCGACGCCAACACCGGCCGCATCGTCATCGGTTACGCCCAGGGGGTCTGGGCCTCCTGGCTGCAACAGCAGGCCCGCTCCCGCGGCGAGGAGTTGAAGATGCCGGCGCAGTTGGAGCAACGGGTCTGGTACAACAGTGAACTGCGCAGCCGCAACTTCCTGGTGCCCGGCCTCATCGCCATCATCATGACCCTGATCGGCGCCCTGCTCACGGCTTTGGTAATGGCGCGGGAGTGGGAGCGCGGCACCATGGAGGCCCTGATGGTCACCCCGGTAACGATCCGCGAGCTGCTGATCGGCAAACTGATCCCCTACTTCATCCTCGGCATGGGCGGCATGGGGCTGTCGGTGGCGATGGCGCTGTTCCTGTTCGAGGTGCCGCTGCGCGGTTCGCTGCTACTGCTCGCCGCCGCCTCGTCCCTGTTCCTGCTCGTCGCCCTGGCGATGGGACTGCTCATCTCCATCGTGGCGAAGAACCAGTTCGTCGCTGGTCAGGTGGCGATAATCGTCACCTTCCTGCCGGCGTTCATCCTCTCCGGTTTCATCTTCGATATCGGTAGCATGCCCGGCGTGATCCAGGCGCTGACCCACGTGATCGCGGCGCGCTATTTCGTCGCCATTCTGCAGACCATATTCATGGCCGGCAACGTCTGGACGGTGATACTGCCCAACGCCTTGGCGCTGGTAGTAATGGCGCTGATCCTTTTCGCCATCATCCGGCGCCGAGCCCACAAGCGACTGGAGTGAAACGAACCGATGTCGAACATGTGGCGTCGCATCATCGCCCTGATGAAAAAGGAGTTCCTCACCCTGCTGCAGGACAAGAAGAGCCGTTTCGTCATCATCGGCCCACCGCTGCTGCAGTTGCTGGTCTTCGGCTATGCCGCCACCTTTGACCTGAACCACGTCGCCTTCGCCGTCTACAACGAAGACGGCGGCAGCGCCTCGCGCGAGCTCGTCGCCCGCTTAGAGGGCTCGCCCAACTTCCACTTGGTGCGGCAGGTGCGCAATGAAGCGGAGATCGCACCGATAATCGACAACAAGGAGGCGCTGCTGCTGATCCACATCGGCCCGCAGTTCAGCCGTCACCTGAGCCTCGGTGAACCGGCACCGCTGCAGGTGATCGTCGACGGGCGCGACTCCAACACCGCGCTGATCGCCCTCGGCTACCTGCGCACCATCGTCATCGACTTCAACGAACAGTGGGCCCGGGATCACAAGCTGCAGACACCGCCGGCGAAGCTGGTCACCCGTGCCTGGTTCAACCCCAACCTGGAAAGCCGCTGGTTCATCGTCCCCGGCATCGTCGGCCTGCTGACTCTCGTCGTCACGATGCTGGTCACCGCCCTGTCGGTGGCCCGCGAGCGCGAACAGGGCACCTTCGACCAGTTGCTGGTCACGCCGATGCACCCCACCGAAATCCTGCTCGGCAAGGCGCTGCCCGGTTTCGTCATCGGCCTGGTGGAGGCCACGGCGATCATCGCCATCGCCGTGTTCTGGTTCGATATCCCCCTGCGCGGCCACCTGCTCACCCTCTATACCGGGCTGCTGCTGTTCCTGCTCTCGGCCATCGGCGTCGGCCTGATGATCTCCTCCCTCGCCGTCACCCAGCAGCAGGGGCTGCTCGGCGCCTTCCTGTTTCTGGTCCCCGCCGTCATTCTCTCCGGTTTCGCCACCCCCATCGCCAACATGCCGGAAGCGGTGCAGACGCTGACCCTGATCGACCCGCTACGCTACTTCATGGTGGTGCTACGCGGCGTCTTCCTCGAAGGCACCCCGTTCCATCTGCTGCTGGACCAGTTCTGGCCGATGGCGGTGATCGGCCTGTCCACCCTCACCCTCGCCGGCTGGCTGTTCCGCCACCGCATGTACTAAACACCGTCAGGACGCAAGGATCTACTCTCAACTGGAAAATTCGCAATGGAGCGTCCAGAAATCTTCTGGGCGTAGCTCGATCCCACCCGGAAAAGTCATCGCGCATAATGGATCGATGCACAGGGCTACGACTGGTCGCGCACAACCGTAATCTCAAACTCTCTGATCCCCCACACGCTCAGCAACGCATCTTTAAGCCCATAGTAAGTGATTATTCAGCCATGTTTAATGGCTGTCTGATTGAATGTTATCCAAGCCTGATAAACAGCATCACCTGCAGAACGGAGGGAAGGATCATGACTCTTCAAGACTCGAAATACTCCGAGCTGGGCAATATGAGCAAGGCCGAAGGCATCCTGCGCGGCGTGGTCGGCATGGCCGTGATCGAAGCCATGCTCGTAATTCCGTCCCTGTCGGAAACGACGCTGGCCGTACTGGTTTCGATCAGCATCTATATCGTCATTAGTGCGATCATGCGCTGGGATCCACTCTATGCCCTGCTCGGCAAGTTCGGCCGACAGACATCATCCGCCACTATAGCCGTTACGCCGTTGCCGGAGCCGCACTCTAAGGCCGAGGTCGAAGTCGAACGCAAAAAGGCAGCCTAAAAAAGCCTCCTTTCACCAATCCCTGCTGGCGCACGGTCACCCCTTATTACTGGGCGGCCGTGCCCGCTGTCATTGGTCCACCAGCTTATAACCGCTGCCATGAACCGTAATCAGGTAGCGGGGATCGGCGGGATCGGCTTCGATCTTTTTGCGCAGACGGACGATGAAGTTGTCGACGGTGCGCGTCGCCACTTCACGCTGGTGCCCCCATACTTCGCTCAACAGACTATCTCGTGACACCACCTCGCCGCGATGCGCAACCAGATAGCGGAGCAGTTCCAGTTCCTTAGCGCTGATCTCTAACAACTCACCGTCACGACTGAGTTGATGGCGTTTGAAATCCACCACCGCCATCCCCACCGCTAGCGGCCCTTGCAGCTGTGCCGCCGTGCCATGACGGCGCAGATGGGCGTGAATGCGCGCCAACAATTCACGCAACCCGAAAGGTTTAACGATGTAATCGTCGGCCCCACCCTCAAAACCCAGAACCTTGTCCATCTCCTCACCGCGCGCGGTGAGCATGATGATGGGTTGCTGCAGGCCATGGGCGCGCAAATCGCGGCACAGACTCACCCCGTCACCGTCGGGCAGCATCACATCGAGCAACACCAAATCCGGCCTGCCGCGCAATGCCGCTTCACGACCCTGACGCATGGTGCTCGCCGTCATGAGTCGATAGCCTTCGATTTCCAGATTATCCTTCAATCCGGCGAGCATTGCCGTATCGTCCTCGATCACCAGAATCGTTGCCGGGATGCTCATGACTTCGCCCTATGGATTGGAAACCGGATAACGGCCTCAAGCCCGCTGCCGCCGCGGGGCGCCGTCAAAATAAATTGCGCATGATGAATCGCGGCGATCTGCTCCACCAGGGTCAGCCCCAAACCGCTGCCACTGGCGGGATCGGCTTCCTTGCCGCGTTCGAAAGGTTTGCGCAATCGTTCACGGTCTTCGGCAGCAATACCCGGCCCGCGATCGATGATGCGTAATTCCACGGCGCCAGCGACGGCGCACAACATCACCTGCACTACACCGCCGGCCGCCGCATACTTCACCGCATTATCCACCAGATTGAGGATGATCTGGGTAACACCATAGCGATCATGGGCTACCGGCGGGACATCCTCATCCAGCGCAATCTCCAGACGCAACCCTTGTTCTTCCACCCGCCAGCGATAACTGTCCAATATTCCCTCCACGCTGCGGCGCAAATCGGTCTCGGTCAAATGATAGAGGACGCCGCCCTGATTCAAGCGGGAAAAATCCAGAACCGTGTTGATCATTTGACTGAGGCGTTCGGCTTCGTGCAATAAGACACGATGATATTGATGCTGGCGCTGCTCGTCGCTGATACGGCGTAGGTATAAGGTTTCGGCGTACATACGGATCAGGGCCAGCGGCGTCTTCAACTCATGGGATACATTGGCGATGAAACGATTGCGCAAATCCACTAGGGCATGTTCACGCCGTACTTCCCGCCATACCGCAAAGCTCGCCATCACCATGGTGAGGATGACCGCCGCGCTCACACCCCACATCAAGGCGCCCTCGCGTCGCATGCTGCGCGCCTCCACCTGATCGGAAGCGGTGAACACCAGCAGCCAGCCCGGCAGGACACGGCCCACCGGCCAATTCAGGGCGTCATCGTCCCAGCTGGCATCGGCGTCCTGCAACTGCACGTCGCCGCCCAGTTTGGCGCTGAATTCCGTCAACAGCGGCGTCACCAGACGCTTGGTCATCACGGCCAGATTGAAACGGATGAGGATCCAGCCCGCCGATTTGTCGATTTCGCTCACCCGCTGCAAGGCGAACAAGGTCGGATGGCCGTCCAGCGTCTCCACGAAGGTATGCAAAATATAACGCCCTTCCCGGGCATCGATGCCTTCCAGGGCGGTACGCTGGGCCAGCCACTCGTTGAGATGGCGTTCGCGCGTGGTCTGCGGCATGGGAAAACTGTTTTTCACGCGCATGCCGGCGCCCAGGAATATAACCTGTTCCACTTCGGGCGAAGCCTCGCGCAGCTGGGCGAAACGGTTCGCATTCACCTCAGCCGGCGGAATGTTTTTCAAAGCGAGAAATGGGGGACGTAAGGCGGTCAACAAGGTCTGATCGATGCGATTGCCGAGCAGCGCCATGGTTTGCGCCTGCGATTCCCGGATGGTGTCTTCCAGAAGGGTGCGCTGCCCGTTCAGCAATTTAATGGTCAGGCCGGAGATGGCGACAATCATCAACAGCAGCGCGGTGAGCAAGACGATAGAGGTACGGGTGCGCATCCCGCCCCCGGTCCGCCCGACCCCTTGCCCAACAAAGCCCTTGGCCTGCTTGGAAACCGAAACGCCGCTGCTCATAGTATTGTGCCGAATCCCTTTCCCTCGATAGACACCGCGTCTATTGATATCTCAGCGCCTCGATGGGATTCAGGCGCGCCGCCTTGTTGGCCGGATAAAAGCCGAAGAATATGCCCACTCCCGCGGCCACCACGAAGGCCAGCAGGATAGAACTCAGGGTGATCACCACCACGGTGGCGGTAAGCACGTTGAGCACAATCGCACCGCCCACGCCAACCATCACCCCCACGAGGCAGCCGGCGATGGAAATGATGACCGCCTCCAACAGAAACTGGGTAAGGATATCGCGCCGCCGCGCCCCCACCGCCATGCGGATCCCGATCTCGCGGGTACGCTCGGTCACCGAGACCAGCATGATGTTCATGATGCCGATCCCGCCGACCACCAGGGAAATGGAGGCGATCGCCCCCAACATCAAGGACATGATCCGGGTGGTCTCCGCTGCGGTATTGGCGAGGGCGGTGAGGTTACGCACGCTGAAATCGTCGTCCATCGCATCCTTGATATGATGGCGCTGGCGCAGCAGCTGATTCATCTCTCGTTCCGCCGTCGGCATGACCTGCGCCGAAGCGGCCTGGACCATCATAAAACGCACACTGCCCTGAAATTGGGTACCGAACAATTTGCGTTGTGCCGTGGTAACCGGAATCAGGATGGTGTCGTCCTGGTCGCGCCCGTCCAGGCTCTGCCCCTTCGAGGTCAGAACGCCCGTGACCAGGTAAGGACTCTTTTCGATGCGGATGGTCCGACCGACGGGATTCTCGTCGCCGAACAGATTCTTGACTACGGTTTCGCCCAGCACCGCCACCCGGTTGGCGGCGCGCACATCGGATTCACCGAACATATAGCCGTCGGCGAGCGTCCAGGACCGTACCTCGGGATAGCTGGGTGTCGTACCGTCGATGCGGGTGCTCCAATTGTTCTGTCCGTAAACCACCTGTGCGGTCCCCGGCGCGATGGGCGCCACCGCCGCGATGGTCGGCAGTTCAGCGATAGCCTGTGCGTCTCCCAGGGTCAGGGTGGGGGCGGCTCCACCACCCATGCGCACGCCCCCTGAGGTGGTCGATCCGGATAAGACGATGAACAGATTGCTGCCCATGGAGGCGATGGATTGATCGACCTGGTATTGGACACCCTGACCGATGGCCAGCATCAGGATCACCGCCCCCACTCCGATCACCATCCCCAGCATGGTGAGAAAGGTACGCATGCGGTTGGCCGCCATGGAGGTCCATGCCTCGGTCAGCATAGGGCCGATCATGCGGTCCCCGCTGCGCGGCGCTCGACGGCGCCGTCGTGGACTATCCTGCCATCGACAAAGCGCACAAGACGATCCGCATAGTCGGCGATATCCGCCTCATGGGTGACGATGATCACGGTGATGCCCTCCTCTTTGTTGAGCCGGGTAAACAGCGCCATGATTTCGCGGCTGGTCGCCGTATCCAGATTGCCGGTGGGCTCATCGGCGAGGATGATGCGCGGCCGGTTGACCAAGGCCCGCGCTATCGCCACCCGCTGCTGTTGCCCGCCGGAGATCTGATTGGGATGCGACTTGCGAAAACTCCCCAGCCCCACCTTATCCAGCAACTCATCGGCGCGTTTGTTGCGTTCACCGTTGTTCACCCCGGCGTAGACCAGCGGTAATGCCACATTGCTCTCCAGATCGGCGCGCGGCAAAAGATTGAATCCCTGAAAGACGAAACCGATGGTTTCATTGCGCAGGCGCGCCAACTGGTCGGAACTCAGCTTGGCCACCTCATGGCCGTTGAGCACGTAGGAACCGCTGCTGGGCATGTCCAGACATCCCAGCACATTCATAAACGTGGATTTGCCGGAACCGGACGGGCCCATGATCGCCACAAACTCACCGATGGCGATGGTCAAATTGATATCCTTCAACACCGGCACCGCGCCGGCTACCGTCGCATATTGCTTGGACAAGCTGCTGACGCGGATGATGTCCTCCCCAGCCATTAAAACAGCCTCATGCGAAACCGGCTCGAAGAGCGTTCATCGCCGCCTGCGGCCTGGGCATCTTCCACCACCACCTCATCGCCGGCCTTGAGCGACCCGGACACTACTTCGGTGAACCTGTTATCGGTAATCCCGGTGGTCACGCTGACCGCCTTGAGCTGCTTACCCTGTAACACATAGACCGTGCCGCGGTTCTCTTCCTGGCGTTCCCTTCTGCCACCCTCCTTATCGCCGCTTTCCTGGGGTTTGAAACGCAATGCCGCATTGGGCACCAGCAAGACATTGTGACGTTCGGCGATGGTGATATTGACGTAAGCGGTCATACCCGGCAGCAAAATTTCTTCCGGGTTGTTCACGCTGACCACCACGTCATAGGTCACGACGTTTTGCTGGGTGGTGGGATTCAGGCGCACTTGCTTCACCACGCCCTGGAAGGATCTGGTGGGAAAGGCATCGACGCTGAAACGCACCTGCTGCGCCTCGCGAATATTACCCACATCCGCTTCGGCGAAACTGGAATCGATCTGCATCTGCCGCAGGTCCTGGGCGATCTTAAACAGGGTGGGCGTCTGAAAACTCGCCGCTACCGTCTGGCCTACGTCGATCTGCCTGTCCACCACCACTCCCGACACCGGCGAACGGATCACGGTATAGCTGAGATTGGTGCGATCCTTCTGTAATTGCGCCTTGGACAGTTGCAGTTGTGCCTGCGCCGCCTGTTTAGCCTGTTCCGCCTGATCAAGTTCCTGCTTGGAAACGTATTCCTGAGCAAACAGATCGCGGGTCCTGACGGCATTGGCCGAGGCCAGCGCCAGCGACGCCTCGGCGCTGCTGACATTGGCCTCACTCTGTTTCACCTGCGCCTGAAACAACGAGTCATCGAGTTCCACTAATATCTGCCCCTGCTTGACGCGATCGTTAAAATCCGCATAAAGCTTTTTCACCGTCCCGGACACCTGGGTACCGACACTGACCAGCACCACCGGATTCAAGGTGCCGTTGGCGGATACTGTCTGGGAGATATCACCAGCGGTGAGCCGCTCAGTCTTGTAGCGCTCGGTGGCAGCCGGCTGCTGATTCTTATGCCAGAACAAGTAAGCGGCTGCACCCAGCACCAGCACCGTCACTAAGGCCATAGTTTTATTGAGCAGGAGCTTGCGCATATCCATTCATCGATATCTCACGTTTTACTTGTTATTGCTTAAGGGGGACTTGTCCCGCCGCTGGCGCGGTGATGGCGGCAAAGTCCAACTGTCCCATGGTCTGCGCCAGCGAGGCCTTGGCGATATACCAGCCATACAGGGCCTGGACATTTTGCTGGCGGGCGCTGGCCAGGGCGCTTTGCGCCGTCAACACATCGAGGATATTGCCCGCGCCGGCCTTGTAGCGACCCATGGCGACGCGCTCCGACTCGGCGGCACTGTCCACCAGATCGGCGCTGCTGCGCAGAGACTGGGTTTCGGTGAGCAGGCTTTGATAGGCCTTCCATACATCTAGGGCGATTTGCCGCCTGATGTTATCCCGCTGCGCCGTGCGCACCGCCACCTGTTCCTGGGCCGCCCGCGCCCGGTAGGTGGTGTTGTAGCCGGTGAACAGCGGCACGCTGAGGCTCAAACCCAGCGCGGAACTGCGAAACGGATCGGAGACCGAGGTATCGCTGTAATTGAGGTCGGCCGACAAGGACAGGCTGGGCTTGCCCGCGGCCCGGGCCGCCGTCACGCCGGCCTGCGCGGCCTTGATCTGCGCTTCCGCCGCCGCCAGATCGGGGCGGTTATTGCGCGCCTCGTCGATCAAACGAGAGACATCCCGCGTGAAGTTCTCATCGGGGGTCTGCACCGCCGGCGGCGCTACCCGTACCGGCGCATCGGCATCGAGCCCCATCACATTGGCCAGCACGCCTTGGGCATTCTTGGCATTGCCCTCGGCACGGATGCGATTCAAGACCGCCTGGGAATAAGCAGTCTGTGCCTGCAACTTGTCCGCCGGCGTACCGGCACCGACGTCGTAACGCACCGTCGCCGCCTTCAAACTTTCCAGGGCCGATTTCTCGGCCTCCTGGTCGGCCTGCACCACGGCCTGGGCGGAAAAGATCTGATAATAGTCCTGCACTGCTGCCAGAAACACGCTCTGGATCGCAGTATCCTGCGCGGCGTTGGCGGCGATCAGCACTTGTTCGGCATTGTTTATCGCAGCACTGCGCCCGCCGAAATCATAGAGCAGATAGTTCAGCGACAGGCCGACGCTTTGCTGTTGGTAGGAATTGGATGCGACTGTACCGCGCCCGTTGGTGGCGTTGTGACTGAGGGTACCGTTGGCGTTGAGGGTAGGCAGATTCGCCGCCTTGCTCACCCCCAGCTGCGCCGCCTGAGCCCGGGCATTGGCCCAGGCTTCGTGGGTCTGGGGATTGTTGCACAGCGCCCGCTCCACAACATCGGACAAGGACAAGGCCGTCGCAGGCGTAGCGGGAAAATCACAGGGCAAGATTGTAGCCGGCTCGGCACTGCTAAGCGCCGGCGACGGAGCAGTCAACGCCTGGGTAGCGAAGGGATCCGAGGCAACCGCCATGGCGCAGGGAAAACAGCCGTTGATCATTATCAGCAGCAGTTGAACACCACGACTTAGTACGCTCATTCGCACCCCTGAGGGTCTCGTTCAATATCAAAAATCAGACACAGTGATATGAAACTTGGGGAATCACTATAGCATTGTCGCCGCATGGCGGTTTAATCGTCACCGGGGATAATCGACAAATTTAGTCGGCCGGAACGAGTAAGAAGTTCCCTAGGGGTAGCTGGCGACTTTAATAGCGAAAAATCCCCCTGGGCTTGATCCTTCCCAGGGGGACTAGTTTGTTCGCCCGCAACTGTCTGCGGGCTCCGAGCTTTGTTTGCCGTAGACCTTATTTAGCGGGTTCGGCAGGTGCAGGAGCTGCGGCGGCGGGAGCGGCAGCCGCTGCAGGCGCCTCAGCCTTCTTTTCATGCTTTACGTGTTTGACGCGTTTCATGTGCTTCATATGCTTGTCCACGCAGGTCTTGACGTAGGCATCCAGCTTGTCTTCGCTGATCTTGTGCTTCTCGGCCTGGGCCTTACATCTGTTTTCCACGGACTTGGTGGAGGCAAAGCTGGACACGGACACGCCGGCCAACAGGGCTGCGCTGGCAGCCAACACGATCAATCTTTTCATACTTTAACATCTCCTAAAATGTGGGCTCTCGAATGTGGGCCGGGGTCTTCATGAACTCACCCTGTGCCCTATGCGGGGGAAAATCATCTTGATGATTTTCCCGACGCCAAGCCATCACTGTAGGCGCACCGCAGCGCTGCGGGAATCACAGCATCGTCACAGTATGTAAAAGAATGTAATGAGGTTTCGGGATACTTCACATCGTCATTTCGAGCGACGGGATTGTAGAAATCCTGCGACACGCGGATAAGGCAGCCGCCAGTGCAGCGAGAAATGACACATTGATAAAAGCTACTGAAAAACCAAGCCGGCACCTGCACTGCAGGCAACACCATTCAATCCATGATCAGCCGCACTCAGCCGCTCATGACCTGAATCAAGGCCTCGGCGGTCTTGAGACTGGACTGCGGATTCTGTCCGGTGATGAGATTGCCGTCGACCACCACATGGGCCTGCCACTGGGGAGCCACCTGCACCTCGGCCCCCAAATCGCGCAGCTTATCCTCCAGCAAAAACGGCATGAGTGTATCGAGCTGTACCGTATGCTCTTCTTCGTTGCTGAAACCGGTGAGCTTGCGGCCTTTCACCACCGCGCTGCCGTCGCGGTATCTGGCTTGCGTCAATGCGGCGGGACCATGGCACACGGCCGCGACCGGCTTGCCTTGTTGCATATAATGCGATACCAGTTCGGCCACTTCGCGGCTGTGGGGGAAATCGAACATCGTGCCGTGGCCGCCGGGGAAGAACACCGCGTCGTATTCGCTGACATCCACTTCCATCAAACGCTGGGTATGCTGCAATATCGCCAACGGACCCTTGACCGCCATCGCTTCCTGATCCTCGGGGAGACTGCGCGGATCAATGGGGACCTTGCCGCCCTTAATGCTGGCGACCGTGACCAGATAACCCGCTTCGGCAAAACTCTCATAGGGCACCGCGAATTCTTCGAACCACAACCCGGTGGGATGCTGGGCATCGATCCGCGCGTAACTGGTTACCACAATGAGAATGGACTTGGTGTCTTCCATGGGTATTCCTCCTAAACGACGGATAAGATATTTCAGGGGGATGGCGGGGCGTCGAAGGGAATCACTCGCATCGCTCCAATAAATATATTATGGCACGCTCATGTTCATATCGCTCATTGCTTCATGTGATCGTGGATTTCCCGCAAAGTTTCCATATATATACCCCTGTCGGCGCCTCCCGCCGTCACCGCCTCTCGGGCGTAACGTTCTCCTGCCGCCGGATCGCCCATCTTGTCCAGGGTTTGCGCCAAGTTATTCAGGGCGGAGGCGAAACCGGGATGCCGGTCCAGCACGCGGCGGTAGGTCGCCGCCGCCAGCGCGTAATCGCCGCCGGCGTAGGCAGTGTTGCCTACCCCCATCCCCGCCCCGCTGCTGTCCGGCCAGCGCCGCCAGGCGGTACCATAGGCCTGCTGCGCCGTCCGCCAATCACCCAGTTGCTCGATGGCCAAGACCGTACGCAGATAAGGCAGCTGTTGCGCGGTGGCGGGCAGTTGCTCGGGCGACATCACCACCACGGCCCAGCGCCGGCTGCGGCGCCAGGTGCGTTCAAACAATTCCAGGGAGATCTCCTCGCGTCGCCGCGTCCCGGAGCGCATGAGTACCGCATCACGCTGCAGATCGAAACCCACCACCACCGCATAATGCCAAACCGGATACCAGGACAAGCCCAGGTTCAGCAGTACCAGCACCGGATGGCCGGCACGTAC
>Ga0315556_1001166_pt1 | contig 16077 bp, 14 predicted proteins | sample SalMarSW160310MG_FD_202112 | JGI IMG/M metagenome (GOLD analysis project Ga0315556, IMG submission 202112) | Salt marsh sediment microbial communities from the Plum Island Ecosystem LTER, Massachusetts, United States - Salt Marsh Sediment SW1603-10 ...
AACCACTCGGGCGACAGCGACGAGATCGACTGGATCCTGCGCCGCCTGCGCGCCGGCCGCGCCGAAGCGCTCGACGCCGAAGGAGGGCTGTACGCCGTGGGAGTCTCGCTCGGCGGCAACACGCTGCTCAAGTGGCTGGGCGAGCGCGGCGCCGCAGCCGGGGCGATCGTGCGGCGCGCGGTCGCGGTGTCGGCCCCGCTCGACCTGGTCGCCGCCGGCTTCGCGCTCGACCGCGGTTTCAACCGCGAGCTCTACACCCGTGTCTTCCTGGCAACCATGAAGCGCAAGGCGCTGGCGAAGCTGCGGCGATTCCCGGGCCTGTACGACGCGCGGCGCGTGGCGGGGGCGCGCACGCTGTACGAGTTCGACGACCTGGTGACCGCGCCGCTGCACGGCTTTCGCGGCGTGCGCGACTACTGGACGCGGGCCTCGTCGGCGCCGTGGCTGGAGCAGGTGCGCGTGCCGACGCTGGTGCTCAATGCGCTGAACGACCCGTTCCTGCCGGCCGAGGCGCTGCTCGCGGCGACCCGCCGGGCGGCGCCCGACGTGGTGCTAGAATTCTCTGCAACGGGCGGACACGCCGGCTTTCCGGCGCGTGGTGCCTGGCTGCCGCAACGCATCGACGCCTTTTTTTCGGCCGGATGACTGTCCCCCAGGAAATCTTCCGCGCCTACGACATCCGCGGCATTGTCGGGCGCACGCTGACGCCGGCGATCGTGCGCGAGGTCGGCCGCGCGCTCGGCAGCCTCGGCGGCGAGCGCGGCGCAAGCACCTTCGCCGTCGGGCGCGACGGGCGCCATTCCGGGCCGCAGCTCGCCGACGCCCTCGCCGCGGGCCTGTGCGCCGCCGGCGCGGACGTGATCGACCTCGGCATGGTGCCGACGCCGCTAACCTACTTCGCCGCGCACCATCTCGGCTGCGGCAGCTGCGTCGCGGTGACCGGCAGCCACAATCCGCCCGACTACAACGGCCTCAAGATGGTGGTCGCGGGCGAGACCCTGGCGGGCGACGCGATCCAGGACCTGCGCCGGCGCATCGAAGCCGGGCGCGTCGCCACGGGCGCCGGCAAGCGAAGCAGCGCGGACGTGCTCGACGCCTACGTCGAGCGCATCGCCGGCGACGTCAAGCTCGCGCGGCCGATGCGCGTCGCCGTCGACTGCGGCAACGGCGTCGCCGGGATGCTCGCGCCGCGCCTGTACCGGCGTCTGGGCTGCGAGGTCGAGGAACTGTACTGCGAGGTCGACGGCGATTTCCCGAATCACCACCCGGATCCTTCGCACCCGGAAAACCTGGCCGAACTGATCGCCCGCCTCAAGATGGGCGCAAGCGAGGTCGGCTTCGGCTTCGACGGCGACGGCGACCGGCTCGGCGTGGTGACCAAGGACGGGGAGATCATCTACCCAGACCGCCAACTGATGCTGTTCGCCGCCGACGTGCTGTCGCGCAACCCGGGCGCCGAGATCATCTACGACGTCAAGTCGACGCGGCTGCTGGCGCCCTGGATCGAGCGCCACGGCGGCCGACCGCTGATCTGGAAGACCGGGCACTCGTTCATCAAGGCCAAGCTGAGGGAAACGGGCGCGCCGCTCGCCGGCGAGATGTCGGGCCACACCTTCTTCAAGGAGCGCTGGTACGGCTTCGACGACGCGCTCTACGCCGGCGCGCGCCTGCTCGAGATCCTTTCCCGGGACGCCGACGCGAGCCGGGCGCTCAAGGCGCTGCCCAACGCGCCCTCTACTCCCGAACTGCAGTGGAAGCTGGCCGAAGGCGAGCCGCATGCGCTGGTGGAGAAATTGCAGCAGGCCAAGCCCTTTCCGGGCGCCGAACGCGTGCTCACCATCGACGGCGTGCGCGCCGAGTACGCCGACGGCTTCGGCCTGGCGCGCGCCTCCAACACCACGCCGGTGATCGTGCTGCGCTTCGAGGCCGACACGCGCGAAGCGCTGGCGCGCATCCAGGAGGAGTTCCGGCGCGCGCTCGCGCCGCTCAAGCCGGAAGCGGCGCTGCCTTTCTAGCCAGGGCGCGGCGGTAGCGGCTGAGGTCCTGCAGGCTACGCAGCTCGATGCCGAACAGCTTCGACAGGTTGAGCAGGATCATGTCGGAGACTTTCTTCTCCCAGCCGCGGTCGAAGCGGATCTGGCTGTCGAGCCAGTGCTCGAGCCACTCGGGGTCCGGCAGGCGGCTCTGCACCGTGTCGCGCGGATAGAGCTCGCGGTTGACGTGCAGGTTGGTGGGGTGCAGCGGCTTGCCGGCGCGCCCCGACGCCGCCATCAGCACGCCGATGCGCGCGAACGCGGCGCGCGCCTCGTCGCCGTAGCGCTCGAGCGCCCGCCGCATGTACTGCAGGTAAGCGCCGCCGTGGCGCGCCTCGTCGCGCGAGATCAGCCCGTAGAGGTGCTGGATCACCGGCTCGGTGTGCCATTCGGCGGCGCAGCGGTACCAGTGGTTGAGGCGGATCTCGCCGCAGAAGTGCAGCATCAGCGTCTCGAGCGCCGGCGCGGGGTCGAACGGAAAGCGCACCGCGTGCAGCTCGTCCTCGCTGGGCGACAGGTCGGGGCGGAAGCGGCGCAGGTACTCGAGCAGCACCAGCGCGTGCTTCTGCTCCTCGAAGAACCAGACCGACATGAAGGCGCTGAAATCGCTGTCGTGGCGGTTGTCGCGCAGGAACATCTCGGTCGCGGGCAGCGCCGCCCACTCGGTAATCGCGTTCATCTTGATTGTCAGCGCCTGCTCGTCGCTCAGCCGCGCGGCGTCGAACCTGTCCCAGGGGACGTCGCGCTGCAGGTCCCAGCGCACACGCTCGAGGGATTTGAACAGCTCTGGATATAGCATCGTTGGGGATCCGGTCGGATTTGTCATGAGATCACGGTCTGGTTACGCCGGCTCGCGCGCGTCGCGCCACTGTACCAGCGCGCTGCCGATCGAGGCGAGATCAGTGAACACGTGCACGCCGGCGGGCGGATTGCGCAGGCGCGCGGCGCCCGCGCCGCCGCACCACAGCGCGGTGGCGGCGGGCAGGTCCTGACGCAGCGCCTGCACGCCCTCGCGCATGGCGCCGGCCGCATAGCTGCCGCAGAACGACAGCCCCACCACGTCGGCGGCGTTGGCGCGCACCGCGGCGACGAGCTCGCTCGCCGGCGTCTGTATGCCGAGCGAGAGGCACTGCGCGCCCTCGAGCGCGCAGGCCGCTTCGGCCATCAGCAGACCGAGGCCGTGCTGCTCGCCCGGCAGGGTCGAAAGCAGGACCTTGGGCGCGCCGCCGGCGGTCGGCACCTGCGCGATCGCCTGGCGCAGTACGCCCTGCATCTGCTCGGTGAACAGGTGCTCCTCGAAAACCTCGATCTCGCCCCGCATCCAGGCCTCCCCCACCAGCGCGGCGAGCGGCGCCGCGGTCTCGGTGATGAAGCGGAACAGACCGTCGCGCACCACCGCCTGCCCCAGCTCGCGCCGCAGCTCGGCAGTCTGGTGCGTCTTGACCAGGTACAGCGCCAGGTCGTGCAGCGTGCTGCGCGCGGCCGGCGGCGCGCCGGCCGCCAGCGCCTGCAGCTCTCCGGGCGGCAGGGCGAAAATTCGCCCGGGGCGCATTCCCTGGTCCATCAGACGGCGGATCAGCCGCAGGCGCCCGACCTGCGTGCTCGGATAGACGCGCTCGCCGAATGCGTTGCGCGTCGGCAGCGGAAAGCCGTAGCGCCGCTCCCATACACGCAGCGCGTCCTTCGAAATGCCGGTCTCGCGCTCGACCGCCGCAATCGAAAGACCGTCGCTGTCTCCTCGCTTCTTTATCATGTTGTCTAAGACAAACTTCCTGCATCATCCCACAAGATTGCAAGTTTTGACTAGGACAAAATGACACGGCGTTGCGAACCGCGATTGTCGGCTCCGAGATTTCCGATCTTAGTCTGATCTAGTCTTTGAGGTCATATAGTGACATAACTTTGCTGGAAGCGAACACTTACATTATAGGCTACCCAAACATGGCGGACGTTACCCTGGATGGGTAACGCACCCTATCGACACCGGGTCACGCTAGCTGAATTGCGGCCCGATGCGCTTGAGCGCGTCGGTGACCAGGCAGTCGACGCCCCAGCGCAGCAGCTTGCGCGCCGAGCGCCGGTCGTTCACGGTCCAGCACAGCAGCGCGTAGCCGGCGACGTGCACCGCCTCGGCGAGGCGCAGGTTGAGCGCGCGATAGTTGCAGTGAAGCGACACGCACTCGAGGTCGTGCAGCGTCTCGCGCCACTGCGGCGGAACGCGCCCGACCAGCAAGCCGCGCGGGATCTCCGGCGCGACGCTTCGCGCCGCGGCAAGCGCGACCGGCGAGAACGACGATAGCAGCGGAAGCTGCCCCGCGCCGCGCCAGAGCTCGCGCGCGAGGCGCGCCACCGCCTCGCCCGTGCGGCGCTCGTAGCCCGCCGCGGGCTTGATCTCGACGTTCGCCCACAGGCCGAGCTCGCGGCACAGCCGCGCCGCCTGCTCGAAGCTGGGGATCCGCTCGCCGCGCCACTTCGGCCCGTGCCAGCGGCCGGCGTCGAGCTCGGCGATCTCGCGGTAGGGCGTGCTCGCGACGTGGCCGACGCTGCCGGCGGTGCGGGTCAGCGTCTGGTCGTGGATCAGCACCGGCGTGCCGTCGCCCGCCAGCATGACGTCGAACTCGATCCCCTGGAAGCCGAGCGAGGCGCCGAAGCGGATCGCGCCGAGCGTGTTTTCCGGGGCCAGCTTGCCGCCGCCGCGGTGCGCGAGGATGCGCGGGTAAGGCCAGTGGTTCATGCTCTCAGGCGAGCTTCATGACGACCATGCCGAACACGTTGGCCGCCGAGTCGGCGCGGTCGGACATGTTGGAAATGTGGCGGTAGACCTCGCGCCGGTAGAACAGCGCCGGCAGCGCCGCGGGGTCGGTCGCTCCCGCAAACAGCTCCTTGATCGCCGTCCTGTACTCGCGCTCGACCTTGCGCTCCTTCTGTCGGACTTCGCGCGCGTGGTCGCCCGCGACGCGCGGGTTGTGCGCCAGGCGCAGGATCGCCGCCTGCAGCTCCTCCGCCTCCTCACGCACCAGCCGCACCATGTAGCGGATGTGTGCGTCGGCATCGACCTTGAGGATCGCCATTTCCTCCAGCGTCGTCAGCGCGTAGGTCACCATATCGTCGTAGCAGTGCGACAGGTTGAAGATATCCTCCCGGTCGAGCGGGGTGATGAATGTCTTGTGCAGCTCGTCGATCAGCATCCGGCGCAGCTCGCTCGCCTCCTCCGCCAGTCGCCGCAGAGCCGCCACAGCGCGCTCGTCGACCGCCTCGATGTTTGCCTCGAGGAAGCGCACACCCTCGATCGTCTTCTCCGCCTGCTCGACCAGCATCGCGACGAACTTGTTTTTCTCGCTCAAGCCTCGTTCGAACCAGCTCATCAGCGGACCCCCATGCCGGCAACGCGACCCAGCAGCGCGGCGATCGCCCAGTAGAGCGGGGCCGCGAGGAGCGCCGCCGCCGGCACTGTCAGCAGCCACGCGACCCCGACGTCGCCAAGCGTCGCCCAGCGCACCTTTGATTTGCGCTCGGCCGCCCCCGCGCCGAGGATCGAGGCGCTCACTACCTGGGTCGTGCTCACCGGCCCACCCGCCAGCGATGCCCCGATTATCACCGCGGCGGAGGAAACCTGCGCCGTAAAGCCGTGAATCGGGCGCACCCGATAGAAGCCCACCCCGAGGGTGCGAATGATGCGCCAGCCGCCGAACGCGGTGCCGAGCCCGATTGCCGACGCGCACAGCGCGACCACCCACCAGGGCACGACGAAGTGCCCGGTAAAGCCGAGCATTAGCAATCCGAGGGCGATGACGCCCATCGTCTTTTGCGCATCGTTTCCGCCGTGGCTGAGCGCGAGCGCCGCACCGCTGAGGATCTGGATGCGCGACAGCGTTATCGAGGCGCGCGGCGTCGCGTTGCGCAACGCCCAGCGGGTGGCCTGCATGACCGCGATCGCCACCGCGAAACCGATCACGGGCGAGACAAACAGCGCGACGCCGACTTTCGCCAGCCCATGCAGCTGGATGGCGCTCGGGCCGGCGGCCGCGGCCGCCGCGCCGACGATTCCGCCCAATAGCGCGTGCGACGAGCTCACCGGAATGCCGAAATACCAGGTGACGAGATCCCACAGACTTGCTGCCGCGAGCGCTGCGAAGACGACCGCAATATCGATCGCCTCGGGCCGCGCCACCTCGGCGCCCACGGTCTCGGCCACCGCCACGCCGAGCAGGAACGGACCGGCGAAGTTGGCCGCCGCGGCAAGCACCAGCGCCCCGCGCTCGCTCATCGCCTGCGAGGCCATGAGCGTGGCGACGACGTTCGCGCTGTCGTGGAACCCGTTCAGGAAGTCGAACGTCAGCGCGAGCACGATCAGTGCGCCGAGCAGCAGGATCGATTCGGGGCCGTGCGCCATGTGCGTGCCGGCCGCCTATTTTGCGGTTTGCATCGCGATCCCCTCCGCGAAGCTCTTGCGGAACGCGATCAGCACCGCGAGCGGGGGGAGCATCGAGACGATGGTGCCTGCCATGATGACGTTCCACGCCGGCGAGATCTGGTCGGTGGCGATGAGCATCTTGAGCCCGATCTGCACCACGCGCATGTCGGCGGTGTTGGTCACGATGAGGGGCCACAGGTACTGGCTCCACATGAAGATGAACTCGATCACGAACAGCGCCGCGATGTTGGTGCGCGAGACCGGCACCAGAATGTCCCAGAAGTAGCGCAGCGGCCCTGCGCCGTCCACGCGCGCGGCATCGGGCATGTCGCGCGGCACGGTGAGGAAGAACTGGCGGAACAGCAGGATGCCGGTGGTACTGGCGAAGAAGGGGAACATCAGCCCCGAGTAGCTGTTGACCCAGTGGAAGTCTGCCATCAGCTCGTAGGTCGGCAGGATCCGCACCGGCAGCGGCAGCATCTGCGTGATCATGGTCATCGGAAACAGCAGCGCCCGGCCGCGGAAGCGGAAGTGCGTATAGGCGAACGCCGCCATCAGCGAGAGGACGATCTTCACCACCGCCGCCCCGACCGAGATGACGGAGGTGACGAAGAACAACCTGCCCATGTTGATCCGGTTCCAGGCGTCGACCACGTTGTTCCACAACTCGGTACCGGGATACAGACGCGGCGGGTAGATGTAGGCCTGCCGGAACGTCAGCGTGCTCACGATCAGCGCGTAGAACACCGGAAACGCGATCACCACCACGAGCGCGATCAGCGCGGCGTGGCTCGCGCCCGCTTTGATCTGCCTGGGGGTCATCCGATCCGCTCCCTAGCGCGCATAGATCGCCTTGCGCGTCGCGAAGCGCAGCTGGATGATCGCCGCAACGGAGATTACGACGAACACGACGCAGGACTCCGCCGACGCCGCGCCGGTGTCAAGGTAGAGGAACGCGTCGCGGTAGAGCTTGTAGATGAGGATGTTGGTCGCGTCGCCCGGGCCACCCTGCGTCATGATGTCGATCAGGCCGAAGACCTGGAAGAAGGCGTAGATCATGTTGACGAACAGCAGGAACGTCGTCGTCGGCGAGAGCATCGGGAAGGTGATGTCCCAGAACGTGCGCCAGGGGCCCGCGCCGTCGACGCGGGCGGCGTCGACGAACTCCTCCGGGATGTTCTGCAAGCCGGCGAGGAAGAACACGATGTTGTAGCCGAGCATCTTCCAGGTGGCGGCGGCGGAGACAACGAGCAGCGCGAGCGAGCCGTTGGTCATCCAGTTCATCAGGTAGCCGCCGGAGAGCTTGGCGACGACGTAGGGCACGAATCCGGTCGCCGGCGCGAACATCAGCGCCCAGATCGCGCCGGCGACGGCGGGCGAGAGCGCGTAGGTCCAGATCAGCGCGATCTGGTAGAAGCCCTGCCCGCGCAGCTTCTGGTTGAGCAGGTGCGCGACAGCGAGCGAAACGCTCAGTCCGACCACCATCACAAAGGCGGCGAACAGCAGGGTCGCCACGGCGCTGGCGCGGAAATCCGGCGAAGTGAACAGTCGCTCGTAGTTGCGCAACCCGACGAAGACGCTCTTGGTGCCGAACGCGGTGGTCGCGAAGAAGGATTCCTGCACGCTCTGCAGGAAGGGAAAGACCAGGAAGACGACGATCACCGCCACCGAGGGCAGGATCAGGAGGTAGGGCAGCAGCGGATGGCCCGGGAACTTCTCCTCCTCGACGACGTTCTCCATGGGCGCGATGATAGCCGGCCGGGGCGCGCGCGTACGCCCGCCCCGGCGCGGGATGGATATCTACTTATTCATCTGCGCGAAGTCGGCGAGCAGCTGGTCGGCCTTGCGCGCCGCCTCGTCGAGCGCCGCCTTGGACGAGACCTGGCCAGAGGTGGCTTTCTCGATCGCGGTCCGCTCGAGCTGGCGGATCTGCACGAACGGTCCCATGCGCACGCCGGTCGCGGCGGCGGTGTCACGCCGCCCGGACAGCACCTGCAGGAACGCGGTGAGGTAATTCTGGTCCTTGCTGAACCAGCCCTCCCCCAGCAGCTCCTGCACCGCGGCATTGACGGCGGGGAAATATCCGGTCCCCTTGTGCCATTCGACCGCAAGCTTTGGTTGCGCGAGATACTTGAGGAATGCCCACACCGCGCGCAGCTGCTCCTTGCTCTGTCCCTTGGTCACCCACAGGCTAGCGCCGCCGATCACCGAGTTGCCGCGCGGGTAGCCTTCGAGCCGCGGCAGGAATCCGGTGCCGACCCTGAACGACGAGCCCTTCTCGATGCCGCTCAGCGACGAGGTCGACTGCAGCAGCATCGCGATCTGGCCGCTCTGGAACGCTGCGTTCGCCGAGTACTCGGCCCCGCCGTAGAGGAAGATGTTTTCCTTGGCGAGCTTCCTCCAGGTATCCAGGACCTTCACGCCGAATTTCCCATTGAACAGCACCCGGGTGGCCATACCCTTGCGCCCGTTCTCGTTGTTGGCGAACAACTGGTTGTGGATCGCGAACTGCTGCTCGAGCATCCAGCCCGGCCAACCGAAGGACATCACGTGCTTGACCGCGCCACTCGCGAGCAGCTTCTTGCCGTAGGATTCGACTTCCGCCCAGGTCATCGGCGGACGCTCCGGATTGAGCCCAGCCTTGGCGAACAGATCCTTGTTGTAGTACAGCATCGCCGTCGAAGAATTGAACGGCATCGACCAGAGGTTGCCGGCAGTCGAATAATAGTTCGTGATCGGGATGACGTACTGCGCCCAGTCCCAGGTCTCGTCGACCATGCCCGGGATCTTGTACACCGGGATGATCGCACCGCTCGAGAGCATCTGCTGGGTCCCGACCTCGTACGACTGCATCAGGTTGGGCGCCGTCTTCGAGCGGTAGGCGGCGACGTACTTGGTCAACGTCTCCGCGTAGGTCCCGGTGTAGAGCGCCGTCAGCTCGATGCCCGGATGCGAAGCGTTGAAGTCCGAGACGATCTTGTTGACCACCTTGAGGCGGGATCCACTCATGGCATGCCACCAGGTGATCTGGACCTTGCCCGCGGCGAGCGCAGACGGCGCTGCGAGACATGCGCCGAGCGTCAAAGCGAGCACGGTCAACAGCCATTGTCTGACTTTCATTTCAGGCCTCCCATGTGTGCGTCGCCCGCGCGATTGCGCGGACCGGCTGGATCACTTATAGCCACCCTGATCTGGCTCCGTTTGACGCAGATCAAGCCTCGATCCGCTTGCCTGTGTCTGGGTCGAAGAAGTGCAGGTCCTCGGGCGCGAAGCGCAGCGGCAGGTGCCCGTCCTGCGGCTTGACCGAGGCGTGCAGCCGCGCGGCCACGCGCGGGCTCGCCTTGTCCTTCCCGACGTGCCCGTACACCAGCGAGTCCGAGCCCAGCAGCTCGATGAAGTCCACCTGCGGCACCAACAGCGCCTCGCTCTCAGCGCAGATCTCCAGGTGCTCGGGCCGTACCCCCAGCAGCACGCTGCGCCCGCCAAGCTGCGGGTAGGCCTGCGGCAGCTTCAGGCGCGTGTCGCCGTCGGCCGCTAGGCTAGTTCCGTCGGCCTGCAGCCGCCCCGCGATCAGGTTCATCGGCGGCGAGCCGATGAAGCCGGCCACGAACGTCGTCGCCGGCTTGCTGTACACCTCCAGCGGCGCGCCGATCTGCTCGGTCTTGCCGATGCTCATCACCAGCATGCGGTGCGCCAGCGTCATCGCCTCGACCTGGTCGTGCGTCACGTACAGCGTCGTGGTCGCCAGCCGCTTGTGCAGCGCCTGCAGCTCTTCCCGCATCTGCACCCGCAGCTTCGCGTCGAGGTTCGACAGCGGCTCGTCGAACAGGAACACCTTCGGCTCGCGCACGATCGCACGCCCCATCGCCACGCGCTGGCGCTGCCCGCCGGAGAGCTCCCGCGGCCGGCGCTTCAGCAGCTTCGAGAGCTCGAGAATGTCCGCCGCGCGGTTCACCCGTGCGTCGATTTCCGACTTCGCCAGCCCGCGGATCTTCAGCCCGTAGGCCATGTTGTCGTGCACGCTCATGTGCGGGTACAGCGCATAGTTCTGGAACACCATCGCGATGTCCCGGTCCTTGGGCTCCAGGTTGTTCACCACCTTGCCGTCGATCGCGATCTCCCCCGCAGTGATCGACTCCAGCCCCGCCACCATCCTCAACAGCGTCGATTTGCCGCACCCCGATGGCCCCACCATCACCACGAACTCGCCGTCGGTGATCTCCATCGAGATGCCGTGCACCACCTCCGTCTCGCCGAAGGACTTCTTCACGTTGCGGATCGATACGGTAGCCATTTACTTTTCCTGTTCGATGAGGCCTTTGACGAACCATTTCTGCATCAGGATCACCACCAGCGCCGGCGGCAGCATCGTCAGCATCGCCGCCGACATCACGAGGTTCCAGTCGACCGCCTGTTCACCGCCCGGCATCATGCGCTTGATGCCGATTACGGCGGTGTACATGTTCTCCTGGGTGGTTACCAGCAGCGGCCACAGGTACTGGTTCCAGCCGTAGATGAACAGGATCACGAACAGTGCCGCCATGTTGGTGCGCGAAAGGGGCACCACGACGTCCCAGAAAAAGCGCAGCGGCCCCGCGCCGTCCACGCGCGACGCTTCCATCAGCTCGTCAGGGACGGTGAGGAAGAACTGGCGGAAGAAGAAGGTCGCGGTGGCCGAAGCGATCAGCGGCAGCGTCAGCCCGGCGTAGGTGTCGATCATGTGCAGGTCGGCGACCACCTTGTAGGTCGGGAAGATGCGCACCTCGACCGGCAGCATGAGGGTAACGAAGATCATCCAGAAGAAAAACATCTTGAGCGGGAAGCGGAAGTACACGATCGCGAACGCCGAGACGATCGATATCACGATCTTGCCGATCGAGATCGAGAGCGCCATGATCAAGCTGTTGAGCAGCATCCGCGCGACTGGCGCAGTGCTCGCGCCTTCGACGCCCTTGGTGAGCACGGTGTAGTAGTTCTCGAACATGTGGGTGCCGAGCCACAGCGGAATCGGCACCTGCCGCATCTCGTTTGCGGTATGGGTCGAGGCAACCAAGGTGATCCACACCGGGAACACCAGGGTCGCGACGGCGAACAGCAGCGTCGCGTGGCAGAACAGCGTCAGGCCGGGACGGTGCTCGATCATGCGTACTGGATCCTGCGCTCGATGTAGCGGAACTGGATCACGGTAAGGCTGATCACGATCACCATCAGCACCACCGACTGCGCCGCCGATCCGCCCAGGTCGCCGCCCTTGAAGCCGTCTTCGAAAACCTTGTACACGAGCAGGTTGGTCGCCCGCACGGGCCCGCCCTGGGTCGTGGTATCGATCACGCCAAAGCTGTCGAAGAACGAATAAACGACGTTGACCACCATAAGGAAGAAGGTGGTCGGCGCGAGCAGCGGGAAGACGATGGTGGCGAAGCGCCTGAGCGGCCCCGAGCCGTCGATCGCCGCCGCCTCGATCAGCGACTTCGGGATCGCCTGCATGCCCGAAAGAAAGAACAGGAAATTGTAAGAGATCTGCTTCCAGGCCGAGGCGATCACCACCAGGGTCAGCGCCTGGCCGCCGTTGAGCAGGTAGTTCCAGTCATAGCCGAACCAGTGCCTCAGCACGTAGGTGAGGATTCCCACGCCGGGGCTGAAGATGAACGCCCACAGCACCGCGGCGAGCGCCGGCGCGACCGCGTAGGGCCATACGAGCAGCATCTTGTAGCCGCGCGTGCCGCGGATCAGGTAGTCGCAGCACGCGGCGAGTACCAACGACACAATCAGCGCCGAGCCCGTCACCAGGACCGCGAACTCGCCCGTGACCCAGAACGAGCCGAGGTAGTAGGGATCGGCGAACAGCTCGCGGAAATTGAGCAGGCCGACGAACTGCACGTGCGCGCCGAACACATCCTGCACCAGCAGCGACTGCCACATCGCCTGCGACGCCGGCCAGAAGAAGAAGATTATCGTGATCGCAAGCTGGGGCGCGACCAGCGCATAGGGGAGCCAGCTGACGGGGTACTGGGCGCGCTTTTGCGAGGACATGACAAGAAGACGGCCCCTTGCGGAGCCGTCCCTGCGTTCAAATGTTTCCGAACCTTGCCGCTAGCGGTTGGCGCGCTCGAACTTGCGCAGCTCTTCGTTGCCGCGCTTGACCGCCTCGTCGAGCGCCTGCTTGGCGGTCTTCTTGCCGGTCCACACCGCCTCGAGCTCCTCGTTGTCGATGTTGCGGATCTGCACCATGTTCCCGAGGCGCAGTCCCTTCGAGGCTTTCGTCGGGTGCTTGAGCAGCAGCTGCGTGACCGCGATGTCGGTGCCGGGGTTCTTCTCGTAGTAGCCTTCTTTCTTGGTCAGCTCGTACGCCGCCACGGTGATCGGCACGTAACCCGTGACCTGATGCCACTCGGCCTGGATCTTGGGCGAGGAGATGAAGGTGAAGAACTCGGCGATTCCCTTGTAATGCGATTTCGGTTTGCCCGAGAACACCCACAGGCTCGCACCGCCGATGATCGTGTTCTGCGGCGCGCCCTTGACCCCCTCGTGGTAGGGCAGCTCCGAGATCCCGAAATCGAATTTGGCGTTCTTCTTCGTCTTGCCGTACGACGCAGACGACTCGGTAATCATCGCGCAGGGGTCTTTTTCGGCGTAGAACTTGGAGTCCGGCGCACTGCTGCGCCCGACGTAGGTGAAGCGGCCGTCCTTGGCCATCTGTCCGAGGAACGCGATGTGCTTGACCATGACCGGGTTGTTGAACGTTAGCCTCGCGCCCATCCCGCCGAAGCCGTTGTCCAGCGTCGCAAACGGCACGTTATGCCATGCGCTCGTGCTCTCAAGCTGCACCCAGGACTGCCACGAGGTGGTAAAGGCGCAGGACGCGCCCGAAGCCTTGATCTTCGCCGCATCGGCGCCGAGCTCTTCCCAGGTTTTCGGCGGCTTGTTCGGATCGAGACCGGCTTTGCGGAACATGTCCTTGTTGTAGAACAAGACCGTGGTCGAGCTGTTGAAAGGCAGCGAAATCATTCTCCCGCGCTGATCGGTGTAGTAGCTCGCCACCGCCGGCAGGTAGGCCTTCGGGTCGAACTTCTCGCCCGCGTCGTGCATCACCTTGTAGACAGGCACTACCGCCCCTTTGGCCGCCATCATGGTCGCGGTGCCGACCTCGAACACCTGGACGATATCGGGCGGGTTCTTGGCGCGGTAGGCGGCGATCGCGGCCGACATCGATTCGGCGTAACTCCCCTTGTACACCGCCACCACCTTGTAATCGGACTGCGAGGCGTTGAATTCGTCGACGAACTTGCCTATCAATTCTGCGTTTCTGCCGGTGTTTGAGTGCCACCACTGGATTTCGGTTGCCGCGTACGACGGTGCCGCCGCGACGAGAGTTGCCCCGGCAAGCGCCGCGGCGAAGGTCTTCATACGCATGGAAATCTCCTCTCCAGTTAGGTCCGCGCTAGTGCCGCGGCCGAGAAACCATTTAACTCTAGCCCTGGAACGCTCAGTTTGACCAGCGTCAAGCCGGGGCGCCGGCAAGCTTACTGCCCGAATTTCGCAAAACGGGTACCCCCAGGGGCCGGGCTGCCAGGGCGGACAATATATATTTGCCGCAAACAGGGGAGCCCCATCGATGACCGCGATCCATGAGTTTTCCGCAACCGAGCTCGCCGAGCAGTACCGGCGCGGCGCGCTCTCGCCGGTCGAGGCGGCAACCGGCCAGCTGGCGCGAATCGACGCCTGGGAGCCGAAGCTGAACGCGATGTACCGCCTCGACCGCGGCGGGGCCCTTGCCCAGGCGCGGGCAGCCGAGGCGCGCTGGCGCGCCGGCGCGCCCCTGTCGGGGCTGGACGGGGTGCCAGTCACGCTTAAGGAGAACATCGCCACCCGCGGCGACCCGGCGCCGATCGGCACCCGCGCCAACGAGGACGCGCCGCCCGCGGCGGCCGACGCTCCGCCCGCGGCGCGCCTGCGCGAGGCCGGCGCGGTGATCCTGGGCAAGACCACGATGCCCGACTACGGCATGCTGTCCTCGGGCCTTTCGAGCCTGCACGGCGTCACCCGCAATCCCTGGCGCCTGGACCGCAACACCTCCGGTTCGAGCGCGGGGGCGGGCGCGGCGGCCGCGGCCGGCTACGCGCCGCTGCACCTCGGCACCGACATCGGCGGCTCGGTGCGGCTGCCGGCGACCCATTGCGGCATTTTCGCGCTCAAGCCCTCGCTCGGCCGGGTGCCGGTCTACCCGCCGTACATGGGTCGCGTTACCGGGCCGATGACGCGCCGCGTCGCGGACGCTGCGCTGATGCTGAGCGTGCTGGCGCGGCCGGACGCGCGCGACTTCATGAGCCTGCCGCCGCAGAGCGTGGATTTCCTCGCCGGGCTCGAAGGCCTAGCGCTCACGAAGCTGAAGATCGGCTTCCTGCCCGACATGCGCTGCGGCCTGCCGGTGCACCCGGAAGTGCGCAATGCCGCGAAGGCCGCGGCGAAGGCGCTCGAAGACGCCGGCTGCGCGGTCGAGGAAATGCCGAGCTTCCTCAGCCCGGAAATGCTCGACGGCATGTGCCGCTTCTTCGAGGCGCGCTCGTACCACGACTACATGCAGCTCACCGCCGCCAAGCAGGCCAAGGTGCTGCCGTTCATCGCCGAGTGGTGCAGCTGGCGCGCCAAGGACTTCAGCGGCCGTGACGTGATGCAGGCCTACGGCATGGTGATGGCGATGCGCGAAGCCGCGGTCGCGGCCTGCCAGCCCTACGATTTCGTCGTCTCTCCGGTCTCGCCGATCTTGCCCTACGAGGCCGACAGCCCGGCTCCCGGCAACGATCCGCACGATGCGCTGCCGCACATCGCCTTCACCGTGCCGTACAACATGTCCGAGCAGCCCGCCGCGTCGCTCAACTGGAGCTTCAGCGCCGACGGCCTGCCGACCGGCGTGCAGCTGATCGGGCGCCGCTTCGACGACCTGGGCGTGCTGCGCCTGGCGCATGCGCTGGAAACGCTGCGCCCGGCGCAGAAAGCCTGGCCCGAGCCGTCCTGACTAGCTCGCGATGAAGCGAGCCGCTAGCCGGCGTGCGTCGGCCCGAGCGGGCGCAGGCGCACGCCTTTGCGCAGCTTGGTCCACTTGAACTCGGCCGGGTCGGCGAGCGCCGGGCCGGGCGCCTTCACCACCAGGATCTCGCGCGCGATCGGCTCGAAGTCGGCGCGGAAGTGCACCGAGCTCTTCAGGCCCAGGATGCGTTCGCGCCGCGGCTCGAGGCCGAGGTGGCGGAACATCTCCTGGTCGGCGGCCTGGACCTTCTTCGAGGCGAGCGCCACCCGCACCCCCGGCGCGGCGCGGCTCCTGAGCAGCGCCATCGGCCCCAGCGTCATGCGAAAGCCCTTGAACATCGGCCCGCTGCAGGTGAAGTTGCCGTCCGCCAGCCGCTCGACGGTGAACTCGCCGGCGAAGGGCGCGTCGCCGGCGATGCAGGACTTGCCGCCGAGCGAGAACGCGAGCGTCGCGCCCTGCCCCGCCTCGTGCGCGCGCCTGGCCGCGGCGCCGTCGATCAGCAGTCCGAGCGCCGCTTCGGGCGCGTTCTGGCGCACCAGCGCCGCGAGCAGCCCGGTAGTGTCACCGTTGCCGCCGGCGCCGGGGTTGTCCTGGGTGTCGGC
>Ga0315556_1001168_pt1 | contig 16065 bp, 15 predicted proteins | sample SalMarSW160310MG_FD_202112 | JGI IMG/M metagenome (GOLD analysis project Ga0315556, IMG submission 202112) | Salt marsh sediment microbial communities from the Plum Island Ecosystem LTER, Massachusetts, United States - Salt Marsh Sediment SW1603-10 ...
GGTGGCGTCGAGCACGTTGTCACTGTACTTCGATGTCAGCTCGGACAACTGCTGCAGGATGGTCTTGAAGCGGTCGCGCTGCTGTTGCGGCAACTCGATGCCGGACAGGCGGAAATCCCGCAGTGCATTGTCCACGATCTTGCGTTGCGCGGTATCCAGACGCCGGTACTCGTCCCCCGCGGCAATCTGCCGCCACGCCCGGTACAGGCCCTCGTGCTGGCCCAGCTCGGTGCCATACGCGCTGAGCAGGGGCAGGCACTCGTTATAGACCTTGCGCAGGGCCTCGTTGTTGACGACCGAGTTCATGTGACTGACCGGTGACCAGGCCCGGCTGATGCGGTCGTCCATCGCCTCCAGGGGTGCAACCAGGTTGTCCCAGGTGTAGTGCTCGTGCGCGGCGAGCAGCTGCTCGACCTGCGCGCGCCCCTCGGCGAGCAGCCGTTCGATGGCCGGCTGCACGTGTTCCGGGCGGATTTCCGAAAAGCGCGGCAGACCGTCCGGGTTCAGCAGTGGATTCGACATGCAACGGGGTCCTCGTGGTGGATGCGCGCAACTTTAGCACGGCATTGCTTGCCAGCGCATGTGCCTTGCCTGTAACGTTTCCGGCGCACGCATGCAGCAATTTCCGGACAACCGAGGTGACCTGTGAGCATACGGGATTTCGAGACCATCCGCCCGACCATCGCCGCCAGCGCCTACGTGGATGAGACGGCGCTGGTCATCGGCGCGGTCACGCTGGCCGAGGACGTATCCCTGTGGCCCGGGGTGGTCGCCCGCGGTGACGTCAATTTCATCGAGGTCGGCGTGCGTACCAACATCCAGGACGGCACGATCCTGCACGTCAGCCACGACAGTGAATTCGCACCGGGCGGTTTCCCGCTACGCATCGGTGCCGGCATCACGGTCGGCCACCAGGCCATCCTGCACGGCTGCACCATCGAGGACCGTTGCCTGATCGGCATGGCGGCCACGATCATGGACGGCGCCGTGGTGCGCGCCGGCGCCATCGTCGGTGCGGGCAGCCTGGTGCCTCCGGGGCATGAACTGGAGGGCGGTTACCTGTGGGTCGGTTCGCCGGCACGCCGCGTGCGCGCATTGCGCGCGCAGGAAACCGCCTTTCTCGATTACTCGGCACAGCACTACGTGGAACTGAAGGATCGCCACCGGGCCGGCCGCTAGCCGTCTGCCCGGCGCCGGCTCAGCGCTTCACCAGCACATCGGCGAGCGCGGCGGCGATCCGCTGGATAAACACCAGCAGCCGGAAATCCATGCCGACGAACAGGATCATTTCCTGGCGTGTCCTGCCCGTGGTGGTGCGGCGTACCTGCAGCAGACTGCCGAGTATCGCAAGCACGGCGATGAGGGTCCCGGCACGCGTGACGGTCATGCGGGGCGGCTCCCGGCCCTGTCGCGGCCTGCGTGGCGGCCGGCCACAGGACAGACCGGTGGTGGACGGTGCACGGCGCAGCCGGCCACTGGTTTCCCGCGGCTACGGCAGCTTGCTGATCAGGTTGCGCGCGGTCTTCTCGACGATCTTGCGGAAGGTGACCGGCTGCTCGGAACTGCTGTCCCAGGAATAGGTCACCTCTTCGGTGCCTTCCCAGACGATCGCACCGTTCTGGCTGTCCCAGATCTGGAAGAACAGCCGGATATTGGCCTCCTGGGTCTGGATGATGCGCAGGCCCAGTGCGCTGAAGCGGCCTTTCGACTGCTGGTCGAAACTGGACAGCTTGATCTGTGCCAGGTACCGGGCCCCGGTCACCTTGCCGATTTCCTTGAGGATGTCGTAGCGGAATATGCCGGTATCGCCGTAGTCCGCGTACATGGCCTTGTAGCTGTCCGCAATGCCGGCCTTGTTGATGGCGCTGAGGGTCTGCGGCAGGGACACGAGCGGGATGTCGGGCCGCATTTCCCGCATCACTTCACCGAATATGAAGCCCAGTGCCTGCTTGTCCTCTTCCTGGCCGGTCACCGTCGAGGGCGTGATGAAGGCCAGTCCGCTGGTCTCGAGGTCGCCCTTCTGCAGCGCGATATTGGAGTGGTGGGCCGAGGAATGAATCTGGTCGGAGGCGCAGCCGCTGCACAGGGTGGCTGCCAGCGCAACGAGCAGCAGCCAGCCGTGGAATTGTCCGGGTCGGTACGTTGCCATCCGTCGTGACCTGTCGTGAATACGCGCACGCACTATAGCAAAATCGCTGACCCGTTACCGCTGCACGGGGCGTCCCTGGCAGGTGGCGCCGGTGCGTACCGGAACCACGTGCTCAGTGGTTTTCCCGCAGGGCCGCAATCACCGGTGCGGTGGCCGGGCGCACCTTGCGCCAGAGCCAGAAGGATTCGGCCGCCTGTTCCACCAGCATGCCGAGGCCGTCCAGGGCGGTCCCGGCGCCGTGGCGCGCAGCCCACTGCAGGAACGGCGTCGGCGCGTTGCCGTACATCATGTCGTAGCACCAGCTGTGCGGGGTGATCACGCCGGGATCGATGGCCGGTACAGCGCCGGCCAGGCTGGCGGCCGTGGCGTTGATGATGAGGTCGAAGTGCTGCCCCGTCACGTCCGGCAACCCGCAGCCCTCGGTATGGCCCAGGCTGCAGAACCGGCGTGCCAGTTCCACGGCCCGGTCCGCGGTGCGGTTGGCGATCACCAGCAACGCGGGACGTTCCAGCAGCAGGGGTTCGAGGACACCCCGGGCCGCGCCGCCGGCACCCAGCAGCAGGATGCGGGTACCGGCCAGCCGGGCGCCATGGTTGTCGCGTAAATCACGCACCAGCCCGACGCCGTCGGTGTTGTCCCCGTGGTGCCGGCCGTCCGGGTCCAGCACCAGGGTATTCACGGCACCGGCGTGTTCGGCACGCGGGCTGCGGGTGTGGACGAGCCGCCAGGCGTCTTCCTTGAAGGGCACGGTGACGTTGAGCCCCCTGCCGCCCTGCGCGAGGAATCCGGCGACCGCGGCGGCGAAGCCGCCCGGCTCGACCAGGATGCGTGTGTACTCGATGTCCTGCCCGGTCTGCCGGGCGAACAGGCTGTGGATGCGTGGTGACCTGCTGTGGGCAACCGGGTTGCCCATGACTGCGTAGCGGTCAGCCATGACCGGCCGCTATTCCTGCAGCCAGGTGGCGGCCGCTTTGGCGAAATAGGTCAGGATGCCATCGGCCCCGGCACGCCGGATACAGACCAGCGCCTCCAGCACCACGGCGCGTTCGTCCAGCCAGCCGTTCTGCGCGGCGGCCTTGAGCATGGCGTATTCGCCGCTCACCTGGTAGGCGAAGGTGGGCACGCCGAATTCCTGTTTCACACGCCGCACGATATCCAGGTAGGGCATGCCGGGCTTGACCATCACCATGTCCGCGCCCTCGGCCAGGTCCAGCGCGACCTCGCGCAGGGCCTCGTCGGTGTTCGCGGGGTCCATCTGGTAGGTGTACTTGTTGCCGCTGCCGAGGTTGCCGGCCGATCCGACGGCATCGCGAAACGGGCCGTAAAAGCTGGACGCGTACTTGGCGGCGTAGGCGAGGATACGGGTGTGGCGCTGGCCGGCCTCTTCCAGCGCGGCACGCACGGCGCCGATCCGGCCGTCCATCATGTCGGACGGCGCGACCACGTCGGCGCCGCTTGCGGCATGCGACAGGGCCTGGCGGACCAGCACCTCGACGGTTTCGTCGTTCATGACGTAGCCGGCGTCGTCGATCAGGCCGTCCTGGCCATGCGTGGTGAACGGGTCGAGCGCGACGTCGGTGATCACGCCGAGTTCGGGGACGGCCTCCTTCAGGGCCCGCACCGCGCGCTGGGCCAGGCCGTCGGGATTGTATGCCTCCCGCGCATCGAGGGTCTTGCGTTCCGCCGGGGTGACCGGAAACAGCGCCATGGCCGGGATGCCGAGGGCATGGATAGCACGGGCTTCCTGCACGAGCAGGTCGATGCTGAGCCGCTCCACCCCCGGCATCGAGGCGACGGGTTCACGCTGCTCCCGGCCCTCCAGTACGAATACCGGGTAGATCAGGTCGGCGGGGCTCAGCGTGGTTTCGCGCATCAGCCGGCGCGAAAAGTCGTCACGGCGCATGCGCCGCATGCGCGTGGCTGGGAAGGGTCCGGTAAGTACGGTCACGGCAGCGCTCCGGTTCGGGAACAGGCAGGTTCCGGAACAGTGTACCGTGCATGGCCGCCCCAGGTCAGTCCCCCGCCTGCCCGCCACGCGACTACCGTGTGCGCAGTACGGCGTGTAAGCTCGTGCCATGTCCGGATCCAGGCACGAGCATCCTGTCTGCCACGTCCTGCTGGAGGCCGCCCCGGCGGGGCTGGCCGACTGGTATGCCACCCCGCTGACGCCCCGGCAGGCGCAGGCCTTGCAGGAGGAGGCCCGGCGGGAAATCCAGCGGCGTTTGCGCAACGGGACGTCCGGGTTCCAGCCCGGGTTGCTGGTCATGATCTGCCAGTGGTGGCTTCGCCCGCAGGTGCACGGGTTGTTCGAGGAGTTGCGGCACGTCGCGGCCTCCGGGCACGAGCGGGCCCTGCTGCACCTGGTATATGGCCAGCTGCTGGCCAGCCGCAGGCTTTCGGCGGCCGGGGAGCAGCTGGCCACGGGCTTCCGGCATGCGGCCGCCCTGCTCGGCAGCGCGGAATATTTCCGTTTGCTGCGACGTCACGAAATGCTTGGCCTGCTGGGCCTGGGGAGCACGCCCGGCGCCGGCTGCGACCTGCCGGAACTGCTGGCCGAGGCGGCCGTGATCGAACGCCTGCAGCGCGGCCGGCGGCCGGGTGTGCGCGACACCGGCCATCGCGATACGCTCGGTTGAGGCGCGGATGCGCTGGTTCCTGCTCACCTGCAGTCTGCTGTCCCGGCAGCTGGCGCCGCTGACCCTGCTGGGTGCCATCGCGGCCTACCTGTATCCGCCCGCCTTCCTGGTGTTCAGGAGCAGTTTCCTGTGGTTTTTCGCGGCCACGATGTTTGCCCTGGGCGTCGTGCTGGATATCGACGAACTGCACCGCACACTGCGCCAGCCCGGCCGGGTCGGGCTCGGCGTGCTGACCCAGTTTGTCGTCATGCCGGTGCTGGGCTTTGCCGTGGCGATGCTGGCACCGTTGCCGGATGCCGTCCGGCTGGGTTTCATCATCGTGGCCTGTGCGCCGGGCGCGATGGCCAGCAACGTGATCGTCTACCTGGCCGGCGGGCGGGTCGCGTACTCGGTGGCGCTGACCACGGTCGCCACCTTTCTGTCCCCCGTGGTCACCCCGCTGCTGGTCAAGTGGCTGGGAGGCGCGATCCTGCACATCGAGTTCTGGCCGATGCTGTGGACCATCGTGCTGACCGTGGTGCTGCCGCTGTGGGTGGGGATCACGCTGCAGCGTTATTTGCGCGCACACCGTGCGCTGACCGAGACCCTGGCGCCGGCGGTTGCGGCGCTGGCCATCGTCGTCATCTGCAGCTACGCGGTGGCGGCCAACCAGGCCCGTCTCGCCGCGGTGGGTGGCTGGGTGATCGCGATGGTGATCCTGCTCAATGCGCTCGGCTACCTGGCCGGCTGGTACCTGGGCCGCCTGTACCGGTTTGACGCCAGCTACCGGTTCACCCTGGCCATCGAGATCGGCATGCAGAATGCCGGCCTGGGCGTGGCGCTGGCACTGCGGCATTTCTCCCCGGAGGCGGCCCTGCCCGGCGCGTTGTTCGCCGTCTGGTGCATCCTCACCGCAGCCGGTGCGAGTGCCTGGCTGCAGCGCTACCGTGGATTGGTGTTGGGTAGTGAATAACGCATATAAAACAATGAGTTGTAAAGCTATAACCACGAAAACCCGATGGTTTTGCCCGCTAAAGAATCCACGCCCGGCGTCGATACCCTGGACAAGAGCGCAGCACACTGCAGCGGGTGTGGCGCAAGGTTCCAACCGGCTCCATCGGTTTTGTCGTTGCACTGAGTATCAAGGCTCCTCCGACGCTGAAAAGCGTTTTTAACCCGCCCCACGGCGGGTTTTTTTTGCGCGCAGGGCATGGCCGGTGAGGCGAGGACGGGCCGTGGTTGCGTGCGGTCGGCCGGGACCCGCAGCCGGTGACCGCTTGGTACTTACCAGTGCAGTTGCCGCAGCCGCGAGACCTTCTTGTACTGGTGTGCATCCATGCGCGTGAGAATGTGATCCAGCACGCTGACGGCGTCGTGGATGTACTCGCCCTTGTTCAGCATCACACACTCGGCGCGCACGCTCATCGCGGCATCGGTAATTTCCGGGCGTGCGATCACCCCCTTGCGCGCCAGGGAATCGAGCACCTGGGTCGCCCAGATCACCGGCACGTGAGCGGCCTCGCAGATCCACAGGATTTCTTCCTGGATTTCCGCCATGCGCACGCTGCCCAGCTCGATGGCGAGGTCGCCGCGCGCGATCATGACCCCCAATGCATGTTTGCCCAGGGTGCCGAGCAGCAGGTCCGGCAGGTTCTTCACGGCGGCCGCGGTCTCGATCTTCAGCACGATCGGCAGCCCGGCCTTGCCCCGCGCGGCCAGTTCGTGGCGCAGGGCATCGATGTCCTCGAGCCTGCGCACGAACGAAAACCCGACGATATCCGCGTGCGCGCAGATGAAATCGAGATCGGCCAGGTCCTGGTCTGTCAGGGCCGGCAGCGGGAGTTCGGTGTCCGGGAGGTTGATTCCCTTGCCACTGCGCAGGCGAACCCCCCGGGGGCCGGCATGCGTGGCCCGCAGCAGCACACCTTCCGGAACGCGCTGCGCAACGACACAGCCGAGCTTGCCGTCGTCGAACCAGACGCTGGCACCGGGCTGCAACAGGCCGACGATTTCCGGGTGCGAACAGCCGATCTGCGCCGGACCGGTCGCGGAGGCGCACTGTCCCGCCTGTGCATCGTGGCGCAACAGCAGGTGGTCACCACGCCGCACCACGAGAATCTGCGGCTTGCCGGGGAACGTACCGATCCGGAAATCAGCGCTGGCGATGAGCGTGCCTTCCCCGGTCACGCCCTGCCAGCGCAGCGGGGTTCCGGGCAGCACGTAGGCATTGGCCTCGCACTCCGCGATCCAGCCGCCGTGCAGACCCGGCTCCTTCACCTGGAGCACGCGGTACTTGTCCCGGGAATCCCGGAAATGCAGCGTATGACCGGTGCGCAGCCCGGCCAGCAGTGCAGCGTCGACCGGCAGCCAGGGCATGCCTGAATCGTCCGTGCCCGCGGCCGCGGTGAGCAGCACCCGGGCCGGCCGCGTGAGATGACCAAAGATATCGCGCTGCACATGCAGGTGTCTGACGGCCGGACCCGGTTCGATCGGTCCGGTCCGCAGCTTGTGTCCGGCGAGATCCATGAACACGGGTATCCTCCTGCCGGCGTCCGCCTCGATCCTGCGTACGTGCCCGATCATGCGCTGCCACGTGTCCGGGTCGTCGTGCGCACAGTTGATGCGCGCGCAATCGATCCCGTTGTCGACCAGTTGCCGGATCAGTTCCGGTTGCGCGGCCGCTGCCGCGGGCAGGGTAACCATGATGCGCGCGTAACGCTCCCGGTTACGGCTGCCGAACAGCCGGGCGGTGTTGGTGGCGAGCCGTTCGCTGCCGTTGTCGGTCTCGGTCACGCCGACCTCGACCCCGGAGGCGCGGCGCAGCATGTCGATCACGCGGGCAAGGTTCGCGCGCACCCTGGATTCGCCGCGGCCCAGTGAGGACAGGCCGGCATTGACCAGGCGTTGCTGCAGGGGACGCAGGTCCTGGCTGCGCAGGGCCAGGTAATCGGCGAGATTGCGTGCCGCGGTGGAAAAGCCGTCCGGGTAGCGGGCGCGGTACGGGGCGAGCCGGTGGTCCGATTCCTGGCAGATACCGCTAAAGAGCGCGGACAGCTCCTTCAGCAGTTCGTCCTGTTCCCGGTTGGTGACGTTTGCAGCCTGCATGGACATGATGAAATACCTTCGGCGGGGATGTCGACGCCAAAGAGTGTGAACGTGGATTATGACAACGTCATGAACGCGCGCCGGTGGCCTGCATTCTTCCCCGGAACGGGCCCGGCCGGTCCCTGCGCAGGTGCCTCCGGGAGACCCCGGAACAACGGCTATTCTGCCAGCCAGTCGCGCGGTTTCAGGAACACCTCGTAGAGCTCGGCTTCCGGCGTGCCCGGCTCGGGCTGCCAGTTGTAGCGCCAGTTCACCTCCGGTGGCAGTGACATCAGGATGGCCTCGGTGCGGCCACCGGATTGCAGGCCGAACAGGGTGCCGCGGTCGTAGACCAGGTTGAACTCGACATAGCGGCCGCGCCGGTAACGCTGAAACGCCTTTTCCCGTTCGCCCCAGGGAAGCGCCTTGCGGCGTTCGACGATGGGCAGGTAGGCAGGCAGGTAATGATTGCCGACGCTCATCATCAGTGCGCAGGCATTTTCGAATCCCCCCTCGTTCAGGTCATCGAAGAACAGCCCGCCGATGCCGCGCGGTTCGTTACGGTGCTTCAGGAAGAAGTAGTCGTCACACCATTGCTTGAGGCGCGGGTAGACCTCCGCCCCGTGCGCGCTGCAGGCTTCGCGCGCGCAACGGTGCCAGTGCCGGGCATCCTCGAGGAAGCCGTAATACGGCGTCAGGTCGAAGCCGCCACCGAACCACCAGACCGGGTCTGCGCCTGCCTTTTCGGCGACGAAGAACCGGACATTGGCATGCGAGGTGGGCACGTAGGGATTGCGCGGATGAATCACCAGCGAGACACCCAGGGCCTGGAAGCGGCGGCCGGCCAGTTCCGGCCGGCTGGCGGTGGCCGACGGCGGCAGGCCGGGTCCGGACACATGGGAAAAGTTGATCCCGGCCTTCTCGAACACGGCACCACCCTCCATGACGCGCGATCGTCCGCCGCCGCCCTCCGGGCGTTGCCAGCTGTCCTCGAGAAAGCGGCCGCCGCCATCGGCCTGTTCGAAGGACTGGCAGATCCGGTCCTGCAGCTCGAGCAGGTAATCCCTGACCAGCTGCACGTGCGTATCATCGATGCGGGTGAGCGTCATGGTGTTCCGTCCGGGTTGGTTACTCGCGTGTTGTCCGGGGCGCTGGCAGGGTGCGTGACTCAGTGTCCCGGTCCGCGCCGCCTCCTGCCTGCCGGTGCACGATCCGTCCCGCGGTCAGCCGCGCAGCAGCTTCCCGCTGATGCCGTCACGAATGCGGCTGGGGGCACCTGTACCCGAGGTGCTGCCGTGCAGGATGAAGTCCAGCTGATCATCGAAGGCCTTGCGCACCGCCAGCGCACTGCAGGCCGGCTTCCGGCCGTGCAGGTTGGCGCTGCTGGAAACCAGGGGGCCGCCCCACTCCCGGCACAGTGCCTGCGCCAGCGGGTGGGTGGTGATGCGTACCGCCAGCGTATCATGCAGGCCGCGCAGCCACACCGGGATGTCCGGCCGGCACGGCAACAGCCAGGTCGTGGGTGTCCGCGCGGGTGTCACCATCCGCCTGCGTACGCCGCCCGCAAGCGGCAGCAGCAACGGCTCCAGTTGTGCAAACCCGCCGGCGATCAGGACCACCCCCTGTTCGATGCCGCGCTGCTTCAGCGTCAGCAGGCGCAGCACCGCGCCTGCGCTGAACGGGTCACAGCTCAGTCCGTACACGGTTTCGGTCGGGCAGGCGATCACCCCGCCATGGGACAGGCTGCGGACGGCTGCGTGCAGTTGCCAGTTCACGTCCGCTGGTCCCGGGTCAGGTGGCTTCCGTTCCAGTCGCGGCCGGTTCTTCCCAGGGCTCGACGAACTTGCAGTCGGGCTGCGGGCAGACCCGCTGGGTTCCGGAGCGCTTGGTGGTCTTGATCGTCGTGATCGGCCAGTTGCACAGCGGGCAGGGCATGGCCAGTGGTTCGTTCCAGACCGCGTACTCGCACTCCGGGTAGCGCGCGCAGGAATAGAACACCTTGCCACGGCGTGACTTGCGCTTGAGCATGGTGCCCTTGTGGCATTGCGGGCATTCCACGCCGGTGTCTTCCGGTTTCTCCAGCGACTCGATGTACTTGCAGTTCGGGTAGCTGCTGCAGCCAATGAACCGGCCGTACTTGCCGCTGCGGATGATCAGGTCGGAGTTGCACTCCGGGCACTTGCGGCCCTCGACAATCTCCGGTTCACCGTTGCCGTGCTCGTCGTCGAGGTTGCGCGTGTAGTCACACTCGGGATAGCCGCTGCAGCCGATGAAGCGGCCGCGCCGCCCCAGCCGGATGTGCAGCGGCTTGCCGCATTTCGGGCAGGTCTCGTCGGTGGCCTCGGTGGTGACGTCCTCGCGCTTGATCTTTTCCTTCTCGGTGACGAGGGCCTTGAACGGTTTCCAGAATTCCTTCATCACCGGAATCCAGTCCTTCTCGCCGCGTGCCACCGCGTCCAGTTCGTCCTCGAGCCTGGCGGTGAAGTCGTAGTCGACGTAGCGGGAGAAGTGCTCGGTGAGAAACCGGCTCACCACGCGCCCGACGTCCGTCGGGTAGAAGCGCTTGCTTTCCAGCACGACATACTCGCGTGCCTGCAGGGTGGAGATGATGGTGGCATAGGTCGAGGGACGGCCGATCCCGTATTCCTCCAGCGCCTTGACCAGGCTGGCCTCCGAGTAGCGCGGGGGCGGCTCGGTGAAGTGCTGGTCGGCACGGATGTCTTTCAGTTCACAGCTGTCGCCCTTCTCCAGCGCCGGCAGCAGGCGTTCCTCGCCGTCGGCCTGCTTGTCGTCCTCGCCTTCCTGGTAGACCGCCATGAAACCGGGATCGACCACCACCGAACCGGTGGCACGGAAGCGGTTGCCCGTGCCACAGGCGAAGTCGATGCTGACGGTGTTGATGGTGGCGTGGATCATCTGGCAGGCGATCGTGCGTTTCCAGATCAGCTCGTACAGCTTCAGCTGTTCGGCATTCAGGTACTGGCGGATGTCCTCGGGCGCATTCCGGATCGAGGTGGGACGGATCGCCTCGTGGGCTTCCTGGGCATTCTTGGCCTTGGTACGGTAGACACGCGCCTCCTGCGGCAGGGCGTGCGGGCCGTAGCGTTCCGGGATGTAGGCGCGCAGCTCGTCCAGCGCGTCCTGGGCCAGGTTCACCGAGTCGGTACGCATGTAGGTGATCAGGCCGACGGTATCGCCGCCGATGTCCATGCCTTCGTAGAGCTGCTGGGCCACGCGCATGGTGCGGCTGGCGGTGAAACCCAGCTTGCGCGAGGCCTCCTGCTGCAACGTGGAGGTGGTGAACGGCGCGGCCGGATTGCGCCGGCGCTGCTTCTTCTCGACCGCGTCGACCACCAGCCTGCCGGCGGCGGCGGCGAGCAGTTCCGCGCGGGCCTGCGCGGCGGAGGTGCCGTTGTTGATCGTGAACTGCCTGACTTTCTCTCCGTGCAGTTCGCTGAGGCGGGCAATGAATTCCTGTCCGTTCCTCGCCAGATCCCCTTCCAGGCTCCAGTACTCGCGCGGCCTGAACTGCTCGATTTCGAGCTCGCGCTCCACGATCATGCGCAGGGCCGGGCTTTGCACGCGACCGGCGGACAGTCCGCGCCGGATCTTCTTCCACAACAGCGGTGACAGGTTGAAACCGACCAGGTAGTCGAGCGCACGGCGCGCCTGCTGGGCATTGACCAGCTCGGTGGACAGGTCGCGCGCGTGTTCGAGCGCCTCGTTCACGGCGCGCTTGGTGATCTCGTTGAAGACCACGCGATGCACATCCTTGCCCTTGAGTGCCTTGCGCTGGGTCAGCAGTTCGCACAGGTGCCAGGAGATGGCCTCGCCTTCACGATCCGGGTCGGTGGCGAGGTACAGGGCGTCGGCTTTCTTCATCGCCTTGACGATGTTGTCGACGTGTTTCGAATTGCGCTCGATGAGCTGGTACTTCATGGTGAAGTCATGCTCGGGATCGACCGCACCCTCCTTCGGCACCAGGTCACGCACGTGGCCGTAGGAGGCCATGACTTCATATCCCTTGCCGAGGTACTTCTTGATGGTCTTGCACTTGGCCGGAGATTCGACGATGACGAGGTTCTTGCTCATTGCATGGACGGCGGTCGGCCCGTGTCACGGGCGACGGGTAAGTTGGTTCAGTGCAGGCTGCGCGACGAGCTGTCAAACAGGAGGTCTTCGACCCAGGCATAGGCTTCCTGCGCGCCCGGCTGGTTGAACAGCACCATGAGAATGACCCACTTCAGCTGGTCCATGTCGAAATCCTCGGTTTCCAGCGCCATGGCCCGGTCGATGGCCAGTTCCCGGGTTTCCGGGTTCAGGACTCCCATCTGTTCCAGGAACAGCAGGAAGCCGCGGCACTCGGTATCCAGCCGATCGAGCTCGGCGGCGGAAAAGTGGCGGATGGAGTGTTTCGCCTGCAGGGACGGACGCTGTTGCTCGTTCGTGAGGCCGTCCATCCAGGTAAACGCCCGGTCGATTTCACGCATCGGGAAACCTGCCTGACTGAGTTCCTGCTGGACGACCGCGCGGTCCGGACGGACCGGGCTGTCTTCATCCATATAATAGTTTTCAAACAGGTACATCAGTACGTCGAAGACGTTTTCTTTCATTTAAAGACCTTTTATTTCAATCGGATATAGTGGCCGCCCGGACTGGAAGCCACGTAGCCGGCCAGCTCGAGTTGCAGGAGCATGGAGGAAACTTCCGCTGGCGTCAATCCGCTTCTGTGCACCAGAGCGTCGATGGGAATCAAATCGAAACCCATAAAATCAAGGAGTTGTGAGTATTCCGGGGCCGGGAGCCAGTCCTCTGCCGGCTCGGTGCCGGGCGCGCTGACCGGATCGGTGTCCACGCTGGCGGCCAGCGGACCCAGTTCCTCGAGGATATCGGCGGCGGTTTCGACCAGCTTGGCACCCTGGCGGATCAGGGCATGGCAGCCCCGCGCGAGCGTGTTGTGAATGGAGCCGGGAATCGCGAACACCTCGCGGCCCTGCTCGGTGGCACAGCGGGCGGTGATCAGGGACCCGGAGCGCAGCGCCGCTTCCACCACCAGGGTGCCGAGGCTGAGTCCGCTGAGGATGCGATTGCGGCGCGGAAAATTTTCCGCCAGCGGCGGTGTGCCGAGCGGAAATTCCGACACCAGTGCCCCCTGCCCGGCGATGCGGCGGGCCAGGGCGCGGTTGCCGGCCGGGTACACCCGGTCCAGCCCGGTGCCCGTTACGGCGATGGTCCGCCCACCGGCGTCCAGCGCACCCAGGTGGCTGGCCGCGTCGATTCCCGCGGCCAGGCCGCTGGTGATGACCAGTCCGGCTGCCGCGAGGTGACGTGCAAAATCCGTCGCGGTCTGCTGCCCGGCGGGTGTCGGATTGCGGCTGCCTACCATGGCCAGCTGGGGCGCGCACAGCAACCCGGGGTCACCGTGCACGTACAGCAGCGGTGGCGCATCGGGCAACTGCCGCAACAGGGGCGGGTAGCGCGGATCCGTATAGACGAGGATGTGGTTGCCGGGCTGTGCGCGCCAGGCCAGGTCACGTTCGATGGCAGGCTGCTGCGGATGCCGCAGGGCCTCGACGGCCTGCCGGGACAAGCCCAGTTGCTGCAGCGCGGACGGGCTGGCCGCAAGTACCGCGGCCGGGTCCGGCATGGCCTGCAGCAGGCGCTGCATGGCCACGCTACCGAGATCGTTTGCGTGGTACAGGATCAGCCATTGTTCGAGGGAGTCCGATGCGCGGGTTGCCATGGTAGCGGCAACTATAGCGCAACCACGGCCGGCGGGTTGTCAGTACGCAGCCCCCGCCGGCCGTGGCCGAATCCTACCGCCGGGTCAGGGCGTGCGGACGAAGTCGTTGACGTGGATGGCGTTGGTCGCGGTCATGACCAGCCCGTAGCTGACCTTCTCGAAGGTCTTGAACACCATGACGATGCCGGCTTCCTCATCGGGCAGCCTGACCATGTCACCGTGCTTGCCGCTGACGGTGTCTTTGACGACATCGCCGCGCTGGAACACGCGCAGGACGTGGCCGACCTCCATGCCGTCGCGTTTGCCGAGGTCCAGTGCAACCACGTTGAACTGGCCGATCTCGCTGACCCCGTCCACCACCGAGATGATGTGCCCCGCCGTGCCGTTCGGGGCGGCGTGTGGCAGGAAGTGGGTCGTGACCTCGCTGTGTTCGGCCGGGAACAGGCGGTCGCCGACACGGGCCTCGCGCGCGGTGGCAACCAGCTTCATTGTGGCCGGGTCACCGAAGTGCTGGATCGGTCCGGTGCCGACGTACAGGGCCTCGTAGCCGAGCACCTCGTTGGTATCCGGGTCGACGTACGGTCCGCGTGGTTCGTACACGTCGAACAGGGTGTGATCCCGGTTCTGGATACCGCGCACGTAGACGCGATCGCCGGCGCCGGTAATTACGTGTTCACCGGCACTCTCGACCACGTAGGGCGCCTTGTCCAGTTCTCCTTTCTGCACCACGATGGCACGGGTCAGGAACTGCTTGATGGCATCCACCGGGATGGTGGGGATGGCGTTGTCGAGGCTTTCGGTTCGAACCCTGGGCGAGAGGTGGACCGTGCCATTCTCCTCGCGGCGGATCTGCGGTTTGCCGTCCACGTAGACCAGGTTGAGCTTGTCGCCGGGGTAGATCAGGTGCGGGTTGGCAACCTGCGGGTTCACGTACCAGACTTCCGGCCACATCCACGGATCGCGCAGGAAGCGGGCGGCGATGCCCCACAGGGTGTCACCCTTGACGACCGTGTAATGGTCAGGGTGATTCGGGTTGAGCACCACATTTGCTGCGAGCAGCGAGCCGGTGAGCAGGGCTGCGCAAACTGCGGTGAGGATTTTCTTGATTGACATAGTCGTCCCTTGGGTGTCGAGTTACATTGGTTTCAACCCGTATCCGGTACCAGCGCAATCTGTGCACGGGCGGCAGCCAGTCGACCGCGAGTCTAGCTGAAAATCCACATGGAACAAAACCTTTTGCCGGTTCCCGAGAATTGCCACAGGCGCATTTTTCATACAGTATATTGGATACATTTCTCCTGAATCGTGACGGCAATCACATGACTACCCTCAATATCCTGCACTTCCCTGACCCGCGACTGCGAACCGTGGCCAAGCCGGTGAAACAGGTGGACGATGCAATGCGCCAGTTAGCAGAAGACATGCTGGAAACCATGTACGCCGCACCCGGTATCGGCCTTGCCGCAACCCAGGTGAATGTCCACAAACGCATCGTCGTGATCGATATATCGGAAGAAAGGAACCGTCCTTTATGCCTGATCAATCCGGAAATCCTGGAGCTGGAGGGGATCGAGGAGATGGAAGAGGGCTGCCTGTCCGTGCCCGGCGTCTACGAACGGGTGCAACGGGCGGACCGGGTGCGCATCCGCGCCCTGGACCGCGACGGGCAGTCGTTCGAGCTGGAAGCCGACGGATTGCTGGCGGTCTGTATCCAGCACGAGATCGATCATCTCGATGGCAAGCTGTTCGTGGATTACCTGTCCCAGCTGAAACGGACCCGGATCCGCAGGAAACTGGAAAAGGACCAGCGCCAGGAGCAGGGAGACCAGGAAGCCGGCACCAGCAAGCGCGTGATCTGACCCCGCTCGTGACCGGCGCGATTTTATTGCGATCCCGGTCCCGCCCGGCCCCTGCACGCACGGCCTGATGCATGAAAATCGTCTTTGCCGGTACGCCCGATTTCGCAGTTCCCACCCTGCAGGTCCTGCTGGAGAGCGGCGCCGAAGTGGTCGCCGTCTACACCCGGCCGGACCGACCCGCCGGGCGGGGGCGACACACCCTCGCCAGCCCGGTCAAGCAGCTCGCGCTCCGGCACGGGTTGCGGATCTGCCAGCCGCTCAGCCTGAAGGGCGAGTCGGCGGTCACCGGGCTGGCGGCTCATGAGGCGGACCTGATGGTGGTCGTGGCCTATGGACTGATCCTGCCGGCAGCCCTCCTCGCCACTCCGCGCCTCGGATGCATCAATGTGCACGCCTCCCTGCTGCCGCGCTGGCGCGGGGCAGCCCCCATCCAGCGCGCTATCCTGGCCGGTGATGCCGAGACCGGGGTCTGTCTCATGCAGATGGAGGCCGGTCTGGATACCGGGCCGGTCCTGGCCTGTGCCCGCAGCGCGATCGGGCCGGAGGATACCGGTACGCGCCTGCATGACCGGCTGGCCGGCATGGGTGCGCAGCTGCTGGCTGACAACCTGGATG
>Ga0315556_1001171_pt1 | contig 16050 bp, 9 predicted proteins | sample SalMarSW160310MG_FD_202112 | JGI IMG/M metagenome (GOLD analysis project Ga0315556, IMG submission 202112) | Salt marsh sediment microbial communities from the Plum Island Ecosystem LTER, Massachusetts, United States - Salt Marsh Sediment SW1603-10 ...
CGGCCCGGAGGCCGCGCCGCGCGGCCAGGATCGAGGGGGACGCCGACCGGCTTCCGACTAGCGGGTGACGCTCATCGTCACCTTCTGGGAGATCCACACGGCGATGGGCTGGTCCCGGTTGATGGCCGGCTTGAACTGCATCTGCTGGACCACCTGGGCCGCCGCCGCGTCCATGTTCGGATAGCCGCTCGAGTCCTTGATAAAAGTCTTGAGCACCTTGCCCTGCACGTCCACGTATGCCCACACGACCACGGCTCCCCCGATGCCCACGTCGCGGAGCGAGGCCGGGTAGAGCTTCACCAACAGCCGCTCGATCTCCCCTTTGTTCAGGAGCCTGGGCGGCACGTCGAACGGGATGAACGTGGGCCGGTCGGCCGGGTTTCCTCCCACGGCGGGCGGAGGAGGCGGCAGGGCGGAGGCCGGGTTCGCCTCCAGGGTCGTCGGCGCGATCGTCAGCTCTGGGCTGACGTCGGTGGCCGCCACCTTGGGCGTGGCCGGCCGTGCGATGGACTGGGGTGGAGGCGGGATCTTGACGTCGGGCGGCAGCCGGATCGTCTGTAGCGCCCTCGAGGAGGTGGCCATGCTGTCGCTATGGAAGTTGGGCGACCAGCTGAAGATGGCCGCATGGATCCCCACCGAGGCCAGCAGCGCGAGCCCGAGGACGAGGCGCTGCTGGTGGACCACCCCCTCGCGGCGCTCGTCCTCGAGTCCCGCGGTGCGGGTCGTCTCCCGTGCCCGACCGGGGCGTTCCGTCTGAACGGTGGGGCGAGCCGAGATCTCGACCGCCGGCTCGAGGACCGCCGTCCCACCCCCGGTGCCCGCCCGCCAGGCCGGCGCGGGTGCGTCGCCCTTCGCCGTCGCCATCCCCGGATGCGCACCGTGCACGTCGTCGTAGTCCGACATGACGCTCCTCCCGTGTCCACCGGGGGCTGGATGCCCCCGTATAATTGTGGACGGGACGGCTCACTCCGGCCGTCGGGAGGATCCGGAGCCCCGCGTGGGGCTCCGGTCGAGGCCGCTTGTGGGGAAATGCCCTCGCGCAACTACTGCTGGCAGGGCGCGTTCCGGTCGGGCACCGGGTGGTCCACCACCGGCCGGTGGTCCAGGTCCGCCACGTGCACGGCCACATCCGCCACCAGGTTGACCACCTTCGCCATGTGCGGGTAGTCGATGTGCTCGGCTTCGTCGGTCACCTGGTGGTAGTCCGAGTGGAGCCCCGTGGTGAAGAAGGTGATCGGGATGCCGTAACGCGCGTAGGAGTAGTGGTCGCTGCGGCAGTAGATGTTGGACGGGTGCCCGTTGGCGTCCATCGCGTAGTCGAACGTCAGATCGTGCCCGTCCTCGGTGTTCACCTTCTCGATCAGGTCTCCGAGCTCGGTGGACAGCCGGCGCGAGCCCACCAGCTGCACGTAGTTCGGGCTCCCGTGCAGCGGCTGGCCGTCCTTCGTGCGGCCCGTCTCGTCCGTGGCGTCGCCGCGGCCGACCATGTCCATGTTGAGCTGCGCCACGATCGAGTCCCGGGGGACGGTCGGATGGTCGGTGAAGTACCGCGAGCCGTAAAGCCCCTCCTCCTCGCCGACGTGCCACACGAATAGGATCGAACGCTTCGGGTGCGGGTCCATGGCCTCGATTTTCTGCGCGATCTCGAGGGCCGACACCGAGCCCGAGCCGTCGTCGTCGGCTCCGTTGTACGTGGAGTCCATCCGGTCCGGGTGGCTCTTCCGGTAGACGGCCAGCAGGGAGTCGACCTCCTCCTGCTGGGCCGGCGTGGTCCGCTTGCCGCCGTCATCGGCCCCCTCGGGACGCACGACGTGGTTGAAGATCATGATCGAGTCGTGGTCCACGGGCCGGCCCACGCCCAGGTGATCGTTGTGCGCCCCGATGGCCACGTACTCTCCCTTCAGCTTCGGGTCGCTGCCGGGCACGATGCCGACCACGTTGCGGGCCGGGTAGGGGACGGGCTCGAGCGAGTAGCGCACGTGGACCGCGGCCGATCCGCCCGCGGTGCCGGGGGACAGGCCCGCCAGGGGCGAGGAGAACATCTTGCCGGCGGCCGCCTCGCTCACCAGGAACACGGGCATCTGCTCCGAGCCCTGCGGCTGGTCGTCCACGAACATGCGCGGCCGCGTGAAGAAGGCGCGGAACCGGGCCGGCACGCTGTCCAGGGCGGCGACCGCGATCGCCGCGGCTCCCTCGATCGCCGGGGCGGCGCGGAACAGGCGGCGCAGCGACACGCCCGGCGCGACCCCGAACACCACGAGCTTGCCCCTGGCCTGGTCGGCGGTGATGGGATGCGAGGCGTCTCCCACCACGCCGCCGTACACGATCGGCAGGGATGCGGCGTCGAAGGAACGGGGCGTGATCGGGACGAAGTCGTCGAGGAGCTTCAGCGGGCCGCCGTCCACCGTGAAGCTCGAGCTGTCGCTCAGGGCGCGCGTCTTGAGCGGGATCGTCTGGAAGTAGGTCCCGTCGTCCCCGGCGGGCACCAGGCCCATGCGCTCGATCTCGTGGGCGATGTAGTTCGTGCCCTTGACGTTGCCCAGTTCGCCCGTGCGGCGGCCCAGCATCGAGTCGTCGGAGAAGATGTAGAGGCGGGTCATGAGGTCCGCCGGCGTGATGGCGACCGTCGTGGGCTCGGGCGCGTGCTGGCGCGGCAGGCCGCGGTCGACCGGGAGGGCCGATTGGGCGGCCGCGGCGGCCGGCAGGAGCAGGGCGCAGACCGCAAGCGGGATCGGACGGGTGAGGCGTCGCATGGCCATCTCCGGGTGACGCGGAAACAAAGGAGTCGCGTCGCCGAATCTGGCGCGGGCCCGGGCCCGGGAAAAGGGCGTCCGCCCGGGGCGGCGCGCTCACCACTCGAGGCTTGACGCGGAGCCCTTCCTTAGAGACTCTTGATGGAATCTCTCAAGTGAGGAGCCATGACCGAACCGATACCCGTCCTCAAGGGGACCCTGGACGTGCTGGTGCTCAAGGCGCTCAGCGGGGCGCCCATGCACGGCCTCGAGATCACCGATTGGCTGACCCGGCGCTCGGGCGGGGAGCTCAGCTTCGACGAATCGGCCGTGTACCAGGCCCTGTACCGCATGGAGGGGCGGGACCTGGTCGAGGCGGAGTGGGGCGTGAGCGACAACAATCGGAAGGCCCGGTACTACAGCATCACGGCCGCCGGCGGACGCCAGCTCGCTGAGGAGTCGCGGCAGCTCGTCCGCTTCGGGGAGCTGGTCAAGATCATCCTCAGCACGTCACCCGCCTGATGCTCCGGCCCGGGGTCCGTCGGCTCTTCCGCCTGCGCCTCGGACGCCGGGAGGACGTGGAGCGCGACACCGATGAGGAGATTCGGGCGCACCTGGAGATGAGGGCCGCGGAGCTGGAGCGCCGGGGGCTCTCTCCGGAGGAGGCCATGGCCGAGGCGCAGCGCCGGTTCGGAGCGCCGGAGGAGGCCCGCGACGAACTGGTCCGGGCCGCCCGGCGGCGGGAGCGCCGGGTGAGGTGGCGGGACCGGCTGGACGGCCTGCGACAGGACCTGCGGCACGCGTGGCGCTCGGTGAAGGGCGAGCCCGGTCTCGCCGCCGTGGTCGTCGTCATCATCGCTCTCGGTGTCGGCGCGAACGCGGCCATGTTCGGGGTCCTGGACCGGCTCCTGCTCGGCGGCCCCGCGCACGTGGTCGACCCCGGCCGCGTCGTCCGATTCTCCATCCACGCGACCGTGCCGGGCCAGGGCGAGGTGTCCGACAACACGTTCGGGTACGTCGCCTACGAGGCCCTGCGGGACCACGCGCGCGATCTCGACGGGGTCGCGGCCTACTCCGAGTGGCACGACGTCGTCGGAGCGGGCGAGGCCGCCCGCCCGGTCCGCGTCGGTCACGCCACGGCCGGCTTCTTCCCGCTGCTCGGCGTCCGTCCGGCGGTGGGGCGGTTCTTCGGCCCGGCGGAGGACCGGCCGGGGGACGCCCGGCACGTCGCCGTGCTCGGGCACGAGGTCTGGCGAAGCCGCTTCGCGGGGGACTCCGCGGTCGTGGGCCGGACCGTCCGTATCGGTGGCGAGCCGTACACCGTCGTGGGCGTAGCGCCGGCCGGATTCACCGGCGTGGAGCTGAAGCGCGTCGACGCCTGGCTCCCGATGTCGCTCGTCCATCCGTCGCCGGACTGGCGGACCTCCTGGCAGGCGCAGTGGCTCAAGATCGTGGCACGCCTGGCGCCCGGCGTCACCAGGGAGCGGGGCGCCGCCGAGGCCACCCGGAGCCTCCGGGCCGCCTACCCCGGAACGGAGAAGTTCATCGAGCGCGCCGACCTCCACGCCGACCCGCTGTCCTACGACGATTCGGGCCACGAGGCCCGGGAAGTCGCCGTGTCGCGCTGGCTGTTCGCCGTGTCGCTCATCGTCCTCCTGGTGGCGTGCGCCAACGTGGCCAACCTGCTCCTGGCCCGCGCGCTCCGCCGCCGGCGCGAGGTCAGCCTCCGCGTGGCCCTCGGGATCTCGCGTTGGCGCCTCGTGCGGCTCCTGCTCGGAGAGAGCCTGGCGCTCGCGCTGCTGGGCGGCGTCGCCGCCCTGGCCGTCATCCCGGTGGTAGGCCACGTGGTGCGCTCCGCGCTCCTTCCCACGGTCGCGTGGGGCGACGGTCTCGTGGACGGAAGGGTCCTGGCCGTGGCGGCGGCCCTGACCCTGGCGACGGGGCTCGCGGCGGGCCTCCTCCCGGCCCTCCACGCGGGCCGGCACGATGTGATCGGATCCCTGCGGGCCGGCATGCGAGGAGAAGGGGCCGGGACGTCTCGTCTGCGATCGGGTCTCGCGGTAGCCCAGGCGGCCCTCTCGGTGCTCCTCCTGGTGGGTGCCGGCCTGTTCATCCGGAGTCTCCATCACGCGCGCGGGATCGACCTGGGGTTCGAGCCCGAACGCGTGCTGATGGTCCGGCCCGACTGGTCGGTCCCCGGGCCGAGCTCCGCTCCGACGCCGGAGGAGCGGGACCGGCGTCGCGCGCGTCGAAGCGCGTTCTTCGCCGCCGCACTGGTCCGCGCCCGACGCCTGCCGGAGGTCGAGCGGGCGGCGGTCACCGTCGGTCTCCCGTTCCAGATGTGGTTCACGTTGCGGCTGCGGGTGCCCGGCGTCGACTCCATCCCCAGGCTCCCGGGGGGAGGGCCCTACATCCAGGCCGTGTCGCCCGGCTATTTTGCCACCATGGGCCTCTCCCTCCTCGAGGGCCGGTCGTTCGGACCGGCAGACCACGAGGGCAGCGAGCCGGTGGCGGTGGTGAGCCGGACGATGGCCCGCACCCTGTGGCCGGGGGGCGAGGCGCTCGGGCGATGCCTCCTGATCGGACGGGCCGAGCGGCCTCCGTGCGCCCGCGTGGTCGGGATCGTCGAGGACGCCCACCGGAACGCCCTGCACGAGCAGCCTTCCATGCAGTACTACATCCCCCTCGGCCAGGAGCGGGGATTCGGCGGATCGGCGCTCGTGATACGGCCGCGGGGCGATCCCGAGGCCTTGATCGGGCGTTTGCGCCGGAGGCTAGCGGGACTGGACCCGGAGGTGCTCTACCTTCGCATCGAGAGCCTGGAGAGCGTCATCGACCCCCACTACCGCCCGTGGCGACTCGGTGCGACGCTCATGGGTGCCTTCGGGATCCTGGCCCTGCTCATCGCGGCCATGGGGCTGTACAGCCTGGTGGCCTATACGGTCGCGAGTCGGCGCCACGAAGTCGGGATCCGAATGGCGCTGGGCGCCGGCCGCATCGACATCCTCCGGTGGGTGCTACGCCGGGGCGTCCTCCTGGTCGCGTCCGGCATCGCGGTGGGCGCCCTGCTGGCGGCCGCCGCCGCTCCCCGCCTCGGGGACCTCCTGTTCGAGGAGTCACCGCTGGACCCGGCGGTGTACGCGGGGGTGGCGGCCCTCCTGCTGGCCGTGGCGGTGGCGGCCTGCCTTGTGCCGGCCGGCGGCGCCGTGAAGCTGGACCCGGCCCGGGTGCTGCGCGCCGACTGACGTCGGCGGCCGGGACGGCGACTCCGGCCGCGCGCGCCCCCGCGCGCGGCCACGGTGACCGGCCGTCGGGCCCGCGACCGATCCGTCACATCTCATTCGGGGGCCCCGGCCTGGGCAATACGATCCTCGCCACGCAGCCCTGGCCTCCGTCGCGGTTCCGCAGCGTGAGGCTGCCGCCATGCGCCTCGGCGATCTGGCGGCTGAGGGCCAACCCGATGCCCGATCCGTCCGGCTTCGTGGTGAAGAAGGGCACGAACAGGTTGGCGGTGTCCGAGATCCCCGGTCCCTCGTCCTCGACGAGCACCTCGACGTAGAGGGCGGTGACTCGCCACCGGACGCGCACGCCGCCCCCCGTCTCCGAGACGGCGTCGACCGCGTTGTCCAGCAGGTTGATGAGCATCTGGTCCAGCTGATCCGAGTCGGCCCGAATGACGACGTCGGGGCCCGGCTCCACTCGCACCGGGAGCCGGGTCTCGAGCTTCGCCACGCGGCCGACCCATGTCTCGATGTCCACCGGATTCAGCTCCGGTGGCGGCAGGCGCGCCAGCCGGGCGTAGGAGGACATGAACCGGCCCAGGGCGGCGGCCCGGCCCGAGATGATCCCGAGTCCCTGCTCCACGTCCGCGGGCTCGAGCGCCGCCCCGCCGTCTCCGAGGCCGTCCCGCAGGCTCTCGGCGATGGAGCGGATGGGGGCGAGCGAGTTGTTGATCTCGTGCCCCAGCACCCGAACCAGTCGGCGCCACGCCTTGCGCTCCTCCTCGCGGAGGACCCGGCTCAGGTCCGACAGGACCAGCAACGTCTGGGGCCGGCCCTCGTGGCGGAGGCCGGTGCGCCGGATCTCCCAGCGGCCCGAGCCGCCCGGGAAGGTCATCTCGACCACCCGCGGCGTGTCGCCGGACAGGAAGGGCGCCAGTCCGACGGTGCTGGCGGGACGGCCCGTGAGCGCCCGGGCCGGCCGGTCCAGGAGCTGGGCCCCGGCCCGGTTGACCAGCCACAGACGGTCGTCCGCGTCGAAGGCGAACACGGCCACGTCGATCTCCTCGAGCACGCCCCGCAGGAGGGCCGTGGCCTCCAGCGTCCCGATGCGTTCGGTTCGCAGCGTCTCGCCGAGCGCGTTCACCTCGTGCGAGACGAGGCCGAGCGCCCGGTCGGTGCCCTCGGCCCGAACGCGCATCGAGTAGTCCCCCCCGCGGAAGGCGGCCAGCACGTTGGCCAGGGTCTGGAGGGGCCGGACGAGCTCGTGGTGGAGGACGGCGACGAGGGCGATCCAGGTGCCGACGAGGAGAATGGACGGGACGACCCGCGCCCACGTCGGCCACGGCGCCCGCCACAGGAACAGGAGAGCCAGCAGAACGGCGGGCAGGCCCGCGACGAGGGCGAGGGCGGGCAAGCGGCGCTGGTAGCTCACCGCCCGTCTCTCAGGGCTCGAGGCCGTAGCGGTCCAGCCGCCGGTACAGGGCGCTGCGGCTGAGTCCCAGCTCCCCGGCCGCCCGGCTCACGTTGCCCTCGTGGCGGCGGAGCGCCTTCTGAATGAGGATGCGCTCGGCCTCCTCGAGCGTGAGGCCCTCGAGCCCGGGCGCGCCCTCGCCCGGGGCCCGGAGGCCGAGGTGGGCGACCTCGATACGCCGGCCCTCCGACATGAGGAGCGCGCGCTCGATCACGTGTTCGAGCTCCCGGACGTTGCCCTTCCACGGGTGGGCGCGCAGCGCCTCCATGGCATTGGCTGCCAGCTCGGGCACGGGCTCGTCCCGGCGCCGGGCCTCGCGGCGCAGGAAGTGCGCGGCCAGGGCGGGGATGTCCTCGGGCCGACGCCGCAGCGGGGGCACGTGGATCTCCACCGTGTTGAGCCGATAGAAGAGGTCTTCTCGGAAGTTCCCCGCCGCCACGGCCGCCGCCAGGTCCGCGTTGGTGGCGGCGATCACGCGCACGTCGGCCGTGCGGGTCCGCGAGGAACCCAGGCGCCGAAACTCCCCCGTCTCCAGCGCCCGGAGGAGCTTGGCCTGCTGGGCGGCCGGCATGGTACCAATCTCGTCCAGGAACAGAGTGGCGCGATCGGCCATCTCGAGGTAGCCGATCCGGTCGGCCTTGGCGTCCGTGAAGGCGCCGCGGACGTGTCCGAACAGCTCGCTCTCGAACAGGCCCTCCGGAACGGCGCCGGCGTTGAGGGTCACCAGCGGCCGACCCGAGCGCGGCGAGCGAGCGTGGAGCCAGCGGGCTACCACCTCCTTCCCCGTCCCGGGCTCCCCGGTGATGAGCACGTTGGCGTCCGAGGGGCCGGCGCGCTCGATGAGCTGCAGGACCGGCTGCATGGTGCGCGACTCGGCGACCAGCTCCGGCAGGTCGCCCTCTCGCGCCTCGCGCTCCACCTCCAGCCGCTCGACGCGGCGCAGGGCCCGGGTGAGCTCGACCTGGTTCTGGAGGGTGGCCAGCAGGCGCTCGTTGTCCCAGGGCTTCTCGACGTAGTCGCGGGCGCCGCGGCGCATGGCCTCCACCGCCCCCTCCACGCTGCCCCAGGCCGTCATCACCACCACGGAGAGCGTCGGATCCAGGCCGCGGACCGCCGACAGGAGGTCGAGGCCCTCCTTCCCCGAGGTGGTGTCGCGCGTGTAGTTGAGGTCGAGGAGGGCGAGGTCCAGCTCGCGGGCCTCGACGGTGCGCAGGACGGCCGCGGGCGACGTGGCCGTCTCGATCTCGTAGCCGTGCCCCTTGAGCAGGAGACGCAGCGCCTCCAGCACGTCCTTCTGGTCGTCGGCGACCAGGATGCGGGGCGGCGGCTCGCTCACGCCGGCGGGTCCACGATCCATCCGTCTTCCAGCTGGATGACGCGGTCGCTGCAGGCCGCCACCGCGGGATCGTGGGTCACCTGGATGATGGTCGTTCCCTCGCGGTTGAGGCCCGAGAGCAGGTCCATGATCTTCTCGCCCTGGCTCGAGTGCAGGCTCCCGGTGGGCTCGTCGGCCAGGATGAGGCTCGGCTCGGCGATCACGGCCCGGGCCACGGCCACGATCTGCTGCTGCCCGCCCGAGAGCTGGGACGGGAACAGGTCCTTCTTCCCGACGATGTGGAACTGGTCCAGCATGTCGGCCACCCGCGCCTCGCGCTCGGCGCGCGGGACGTCCCGGTAGGAGAGGGGGATCTCCAGGTTCTCGGCGACCGTGAGGTCGTCCAGCAGGTGGTACTGCTGGAATACGAATCCGATGTGCTCCCTGTGGAGGCGGCTCCGCTCCTTGTTGGAGAGCTCGTGCACGGGCGAGTCGAGGAAGCGGTACTCCCCCCGGTACGCGCCGTCCAGCATGCCGAGGATGCCCAGCAGGGTCGACTTCCCGGCCCCGGAGGGCCCCATGATGGTCACGAAGTCGCCGGCCCGGACGTCCAGGTCGATGCGGCGGAGCACGAAGGTCTCCCCGCCCTTGTAGCCGTAGGACTTCTCGAGGTTGCGTAGCTGGATCAAGGAAGAGCGCTCCGTTTCATGTGGACGGTCCGCGATGACGCCGGCATCTACCGATCACGATCCCCGGGCGGCCGACCCTCGGCCCGCAGCGCCACGAGCGGGTCGACCCGTGTGGCCCGCAGCGCCGGGACCAGGCAGGCCGACAGGGTGGCCACGAGCGTCACGCCGAGCGCGACCCCCACGGTCCGCGGATCCGTCGGCGCCACGCCGAACAGCATGCTCCTCAGATAACGGTTCAGAACGACCACGCCGATCATCCCAAGGATAGCCCCCCCCGCCGTCAGGCGCAGACCCCGGAGCAACACGCTGCGCAGGATGGCCCCCCGGCCGGCCCCGAGTGCCATGCGAATTCCGAACTCCCGCGTGCGTTCCGACACCGCATACTCGATCACCCCGTACATCCCGACCAGCACCAGGATCAGCGCGACGCCCGCCACGCTCCCGAGCAGCACCGCCCGGAATCGCTGGGGGGCCACGCCCCGGGCGATGTCGGCGGCCAGCGTCGAGATCTCCGGGACGGGTTGCCGCGGGTCCACCGAGCGGATCGCCCGGCGCAGCGGTCCAGCGAGCACGCCCGCTCCGAGCCCGGAGCGCACGAGAAAGACGGCCTGGTGGCCCATCGTGATCTCCGGGACGGTCGACGGTCGCTGCCTGAACGGTATGTAGAAGCCCGGTCCCGGATCCCTGGCCAGGCCGCCGCCGCGGATGTCGGCCGCCACGCCCACCACGGTGAGCCAGGCGTCGTCGCCCTCCTCGAAGCGGATCCGTCGACCGATCGGATCGCGGCCCGGGAAGGCCTCCCGCGCCATGGCCTCGTCGATGATCGCCACCCTGGTGGCATCGCGGTCGTCACCCTCCCGGAACGAGCGGCCCCGGAGCATCGGGATCCCCACCGTCCGGAAGTAGTCGGGACTGACGACCCCGTACTGCGCCTGTCGCGCAGCGGTCTGTTCGACACCCTCGACCACGTAGTCGCGGATCGCGTGCCCGCGGTCGATGGGCAGGTTGTTGGCGAGCGCCGCGTGCTCCACGCCCGGCACGGCGCGCAGCCGCTCCAGGGTCCGGCGATAGAAGGCATCGAGCTCCGTCACGCCCTCGAAGCGCGTGGGAGGGATCCGGACCGCCACCGTCAGCACGTCCCTCGTGCGGAAGCCGGGGTCCCGCCCCGTCAGCAGGAGAAAGCTGCGCACCAGGAGCCCGGCCCCTACCAGGAGGACCAGGCCGAGGGCGATCTCCGTGATCGCGAGGCCTTCGCTCACCCTGTGGTGGCGGCCGGAGAGCGAGGGGCTGCGCCCGCCTTCCGCGAGATCCTCGTGCAGCGATCGCCGAGCGGTGAGGACGGCCGGGACGATCCCGAACAGGCAGCCGGTGGCGATCGACGTGCCCAGGGCGAAGAGCAGCACGGTGAGGTCCACGTGGACCTCGCCCAGGCGGGCCACGCCCGCCGGCGCCGCGTGCAGCAGCAGTCCGAGAGCCGGATGCACGACGAGCAGGCCCGCCAGGCCACCCAGCAGACACAGGACCAGGCTCTCCGTCATCAGGCGCTGGATCAGGCGGCGCCGGCCGGCACCCAGCGCCGCACGGATGGCCATCTCCCGGCGCCGCGCGTTGGCCCGCGCGAGCAGGAGGTTGGCGACGTTGACGCAGGCGATGAGCAGGAGAAGGGCCGTCGCGAGCTGTAGCAGGATCAGCGCCGTGCGGATGCCCCTCACCATCTCCGACTTGAGAGTGGCGAGCCGAAGTCTCCAGCGATCGTTCGAGGCGCTCTCGGGGTGCCGGCTCCTGAACATCGAGAACTCATGGTCGAGAGCGGCCTGCGCCTGCTGGACCGAGACACCGGGCTTCAATCGCGCGAGAGGGATGACCCACATCATCCGACCTTCGTCGTCCCGTGGCCGCAGGGCGAGCGGCGTCCAGATCCCCGGATCGTCGACGCGAGGCCCGAGCTGACGGAATCCGCGGGCGGTGACCCCGACGACCCGATGCGGCCTGTCGTTGAGCCGCACCGTTCGCCCCAGGATGTCGCGGCGCCCCGCGTACCGCGTCTGCCACACCCGGTAGCTGAGGATGGCCGCGGCAGGTGCGCCCGGCCGGGCGTCGGCGGCCGTGAAGTCACGGCCGATCGCCATCCCCGCGCCCAGGAGCCCGAGGAGATCGGGCGTGACGCGCGATCCCGCCAGCTGGTAGGCGCGGTCCCCGTCGGTGATGGCGAACGGCTCGGGGGAGTATGCGGCCACCCCCTCGAAGATCGTCGAACGGCGCTCCAGGCCCATCGGAATCTCGGCCGGGCTCCACGGCGCCTGTCCCAGGACCACCAGCTCCCCGGATTGGGGGTAGGGCAGCGGCCGCAGGAGCACGGCGTCGACGACGGTGAACAGGGCCGTCGTCGCGCCGATTCCCAGGGCCAGGGTGAGGACGGCGATGACCGTGTAGCCAGGGCTGCGGCGGAGCTGCCGCAGCGCGAAGCGGAGGTCCTGGAGGAGGGCGTCCATGCGTGTCACCGCCTCGGCAGCGTGCGGTCCGACCGCGTCGGGGCGTTCCCGATCGATCTCCGAGCGGCCGTCGCTCCCTCCTCACTCATGACGGAGCGCCTCCATGGGGTCGATTCGGGTCGCACGGCGGATCGGCACCCAGCAGGCCAGGGTCGCGGTCGCCGCCAGTACGAGCGCCGCGGCCACGAACGGCGCGGGATCCAGCGGCGAGATCTCGTACAGCTGGCCGCGCAGGAAGCGGCTGAGGGCCGCGGCCATCAGGAGGCCGGCGCCGAGCCCCAGGAGCGTGAAGCGAAGACCCTCGGCCAGCACGAGGCGGACGAGGTCTCCGCGGCGGGCACCGATCGCCATGCGGAGCCCCATCTCCCGTGTCCGTCCGGCCACGGAATAGGCCAGGATGCCGTAGAGCCCGACCGCCGCCAGCAACAGGGCGAGGATCCCGAACGTCCCCAGGAGGACGGTGCTGAAGCGGTCCCGGGCCGTCACCCGGCTCAGTCGCTCGTCCATGGTGCGGACGTCCCACAGCGGGAGGCCGGGGTCGAGGTCCCGGACTACCGAGCGGGCGCTCGCCGCGAGCGCGTGCGGATCACCGGCCGACCGCGCGACCAGGTAGTTGGAGCGGTAGGAGAACTGGGGGTACGCCAGGTAGACGCCCGGCCGGGCCGGTTCCCGGAGGCTTCCTCCCACCACGTCACCGGCGACGCCCACCACTTCGGCCCACCCCTCCGAGGCATCCCACACGCTGAGCCGGATGCGCTGTCCGACGGGGTCGCGCCCGGGCCAGTATCGGTCGGCGGCGGCCCGGGTCACGATGGCCACCCGGGGCGTCCCTTCGCGGTCGCCCTCCTCGATGGAGCGACCCTCGACGATGGGGATCCCCATCGCGGCGAAGTAGCCGGCCGACACCATGTTCAGCCAGACCTCGTGCCCCTGGCGGTCGGACGTCGTCTCGCCCCGGATGCCCATGCGCACGTGGTCGCATCCGCCGCCCGCGACCGCGTCCGCGTGGGCCGGGAGGCAGTTGGCGACGGCGGCCGTCTCCACGCCCGGGCGCGCCTGCAGCCGGTCGACCGCCTCGGTGAACAGGGACGCGGCCTCGGCCCCCGAGTACCCCTGGCGGGGCACGTTCACCCACGCCGTGAACACGTGGTCGGGCCGGAAGCCCGGCGGCGTCGCGCGGAGCTGACCCAGGCTCCGGAGGAGCAGGCCCGCCCCGATGAGCAGCACCGTCGCCACGGCGACCTCGGCGACCACGAGCACGGCGCGCGGTCCGCCCGCCCGGCGTCCGAGACCCGCGGACCCGAGCATGGTGGGGGCGTCGTGCCGGGTCGCCGCGATCGCCGGCGCGGCCCCGAAGGCGAGGGCGGCCACGACGGCGACCAGGAAGTTGAAGGCGAGGACCGGTTCGGACAGGCCGAGCCCCTCCAGGGTCCCCGGGGCGGCGAGCGCCGCAGGTCTCAGACCGCGCACCAGGGACAGCCCGCCCCAGGCCACGAGGAGGGCGGCCCCACCGCCCAGGACGCCCAGCACCGCGGACTCCGTCAGGAGCAGGCGGAGCAGGCGCGCGCGGCTGGCACCGAGCGCGACGCGCAGACCCAGTTCGCGGGACCTTCGAACGCCCCGCGCCAGGAAGAGGTTGGCCAGGTTGCTGCACGCGATCAGGAGCACGCAGCCGACCGCGGCCAGCAGGATGAGGAGCATGCGTCCGAGCGATCGGTCGATGCCGATGACTGCGAGGGATCTGGCGGCGAGGCCGACCTGCACGGGGCCGAAGGCGTCGGTGAACGGAATCCGCTCCGACACCGCCCGCGCGGCCGATGCGAGCTCCGCGGTCGCCAGGGGCGCCTCCGCCCGCGGGACCCGCGCGACCACCGAATGCCAGAAGGATAGCCGCTGCTGGAGGCGGTTCCTGAACACCAGCGTCGGCGCCATGGTGATGGGCACCCACACGTCGGCCTCGCCGGAGAGGCCCGAGAACCCGGCCGGCATGATGCCGACGATCGTGAGCCGCACGCCGTTCAGGGTCACGGGCCGGCCCAGCGCGCCCGGGTCGCCGCCGAAGGCCGTGTGCCACAGGCCATCGCCGATGACGGCCACCGCCCCGGCGCCCGGCGCGGCGTCCTCGTCCGGGGCGAACGTGCGACCGTGCGCGGCCGGCACCCCCAGCACTCCGAAGTAACTGGCCGACACGAGCTCGACCCGGGCCCGCTCGGGGTGGCCGGCGGCCGACAGGTTGTAGGTCAGCGCGTCCGGCGTGTAGGCGGCGACCGTGATGTCGCGGGCCGCATCCCGGAACGCCTCGTACTCCGGATAGGACCAGTAGCGCATCGAGTCGACGGTCCCGCTCGGCTGCGTCAGCGTCGGCATCACGACCTGGAGCTGGTCGCTGTCCGGATAGGGCGGCCGGGCCAGCAGCACGGCGTACACGGCGGAAAACACGGCCGTGTTGGCCCCGATCCCGAGCGCGAGGGTGAGCACGGCGACGACGACGAAGCCGGGCCTACGGGCCATCTGGCGGAGCGCGAAGCGGAGGTCCTGGATCATCTCAGTCTCCGGGCGTGGGCTGGGGGTCGGTGTGAGGTCCGCGGCCGGGCCATCATCCGTCCCTGAGAGCGTGGATCGGGTCGACCCGCGTGGCCCGCCGCGCGGGGATCCAGCAGGCCAACGCGGCTACGGCGGCGAGCGCCGCCGGCACCAGCAGGAAGGTGACCGGATCCAGGGGGGCCACGCCGTACAGGAGCCCGGAGAGCACCCGCACGGACAGCAGGGCCCCGACCAGGCCGATCGCGATTCCCGCCAGGACCGGGATCATCCCGAGCCGGAGCACGAAGCGCAGCGTGGTGGCGCGGTCCGCTCCCAGCACCATGCGGATGCCCAGCTCGCGTAGCCGGCGGGTCACGGCGTAGGACAGCACCCCGTAGATACCGATCAGGGCGAGGAGCAGCGCCAGACCGGCGAACGCGCCCAGCGTCATGACGTCGAAGCGCGGCCGGAGAATGGAGGTCTCGACGATCTCCCGCATCGTGTGCACCGAGTAGATGGGCAGCGTCGGATCGATGTCGGCGATCGCGGCCCGCACCGGTCCGGCCAGCGCGCCCGGATCTCCGTCGGTGCGGACGGTGAGCGCCATGCCGTGGCGGGGACTCTGCAGGTAGCTCAGGTACGCGTGCGGATAGCCGGGGCGGTCGAGGCTCTCCGTACGCACGTCCCCGACGACTCCGACGATCGTGTACCACCGGTTCCCGTCGAAGGAGATGCGATCGCCGATCGGGTCGTCGTGCCCCCAGTATCGCCGCGCCATGGCGCGGTCGACCACGGCCACCGGCCGGCTTTCCGGGCCGTCCCGCGCGTCCGGGAGCCGTCCCCGTACGAGCGGGATCCCGAGCGATCGGAAGTAGTCGCCTCCCTCGGAGCACACGACCGCGTCCTGTACGACGTCCGGGCCGGGCGCCGGCCGTCCCTCGATCCGGAAGGAGAGGTAGCTGCCGCTCTGGAGCGGCAGGTCGCTGGTGGCGCCGGCGGCGGTGACGCCCGGGAGCTTCCCGAGCCGGGCCACCAGCCTGCTCCAGAACTCCCGGACCCGGGGATCGTCCGGGTAGCGGCCGTCCGGCAGCGACACCCGGGCCGTCAGGACCCCGCGCGCCCGAAACCCCGGATCCATGCCCTCGAGGTGGGCGAAGCTGCGGATCAGGAGCCCGGCGCCGACCAGCAGCACGAGGGCCACCGCCACCTGTCCGGCCACGAGCCCCCGGTCGAGGAGTCCGCTCGCCCGGGTTCCCGCGGAACGCCCGCCCTCCACCAGGCTCCCGCGCAGGTCGGGCCGCGCGAGCCGCAGGGCGGGTGCGAGCCCGAACACGGCGGTCGTGACCAGCGCGGCGCCGAGGGCGAACAGGAGAACCAGGCCGTCGATGCGGACTTCGCCCAGGCGGGGCAGCGCCCCGGGGTCGAGGCCCACCAGGGCCCGCGTCCCCCAGAAGGCCAGCAGCACGCCGAGCGCCGCGCCCAGCAGCGAGAGCACCAGGCTCTCGGCCAGGAGCTGGCCGATCAGGCGCCCGCGCCGCGCCCCCAGGGCGGAGCGGAGCGCCAGCTCGCGGCCGCGGGCGGCGCCGCGGGCCAGGAGGAGGTTGGCG
>Ga0315556_1001172_pt1 | contig 16049 bp, 20 predicted proteins | sample SalMarSW160310MG_FD_202112 | JGI IMG/M metagenome (GOLD analysis project Ga0315556, IMG submission 202112) | Salt marsh sediment microbial communities from the Plum Island Ecosystem LTER, Massachusetts, United States - Salt Marsh Sediment SW1603-10 ...
ATCACATCAGGCCGCACAGTTCGCTGAGCTACAAGCCGCCCGCGCCGGCAGCATGGATCACCATTGGACAACCGCTGCAACAGGTGAGTCTAACTTAGAAAGTGGATCAAGAAGTGGGGGCACGTCACCCTCAGTAGTCCAGCCGCCCAGTCACTTAATCGGCACTCAAGATGGTGGGAGGGCCGTAGCGGCTGTAGGTTTGATCGATGGCTTGTTGGATAGCGGCTACCGACTTCCCCTCATCCTTCAACTGGACAGCGTCATGTGTGATGTCGACGCAGACGCCGCATCCCAGGGCGTGGAGATCAAACTCTGGCTGGCCCGAGCTATCGTATCTGCCCACGTAGCAGTCATCGTTCGACCGGTGACCGATAGCCACGCAGCCACAGTAGCAGGGCACGTTGGTCAGGAGATCGGCTTCGATCAACGCGTAGCGATACGCCTGCTGAACCCGCTCATCAGCATTCTTGACCTGCGTGGGCAGGTCAGTGAGAAACGCAACATTCGAGTCGGCCCCCATGCTCCGGGCTGGACCCGTCGAACACGCGCTCAGAAAGGCAACTGCCATGATTGCCGAGACTGCCGCGATCCTGGAGCGTCTCAATGTGTTCCCCTCCCATCCAAACGTTCGGGTTTCGATAAATCTTGACCAGCCAACTTCCGCAGTCTGGCCCACAGCCCCTGTCCGGGGCAGGAAGCGCCTGTGGCCGATCAACCGTTGCCCAGATCCGACCTCATGAGTTCATACTTCTCGCGATCGATCTCGCCTTTGGCGTAGCGTTGGTCAAGGATCTGGCGAGCGTTGGGCGCGCTGAAGGGCGTGTCCGTCCGAGGCGGAGTCCCGCCCGAGAAGACAGCCCTTGCCGCCAGGACCACCAGCACGATCAGACCAATCCAGAACGCGATCATCAACGGGCCCATCAGCCCGAATCCCATGCCAAGTCCCATCATCACTGCTGCTGCTCCTCGCTCCCGACCCCCGTACTAGCCGAGGTCGGACAACATCTCCTTGTACTGATCCCTTGTGATCTCACCGCGAGCATAGCGCGTCTGCAGGATGTCACGCGGGCTTTGGAGGCCCCACGAAGTACCGTAGGCTATTCCGCCCGCCTGCCCCAGGTGCCTCACCAGCCAGATCACGAGCACCACCACGCCCACGATTATCCCGACAGTGATCACCAGATTCAGAATCACCCCGATCAGCCCCAATCCTCCGAAACCGCCGTAACCCCCGTAGCCAAAGCCCCCCATCATGCCGCCACCCATCATTTCAAACCTCCTTGAGTTTGTGTTTGATTGGCTAGTCTATTCACCGGTCATCTCGACGAACGTTCCGTGCCATGTGTGGGGGAAGACCGCGCCGTTGAAGCCATTGACGCTGAAAATGCCGGTGATCTTCCCGTTCTGCAGCATGTGTATTATGTAGTAGCCATAGAATGGGTCCGCCTCTTCGCCAGCCGAAGAGTCGGGGTAGTTGATGTCAAGATAATCCTGTGCGTCTTTCAGAGCTTGCTGGCCTGAAATGGGCATCTCCGGCGAGACATTAGCACCGGGCTGCCCCTCATACTCATACCCCCCACTGCTCATCATTCCCCACCCTGAATGCCCTTCCATCGGGCTGTACTTGAGGTTCCACATCATGTTCGGCCCAGGCTCGGGGTAGACCGCGAGCGTCTCAGGGTCGACCAGGACCTCCATGGCGCCGATGCCGGTGCTCTTCTCCGAAATCTCGGCATAGGCTTGATTGTCGAAGATCATGATCTCCTTGATTTGCAGATCGGAGTTGCCCAGCTGGCTAAGCGCACCCTGGACGGCAGTGCTAGCCTGATCGACACTCAAAGAAGAATCGACAGCCGAGCGCGGGCCGACCCAGCCTCCCATCATGCCCCCCGACCAAGGACCCCAGCCCGACAATGAACGCCAGGCCGTGAGCCCCACCAGCGCAAGGGCAGCCATGGCCGTAACGCCGACAGCAATGAAGAACGTGACTCTCATACCCTTGGTCATTCATTCTCCCTACAGCTGAAAAGGAGCCCAGGCGGTTGCCCAATCCCGCCAACCAGAGTCAGCATACCAAGCGGCGGCGGCCTCGAACAGCGCACTTTGGCCTATGCAGAATGTCATCGGAAAGGGTGACGATTGGCGTGGTCCGGACTGTCCGACAGGCCGCCAATGGCCTACTGTCCAGGGGAATGGGAAGAGTGACTTGTCGAAGCCATGAGAGACTAGAAGTGGGGTTGGCCGGTGATCGAATTTGCCCCAACTGCAGACCCAAGGTAGAGTCCGTCACTGGAACTCGGCATTCAGTTATGTCTATTGCCTGGCCTAAAACGACGGGCAAGGGTCTTGGTCAAGAGGGCAGTAGACAAAGCCATGACCCTTAGACGGAATCTGCCGGAAGGCATGCAAGGGTCTGCAAAACCCCCATCACGGGTTCGAATCCCGTCGTCGCCTCTGAGCGTTCGGGACTTCTCCGAGTCGTACGAGTGCTCGATGAAGCGGGACTTCGGCCGGTTTTGTTGTTTTTATCAGGCCATAGACACCAATAATGACTGCGGACTTGACGATCGGCTGCTGCGTCTACGCTGCTAGGAGATCCTCTTTCTTGATTGGCAGCCGCCGGATACGTTTGCCAGTGGCGGCAAAGACTGCGTTCGCTACGGCGGGGGCGATCACCGGATTAGCCATTTCGCCGATTCCGGTCGGCGCATCGTGGGAGGGGAGGATGTGCACCTCAATCTCAGGTGTCTCGTCCAGGCGAAGTAAGGGATAGTCATCAAAGTTGGTTTGATCAACCTGGCCGCCGGCAATGCTGATCGATCCCTTCAAAGCTGCCGTGAGGCCAAACACGATGCCGCCTTCCATCTGCGCTGCCACCGTATCGGGATTGATGACCTGACCGCAAGCCACGGCGCAGACCACCCGATGCACATGCACCTGGCCTGATGCATCAACGGAGACATCGGCTACCTGTGCCACCGGCGTGACCCCCCACGTCGAGTGGTAGGCAAGACCTAGGCCATGACCGGTCGGGAGAGCACGTCCCCAGCCGGCCTTGTCTGCCGCCAGGTCAAGCACCGCTCTCGGCCCACCCGGCGGAGATAGTTCGCGGCGTAGCTCCAATGGGTCCACACCCAGGGCATGTGCATACTCGTCGAGGAAACACTCTCGTGCGAAGGCTTCCGGCACGTTGGTTACAGCTCGCCAGGCGCCGGTAGGCACCCCGCGCGCCTCCTGGCGTGTCAATCGTGGGCGTTCGGCCTGGCTGAGCGAAGCGCGCACGCGCGTGACGCTGAGAGGGTGATAGTAGTCGTGCTGAATGCCCTCTTCCCGGGTCCACGTCAACCGCACCGGCGCCCCAACTTTGCCTGAAAGCTCAACTGCCTCCGTCACGAGGGGAATCGGCGAATTGACATCCAGGCGACGCCCAAATCCACCTCCCAGGAAGGGGACGTGAACAACCACCTGCTCGTCCCGCAGACCCGTCTGGCTGAGGACCGCATGCTTGACCGTCTGGGGATCTTGAGTCGAAACCCATACTTCGCATCTGTCTGACCGCGCGTCGGCCAGGCAGTTCATGGGCTCCATCGGAGCGTGGCTGTAGAAAGGAACGGTGTAGTAGGCGATCAATTCGTCCGACTCAGGGTCGGTCTCCAGATTGGCCATCAGCCGCGCTTCTTCCACCTGGGAGTCGAACTCACTCGCCGGTCCACCGGCGGTGGTGAGCTTGAGCACCCGGCGTCCCTCCAAGGCGTGCCAGGTGCTGTCGGCCACGACGGCGACGGCGTCTTTGAGGGGCACGACCTGAAGGACTCCGGATATCAGGCGCGCACGCGTGTCGTCGTAATCAGTCAGACGGCCACCGATGCTTGAGGCACGGGCAACCACGGCGTACAACATCCCCGGCACCTGCACGTCGATTCCGTAGGCGGCCGAGCCCGCCACAAAGTCTGGGCCGTCCGGGCTCCGCATTGGCGTGCCGATGATGCGAAAATCCTCTGGACTCTTCAATTCCACAGGAGCGTTGGGTTCGACAGGCAGGGTGGCCGCTAGCGGAACAAGGTAGCTGAAGGGTAACTTCTCCGAAGTATCTTGGCGGATGACGTCCCCACGGTCGGTCGTGCACATCGATTTGTCAACCCCCCACACCTGTGCAGCGGCCGTGATGAGAAGGTCCCGGGCGATTGCCCCTGCTCTGCGGAAGGGCATATAGAACAGATCGGTACTGCGAGAACCGCCAGTGTGCTGATCACCATAGATATGCTGGGTATCGGCGTCGGCTTGTTCGATCCGAACGCTCTCCCAGTCCGCGTCCAATTCCTCGGCAAGGATCATGGCCAGAGAGGTGCGTATGCTTTGGCCCATCTCCGAACGGTGGACTGTGATCGTGACACTGCCGTCGGCCCCCAGGCGGACATAGGCCGCCGGGCGAAACACATCGGGACCCTCAAGGCCGGGTCTCTGCGTGGCCGTCGCCGTGCCGGTCGGCGATTTGGAGGGAGGTTTCGCCTGGCAGGAAGGCAAACAGATGCTCAACAGGAGCCCTCCCCCGGCCGCAGCCGAAACGCGAAGGAAGTCCCTGCGCTCGATCGTCGGCTTCATGCTCATGCTTCACCTGCCTTGGCGGCGCGGCGAACGGCTAGGCGAATGCGAGGGTATGAGCCACATCGGCACAGCGCCACCGACATCGCCGAGTCAATTTCCTCGTCTGTGGGATGGGGGTTCCGTGCCAAAAACGCGGCCGCGGTCATGATCTGGCCCGGCTGGCAATACCCACACTGCGCCACGCACTCTTCCAGCCAGGCTTCTTGGACGGGATGAAGGCCGTCGGGAGAAAGTCCCTCGATCGTGGTGATTGCTTTTCCGTCAACGCTCGAGATACTCGTCTGGCAGGATCGGGCTGCTTGCCCACCGACGTGAACCGTACAGCACCCGCACTCTCCGATCCCGCAGCTGTACTTCGTGCCGGTCAAACCCAGCCTGTCCCGAAGCACCCAAAGCAGGGGTTCGGAAGGATCCGCCTCGACTTGACGGGACTCCCCATTCACAACAAGGTTGAACAGGGTCATGAGAGCCTCCTTTCCGAATGATGCGGCAAAGGCTGGGGCAGGGGATCCTCTTGGAGAGGATTGCCGACGACGAACGTGAGATAACTCACGGCCGCTCTGACTCCGCTTCTCGCTTGCCCGAGTCGATCCTTCCGCCGACGGTGTGTCCCCACAGGAGCGTCAACCATCGCTCCCAATCCGACATGGCCATCGTCGCGAGACAAGCGCTGCTCCTGCATTGCGTGGCCCGCTTGGTAGTTCATGGAGACTCGACGACGATCTTGTCCGCCAACAGCGTGCCCGGCGTGCCTGAATGACCATGCGCCTTCACACTGTCCCCGTGGGTGACATCCGTCAAGGTGATGATCGCACCATTGGCCGCTTCCAGAATTGTCTCATTGGTCAAGGCAATCGTGCCGATGCCGTGATCGGGCTGTTCAAGCACGATGATCTTGGCACTTGGCGAGGCATCCATCACGTCCCCGCTGACCGTGATCCCTTCCTCTGGGGTGCTCGTCGCGGGTCCAGGAAGCGTTGCCGTGCGCGTTGGCTCCACTTGTACGGTCGCAACCGGGATGGGTGTCGCCGTGCTCAGTTCACCTGTGCAGGCGGTTGCCATAACAGCCATGAGAGACAAGACGCCGAGAGCTGAGAAATTGCATTTTCTCCTCACGTAACAATGACGGGGCGCCGTCTGAGATGTTGGAGGGTTCAGCCTTGTTCGCATGGGTAACTTGCGCTCCTGTCTTGCAGACACTGTCGGACCGTGAGGCGGCTCGCGTTCTTCAAGCCGACGTCACCCTAGATCCGAGCCTGCAGCCACGATTGGGACCGACCGCCTGTTTGTCCCTTCAAGTTTTCGGCAGGCGTGTCCCCTTTCGGGGGCGTCCTTCACGAGCGGTGGCCTCTTTCTATCTGGTCAAAGGTCGCCCCGAAGAGGTACCGGTTGGCTGGAATCAGACTTTGAGGAAATTCGTTGCCCAACTGAGTGACCTCGTTCAGCCGCTCGAGGCAGTCGGCAGACAGCTGCCACGTCAAGGCACCCAGATTCTCTTTCAATTGAGCTGTCGTTCTTGCGCCGATGACGGGGATGATTTGTGCCCGATGGGTCTGCTGGCGGACCCAATTGATCGCCACCTGTGCTACGGGGCGGCCCAGCTCCCTGGCCACGGCCTTGGCTTCCTCGAGCGTCTGAGCCTGCTTGTTGTTGAACTGAACCTGAGAAGCATCCAATCGAGGCGCTTGGCCCGTTGCCTCGCCCTTCTTCTCGGCCAACAGCCCTCCTTCCAACATCCCCCAGGGCAGAACCGCCATGCCCCAATGATGCGCAACTGGCAGCAGGCTCCTCTCAACAGATCGGTCCAACAGTGAGTAGGGAACTTGAAGGCCGATGAACTGTGACCACCCTCGCAGCTCCGCCCTTGCGTTCGCCTCGGCAACGATCCAGGCCGGCGAGTCGGAGATACCGATGTAGAGGACTTTGCCCGCCGAGACGAGATCATCCATGCCTCGCAGCACCTCTTCGACCGGGGTGAGGTAATCCCACATGTGCAGGTAGAGCAGATCAACATAGTCGGTATTGAGGCACGTGAGGCTGCGTTCCAGCGATTGCACCAGGCTCTTGCGACTGTTGCCGCCTGAGTTCGGGTCGGTGGACTCTGGGTGGGTCAACGAGTACTTGGTGGCGATGACGAGTTCCGGGCGAATGCCGTCGATCAATTGCCCAACCAGGCTCTCACTTTGGCCGTCCGTGTAGTTCACAGAGGTATCGATGAAATTGCCGCCGTCATCCAGGTAGCGCTGGAAGATCTTGCGACATTCCTCCTCGCCAGCGCCCCACCCCCAAGCTTCTCCAAACGTCATCGTCCCCAAACAGAGCTCAGACACCCGCAGCCCGCTCCGCCCAAGCAATTTGTAGCGCATCAACGTTGCTCCGTCATGTGTGTGATATTGTGCACGGTGGGCTCCTCACTGGTTATCTTCGGGCGTTCCGCCAAGCTGGTCAGCAGCCATGGCTGGCCCGGATGCGGTCACTCCTTCAGCCAAAGCTCGCCCCCACAACACGGGTCGACCCCCAGAGCGTGGACTCCCGGTTGGAGAAGTTCGCCAAACTCAGATTCGAAGGTGTAGGATCCATCCGGATTGAGAGTGTGAGTCACGCCTGCAAGGGAGATACCCACGGTCCCTTCCGTCCGATTGACGACACGCAGCCTCTGGTTGGCATGCACAATCAGGCAGCGGGGATCGGGAATGCCGGGCAGAAGAGTCATGGTTGCCAAATCGCCTTCCGCCTCCCCACAGATGCCGGCGGCAGGCGAGTCCGAGACGGGGGTCGCCCGCCCGTCGGTCTGACCTTGATCGGCCTGGATGATGACACGTACCCAAATGGGCCAATTTGCCTGGGGGCCGACACCAAATGTGTTCCCCTTACCATCCCGCAAGAGCCAATTCGCATGATGATCACCTGGCACCTGAGGCGCGATGATCGGGATCGACAGGTCCACCCTCTCGCCCGGAGCAACCGTCTGACTCAATGGAAAGGTCCTTGGGGCTCCGGCCAGATCTCCTTCGATGAAGACCAGGGCGTAGCTGTCATCCCAAGCGCAGGTGCCCGAGTTGGCCAAGCGCCATGTCTTTGTGAAGGAGGCGCCCGGTGCCAAGACGTCTCCCTCCGGGATCGTCACATCTTGGACGAAGTGGGCGGCGTTGGCACACGCTTCTGCAGGATGAGCAACCGAATCGGACCCCGGATTACGAGTGGACGGCGCGATGATGGTGAGAGCCGGCAATGGAGTATCGGTTGCCTTGGAAGAAGGCTCAGCTGACGCGGGCGAGGCCGTGAGTTCTTCGGTTGCCCCGGAAGGCGAGTCGATGGTTCCCGGCCCATCTTCAAGCACTTCGCGAGAACAGCTGGCTGTTGCTAGACCGAGCAGCAGAAGGATCAAGACCGTAAACCTGATTGGCAATTCCATTAGACCCACTCCTCAAGCCAGCTCTTTGGTTCTGGCTGGCTGAATTCGCTCCCAGCATTCCTTCGGGACGGCCGGAGCCCTCATCCCATGACAGCCACCAGCGATTCTAGTGGGGCGTCGGGGAAATCGACCGGCCTGCCTCCCGAGGGGCCCCACCCGGAGCGCCCTCGGGAGACGAACCCTCAGTCGAAGGGCTGGGACCGACGGCTGACGGTAAGACCCGGTGAAGGTGGGGACTCAATCCGCCTCGAAGGTTGCCAAGACTTCGGGCAACTCCCGATAACGTTCGCACTGAAAGTCGTCCATCTGAACGCACTCTTCCGTGAACGGGCCGGCTCCAAAGACGTAGTAGTCGTTTTCGCCGAGGTAGTAGTCTTCATGCAGCTTTTGCAGCTCATCCCACTGTCCATGGGTATATACATCGATCTGAAGAACGCAGACGGGCATCGCACCACTGAAGGAGAAACACACGCTGCCCACGCCGCTTCCGTCCAATTCGCCGGCACTATAGCCATGCCAGGAAGTCGGGAAAGTGAGCTGGAATCCGTAGCTTTCGTTGGCGTACGCCAACGGCGACGCGCTGTTCTGTGGCGCTCCAGCCTCTTCAATCGGATCGAAGGTCCACCAATCAAAGGTCACGGTGTAAGCCGTTTGCAGATCGGCATCGACGATGCTGAGAAGGCCCCACTTTCCTTCCCCGGTGCGAAAGCAAATCACACCGGAATCGGACACCGGAGTTACCGTCAACGGTTCGCTTCCCAACGCAGACGAATCCACACATTGTCTTTGAGAGGTTTGGAGGTCGGCGGCGATTTGGCCAATCTCGGCGCCGCTGGTTGAGTACAAGTCAACCGATCCGCGCTGCCTGCCGGCAAGGAAGTTGATGTCGCAAGCAGGGTCGGGGGGACCAGAGACAGTTCCCAGGTCGAAGTCGAAGCAACTCGGTATCTCGAGCAGCTGACCCCTTGCCTCTTGGCGCCAACTCGATTCAGCCGCGGGAGGAGGAGACGCCTCCGTCGGCTCGGGGATGGCTTCCTGAGGCGTGGCCACATCGACAGCGGTGGGCGATGCCTGACTGGCTATCGGCTGCGAAACGGAGGCAACCAGGCCAGCATATGCCCCGGCAAGCAGAAACAGGGCAAACCCCGCTAACGCCAAGACTGTCCATCGCATGTTGTGCTTTGCTCTCATTCGTGTCTGCTCCCTATTCAGTCATACAGTGGGGGTTGAACGGCTCAGCCCCTGCTATCTATCGGGTTTGATCAAACTTCGGGACACCCAAGTGAGAATCCGCATACGGGGCTGATGCCTTGTGAACGCCAAGGTACCCACAGGGACCTGGCTCGTTCTTTGGGGCGCCTAGGAGGCTTCTGCCGGAGATTGCTGGAAGCAAACGTTCATCCCTAGTCGCTCGATGTCGGCAATATATCGGCTGGGGTTGACACCGTGTCCCATGATGGTGACACCTGGCGCATCCATCGAACCATCCATGAGCTGCAGAATCCCTGCAACAGCTGCAATCGCCGTGGCTTCGTACCCATCGTGATGGCTGATGATCATCCTGGCCCGCTCTGCATGGTGATTGACCATACCCGTCGCATCCAACTGAAGGGTCGTCGTGAAGGGCGGTTTGGTGAATTTCTTGGCCGTCCAGACCCCCAGCTTCGCTCCCAATCGCAGACTCCACTGGTACTTGTACAAGCCGAAGATCATCCAAAGCAACATCAGGGAATCAGTGACGGGATTCAGCCCTGCAGCGTAAAACCCGACTTCCTGAACACCAAGCTCATCGGGCAAACACCTCAACTCATACAAGTTCATGGGATAGCAGGTTCTTCTCCCGAACTCAGATCCGAAATCTATCTGTGCGGACGCGGTCACCGGGACCTTTTGCCATGTGCCGCGCTGACATACGTAGGCCGGGTCGGCGCCGTAGATCAGCAGGTCGGCCGCGGAACCATAGGCGCCGGTGGCTTCTTTTTCCAGCATCCCGAATGTCAGCGTCTCCAGATCCTCGAATTGGCGGGCGGCCCGAAAGGCCATAACAGACGGGAGTCCAGGCATAAAACCGGCCTCAGTCATGAAATACCGGCCGGAGTTCTTGATCCGATCGCCCAACTCCTTCAGCGTGTGCCGTTTGTCATTGTCGAGTGTGATATCAACGTAGTTGACCCCGGCATCAAACGCAGCTTGAACAATCCCGCCGCCGATCCCCAGCGCCGTGATGGGCACACAGGTGACCACCGTGTCACAGGACCCAAAGGCACGTCTCAAAGCCTCCGAATTGGATGCATCTACACGCATCGATCGAACGCGATTTCCATCAAACTCAGTGTTGAGAAGGTCTGTTGCTCTTTGGGCTTTCTGGAGAGTGTGGCCGGCAAGGATCAAGTTCACATCAGTTTCTTGCAGCAATAGGCGAGATATGCAGAGACCGGCAGTGCCATAGCCGCCGAGGACCATCATGACTTTGCTTTCCATCTTGTTCATGCGAACCTCCATGCCGACCTTGAGTGATGCTGGGTTGAAGCATTATCAACTGTTTGTCGTCTTATCAACGGTATGTCGTTTACTGGAGCCTAGGACCAACACTCGCCTTTGTCAATAATGACTTGCCCAAAGGGGTTGCTTATGCGACAGAGAAGCTAGAGTTGTCGAGAAGAGACACGCGCTTTGAGATGCAGGTGAAGCGCTGCCAAGTCCCGCGGGATGACCTCAAACGACCATTACTCCTGAGGGATTGCCAGGATGGAGCGATGTTCCCGGGTGAGTTGAGCGAGATTGTTGTATGCTCAGTGGGCTCAAGGGCGGGACCGTGATCGGTCTCGGCCGTTTCGATGCACGTGACATCGTGGGGCTCGGCCGAATATTGGCCGGGCTTGCCTTGAACTCAGGGAAGGAGAAGCGAAGTGCAAAACCCGGGTTCCGTTCTACTGTTAGGCATAGGTGTAGTCGCAGGGGCATCCATTGCTGTGCAGAGCGTGCTCAACGCGACGCTGGGACAGCGTCTTGGCAATCTCGGGTCAGTCCTTGTCCTCACGTTTGTGAGCATTGCGACTCTGCTGTTCATCATCTTATTGTTCCCCTCTGGCGCATCATTCAGTTCACTCCCAGGCTGGGGCCAATGGTATCTCTATGCTGGAGGGATCTTGGGCGTCGTTGTCCTGGCTGCTCCGATTTACTTGGTTCCGAGGGTTGGCACCACGTACACGCTAGTCGCTATGGTTTTGGGGCAGCTCCTCGCCGCGCTTGTTATTGACGGTGCTGGGCTCTTGGCCTCGCCGCGAATCGAACCCACACTACCAAGGATTGCCGGAGTGGTTCTTGTTGCGATCGGAGCGTTTCTGGTAGTGAAGTAGCCGATTGGGACGCGGCCGCCCATGTCGAGGTTGTGCCCTCCTTCTCGGCAGAGGGGAAGAAGTCCGAAGCACGGCTCGTGCAAAGAACCCTATCTGGCTTGGCGCTGGGGTGAGGCGGCGAATGGTCCGGCCGTTCAGGATGAAGGGGTGGAATGGCAACACTCGAATTCCCCACCGCATGGCAAGCCGGCGGAGGTGTAGCGAAGTGAGTCTGCGCATTCTATGTATCAAAACCAGGAAGGCTGGAGGTGGACCAGATCGACTTCGGATCACTTGCGCGCTAGAGATTCGTTCGGCCATTATTGCCTAGGTCGCAGATAGATTGGCCCCACACATCGAGGCCCGACCTCCTGCGGCTAGGCAGCCTCTCCGGGTTGGCACGAAAGCTACCAGAGCAATGAGGGCCAGTCGAGGGAATGCCGATCCTGACAACGGGTCTGCGTCGACTGGCCACGCCACCCCCCCCGATCGACAGCCACATGGGAACTCCGCGGTCACCCTTGACAATCCTTGATACACGCCGTATATTTATACCGTAAATATACACCGTTTTGTTCCTGGAGGCACAATTTGGCCAGACCAAAGCTCGCAGACCAGGTGCCTGATATGGCAGAGTCAATCAAAGCGGCCGCTTGGAATCAGATTGCCGCGGATGGCGCGCCCGCCCTCTCCCTGAGGGCGATCGCTCGACAGCTGGGGATCACAGCGCCCGCTATCTACAACTACTTTGCTTCCCGCGATGAGCTGGTCACTGCGCTTGTGATTGAGGCCTTCGACTCTCTGGCTGATTCGTTGGTCCAGGCAACGCAGTCTCGGAGCAATGGACCGAGGGACCGGCTGCGTGCCGTGGGATTGGCCTACTACCAATGGGCCCTCAGCCACCCGCAGCACTATCAATTGATCTTCGGCCCACCCCTCCCGGGATACAGTCTGCCACGGCAAAGAGTGCTCCCTTCGAGCTCGCGCGCGATAGGTGTCTTGATCCGTATGGTGGAGGCCTCACGTGAATCGGGCAATCTGAACAGGGCCGGGATCCCTGAATCGAGGATTGGAGACGAGGCCTACTTCGAGCAACTCAAATCTCTCGGTCTTGAAGCGGACAACCTGGGCCTGACGGTTGCTGTCCTAATCTGGAGCGTCTTGCACGGACTTGTGTCGCTCGAACTCTCCGGCAATATGCTCGGCGCCGATGGAGAAGCACTCCTGGACTACCAGTTGACGATGATGGAAGCTCAGCTATTCCGAGAATCTCCCTAGTTTAGAGAGTCCCCTGAGCTAACAACGCAGTAATGGCTCGCGGTCAGGCGCACTCCTGAAGACCCCTCCCGCTTCAATCCCGAGATTCTCGGCAGCATGGATCGTCTCCATGGGTGGGCAGGTGATGACGAAAGACCGGGTCAAGATGCTCGCGACTGTGCTTTCTATCCTTGTCATTTCAGCCGCACTTCTGTTTGCGTTGGCCCCGCATCCTCCGGGCGTTCCTGAGGGCATGTCGAGCATCAGTGATTTGGAGGACTACCTCCGGTGCCTTGTTGACTCTGGCAATCCCCCCGGGATGTCCATCGTGGTCGTGAAGCATGGCGCACCCGTGTACTTGAGAGGCTTCGGCCTTGCCGATGGGCCACGGGGCATGCCTGCCACCCCTGACACGGTCTATCACTGGTGGTCGATGACCAAGATCGTTACCGCCGTGGCGATTTTGCAGCTCCAAGATCGGGGACGGCTGATCCTCGATGACCCCGTCTCGCTCCACCTGCCCTGGTTCAAGGTTGACTACGGGTCATTTCCCGTCGCGCCTATCCGCATTGAGCACTTACTCCGCCACACCTCCGGATTGCCGGACATGATGCCTGACATGATCGGCTGGGTGCACTACCAAGAATCAGTACTGGATCAAACGGCGCTGGCCAAGTCGCGTCTTCCCGAATTCAACAAGCTTCGGTTTCAACCAGGTGAGCGCGCCGCCTACAGCAATCTCAACTACCTGCTTCTTGGGGCGGTGATCGAAGCAGTCTCCGGGCAGGCCCATGAACGATACGTCCAAGCGCACATCCTGGAGCCGCTAGGAATGACCCAGACTGGGTTTGTCGTGAGCCGACTGATGAGGGTCGACGAGGCAGCCGGCTCCTTGCTTCTTGGCCACTACTACAGCGCACTGCTTCCATGGCTGCTCGACCCAGGTCGCTTGATCCGTGAACGCCAAGGCAAGCTGCTCTGGTTCAACCGTGTCTACATCGATGTCACGCCTTCCACGGGTCTGATTGGACCTGCGACCGATGTCGCCAAGCTGCTCGATTTCTTCCTTGACAACGGAGAACGGGATGAAATCAGGCTGCTGAGCCCCAAGGCCACTCAGATGCTTTTGCGCCCCAGGGCTATCGATGGTCGCGGTTTGGGATGGGCGATTGGAGCAGATGAGGCCGGCGCCTACCTCGAACATCCCGGCGGGGGACCTGGTTTCGCGACCATCATGCGCATCTACCCGCAGAAGGCACTGGGAATCGCCATCCTGGCCAACGGCACCGACCTCGAGCGCGATCGGCTGGCCACCGCGATCGCCAAACTTGATTGGTTAGGGGCGAGCCCTCTCACCGTTGGGAATCCGATGAAATGCGGATCACTGCAGAGTTGACCTCCCTACTCAATGTGCAGGCCCATCGCTTCGAACGGGCTCACACCGTAGAGTCGCAAAATCAAATCGGCCATTTCATCCGGCGCATATGGCATGTCGGAATCTAGCCACCAGTGCATCAGACCCACATAGGCCGAAGCGATGAACTGAAGCGCGATCTCGAGCGGCAAGTCGGTCTGCGATCGAACAGGCGCCAGTGCTTTGAGGCGTTCTTCGGTGGACTTGTAGACGTACGCCTGCATCCGGTAGATGAAGTGCGCTACACCCTGCCTGCCAATCATGACGCGATAGAACGCGGCATGATTCGCCAGATGCTTGAAGTCCGTCAGCACCGTCTCGCGTGTCGCTTCGAGCGACAGCTTCCCGCCCGGCGCCTGAGGAAACGGGTTCTCACGCGTGAGCTCGTCCCATATCTCTTCAAAGCCCCGATCGAGCAAATCTTCCTTGTCCCGGTAGTGCAGGTAGAACGTGGCGCGGTTGAGCGTCGCCCGATCCGTGATGTCCTTGATCGTGATCGCGTCGTACCCCTTTTCAGGAATGAGCTCGATAAGCGCTTCGCGCAAGAGTTTCCGAGTACGTATGACCCGTGGGTCCAGGTGCTGGCTTCTTTTCGACATCGTGGCTCCATTCGTCGCTTTGACAACAAGCCGCCGAGGTTCCTCCTTGACAGGATCCCCACGCTATCGGTATCTTATCAACAGATCGTCGATAATGCAACGATGAGTTTATTAGGAGTGTCGTCAAAACGACGGCCCCGATCAGTAGGAGACTGAATCATGAAAGCCCACAGGAATCCCGAAGGAACCGGAAGTATGTACCCAAAGGTCGGCGCAATCGCTTTGCTGGCGCTTCTCTTGAGTTTCTCCAGCCTGGTACCCGGAGGACCGGTGGAGAACCGAGATTTCTCCCATCTCTCCCCGGCCGCCTTCAACGGCTTCAACGCGTTTCTGATTAGCTTGGGGATCGTCGGGTTTGTGACTGCCTATTTTCTGTGGAAGGCTCGGCCTTGGGCGTCCTGGCTAGCGATCTTCGTCGGATGGTCCTTTGTCGTCGTCGTGGCGCTGGACTTGGGCAAGGTCTTTCCCCGATCGCCTGAATCGACCGGGTTTGCACTGGGGTTGATCATGATTCTCGACGCGATTCTTGCTCTATACGTGATCGCCTCCGCCCATAAGACCCTGGGTCATTTGTAGTCGGCATTGAACATCTGCGAGGATGATGATGTATCCCCTGCTTTTCGCCGTCTACTTCGTCAACGCCCTCGTCCTGATCCTCCACGAAATGGACTCCGCCTACTGGGAAGAATGGACTCTGTTTGGCCTCCCAGGCGGCGAACCCGGGTTCCTCGGCCTGCACATACCTCTATTCGCTGTTCTCCTCGTTGGTCTCGTCGGCGTAGAGCAAGGCAACCGGTGGGGCCTTGCGATCTCCCTCTCCATCGGGCTGGCCGGCCTGTTCGCGTTCGGCATCCACACCTATCAACGGAAGCGAGGGGTACAGGCCTTCGAGTATTCGTCATCGAAGGCGATTCTATGGGCCACCCTGCTCCTATCTGTTCCCCAAGTCGCTATGAGTTTGTATGCCTTGGTCTAGGACCTGACCTCGCACTCGGTGGGCTCTCACTTAAGGAAACCAACCATGAACAGCACACAATCCAACTTGTTTTCTCGAAATCCCATCACTTCATTCTTCGTTCTGGCTTTCGCATTGTCTTGGATCATTGAAGTACCGCTTGCCCTGCAAGCCCATGGGGTCCTGGGCGCCCACCTATCCTTCGCCCTGCACTACCTTTCCGGTTTCGGCCCGCTACTGGCAGCGATGGTTGTGTCATTTGCGGTATCCGGCCGAAAGGGCTTGGACGATATCTTTGCTTGCGTCGCGAAATGGCGGGTGGGGGTTGGGTGGTGGCTGGTCGCCATCTCGCCTCTTATCGCCCTTGTCTTCATTTCCATTGCCGTTCGGCTTGCGCAGGGTGACACCATCAGTATTGCCCAGCTCGGCGAGATCGAGCGCTTCCCACCGTTGGGCATCGCCTCAC